>Ga0075288_1000095_pt1 | contig 9769 bp, 7 predicted proteins | sample SF_Rice_20C_0N_4_FD_69763 | JGI IMG/M metagenome (GOLD analysis project Ga0075288, IMG submission 69763) | Rice paddy soil microbial communities from Twitchell Island, California, USA - SF_Rice_20C_0N_404 | ecosystem: Environmental > Terrestrial > Soil > Paddy field/soil | place: USA: Twitchell... | reverse complement strand
TCATGCGCTGATCCTGTGCCGCGTTCGTCATCGGCAGGTCAATGCGAGGTCCCTTCGGCGTTAGGGGGATGGCAGCAAAGTGTTGACGGGGGGCACCGGCGAGTCGAAAACTGTCGGCCGAGATGGTTCCCGTGGCCGGGTTGCAGGCAGTACTCTGGTACCAGGACCGTGTGTCATGGCATACGGTCTCGTTTATGCGGCCGCGCCTCGTGGAGAGCTGGCACAGGGGGGACTGTGACAGGGCGAGCCGGCAGGCACCCGAGCATTCACCTGACGCTGCCGAGGGGAATCTATGACCGGCCCGAGACCACTGGCACTGCCGCGCAGGCCTGGGAACTTGCTGGTGGCCATCGTGCTGGCCGCCGTCCTGGCCTCGCTCCTCGCGCCCCTGGCGCCTGCATCGGTCCGTGCGGCTGCTGACGTTGGATACGCCGACCAGTCGTACTCGGGTGCCAGCACGCCGACCGGCCGTGAGCCGCAGAGCAAGCTCTGGTACAACGACGGCCTCTGGTGGGGCAGCCTCTACGGCAGCTCTTCTCATGACTTCGACATCCATCGGCTGGATCGAAGCAGCCAGACCTGGATCGACACCGGGGTCATGATCGACGACCGCTCGAAGTCCTCGGCCGACACCCTCTGGGATGGCAGCAAGCTTTACATCGTGTCCGCCATCTCCGACCAGTCGAGCAGCAGCAATCCCCCCACCGGCGGCGACAACGGCATCCGGGTGATGCGCTACTCGTACAGCTCAGCATCGAAGACCTACGCCATGGACATCGGGTATCCGGTGGTGATCGCCACCGCCGCGGTCGAGTCCGTCTCGCTCGACAAGGACACCACTGGCCGGATCTGGGTGACCTGGACCTATGCCAACGGCACCGGCCGCCGCAGCGTCTACGTGACGCATTCGACAACGAACACCGCCACCTACGTCGCGCCCTACGCGATCCCGGTCGGCGGTGCAACGAACCTCGACAACTCCGACTACTCGGCGATCGTTGCCTACAACGGGCGGATCGGTGTCATGTGGAGCAACCAGACCGACGCGGTGATGTACTTCGCCTACCACGTCGATGGTGCCGCCGACAGCGCGTGGACGGTGAGCCAGGCGCTCTCCGGCCCGGGCTGGGCAGACAACCATATGACGATCAAGTCGCTGCAGGCCGATGCGGCCGGCCAGGTCTTCGCCGCGACGAAGACCTCGCTCAACGGCGACAAGTGCCCGCCGTCGTCGGGAAATTCGCAGAAGCCGTTGATCCTGCTGCTCTTCATGGACACCAACGGCGGCTGGCAGCGGCGCACCTTCAGCACTGCCGCCGAGTGCGAGTCGCGCCCGATCGTGGTGCTCGACCAGCAGAGTCGCAAGATCTACCTGTTCGCGACTTTGCCTGCGCCCGGAAGCTCGTACGGCAGCGGTGGGGCGATCTATTACAAGTCCGCCAACCTGGACAATCCGAACTTCGATCCGGGGCCCGGGACGCCGTTCATCCAGCTCGCCGCGCACGTGAAGATCAACAATGCGACCTCGACGAAGCAGTCGGTGACGCCGCAGAGCGGGTTGGTTGTGCTCGCCGGTGACGACCACACCAAGACCTACGCCCATGCCGATCTCTCATTGGGCGGCGATACCGTGCCGCCCACGGTGACCGGCACCGATCCGGCCAACGCCGCCAGCAACGTGCCCACCGCCAGCACGGTGAAGGCCACCTTCAACGAGCCGATCGCCGCGGCCACCGTCACTACTACCAGCTTCACCCTGACCGATACCACCCTCAGCACCGCGGTCAGCGGCAGCGTCAGCTATGACAGCGGCAGCCTGACCGCCACCTTCACGCCGTCGGCGGCGCTGGCCGCCGGCCACGCCTTCCGGGCCAACGTCAGCACCGCGGTGACCGACCTGGCCGGCAACCACCTCGCCACCCCGCTGAGCTGGACCTTCGCCACCGTGTCGGCCGGCGACAGCACGCCGCCCAGCGTCACCCTGACCGCGCCGGCCAACGGGGCGCAGGTGAGCGGCCCCGGGGTCAGCTTCACCGCCACCGCCAGCGACAACGTGGCGGTCGACCACGTCGACTTCCTGGTCGACAACGTGGTGGTGGGCAGCGACAGCAGCGCGCCCTATAGCCTGAGCTGGGATTCCACCAGCGTGGGTGACGGCTCCCACACCATCACCGCCCGCGCGGTCGACTCCTCGCTCAACGCCGCCAGCGACAGCCACGCGGTGACCGTCTCCAATGCGCCGCCGCCCAACGGCAGCCTGTTCAGCGATGACTTCGAGTCGGGCGGCCTCAGCCGCTGGAGCACGGTGATCACCAATGGCAACGGCACCGCCAGCGTGCAGGGCGGCATCGTGCACGACGGGCTCTATGCCGCCCGCCTGACCTCGACCAGCAGCGGCTCCTCCTTCGCCTACGCGCGGGCCAACTTCGGCACCGACCAGGGCGAGCTGACGCTGGCCGGGGACTTCCGCATCGCGGCCGAGGGCGCCAGCAACCAGAACTCCCCGCTCTTCCGCCTGTTCAACGCCTCGAACACGCGGACCCTGAGCCTCTACCGCCAGAACGGCGCGGGAGGGATCTACATCTGGGACGGCACCGGCTACCACAACACCGGCAGCAGCATGGCGCTCAACAGCTGGGCCCACTTCGAGCTGCACGCCATCGCCGGCAACGGGAGCGGGATCGCCACCCTCGAGCTGCGCATGAACGGGGCCCTCATCTACCAGGTCAGCAACGCCACCCTGCCGCCGGTGCGGTTCGCCCAGATCGGCAACGAGACGAGCAACCAGCCGATGGACCTCTACGTCGACAACGTGGCCATCAGCGGGGCCTGAAAGTAGCATAAGGGTCCCGTGCATCCATTCCCGCGTCGGCCGGTCGGCAGGTCCCGTTCATGAGCATCGGTACTGCGACCGGGATCCGCCCTCGGCTTCAGCTCGCCCGGATCGAAATCGTCCAGGCGGCACTCGCCGTGGCGACGCTCGCCTCCCTGGCGCTGTGGGCCATCTCGCTGCCCGCCGTGGACGTGGGCGCGATGAACGACCTGGGACTCGTATCGGTCCTCACGCCGCTGACGATCGCGGGCTACGTCTTGTTGACGGTGACCTTCGCCATCACCGTGGTGAGCCGCCCGGCTGCCCGCTGGCTGCTTCTTCTCCAGGTCCTCGCCCTGATCGTGATGCTGTTCGCGGCCCCTGCGCTCCTGGAATCGGCGGCGCGCTTCAGCGTGTCCTGGCGGCACGCCGGGATCATCGAGGTCTTGACCAGGACCGGACGGATAGATTCGACGATCGACGCCTACTTCAGCTGGCCCGGCTTCTTCGCGCTCGGTGCGTTCGTCACGCAGGCCGCAGGGCTATCGTCGGCGATCGACATGGCGCCCTGGGCGCCCGTCACATTCAACCTCCTCTACCTGCCCGCCGTGGTGTTGATCCTGCGTGCCGGGACGGCCGATGCGCGCGTGGTGTGGACCGGGACCTGGATCTTCTTCGTCGGCAACTGGATCGGCCAGGACTACTTCTCGCCGCAGGGCCTCGCGTACTTCCTCTACCTCATGATCATCGGCATCCTGCTGACCCTGTTCCGCCCTGCGCCGCCCGAGCGCGGTTGGATCGCACGCTGGTTCCGCCCCTGGGACGCCGACCGGGAGCGGCCGAAGCTCCGGCCACACCAGCGGGCGGCGCTCATGGCGAGCGTGCTGCTGCTCTTCGCGACCACGATCTACAGCCACCAGCTGACGCCGTTCGCGGTGGTCGGCATCGTCATCCTGCTGGTGATCGTGCGGCGCATCGATGCCACCGGCCTGCCGATGGTGATGCTCGTCCTGCTCGGCGCATGGCTCAGCTACATGACGGTCGAGTACCTGAGTGGGCACATCGATGCCCTCATCTCGCGCATCGGCAGCGTGGACAGCACGGTCGCCGCCAACCTGACCGATCGGTTCCGCGGCAGCTCGCTGCACCTGCTGGTGCTGGGCGTCCGCGCGCTCACCACGCTCATGATCTTCGGCCTGGCCTTCGTCGGTTCGCTCGACCGGCTGGTGCAGGGCCGGCGCGACCTGACCTGGCCGGCCCTCGCTGCCGCTCCCTTCGGCCTCCTGCTGCTCCAGGACTATGGCGGCGAGATGCTGCTGCGCGTCTACCTGTTCAGCCTCCCGTTCGCCGCCTTCCTGGCCGCGCATGCGTTTGTCTCCGTCGAGGCACGTGGCCGCCCGCGGCACGCGTTCGTGCTGTTCGGGATCCTCACCATCCTGGGCGGCGCGTTCCTCATCAGCCGCTACGGCAACGAGCGCATGGACATGGTGACCTCCACCGAGGTCGCCGGCATCCAGCAGCTCTACGACGTCGCGCCACCGGACTCCCTGCTGGTCGCCGTGTCGGACAACACCCCATGGAAGTTCAAGGATTACGAGCTGTACCACTACGCCGTGGTGAACCATGAGGCCCGATTGCAGGACGTTTCTGCGATCATCGCGAGGATGCGCCGCGATCCCGAGCGTGAGGCGTTCCTCGTCATCAGCCGATCCCAGCTGGCCGCGCTCGAGCTGCAGGGGGGCATGACGCCGGCCGAGGTCGACCAGCTCATCGACACGTTCAGGAGCGATCCACGGCTGCGAGTCGTGTTCGCGAATCCCGAGGTAACGGTCTTCTCGACCACCCCGCAGGCGGCATCGTGAATCGCAGGCTGCTCGCTCCGGCAGGACTGCTGGTCCTGACCGGGCTGGCCCAGATGGCGGTGCTGGTCGGCATCCACGGACCGGCGCGCGTGGCAGTGGTCTTCGCCTTCCTGTTGCTGGCCCCGGGGTGGCCCATGGTCAGCATCGCGGATCCGCCGTTGGGCCTGCTCGCGCGCCTCGGCCTGGCCATTGCCCTGAGTATCTCGCTCGACATGCTGGCAGCAACCGGGCTGCTCTACCTGCGCCTCTGGTCGGCGGAGCTGGCAGTCGTGGTCATGGCGTTCGTGGTGGTGGTGGGGGTGATCATCGATCTCCCGCCGACGCGCACGGTCCTCCTGCGGCGGGCCAGCTCGGTGTGGTCCGCGCTGGGGACGGAGCGCCGCACGTGACCATCATCATCGATCAGGCCACGCGCCAGAGCATCCTGTCATTCACGTTCGACTTCCGCTCCACCACGGCAGGCGTCGCCCTCATCGTGCTGCTGGTCGCCGTCCTGACCCTCCGCGAGCTGATCCGCGTCCACGGCGGCCCACGCATGACGGAGCGCCTCGACCAGCTTAACGTCGCCGCCTATCCGCTGATGCTCGCCTTCACGGCGATCATCGTGGTGCGCGTTGTCTCGCTCATCTAGGCCATGCTGGCAGTAGTGCGATCGGCCAGGTCGGCCTTGGAGCGAGCCCCCCGCATCGATGCGGTGACGCCCGCAGCCGCGGTCTGCGCGGTCTACGTGATCGGGCTGGCTGGCGCGGAGGTCCTCCTGCTGACGTCGGGCATCGCGGCGGGAGCGGTCGCCCACGTGGCCCTCGTGCTCGTCCTCCTGTTGCATGCCACCGCGGTCCCCGACTCACCGTACCGCCGCATGCTGATGGTGCTGGTCCTGCCATCGCTGATCCGGCTCCTGGGCCTCACCATCCCGGTGGCCGCCACGCCCGTCGCCGTCTGGTACCTCACCGCCGGGACCCCCGCGCTGCTGGGCGCGCTGCTCGTCGCCCGCGTGACGGCATTGCCCCGCTCCCTCTACGGACGTCCCGCGAGCCTTCCGCTGCAGCTGCTGGTGGGCCTGACCGGCATCACGTCAGGGCTGCTGGCGTACCTGGTGCTGCGCCCGCAGCCGGTCTCGACCGACCTTCCGGTGCTGGTCATCAGTGGCGTTGCCGTGGCGGTCTTCGCCGCAGTCACCGAGGAGCTCGTCTTCCGCGGCAGCCTGCAGTCCGTTGCCGCTGACCTGTTCGGCAGCTCAGCCGCCGGCGTGGGGATGAGCACCGGGCTGTTTGCGCTCATGTACATCGGCTCGCAGTCGGTTCCCTTCGTGCTGCTGATGCTCGCGACCGGGCTCTTCCTGGCCTGGGCGGTCCAGCAGACCGGCTCGCTGTGGGGACCGATGCTGGCCCACGCCGCGATGGTGGTCGGCCTGGTCGTGATCTGGCCGGTGCTGCTCCCGTGACCGCGCAGACGCCGCGCCAGGGCCCCAGGTTCGGCACGCGCGGGACGCGTATCGCCATCATCGTCGCAAGCCTGGCCCTGATCTACGCGGTCGTCGTCGGCGTACTGGTGCTCGGCGGGGGACCGGACGTGGCTGCCGACGGCCAGACCTCGGTGGTGCTGGCGGTCGGTGGGCTGGCGCCCGGGGGCAGCCAGGCGTCGGACGAGCTGCGAGGCCTGCTCGCGGATCGACGCTTCGACGCGCTCGTCCTCCTCGGGGACCTGGCGCCACCGGACGGATCGGCCAGTGCGTGGGAGGATCAGTATCGGGCCACCTACGGTTCCCTCGACGCGAGCGTGCGCCCCACGCCCGGCGACGTGGAGTACGGGACCGGCAGTGCCGCGCCCTACCACGCCTACTACGGACGGCATGCCGGCACCTTCGCCTCTTCGCCGTACTACGCATTCACGCTCGGCGGCTGGCGCATCTACTCCCTGGACTCGGAGATCCAGCAGGGTGACCCCGGCAGCGAGATGTACGAATGGCTGCGTCACGACCTGTCGACCGAGGAGGCTCCGTGCGTGGCGGCCTTCTGGCATCGGCCCACCTATAGCATCGGCCCATCCGAGGCCGATTCGGGGCAGATGGAGGGCATCTTCGAGCTCCTCTCGGCCTGGCAGGCCGATATCGTGATCGCCGGACACGATGGCAACTACCAGCGCTGGGCGCCGATCGGTGGCATCACGTCCTTCGTGGTGGGGACCGGCGGCGCGACGCCTGCGGCTCCCACGCGGAGCGACGACCGGGTGGCACTGAGCAGTGACGCGAGCCCCGGCCTGCTGCAGCTGGAGCTGGGGCCAGGCAGCGCCGGCTTCCGGTTCGTGCGTGCGTCAGGGGACGTCGTGGACTCCGGCAGGGTCTCGTGCCATGGTCGCCCGACCAGCGAGCTGCCGCGTCCCGCGGTGCCGGCGGGCCTGGGCTCCAACCCCGGGAACGAGGGGGTTGAGCTCAGCTGGGAAGCCACTGCCGGCGATCCGGCTGCGGTCGGCTACCTCATCTACCGCGGCTCAGACCTGATCGGCTTCACGCGCGAGACCAGCTATGTCGACACCACGCTCCCGCCCGGCGCCTCGGTGCTCTACTCCGTGCGCTCGGTGGCGGCCACCGGCGCCCGTTCCCGGCCGAGCGAGCCGGTCCATTCCGGCGGAGGCAGCCCCGGCTTCACCGACTACGTGTGGTCCGCGCCGGATGAGAACCCCGCTTCGCCCACGGCGGACAAGCCGCAGAGCAAGCTGTGGTCGAACGATGGCAGCTGGTGGGGAATCCTGTGGGATGCCGACCCCACGCGCCCGAGTCACTCCGGCTACTACATCCAGCAGTTCGATCGCACCGCGCAGGCATGGCACAACACCGGCATCGAGGTCGACGAGCGCAGCCGCAGCCGGGCCGATGCGCTGTGGGACGATGGGCGCCAGAAGCTGTACGTGGTCTCCACCATCGACTCGGGCGCCATCAAGCTGTACCGCTATTCCTATGCCAATGGCGCCTACGCTGCTGACGACGGGTTCCCACTGCGCTTGACCGAGGACGGCTCCGAATCGGCGACCGTTGCCAAGGACGGCGAGGGACGGCTGTGGGTGACCATGACCCAGCTCGCTGACGGCTCCGGTCCATGCCAGGACGGCCAGGCCTGCGAGGTCAAGGTCATGCACTCCACCGATGCCGACTACCGGTGGACCGACCCCTTCACGCTCCCCGTCGCCGTGGCCTCGGTGGACCACGACGACATCTCCGCCGTGGCGGCCTTCGGGCCGGGCAGGATTGCGATCGTGCTGTCCAACCAGCTCGAGAGCGCGTTCTTCGTCGTAATCCATGCTGATGGCGACCCGGATTCGGCGTGGGAGGTCGAGCGGCTGGAGCTGGCGCCGCGTGGATCGGACGATCACATCAACGTGAAGGCCGATGATCAGGGGCGCCTCTACTTCATCGGCAAGACGTCCTTCAACGATCCCGCCAACGCGGCCCCCGACAGCCCACTGATGGTGGTCTGGGTGCGCGACCCGGACGGCACGTGGCGGAATGGCACGGCCTGGACGGTCGCGGACGACGTCACGCGTGCCCAGATCGTGGTGGACGAGGCCGACTCGCGCATCTATGCCGTGGCTGCCCAGCCGGGGACGGGCGGCAACGTCTTCGTGAAGCGCGCCGCGATCGGCGACCTGGACTTCGGTACGGGCCTGGGAACCGTTCTGCTGAGCGGAGGCCACATGAACAATCCGACGCTGACCAAGCAGCCGGTGAGCCTGAGCGACGGCTTCCCGGTGCTGGCCAGTGACTCGAACACGCACACCTACTGGCACAACGTGGTGACGCCCGAGCTCCTGGCGGCAGCACCATGAGCATCGAGTTCGATCTGGCAGGGCATGTCCGCCTGCGCCTCGAGTCCGCCGACGAGGCGCTGCGGCGCGAGGTCGCCCGGCAGCTGGATCCGTACCTGCCCGCGCCGGCATCGGACGCTGCGACGGGACCCTCCGTGCGCATGGAGCCTCTCGAGCCGCACGCCGCCGAGCTGTCGGAGCTCCAGCTGGCCGCCGGCGATGGCTTCGTCACCGGGACGGATGGGTCGGCACTCTTCGTGCTCGCAGGTGCGCGACGGGCGTCGGTGCCCGATGCCCTTCGTGATGAACCGTCGTACGTCCGGGTCGATCCCGGCTACCCGCTCGCTGGCCTCTTTCGCAGCGTGGTGCGTCCGGCAGTGCAGCTGCGAGCACTGGCAGGTGGCTCGGTGGCCGTGCACGCGGCAGCTGTGGCTGTCGACGGACGCGCCGTGCTCGTCGCCGGCTGGTCTGAGTCGGGGAAGACGGAGTCCGCCCTCGCGTTGCTCGAGGAGGGCGCACGGTTCGTCTCCGACAAGTGGACCTTCCTGGCCGCGTCTGCTGGCGACGCCGATGGATCGGCACCATCACTCTCGGCTGCCGCGTTTCCCATCAACGTCGGCGTCCGAAGGTGGGTGCTGCGCTACCTGCCGCGCCTGCGCTCCGCGGTGCCAACCCGCGCCCGCGCCCGGCTGACGGTGGCTGGGGCGTTCGGCGCGGTCACCGCACCCGTTCGATCGCGGCGGAGCGGGAGGCTGGGGATGCTCGGCGCCGGAGCGACCCGGCTGGTGGCGCTCGCCGACCGGGCCGCGCTGTCGCCAAGCGAGATCGCGGAGGCCTATGGCCATCCGCCGATTCGCGAGCGGGTACCGGTTGGATTGGTGGCGGTGCTGCGTACCACGCCTGCCGGCACCGTCAGCGTTCGCGAGGCCGACGGGGCACGCGTAGCAGGGCGCCTGGCCACGTCCGCCATCACCGAGCGAGCCGCGTACCATGCCCTGCGCACCAGGGCCCGGTACGCGCTGGGCACGGAAGCCGATCCCGGCGAGGTGGCCGCGCTCGAAGCAGCCCGCCTTGGTGAGCTCCTGGATGGCGTCCCGGTGGTCGAGGTCTCCGCTCCCTTTCCGACCGACCCTCGTCGCGTCGCTGCTGCCCTCGAGCCATGGCTCCACGGCGGTCGCTAGTCCTCAGGCCGGTCCCCGGCATCCATCTCGAGGTGGATGGCGACCACTGGGCGGCGCGGCATTTTGCCGCCGAGTACGGCGGCATTCCAGCGTCCACGGCCGCGGAGGGTGAC
>Ga0075288_1000094_pt1 | contig 9834 bp, 8 predicted proteins | sample SF_Rice_20C_0N_4_FD_69763 | JGI IMG/M metagenome (GOLD analysis project Ga0075288, IMG submission 69763) | Rice paddy soil microbial communities from Twitchell Island, California, USA - SF_Rice_20C_0N_404 | ecosystem: Environmental > Terrestrial > Soil > Paddy field/soil | place: USA: Twitchell... | reverse complement strand
CCCGCCAAGAACGCAATCGCGCCGGCGACGTCTTCGGGGTAAAGGTGTTTGTTTAACGGCCGTGTCTCTTTGACCCGTTCCCTGTACGCTTCGGGCATGATCATCGATGCGTCAGTGAGCGTGAACGCCGGCGTCACGACGTTGACGGCGATGCCGAGCGGCCCCAGCTCGATCGCCATCGTGTCCGCCATCGACTCAAGCGCCGATTTGGCGGCGGCGTATGCGCCCATTTTGGCCAGCGGTTGTTGAGCTAAGCGCGTGCTGACGACGATAATCCGCCCGCCTTTCTTTTGTTGCATCGCCGGCAAGCATGCTCGCACGCAATGAAAGAAAGCCGACAGCTCATGTTCGATAGCGCGATGAAAGTTTTCCCACGAAAGAGCGTGCAGCGCGCCCACTTCAAAAGGAAAGTACGCATTGTTTACCAAAACATCGATAGGGCCGAGCTGCTGCTCCGCAGCTCGGACCATTTCGTCAACCTCAACTTTCTGCGTGACATCGGCTTGAAAGATCATGCCGCAGCCGCCGGCGTCCTTAACTTTGTGGAGAACATTTGCGGCAGCTTCTTTGTTTCGGTGGTAATTAACGACGACGGAGGCGCCGCCTTGGGCCAAACGGACGGCCGCCGCGGCGCCGATGCCGCGGCTCGCGCCGGTCACGAGAACAACTTTACCCTGTAGCGGGCGACTATTCCCATGCTGAGCCATTGGCAGGGCAACGGATTAAATGGCGACTGCGTCTTCAGCGGCGCCTTTCTCGTACTTAGCCGCGTTATTTTTAAAAGAGAGAAATTTCATCTTGACGTAGGGCGAGCTATAGCCGTTCAAAATCCGTTCGACTCTGCCGGGCTTGCTGTAAAAGGACTGAAAGGCCCAGCCGGTGAGCTCGCCCAGTTGGTGTCGCGTCAGGTGCTTGGTCGGCATGACACAATGCTCGAGGTCGTACAGACTCAGATTGTCGATTTCGATCAACCCTTCCTTGACGGCCTTTTTGTAGATCGGCGAGCCCGGAATCGGATTGAGCACCTGTATCATGACAATGTCCGGATCGATCTCATCGACGGCCTTGGCGCGCTGGCGGACTCTCGCCTCATCGTCTTCCCAGAAACCATTCAAATAAGTGGAAATTGTGGAGATGTCATTCTTGCGCAGGAACTGGATCAGATCCTTCAGTTCCTTTACGCCGACTTTCATATTTCCTTTGCGCGCCTCGGCGATTTCTTCGTCGGTGCCGCCATCGATGCCGATCAGCACTTGATACAATCCCACTTTACGCAGTCGCGGCACTAAATCGGCATCGCGGATCAGATTTTGCGCCCGGCTCAGACAGAACCAGCTCATGTCGAGCTTCTTCTCCTCAAGAGCTTCGACCAGATCGACCATTTTTTGCCGATCGGAGTTAAAGTCATCGTCCATGAAGGTGAGCGCTTTGACACCATACTTCTTATTGAGCAGCTCCATCTCGGCAGCGACCGCCCGCCCGCCGCGCGTCCGATGCGAGCTAAAATCCCGGGGGTTACGCTGGTCGACCAGCCACCACTCGTAGCAAAAATGGCATGCCCCTTCGCAGCCTCGAGACGTGACTGCTTCATTATAGTTGGGAATTACGGAGTAACCGTAATATTTGTCCATCGGAAACAGGTCGTAGGCAGGCATTGGCAGCGAATCGAGGTCATCAATTACCGGGCGGGCCGGGTTAAGCACGATTTCATCGCCTCGACGCCAGGCGAGCCCGCGGATCTCGGCGAGTTTAGGCGCCGGCTTTTTGAGCTCTTCGAGCAATTCCCACAGAGGGTATTCGTTATCGCCGAAAACGCCGACTATGGCAAAATCGAGCTGCGGATTCTCCGACATAATTTTAAGCGGCACCGCGGTATACATGAGCCCGCCGCCGACGGTTATGATCGCGGGCAAGGCGTCTTTTATACGTTTCATGGCGGCATGGAAGCGATTGAGCTGCGCCGCGCCGCCGGCGGCTGCGATCATTGCGCCAAAGAAAACTACGTCGGGCTGCCGCACCCTAACTTCATCCACCATCTGGTCATCGTTTAGACCGAGAGCGCGGCAATCGAGCACGGACACCTCGGCCGCATTCTTTTCTCGAATAAAGGCGGCGACTTGGGCATGGAGTGAGTTCACCGCCAGGTGACGGTCACCCCAAGGCGCCCAATTTCCCATGGGCGGGGTAACAAACAGAAGTTTCATAATTGCTCCTATATCGTCGACGTAAAAATATTTAATACCTTAACGATTGTCAAGGTTTTGTTGGATCAAACCCCTCATGCGCGGCGTGCGGACCTTTTCTTGCATTCTTCAAATCAGGCGACTCAGAATCTGTTGACAAGGTTCACTCCTTTTGGTACTGGTTCGCTGGCTGGGATCGACTGCTTATAGGTCTTAACAAGTTCTAAACAGGAGGGTCGTATATGGCTCAATCCGCCCAAGAAGAGCAACTCTTAGACATACGCGTCGCAGAAGCATCTGCCGCATATAAATTTTATCTCAACCAGGAGGCCAAGATCCTTGGTACCATTTCCGTCGTGCTGTTCCTGACTGCTTGGGAGTTAACTGGAAACACTCTGCAGCTCATCAATCCGATGTTCATGAGCGCCCCCTCTCTTATTGGAAAGGCGGCGTATCAGCTATTCGCATCCGGAGAAATCTACAACGACCTCTATATAAGCGGCATTGAATTTTTCTGGGGCTATTTTCTGTCGGTTCTCTTCGCCATTCCCTTCGGGATCGCAATCGGCTGGTACAAAAGGTTTGCTTATGTATGCGATCCATTCGTCAATGCGATGAACGCCACCCCCCGTGTCGCGTTACTGCCGTTGGTCATCATCTGGCTTGGCATCGGGGTACTCTCGAAAGTCGGGATCATCTTTCTGGGCGCGGTGTTTCCGCTGTTGATTAACACCCGGGATGGCGTAAAGACGACACCGGCTAATCTCCTTACGGCGGCGAGAAGTTTCGGCGCCTCGGAATGGCAAATTTTTAAATCCGTAGTCTTACCCTCGACGGTGCCGTTTATTCTCACTGGTCTTCGTCTGGCTGTCGGCCGCGCGCTCATCGGTGTCATGGTAGGTGAGCTGTATGCCGCGACAGCCGGCATCGGCTTTATGATCACGGTCGCCGGCGCAACGTTCCAAACCGACAAAGTTTTCGTCGGTGTACTGGTCTTCGCAATTAGCGGCATGATATTGACCGACATTATCGACCGTTGGGAGCGTCGTTTCGATAAATGGCGTCCGAAGGTCGGCGCGGATTAGCTCTCGACCACCTGTACGCTTCGCTAATAAAAATGGCGCCAGAACACAAATCTGGCGCCATTTTTATTTCCGACGCCAGTCTGGAAAGATTTTCTGAAACGAGTTCATGCATGGTTATGGCGCAGAGCTGAAAACAGTCCAAGCGCTCCGTAAGAAATGCAAAACCCTTTTAGCGTTTAGTTTCCGATTTTTTGTTGTTAAGAAATCACAATGACCAATCAGCGTCGCCAGCTCGCCATTCGAGGTATCATTTTCGTCGTGCTGGTTTTGCTGCTGTTTTTTTTCAGTCGCTACATTCCACGGCCTTTTAGTGTTTTCGTTCCCGCCGGCGAAGATTTCGACGACTTCGAAGGAATTTATTCGAGCAGCGACAAGCTGAGCAAATTCTTGCAGGGTCTTGGACCTTATTCGCCGGCGGTTTTCGTCTTGTTACAGGTATTGCAGGTGATCGCGGCGCCTTTTCCCGGAGAGCTAACCGGCGTTGCCGGCGGATTCGTCTACGGGAAAGGGATTGGATTTGTGCTTTCGACGGTCGGCCTCTCCTTGGGATCCTGGGTCGCTTTCGAACTGGCGAGCATCTTGGGACGGCCATTCGTCGAGCGGTTTGTGAGGGCGGAGGTGCTGCAGAAATTTAATTTTCTCACGACCCGCACCGGAACACTGATTTGCTTTGTTTTGTTTCTCTTTCCTGGTTTTCCGAAAGATTATCTCTGTTATGTCCTGGGGCTGAGCCGGATGCGGCTGAGCACGTTCTTGTTGGTTTCCGTGCTGGGACGTTTGCCGGGCACTTATCTGCTGACGATGCAGGGGGCGACGATTCGCAACGAACAATACCATACCTTCTTGTTGATCACCGTCGCTTCGCTCGGCGTTCTCATCATCGCTTATCTCTACCGAAATCAGCTGTTCGATTGGTTGAAGCATCGCCACGAAGCAAAATAAATCATCGCCGCCAATAACCTTCGCCAAACCGCTGCGGCTATAAGTTTATTCCGCGAGTCAGATAATAAAAAACCGGCGCGATGATGATCCGATACCATGCGAATGGGGTGAGCTTGCCGCGCTCGAGAAATCGGACAAATCCCTTGACCGCAAACAGCGCGACGATGAAGGATACAGCAAAACCAATTCCGAGTTCCGCCGCATCGTGAATCGCCAGCTGATCTCGCATTTTCACGAGCTCATAACCGCTCGCCGCAAACAACACCGGCACGGCGATCAGAAAAGAAAATTCTGCGGCGCTTTTTCGATCCAAGCCGACCAGCATGCCGCCGACGATTGTCGCCGCGGCTCTCGAAGTGCCCGGCCAAAGAGCCAGAATCTGGAAAATGCCGATGCCAATGGCCTGCCAGGGCGTGAGCCTGTCGAGATCGTTGGAAACCTCTCGCGCTCTAAGTCGCTCCACCAGCAAAATGGCCACGCCCCCCACTGCCAGCGCCCAGGTGACCGTTTGAGGATTGAAGAGTTGCGCCTTTATCACATGGCGTGCCAGATAGCCGACCATCAAGGCAGGAAACGTGGCAATTCCGATGCGAAGAAGACCTGGAATTCCATCGAGGTTGGATCGCTCTTGAATCAACAAATGCCGGCGCTTGGGCAGCAGTCGTGTAAATCTCCGCCAATAGAGAAAAACCACGGCGAGAATCGCCCCTAGTTGAATCGCGACCTCGAAGCTTGCCGCTCTTTCACCGACGAAGCCGAGCAAATGACCGGCGATGATCAGATGGCCAGTGGACGAAACCGGTAGGAATTCGGTTAGCCCCTCGACGATACCCAGGACTGCGGCAACGCTCAAACTATCCATGATGTCCTCTCAAGAGCTACGGTGTTGACGCCTTTCGCGAACAAGCTGGTACTCTCAAGGCTTCGACACTACTAGATACTCGTCGATGGCCGCCAGCCGTGCGGGGGACTCTCCGACTTCTTTTATCAAGCGCGGCAGGTTTTTTTCCTTCACGATGAGGCGCAGGGGCAGCTCGGTGGTTTTCCAAATCTCTTTGAACTCGTCGAAGTCGAGTATCGCCTTTCCCCACGGAGTCAACGGATCGGCGCGCTTGCCGATTGCGTAATAATTCCCCAGAATCGTCCGTTTCTTTCTGCCATGTGTGATCAGCCAGACAGGCCGCTCGCTCCGCAGGTAAAAGGATAGACCCGCCAAATAGGTATCATACATCGCGACTTGAGTCGCGCTGGCGAGCGGCCGCGGAATCGCTTGAGCAACAGATTTCGCCGAGCGATCCGGCGAAACGAGAACCATCAATTTAGCCACCAGGACAAGAAAAAAGCACAGGCTGGAAGCTTGAACAAAGAAAAGCCGCTGTTGACTCGCCGGCGGATCGACGCGCTTGCGCTTGCTAAAATAGGCAAGGCTTACGCCGGATACCACCGCATAGATCCAGATATAGTCGCCCATTTGAGCGACGGCGGGGCGAATTTGTTGCGGCAAAACGGCCGGGAAAAACCAGCCCGAGAGGTAAAACAGCGCGACAAAAACTTGAATCCACCAGGTAAGCGACAAAGCCGCCCGCAACCGGAGCGAGCCCTGTTCGTAGCGGCGGATCAGAGCGAGCGCGGTAAGCATCGCCAATGGGGGGAAGATCGGCAAAATATAGTGCGGCAATTTGGATTTTGAGATGGAAAAAAAAACAAACGGCAGGACAGCCCAGAGAAGCAAAAAAACTATTTTGTCATCGAATTTTTTGGTCCACGTTCTTCTCCACGCGAACCTTCCGACAAGCGGCAGCAACAGAGTCCACGGCAAAAACCCGATCAGCCCGACGCCAATGAAATAGTACCACGGCTCGCCGCGATCAAACTCATCGGTAACAAATCGACCGAAGTGCTCGGCCCAAAAAAAATAGCGCAAGTAACCAGGGTTTTCTTTTTCGGCGAGAAAGTACCAGGGCAATACAATCAGAAGAAATAACAGCGCGCCCGAAACGAGTTGAATTCTCCGGAGGAGCACCCATTGATGGGTTAGAAGCAAATAGCAAAAGATCACCATCCCCGGAACCACTATCCCGATGAGGCCTTTGATGAGCGTGGCCAGGGCCAAAGCAAGGTAAAAGAGCAGGCACCAGCTTAGCCGGCGCTTGGCGTTGTCCGCGTGAGCGGCTTCATAGAACGCGCACAACGAGAGCGTCAGGAAAAAGCTCAAGGTCATATCGAAAATGACGATTCGGGCAAGCAGAAAAAATTCGACCGATGTGAGCAAAATGAGAGCGGTCCATAGAGCCGGCCAACGCCCAAAGCGAACCAGAGCGAAGTAGTAGACAAGGGCGAGGCATCCGAGCGCGGCCAAAGCCGAGGGCACCCGCGCGGCCCACTCGGACACGCCGAAGAGTCTATAGGCGATCGCAATCAGCCAGTAAAAAAAAATCGGTTTGTCTAAAACCGGGTGAAAATTTTCATGCGGCGTTACCCAGTCGCCAAGCACGAGGATTTCGCGCGCTTTCTCTGCATTTCGTCCCTCGTCGGGTTCAAATAACGCCGCCCCGCCGAGCTGGTAGAACAGTGCGACAACCACAGCGATCGATAAAAATAATGGCAGCCAGCGCGCCATGGCGGCCAGCGGCTCAGGAGAGAATAATTTATGTCCTGCGTTATCTGCGCTGTTGGTCACGACGGGCTCGAAGTCATTTTGCGCATTCAGGGTACCTGAGGATGGCCGATTTGCAAGCCAGAGAAGCCAAATCCGCGCTTCGTATTTTCGGACCTTGTCCCGGCGGATACACCGAGTTTGCCGGTACCGTGTGGCGCAAGATTTTGCCATACCCGGCAGGGCTTGTTTCGCGTTGACTTCACCAACACCCTAAAGTAGCGTGACTGGGCGCGGCGCTGGCGGCAGCAAGCCGCGGGTTTCGCGTTTCCGCAGACAGGCGAGCAATGAAGAACTTTTCATACACCGCCGGTATCTTTTTTGCTGGGATTTTATTTGCGGTACCCAGCACAGCTGAAGCGCAGCAACCCGTTGCAAGTTTTTTTTACGATGACCAGGGTAAAGTGGTGCGCCAAGGTCAAGACACCAACGGCGACGGCAAAATTGATCGGTTTATCTATTACAACTCTCAAGGCCAGCCCGAACGAGTCGAGCAAGACCTCAATTTCGACGGCAAAACGGACGTCATGATTTACTATGAATCGGGGAAGCCCGTGCGCCAGGAGATCGCGAGCAAAAACGACGGCCATATCGATACCTGGCTTTACTTGAATGCCAGAGGGGAAATCGAACGTAAAGGTCAAGACACCGAGCACTCCGGGAAACCGACTCTATGGATTTTCTATGAAAACGGCCAGCCTGTGCGCAGCGAAGAGACGGCCAAAGCAAGCGATGCAGCGAATCGAAAAGTTTACTATAAAGACGGCAAAATCGATCGCGTCGAAGAAGACACAAACGGCGACGGCAAGGCCGACACTTTCTCCTACTTTGAAAACGGGCAACTCGTCAGAAAGGATGTGGACCGAAAACACGTCGGTAAAATCGATCTGTGGGGTCATTATCAAGGTGGTCGGCTGGTAAAACAAGAAGAGGATTTGACCGGCGCTGGCCGCGTGAGCCGGGTCGTCTATTTCAACGGTGACGAAGTGATCCGGCGCGATGAAGATACTACCGGCCGCGGGCGCATGGATCTGCTGGAATTCTTTGCTCAAGGCCGGCTCACGTTGCGGGTGCGCGACAGCCAGGCAACAGGAAAATGGGACACCCTGTACCACTATCAGGACAATCAACTAGCGCGCGAGGAGCGAGACAGTAACGGCGACGGATTCTTTGACCTGAGAATTCTTTACGACAAGGGCCAGATTGTAGCGCAAGAAGGGGACACTAACGGCGATCGTCGTGTCGATGTTTGGATAACCTTCAAAAACGGTGAGCGGGTCGAACAGCTCGAGGACCAAAAGTACCAGGGCAAAGTCACGGCCCGATATGTTTTTAAAGGCGGCGAAGTCGTTCAGCAAGAGGAGTTGAACGACGCCGCGCCGCCGCGGCTTTCCGAAGAATTTACCAGTGCCGAAAAGGTCATCCAGAGCGCCGCGCTGCAAACCGTATCGGCGGGGCCGCAGTCCAGCGCAAAAAACGTTTTCTCTGGAGTAGAGTCCAGTAGTGAAATAAAGTAATATTCGCCCTCTGGGTCGGTGAGAAATGAAAAAGCGCTTGGGCTTTTTTCTGCTGGTGCCGCTGTTCGCAGCCTGCGCGTGCGATCCGATCCCCGTGCAGTATCCGCCGGGCGCATCGCCGTATCCAAATCCGAACTCAGCAACGCCGGCCACCGTCCCCCAACCGGCGGGAGTTTCGGGTTCGCAGCGATGGCAACACGCTTGGAGCAAAGCCATGGAAGGTATTGCCATGGGCGGTTCGATCGGCGGCCCTTATGGCGCCGGCGGCGGACTAATAATCGGCCTGATCACCGGGCTCATCACGGCGGATTCTTACTACGGCCAAATTAACAACCAGATAAATACGGAACAGAAAAAGGACCAGCAACTCGAAGCCGCCATCGAGCAAGAGCTGGCGCGCCAAAGAGAATTAGAAAGCCAGATTGCCGGCACGGCCATGCCTTCCACTGCTTCGATACCAACGGCGCAATCGGTTTCCCCGGCGACTCGGCCGCTACCGCCGGATTCGACGCAGTCCCCCCCAACGCCCCGGCCGTCGGAAAACACTAACCTCGCCGCGCTGACTAAACCTCCGGCCACAGCGACTCAACCGAGCCCATTCAAGAACGTCGAAGTGCGAGACATCAATGGTGATGGCGTTCCGGATCTCTGGATGTACTATAATCCGCAAAAGCCCGGTGAAATTATCCGACAAGAAGAAGCGAGCCAAGCCGACGGCCGAGTCAACACGTGGAGTTATTTCAAAGACGGCCAAATGGTGAGACGAGAAGTTGATAGCAGACAAACAGGCAGGCCGGACACGGTATACTTTTACGACAACGATAAGATCGTTCGCGAGGAGCGCGATGAGGCCGGCCAGGGACTTATGACCTATAGAGCCTCGTATCAAGACGGCCGCCTCGCCAAGGTCGAGAAAGATTCAAGCGCTAGCGGTCGAGTAGACTTGTGGATTTATTACGACGCGAGCAGAGACGGGGAAGTTATCGTCAAAGAAGAACGCGATCTCAACGGCGACGGCTTCCCGGATCTCTGGTCATTTTATGAAAACGGGCGGCTCACGCGGCGCGACGTAAACGCCATGGGGCTGGAAATCTTGTCCAAGAAAGATCAGCTTCCCGCTCCATCCGCGGAGTTAACCCAGGTATCACTCCCGGGCAGTTGATATGGTCCAGCAGAGTTCCATGGACTGGGGAGATTTAGGAATACTCGGTCTATTCCGCAGTCCGTTTCTCATCCCATCGGTAATTCTTCACTCATTGCTGTTTCTGCTGGCACTGCGCGCGGCGACATTGACGATCGCCAAACCCGACGAACCACCGATCTCAGTACAATTGCTGGAAGCAAGAGACGGCGGCTCCAGCAACAAAAGTATCGGGCCGAGTGTGGGCCCCGGCGGGCCGCGTACCATGCCTAAGCTGGGCACACCGGTCGCGCCCACCCAGCGACGCGGA
>Ga0075288_1000093_pt1 | contig 9844 bp, 8 predicted proteins | sample SF_Rice_20C_0N_4_FD_69763 | JGI IMG/M metagenome (GOLD analysis project Ga0075288, IMG submission 69763) | Rice paddy soil microbial communities from Twitchell Island, California, USA - SF_Rice_20C_0N_404 | ecosystem: Environmental > Terrestrial > Soil > Paddy field/soil | place: USA: Twitchell... | reverse complement strand
TGATTGATCAGGGCGACATGCCCGCCGTGTACAGCCTCGCCGGCGCGTTGCTCTTCCCATCCTATTACGAGAGCTTCGGCATTCCGCTGGTGGAGGCCATGGCCTGTGGATGCCCGGTCATCACTTCGAGCGCTCCCGCCTGCCCCGAGGTGGTTGGCGACGCCGCGCTTCTCGTCGCTCCCGACGACGTGGACGGAATCGCCACCGCCATGCTTCAGGTGGTTCGCCAGCCCGAGCTCGCCACCTCTCTTCGACAGCGCGGCCTCGACCGGGCTCGACGGTATTCCTGGCACGACAGCGCGGAGCGGCTCCTCCGCGAGCTCGAGCACGCCGCCCGCGACGGCCGGTGAGCAGCGCTTCGGTCGCACAGCCTTCAGCATCACCTCGCGAGACGGCGGAGCGCGGAGCGCGCTCCAGCGACCTCCGGGTACTCGCGTGGCCCGGCCTGGGGGCGCTGGCCCAGAACCCGTACACCTGGCTGCTCTACTCGCACCTGGCGGAGGTCGGCGTCAGGGTGGAGGAATTCACTCCCGGACGCGCACTCCGCGGAGGCTACGACATCCTGCACGCCCACTGGCCCGACAAGGCGCTCAATGCCGGGTCGTGGTTCGGAACCCTGATCCGGGCCGTCGCGGCCGTGGCCCTGGTGGAATCGGCCCGCCTGCACGGGGCCCGCGTGGTCTGGACCGCGCACAACGCCGAGCCGCACGAGTCGCGGCATCCTCGAGTGGAGCGCTGGTTCTGGTCGGCATTCGTCCGGCGGGTGCACGCCGTGATCCATCCGAGCGCGGCCGGACGGCTGGCCGTCGAAGACCGCTTTCCGTCTCTATCCTCGCGGACCAACGCCCTCGTCGCGCACGGCCATTTCCGGGGTGCCTACCCGGACACGCTCACACGCGACGATGCGCGGGCCACGCTCGCGATTTCCGCGGGCGTGCCGGTCATCGCCTTCGTGGGACGGGTGCGCGAGTACAAGAACGTCCCCCATCTGGTGCGGACCGTACGTGCCCTTCATGCGCGAGGCAATGAAATGGTTCTGCTCGTCGCCGGCGCCGCGCAGACGCCGGCTCTGGCCGAGGAGACCAGAGCGGCGGCGGAGGGAGACCGGCGCATACAGTTGCGGCTGGAGCACGTTCCTGCCGCCGAGGTGCAGCGCTATCTCCGGGCCGCCGACCTCGTGGTGCTGCCGTTCACCGAGATCACCAACTCGGGCAGCGCCGTGCTGGCGCTGTCCTTCGAGCGCCCGGTCCTGGTGCCGGCGCTGGGAGCCATGGGCGAGCTTCAGGCACTCGCCGGCCGCGACTGGGTCCGCGCCTACGAAGGAGAGCTCACGCCGGACGAGCTTGCCGCCGCGCTGGAGTGGGCCACCCGCTCTCCCAGAGACAGCGGACCTCGTCTCGAGGCGCTCGGCTGGCCGCAGATCGCACATCAGACGCTCGCCGTGTACGACGCCGCCCGGCGGCCCGCTCTCGAGCATGCGCCGAGCGGCCTCACCGGCGCACCGGAGCGGGCTCGATCCGCCGGTCGCCTGTAAAGCTCGCCACATGCGGGTCGAAGTCGGGGTAAAACGGCAATCCGAACGGCTCGACGAAGGCCCGACATGCCTGCACGTCGCTCCGGTCCAGCCGGCTCGTCCACTTGTCGATCTGTTTGGCGCTCGCGCGCGCGACCGCATAGGTGCGGTCGTCCCCCTCGCGATCGGCGTCCCGAACGAACCTCTCGGCCTCCGCCACCCACTTCAGGCCGAGGCGGCGGTACAGCTCCTGAAAGCCGGCCACCGGATCTCGGCAGAGCCACTCGAACGCCATGGTGAGCCGGCGCCCGTCGCTGGGAGTCTGCCGGTGGATGACGTGGAGGGTGGCCGCCCACAGCGCGCCTGCCCGTTCCCAGTATCCCTTGGCCGATCGGATCAGGTCGGCAAAGGGATGCAGGTAATCCGCGACGAGCCGTTCGTTTTCGAGCAGGCGGCGCGGTTTGGGCTCCCACCCCAATCGCTGCCAGCTCTCGAATTGGCCGCACGGGTGCCGCACCACGCAGAGCTGCCGCGCCTCCGGCAGGGTTGCGCTGAACCACTCGAGATTGAGACTGGCGAAGACGAGCTTGACGAGCACGTGGCGCTCGCGCATGAATAGCGCGGGGAACCTCTCGCCCACCCACCGCCCCGGGCCGCGAAGCCGCCGCAGGACCGGACCCGGATCGTGGCGCATGGTGAAGGCGGTCGCCACCCGGCCGGCGCACGCGCGAGTCATGAGACTCCGGTAGGCCGGGTCATCGTGCTCCCCGGTCAGGTAGAGATAGGTGAAGCGCTTTTCGGCCCCGCGCACGTGATGGTAGTTGTCGGGCTCGCGGTAGTAGGTGAACCCCGGCGCGTGCGAAAGACCCTTGGCCACCCAGCTGGTTCCACTCCGGGGAAAGCCGCTCACGATGATGCATCGCCGACCATCCGCGGTTTCCGTCATGTGCCGGTCCGTCTCCTGTGTCGCCATGAGTGACCCAATGTCGCCGGAACCGGCCAGGCCGGGTGTGACGATCCTCACGGAGCCGGCCGGCACTTCGCCTACACTCTCTGAATGATGGACCACCACCGCCCGCTCGGCGACCTCAAACGTAAGACTGCGCTCTCCATTCTTTGGACGATCGTCCGGACCGGCTCCGACTACCTCTTTTCGTTCGCGGTATTCGCCGTTCTGGCCCGAAAGCTGGGCCCGGCGGCCTTCGGTGTGTACGCCCTCGCGGTGGCCTTCGCCGAGATCGGAAAGATCCTGCCCACCAGCGGGCTCATCGACACGCTGACGCGAGCCCGGCGGGTCACACCCGAGATGGCGGACACGGTGTTCTGGGCGACGATGGCGCTGTCGTGTCTCGTCGCGGGCATCACCACCGCCGTCGCGCCGCTGCTTGCCTCCGCCTTCGGCGCACCCGCGGTCGCGCCCCTGCTCACGGCCCTGGGATGGATCGTCCCGATCACCGCGGCCGGGGCGACTCACATGGCGCTCAAGCTTCGCGAATTCGGCCATCGGTCCCTGGCATCGCGGTCGGTCGTCAGCGGTCTGCTGGGTGGTGGTGCCGCGCTGGCGGCAGCCTACGCGGGGTGGGGGCCGTGGAGTCTCGTCGTGCAGCGCGGTGTGTCGGAGGTTGCCGGCACCGCAATGGCCTGGCAGGCGCACCGCTGGATGCCCGGCCGCCGGGTTTCGGGGGCGATGCTCCGCGAGATGGCCGGGCTGAGCGCCAGCATGACCGGCACCCAGCTGCTGAACGTCGCGCTCGTCCGGGTGCAGGACGTCGTCATCGGCAGAGTCATCGGGGCGGCCGCCGTGGGCGTGTATCGCACGGCATTACGAACGGTCGACCTGATCGCGCAGGCGGCCATCCTCCCGTTCGCGCAGGTTTCTCTCCCGGCGCTCGCCAACCTCCAGGACGACCTGCCTTCGTTCCGGAAGGCGTATCTCCGCCTGATCAGCGTGAGCGGCGCGCTCGCCTTTCCGGCCATCATCGGCTTTGCGGTGCTCGCGCCGGCGGCGGTGCCTCTGATCTTCGGGGACCGATGGATGGCGAGTGCGAAAATCGCGCAGATTCTCGGGCTCCTCGCCGTGCCGTTCACCCTCAACCGGTTTGCGGGGCCGGCCCTCGCCGCGCTGAACCAGACCGCCACGCTCGCGCGGCTTGCCGCGCTTCAGGTCACGCTGAGCATCGTGCTGTCCATTGCTGCCGCGCCCTACGGCCTGACCGCGATGGCGTGGGCGTACGTGCTGCGCGCCTATCTCACTCTGCCGGTCCAGATGAGAGCCTTCAAGAAGCACAGCGGCCTCGGCTACGGCGCGGTCCTCCGCTCGATTGCACCGGCGCTCGCCATGGCGACCGTCATGGCGATCAGCCTGCTCGGGCTCGGCCACGTGGTAGGCGACCGCTTCCACAGCCGGGCTCTGTTCCTGGCGTTCATGTGCGCGGTGGGCGCCGTCCTGTACGGCGGCGCACTCCTGCTGTTTGCCAGAGGCTTCGTGCTCCAGCAGCTTGGTGATTTCAGGCTGCTGCTGCCGAACGGCCGGGCGAGGCTCTCGAGTGCCGACGCCCGGCCGTGAGGTCCGACCCGGGTACCTCAGAATCCCAGACGCAGCCCGGCGCTCAGCGACCAGTTGTGCGTGGTCTTCGTATCGAGGTTGATCCCGGTCGCCTCCCGCGCATCGAACTTCCCGATGTAGTCCTTGGCCATCAGCTGCAGCCCGAGCCGCGGCGCGATAGCCATGTCCGCTCCCGCCCCGATGTTGTACGCGAAATTCGTGGCGTGGGTGCTCACCGGGCTCACCGTGACCGTCTGCCTGATGGCGCCGGCGCCGGCCTGGACGAACGGGCTGAGTGGAAGGACGCCCCCCGTCGGCACCCGAAGCCGTAGCGCGGCATCATAGAGCAGAACCGAGCTCTGTCCCACGCCGATGCCGCCGACCAGAGGGGCACCGATCTCGAGGTTGGGTTGCGCGTATGCCACGTTGCCCACCAGCGCGAGAGAGGGCGCGAGACCGAGGCTGAGCTCGCCGCCATAGACGGCGGTGCCCGCGCTCCTGAGGCTGGTGCCGAGCGGACCGTTGACGATGTTCCCGAATTTCATGTAGCCGGCGTACGGAGTGATCTGGAGCGAGCTCTGTGCCTCGAGCGGTGCCACCAGGCCGAAGCCGGTGATGGCCCCGGCCAGCAGGATCCGTCTGAACATATGAACCTCCCCGCCTACTCGTTGGTGTCCCAGGCGCGCTCCCGAAACCAGCGCGAGGCCCCCGGAAGAGGCAGATCCAGTGCCACGAGTTGCAGTCGGGGAAGATGTTTCAGGAAAAGGACCTGCGATCTGTGATCTGTGACCTGGCCGGCTCCGTGTCCTCCTGACGGGACAGCGGACTACTGAAGCCACTCGTCGTAGGGTGTCGTGCGGCGCAGGGCGTCGGGATGGATCCGGAACCACGAGGTGAGGAGCAGGATCTCGTCGATCGAATCGAGCGGAAGCGGCCCGCTGGGGTCGTCCGGCCGTGCCGCCTCCGCTGCCACCACGGCGCGAAACGCGTCCCGCTCGATCGGCGTGGACGGGTACGGAAACGTCGCCCGCACCACGCCCTGGCGGACGAGATACACCCGGTCGTCGCCGAACATCCCCGGATCGCGATATATGAAGGTGAGGAGGTCGCGCGCGGTGCGGGCGCGACTGGTGGCGGCCACCAGCCATTCGAGCTGCTCGAACCGTTCCCGCCATCGCGCGGCCAGCTCGAAGCGGCCGGCATCGGACGCCTCCTGCATGGAGCGGATGACGCGATCAAGCGGCTGCAGCGTGCGCCCTTCCAGGAACGCCGCGGCCGTCGCCACCCGCCGCCGGTACTCCGATTCCGCCACGAATCCGGCGCACGGTCCCGTGCAGAACCCAAAATCGTACCGGAGGCAGCCGGCTTGGCGCGGGGCGTCGAAGAGGTCGCCCTGGCCGGCAAACACCATCGGCATCCGGGCCGCGCAGTCCCGGAGGCCCAGCAGATCGTTGAGGGTCCGGACCGCCTCGCTGGTGCGCGCCATCGACCGGAAGGGGCCGTAGCACCCCGCGTCGTCCCGTGAAATGGCGCTTCCGGCGTACATGCGTGGCGCGGGGTCGGTCGAGATCTTGATGAGGACGGAGCGTCGCGTGACGTTGCCGCGATGATTGAAGTGAGGCCGGTAGCGACGGATCTGCCGCAGCTCCTGCAGGTAGGCGGCGAACTCGCTGGGGACGTAGTCCCAGGTGATGCTCGACGCCGCGTAGAGAATTCTGGCGGCCTTGTCGTCCGGATAGTCCGCGCGAAAGTAGGTGAGGAGACGGGAACGGAGTCGCTTGGCCTTTCCCACGTAGAGTATCCGACCGGTCGCGTCGACCATGCGGTACACCGCCGGCCGGTTCTCGGCCATCGCGCGCACCCGGTTCCGCAGCTGGTCCAGGTCGGTCGCCGGCAGCGGGGCGGCGCGCTGCGCCCGGCGCGCGCTCACCGCTGGCACCGGAAGCAGAAGACGGTGATGCGGCCATCGATCGCGTGGGTGCCCGCGAGTCTGGTGCCGCACCGCACGCAGGGCTCTCCCTCCCGATCGTAGACCAGCAGCTCGAGCTGGAAGTTGCCGGGCTCGCCGGTGCCGGTGCGGTAGTCTCGCACGGTGCTTCCCTTCGACACGATGGCCGCCTCGAGGATCCGCCGGATTTCGGCGTGCAGCCGGACGTGATCCGCCGGCGAGAGGCGGTTGGCCGGCCTGGATGGGTCGATCTTCGCCGCGAAGAGCGCTTCGTTCGCGTAGATGTTGCCCACGCCGGCCAGATAGCGCTGGTCCATGATCACCTTCTTGATCGCCTGCCTGGACCCCGCGAGCGCCGAGCCCAATGCCTCCGGGGTGAATCCCGGATCGAGCGGCTCGGGACCGAGGGCGGCGTCGTACACGCGCCAGCCGCGCCGGTCCACGAGCAGCAGGGTGCCGAGCCGGCGGACGTCGTCGTAGACCAGCTCCCGTCCGTCGTCCAGGAGGGCGCGAAGCACGGCGTATCGAGCCGCCTCGCGCGAAAGAGGACGATCATGCACCACAAGCGAGCCGGTCATGCCGGGCTGGACGATGAGACGGCGCTCGCCGAGGTCGATGACGGCGTGCTTTGCCCGTCGGAAGACGTCCTCGACCCTGGCGTCCTTCAACTGGCGCAGGAGACGGCGGCGGCTGACGCCACGCAGGACGTCATCGTGGCTCAGCGAGATCCGCCGGAGTCGGCGGCCGAGCAGGGAAGGGCGAATGTCTCGAACGATGGTTTCGACTTCGGGGAGCTCGGGCATCGCGGCGAAACCTACACTCGCACCCGCGCGGCCTCGCGCCACCCGATGTCGCGCCGGAATACCTTGCCCTCGTATTGGATCGCCTCGGCGGCCTCCCGACTCAGTCGGCGGGCCTCAGCGAAATCCGGCGCCACCGCGGTCACGTTGAGTACGCGTCCGCCGTTGGTGCGGAGCACGCCGTCCGCGGCCCGAACGGTCCTCGCGTGGAAGATGGTCACCCCCTCCGGCAGCACCGGAGGAATCGTGATCGGCGCACCTCGCTTCGGGGCGTCGGGATATCCGCTCGCCGCGAGCACGGTGGTCACCGACGCGTACGTCCCCAGCCGGCCGAGATGGGAGACCCGTTCGCCGTGCGCCACGTTCCAGAGACAGTCGGTGAGTCCTTCCGACACGAGCGGCAGCACCACCTGGGTCTCCGGGTCGCCCAGGCGGCAGTTGAACTCCACGACCCATGGCGTCCCGTTGCGGTCCACCATCAGTCCGGCATACAGCACCCCGGTGAACAGGGCACCCCTCCGCTGCATCTCCTCGAGCGCCGGCGCGAGTACCTCGCGCTCGACCCTCGCGAGCAACTCCGGCGTCGCCAGCGAGACCGGGCTGTAGGCTCCCATGCCTCCCGTGTTGGGGCCCCGGTCGCCCTCCAGCAGCCGCTTGTGATCCTGCGACACGGGCAACAGGACGTGGTCCCGTCCATCCGTGACCGCGAGGACCGAGATCTCCTCGCCCTCGAGGAACGATTCGACCACCACCGTTCGCCCGGCGTCGCCGAACTTTCCCTCCGCCAGCATCGCCCGCACCACGCCGGCGGCCTCGCGGCGGGTGGCGCAGACGACCGCCCCTTTGCCCGCCGCAAGCCCCGACGCCTTGACCACGAGCGGTTCGGGGTGGCTCTCGAGATAGCGTAGTGCTTGGGAAGAATCGTCGAACGTGGCACTCGCCGCGGTGGGTATGCCCGCGGCGGCCATGACCTCCTTCGCAAAGGCCTTGGATGCCTCGATCCGGGCGGCGGCGCGGCTGGGACCGAATGTCGCGCGGCCCTCGGCTCGCAGCCGGTCGGCGAGGCCAAGCGCGAGCGGAACCTCGGGCCCGATGATCGTGAGGTCGATGCCGTACATGTCCGCCGCGTCGGCCAGGCGGTCGATGTCGTCGTCGGCGATGGGGAGGTTGGTGGCGAGCTCGGCGGTGCCGGGATTGCCGGGCGCGCAATGAAGGTTTGCTTCGGGATTCTCGCGGCGAAGGGCCCAGCACAGCGCGTGCTCGCGCCCTCCGCCGCCGACGATCAGTATCCTCACGAAGACTGCTTTTGCGCGTTGCGGAAGGCCTCCTTGGCCCGCTCCGCCGCGCGCTTGGCCGCCTCCGCCACCTGGGTGGCGATCTCCCGGGCTTCCCCCGCGTAGTAGCTGCCGGCCGCGCTCATGTCGTCGCGCAGGGGCCGGTCGCTCGTCTCGGTGCCGCGGCGGACGTATTCTCCCCCCACGATCCGATCGTACTCTCCCGACGTCACCCACCGCTGCAGCTCGGCCGCCCGCACCGTGTGCATCGGGTGGGTGAGCGCGAGGGTGCTCAACAGCTTGTACACGACGTCGAGTCCCTCACCCGTGGCGGCATACTCGTGGGCCTGCGCCATGAACGCCTCCACGTTGAGCTCGGCGGCAAAGCCGGCGCCCCGGGCGCCGCCCGCCATCTTCATGTCGAGCCGCTGGGCCGCGACGACGTCCTGCCCGCCGAGCAGGCCCGCGCGATCGGAGGACAGCTCCGATTTGCGCGACCATTCGAGAAACGCCAGCCGGATCGGCAGCACCGCCAGCCCCGCGAGCACGGGCAAGGCTCCGAGACTGATCAGGGCGAGGATCGCGGCGATGGTGCGGTAGAGCGCGTGCCCGCTCATCACATGCCCCAGCTCGTGTGACAGCAGGACCCGCAGCTCGTCGTCGTCGAGCAGCTCCATGGCCGCCGAGTGGATCACGATGAAGGGGCGGTCGATCCCGTAGGCGCCGGCGTTGAAGAACGGCGTTTGCGAGACGTACAGCTCCGGCACGTCGGGCCAGTCGAAGGTCGTGACGACCTCGTTGTGCATGTGCCAGAGCCGCGGGAACTGGGCGGGCCCCAGCCGGACCGCGTTGCCCTGGAAGAGGAGGCGCACCCCGCGCTCCCCGCCGAGGAATGCGAGGACCTTGCGAATGACTTCATCGACACCGGGGACGCCGCGCAGTGCCTGCAAGGCCGCGCGGTCGGCGGGATGTTCCCAGGACACGGCCGAGATCTGGGGCAGCGTCCGGCGTGGTCGGGGTGCGGGCAGCAAGGTGGTCATGGCCGGCTCGAGGTTTGGGGAGAGGCGCCCTTACGGTATCGCCTCACGATAAGTTTCATGTTGGAACACTCAGCCGCGGCTCGCCGCGAAGGCCTGGTCGAGATCGGCCAGCAGATCGTCGGCGTCCTCGATGCCGCAACTCAGGCGCACCAGGCTGTCGGTGAGCCCCATCTTCTGCCGCATGGCGGGCGGCACCGACGCGTGGGTCATGCTGGCTGGATGCCCCACGAGGCTCTCGACGCCGCCCAATGATTCCGCCAGCGCGAAGATCCGGGTGCCCTCGACGAAGCGCTTGGCGGCGGCCACCTCTCCGAGATCGAACGAGATCATCCCGCCGAATCCCGTCATCTGCCTGCAGGCCAGGTCGTGCTGGGGATGGGAGGGCAACCCCGGGTAATAGAGGGCGCGCACCTCGGGACGGCGCGTGAGCCAGGCCGCCACGGCACGCCCGTTGGCGTCGTGCTGCCGCATCCGGAGCGGCAGCGTCTTGATGCCCCGGAGGGCCAGCCAGCAGTCCATCGGGCCCGGCACGGCGCCGGCGGCATTCTGAATGAAGCCGAGTCGTTCGGCCAGGTCGTCCCGCGCGGTGACGAGCATGCCCCCGACCATGTCGCTGTGGCCATTCAAGTACTTCGTGGTCGAATGGAGGATGATGTCCGCGCCGGCCTCGAGCGGCCGCTGGAAGTACGGCGTGGCAAAGGTGTTGTCCACCACGTACAGGTAT
>Ga0075288_1000092_pt1 | contig 9869 bp, 5 predicted proteins | sample SF_Rice_20C_0N_4_FD_69763 | JGI IMG/M metagenome (GOLD analysis project Ga0075288, IMG submission 69763) | Rice paddy soil microbial communities from Twitchell Island, California, USA - SF_Rice_20C_0N_404 | ecosystem: Environmental > Terrestrial > Soil > Paddy field/soil | place: USA: Twitchell... | reverse complement strand
CCCCCGAAGTACCGGCTCGCAAGCAGTCACTAGCTCCCGACCTACCCAGCGGCGATATTCCAACCGACTTCCGACAGGCAATCCCCGGCGCCAGCCCCGCCGCGCCGCGTGGCCTCCAACGTCCGAAGACGAGCGTGGACAGGTGGACGAGGCCGTCCCTGATCGTCTTTCCGCGGCCCTGTGCCGGAGCGGAGACGCGGGCAAGTGATCGGCGGCGCATGGGCGCGGACCCTCGGGGTTGATTGCCGGCCGCGGCGGCGGTTCCTTGCCGATATACCTTCGGCGAAGGAGTCTCCACATGAGTGAGTTCCTCTCGACAGCAACCTTCCTCGGCAACGACCTGCGTCACTGGCTCGCCGCGCTCGCCATCGGCGCCGGTACCATGGTGAGCGTGCATCTGGTGCTGCGTCTGCTCCTGCCGCGCCTCGCCCGACTGGCCGGGCGCACCAGAACCAGCTGGGACGATCTCGTCATCGGCGCCCTGGGTCGGACGAAGGGATTCTTCCCCTTCATGCTGGGCGTGGGGGCCGGGTCGGTCGTGCTCGACCTGCCGTCGCGGATCGGCCGCGGCATCGCCACCGCGACGGTGATCGCGTTCCTGTTGCAGGCGGGACTCTGGATCAGCTCGGCGCTCCGCGTCTGGCTGGAGCGCTACCAGGAAAGCCAGTTCGAGATCAATCGCGGCGCGGCCACGACCGTCGCGGCGATCGGCTTCGGGGCTCACATGCTCCTCTGGTCGGTGATCCTGCTCCTGTCGCTCGATAATCTCGGGATCGACGTGACCGCACTGATCGCCGGCCTGGGTATCGGGGGCGTCGCCATCGCGCTCGCCCTGCAGAAGATCCTGGGCGACCTGTTCGCCTCACTCGCCATCGTGCTCGATCAGCCGTTCGTGTTGGGCGACTTCCTCGCGCTCGACGGCTATCTCGGATCGGTGGAGCATATCGGGCTCAAGACCACCCGCCTGCGCAGTCTCTCGGGAGAGCAACTGGTCTTTTCCAATGCCGACCTGCTCGCCAGCCGGATCCGGAATTACGGACGGATGCGCGAGCGCCGGGTGGTGTTCCAGGTCGGCGTCACGTACCAGACGCCGAAGAGCGTCCTGGCCGAGATCTCCGGCATCCTTCGCGCGGCGGTGGAGGCGCGCAAGGGCACCCGATTCGATCGGGCGCACTTCGCGTCGTTCGGGGATTCGGCGTTGACTTTCGAGACCGTGTACTACGTCGAATCGCCGGACTACAACGCCTACATGGATATCCAGCAGGCCATCAACCTGGACCTGGTGGAGCGGTTCGAGGAGCGGGAGATCGAGTTCGCCTATCCCACACAGACGCTGTATCTGAGCCGGGTCCCTTGATGTCCCTGCCCTCTCGCGGTGTCTCGCCCTCGCTCGCGGCGACGGCGCTCGCCGCCCTGCTCTGCCTCGCTCCCGCTCGCTCAACCGCGCAGAACCCGACGACCCTGCCGAGCGAGACGCCGGATACGCTCCGCCCGGCGACGGCGGGCTTCGACTACGAGCGCAGAATCGCCGAGATCCCCATGCGCGACGGCGTGAAGCTCCATACCGTGATCCTCGTGCCCAAAGGCGCGCGGCGCGCGCCGATCCTCCTCACCAGAACGCCGTACGAGGCCGACCAGCTCACGGCCAACACCGTCAGCTCGCACCTGGGCCCCAGCCTCTACGGCTACGACAACGCGACCGACGTCATCGTCGAGGGCGGGTACATCCGCGTGGTTCAGGACGTGCGCGGCAAGTACGGATCGGAAGGCGACTACGTGATGAACCGGCCGCTGCACGGGCCGCTGAACCCGACCACGGTGGATCACTCGACCGACACGTACGACACCATCGACTGGCTGGTGAAGCACATCCCCGAGAGCAACGGCAAGGTCGGCATACTCGGCATTTCCTACGACGGATTTCTCCCGCTGATGGCGCTGGTCAACCCTCATCCGGCGCTCAAGGTCAGCGTTCCGATGAACCCGATGGTGGACGGCTGGATGGGCGACGACTGGTTCCACAACGGCGCCTTCCGCCAGCAGAACATGCCGTACATCTACGAGCAGGAAGCGACCCGTGACAACTCCGCCAAGTGGTACACCTCGAACTACGACGACTACGACATGTTCATGGAGGCGGGCTCGGCGGGCGAATTGGGACGGCGGCGCGGCCTCGAGCAGGTGGGCTTCTGGCGGAAGATTCTCGCGCACCCGAGCTACGATGCGTTCTGGCAGGACCAGGCGATGGACAAGATCCTCGGCAGGCTGCCGCTCACCGTCCCGGTGATGCTCGTCCACAGCCTGTGGGATCAGGAAGACATCTACGGGGCTCCCGCCGTCTATCGCGCGCTCGAGCCCAAGGATTCGGCCAACGACAAGGTGTTCCTGGTGCTGGGCCCCTGGTACCACGGCCAGGAGATCGACGAGGGCAGCAGCCTGGGCGCGCTCAGGTTCGAGAGCAATACCGCGCTCTGGTTCCGGCGGCACGTGCTCCGGCCGTTCCTCGATCACTATCTCAAGGACGACCCGCCCGCGATGGACGTGGCGCCCGTGACGGCGTTCGAGACCGGCACCAATGCATGGCGCCGCCTCCGGGCGTGGCCATCGGGCTGCGACAGCGGTTGCCCGGCCAAGCCGACGCCGCTCAATCTGCTCGCCGGGTCGAAACTCGGATGGAACGCGGCAGGCAAGGGCGACGCGCCGTTCGACGAATACGTGTCCGATCCGGCCAAGCCGGTGCCGTTCCGGAAGCGGCCGATTCAGCCGGTGGGATACGGCGGCGTGTTCACCTGGGAGTACTGGCTGGTGGACGACCAGCGCGAGCAGTCGGGGCGCCCGGACGTCGCCGCCTTCACCTCCGACATCCTCACCTCCCCGGTCAAGATCAGCGGGCAGCCGGTAGCCAACCTCGTCGCCTCCACGACAGGGACCGACGCCGACTGGGTGGTGAAGCTGATCGACGTGTACCCCGACGAGGTGGCCGGCCAGCCCGAGATGGGCGGGTACCAGCTCATGGTGTCGGCCGACGTGCTGCGCGGGCGGTACCGCGAGAGCTTCGAGACGGCGAAACCCATCACGCCGAACAAGCCGCTGGCGTACCGATTCGCGCTCCCCACGACGAACCACGTCTTCCTGCCGGGCCACCGGATCATGGTGCAGGTGCAATCGAGCTGGTTCCCGCTCTACGACCGCAACCCGCAGACCTTCGTGCCGAACATCTTCTGGGCCAGGCCGGCCGACTATAAGAAGGCCGCCCAGCGGATCTGGCATGCACCGGGCGCGCAGAGCTTCATCGAGATGCCGGTCGTGCGGTGACGTCCGGCAGGTCAGCGCCGAATCGAGCGCGTAGCCGCCGGCGTACAGACAGCCGTCGAGATCCTTGGAGATGAGGCTCGAGCCGGGGTGCCGGCGCGAGACGATGGCGCCGCCAGCACCGGGACCATGCGGCGACCACCATCCGCGCACGCGCCGTCGCCGAGGCCGGTCGGACGCCGCCTAGCCCCGGCGTGGGTTTCCAGGCATCTTCCATGCTCCCCTCCCAAAAGCCCAACATGCCCGAGCTTCAGGACCGGCTCCAGGTCGCGCTCGCCGACCGCTACCGGATCGATGGAGAGATCGGCGCCGGCGGCATGGCGACCGTGTACCTGGCGCAGGACCTCCGGCACGACCGGAAGGTGGCGCTCAAGCTGCTGCGCCCGGAGCTGTCCGCCGTGATCGGCGCCGAGCGGTTCCTGGCGGAGATCAAGCTCACGGCCAACCTCCAGCATCCGCACATCCTGCCGCTCTTCGACTCGGGCGAGGCCGACGGGTTCCTCTTCTACGTCATGCCCTTCGTCGAAGGCGAATCGCTCCGGAGCCGGCTCAACCGGGAGAAGCAGCTCCCGGTGCCGGACGCGGTCAGGATCGCCACCGAGGTGGCCTCCGCGCTCGACTATGCTCACCGGCACGGCGTGGTCCACCGCGACATCAAGCCCGAGAACATCCTGATGCACGACGGCCGGGCGCTGGTGGCCGACTTCGGCATCGCCCTCGCCGCGAGCAAGGCCGGCGGCAACCGGATGACCGAGACCGGCATGTCGCTCGGCACCCCGCACTACATGAGCCCCGAGCAAGCGATGGGCGAGCGCGAGATCACCGCGCGGTCGGATGTGTACGCGCTCGGCGTCGTGCTCTACGAGATGCTCACCGGCGACCCGCCCTTTACCGGCTCCACCGCGCAGGCCGTGGTGGCGCGGGTCCTCACCGAAGCGCCGCGGCCGATCCTGCCCCAGCGCCACACCATCCCGCCCGAGGTCGAGGCGGCGGTGCTCACTGCGCTCGAGAAGCTCCCGGCCGACCGGTTCGGCACGGCGGCGGAGTTCGCCGACGCGCTGGCGGGCCGGGGAACGATTCCGACCATCCGGACCGCGGCGACGACGGCCGCGGTCCCCGCGGCGGCCGCTGCCGCGAAGGCGCGCCTCGACCCGGTCAAGCTCGGGCTGGCCGGCACGGCGCTCGTCGCGGTCGGCGTGGCGGCATGGGCGTCGCTCCGGCCGGGCCCCGAGCCGGTGGTGAACCGGTTCAGCGTGTACCTGCCGCCGGACCAGGCGCTCGCGCCGGTCAACGGGTCGGGCAACCGCATCGCGATCTCGCCCGATGGGAAGCGGATGGTCTACGTGGGGCCCGCGCCGCGGGGCACCCAGCTCTGGCTCCGGGAGCACGATCAGCTCAGCTCCACGCCGATCCCGGGGACGGAGAACGCGGCCACGCCCTTCTTCTCCCCCGACGGACGCCAGATCGGGTTTCTGGTCGCGGGCGCGACGCTCCGAACCGTCTCGCTCGACGGCGGCCCCACCCAGACGCTCTCCGACAGCGTCAACTCGACCGGCGGCGATTGGGGGCCGGATGGGTATATCTACGTCGAGGGCGACTCCGGGCTCCTGCGCATCCGCGCGACGGGTGGGCCGCGCGAGCAGTTCTACAATGTCTTCACCCACAAGGAAGCCGGCGCCGAATGGCCGGTCGTGCTGCCGGGCGGGAAGGCGCTCCTCTTCCGGACCCGGCGCGCGAACCAGGGGGTGGGCGACTTCCAGATCGTGGTCATGCCGCTGCCGCACGGAGAGCCGCACGTGCTGATGCGCGGCGTGTACGCCCGGTACTCGCCCACGGGACACCTGCTGGTGGTCACCGGCGACGGCAAGCTGGTGGCCGTGCCGTTCGACCTTGGGAAGTTGGCGCTCAGCGGTCCCCCGACCGGCCTGCTCGAGGGCATCGGGGTCGAGGTGGGCGGCTTCTCGACCAACCTGGCCCTTTCGGGCAACGGCACCCTGGTCTACACCACCGGCGCCGCGGTCCGGAGCCGGCAACCCGTATGGGTGACGCGCGAGGGCGGCGAAGCTCCGGTGGACTCGACCTGGCTGCCCCAGGGCGCCATTACGGCCTTCGCGCTCTCGCCGGACGCCCGGGCGCTGGCCGTGGAGCTGCTCCAGAACGGGAACAACGCCATCTGGGTCAAGCAGCTTCCGACGGGAGCGTTCTCGCGGCTCACCTTCGGCGACACCGTCAACCTGCGCCCCACCTGGTCGGCCGACGGACGCTCGCTGGTCTATGTCGGCAACGCGAACACGAACGGCGGCACGCCCATGATCCGGCGGGCCGACGGCACCGGAACCGCGACGACGCTGGTGCGCACCACGTTCAGCTTCGGTCAGACATTCCAGACCCATGACGGCAAGTGGCTGATCGCGCGCCGGTCGTTCTTCGAAGCGGGGAAGGGCGACATCTATGGCGTCCGCGCCGGCGACTCGACCCTGGTGCCGCTGGTGGCCGGCCCGGCGTCGGAGATTCATCCCGCCGTATCGCCCGACGGGCGATGGCTGGCGTACATGTCGGACGAGTCGGGGACGCCCGAGGTCTACGTGCGCCCGTTCCCCGACGCCTCGTCGGCACGGTGGCAGGTGTCGATCGCCGGCGGCGCCGAGCCGGTCTGGTCGCACAGCGGCAAGGAGCTGTTCTATCGCGGCACGAACGAGACGCTGATGACGGTTGCCGTCCACCCGGGCGCGACGTTCTCGTTCGACCAGCCGAAGGCGCTGTTCTCCACCAGGGCCTACGTCACCATCAATCCGATTCAGTCCTACGACGTGAGTCCCGACGACAAGCGGTTCCTCTTTCTCAGGGAGACCGCGCCCAACGAGCGGAACGAGCTGATCGTGGTGCAGAACTGGACGGCGGAAATGAAGGCGCGGGCGCGGAAGTGAACCTCACGGAGGCCCTGGCCGACCGCTACCGCCTCGACCGCGAGGTGGGACAGGGCGGCATGGCCACGGTGTATCTCGCCGAGGACCTGAAGCACGGCCGCAAGGTCGCCATCAAGGTGCTGCACCCCGAGCTGTCCGCCGTGCTCGGCGGAGAGCGCTTCCTCGCCGAGATCAAAGTCACCGCCAATCTCCAGCACCCGCACATCCTGGGTCTGATCGATTCGGGCGAAGCCGGCGGCCTGCTCTACTACGTGATGCCCTACGTCGCCGGGGAATCGCTGCGGGGGCGCCTGAAGCGCGAGCGGCAGCTCCCCGTGGAGGAAGCGCTTCGTCTCTCGCGGGAGGTGGCGTCCGCGCTCGACTACGCGCACCGCCAGGGCGTGGTGCACCGCGACATCAAGCCGGAGAACATCCTGCTGCAGGACGGCGCGGCCCTGGTCGCCGATTTCGGGATCGCCCTCGCCGTGCACCAGGCCGGCGGGAGCAGGATGACCCAAACCGGCATGTCGCTCGGCACTCCGGCCTACATGTCCCCCGAGCAGGCGATGGGTGAGCGGGAGATCGGCCCGCGGAGCGATGTGTACGCTCTGGGTGCCATGACCTACGAGATGCTGGCAGGCGAGCCGCCATTCACCGGGCCCAACGCGCAGGCCATCGTCGCCAAGGTGCTCACCGAGCAGCCGCCCCCGCTCCGACCCAAGCGGCCCACGGTTCCGCCGGCGGCGGAAGCCGCGATTCTCAACGCGCTGCAGAAGCTCCCGGCCGACCGGTGGGGCACCGCGAAGGAGTTCAGCGACGCGCTCATGGGAGCGGGACCGCAGCGACCCCAAAGCGAGCCCACCGTACCGCTCGCCGTCAGCCGAGCACGCACCCCGACGCACGGAGCGGTGCGGCGGGCGGCGCCGTGGCTCGGCTGGGCGGCGGCTGCCGTGGCGGCGGCGGTCGCCGCGTGGTCCCTTCGTCGCGACGCCCCCGCCCTGCCGCCGTCGCGGCTCGCGATCTTCGCGCCCGGACTCGGCGGCAGCGGCGCCAGCTCGTCGCAGCGCCACCTGGCCTTCCTGCCCGACGGTCAGAGCCTGGTGTATTCGGTGATGGGGGGGGACGGCGCGATGCGCCTGGTCCGCCAGTCGCTCGACGCGGAGAGTCCCTTGCCGATTCCCGGCTCGGCCGGCATGGGAAGTCCCATCGTGTCGCCCGATGGTCGGTACCTGATCGGGACCCAGGCGGTGAAGAACCAGGTGGTCCAACTGCCGATCGACGGCGGGAGCTCGGAGTTGCGGGTACGGACGCCGCTCCAGACTACCGATGCCGCGTGGGCGCCCGACGGCAGTCTCTGGTTTACCGACGGGGCGGGCGGCGGCGGCTCCATCGGACAGGTGGTGGGAGACTCGCTCGTCCTGCGAGACCGCGGGAAGCAGCGCCAGCTCCAGCAGATCCTGCCGGACGGCCGTACCGCGGTCGTCCTCCGGAATCTCATCGGGAATACCGGCGGGGCGGTCCTCCTGGTGGACCTCGAGACGCGCGAGGAGGCCACGATCCTCGGCACGCCAGTCGTCGATGCGCGGGTGACCCAGGGCTTCCTGGTCTTCGTGCTGCCGGGCGGAACCCTCCAGGCCGCACCCTTCGATGCGAAGGCTCGCAAGGTGACCGGCCCACCGGTGACCCTGGCCACCAACGTGGCCATCACCGGCACGTCCGTGGCTCAGTTCGCCGTGGCGACCAACGGCAACGTCGCCTACGTCCCCGAAGAGCCGGCGTCGCTCGTGTTCGTGGACCGCGCCGGCTCGAGCCGCCTGGTCACCACCGAGCGTCGCAACTTCCACCATCCGTTGTTCTCGCCCGACGGCCGCCGCCTTCTGCTGGATTTCACCTCCATCGAGGGGCGAAACGTCTGGGTGATGGCGCTGGACGACGGCACGATGACCCGCGCCACCTTCGATCGCGATGGGCACGACGCCACCTGGACCCCGGACGGCCGCCACATCACGTACATCGCGCCGCTCAACAGGGCCGACGGGGTGACCCTCGTGCTGATGAGGAAGCTGCCGGGCAGCGCCGAACCTGCCGAGACCCTGCTGGCGTCGCCCCTGCTCGCCTATACCGGAGTCTGGCTCAAGGACGGTAGCGCGCTGGTCACCACGGCCAACAACCTGCGCCGTGACCCGACCCGGCCCGACTCCGTCCAGGCCGACTCGCGAACCGACGCCGCCATCATTCGAAACGCGGGGAAGGGTCCTGTCGAGCCGCTGGTGGCGAGTCAGTTCACCGAGCAGTTCGTCGGCGTTTCTCCTGACGGGCGGTGGATCTCGTTCGCCTCGGACCAATCGGGCCGCGACGAGGTCTACGTGCGCGACCTCGCGGGCACAGGCGACCAGGTGCTGGTCTCGCTCGACGGGGGCAACGAGCCGTTGTGGAGCCCGGACGGGAAGGAACTTTTCTATCGTGAGACCAAGGACGGCGACCCCTACCTCGTGGCCGCGGGTATCGCGACGACGCCCGCCCTGCACGTGACCGGACGGAAGCGGCTCTTTGCCATCGAGGACATCGTGGGGACCGCTCCGCACGCCAACTACGACATCTCGCCAGACGGGAAGACCTTCGTCATGGTGCGGCGCAGCCCAGCGGCCCGCATCGTAGTGATCCAGAATTTGCCGGCGCTGGTACGGCGGCTGCGCGGCGACCGGCAATGAGACTCACATCGGGATGAGATCCGACCGCCTTTTCGTAATCCTTGCTTCGGCGCTGGCCGTCTCGTGCACCAAACCGCCGGACACGTCGGTCGGTCCCGTAACATCGAAGAACGGCCCCTCGATCGAGCAGATGCGGCAGGACCTCATGGGCCGCGACGTCCTCTACTACTACAACAGCAGGGCCCGCCGGTCGTACGGCGAGATCAACGCCGGCATGTGGAGCGTGGGAGAGGGCGAGCTCGAGGACTTCGTCGTGGTCCGGCGATTCCCGAACCTCAAGCGCTCCTACGGCGAGCGCACCGACGAGGTGCACGCGTTGGTGACGCTCGAGGGTACCGACGAGAGGATCCGCGGCGTCCTGGTGTATCAGTACATCAAGCTCGATACGACCTGGAAGCTGCTCCAGCTCGGCGCCCGGGACGGCGACCGGCGTCACGACTTCTCGTTCGAGCGCATCCGCAAGAGCGACGGCAAGGTGGTCAGCAGGATGTCACCGCCCAATGCGCCGACCGGTCCCTGGCGCTTCGCGTCCACCGAATACAGCACGCCGATACCGGAGCTGCGGGTGAGGTGAGGGACCCCCTCAGCCGAACAGGAGCCGCACCGACCAGACGGCAAAGAGCATCGCGGAAATGTCCGCCGTGAGCCCCGCGGGCACCGCGTGCCGGGTCTTCTTGATGTTGACTGCCCCGAAATAGACGGCGATGACGTAGAAGGTGGTCTCGGTGGAGCCGAACATCACGGCCGCCATCTTGACATAGATCGAGTCCTCCCCGTACCGCTTGATCATGTCCACCACCAGACCCGCCGAACCCGATCCGGTGAGCGGCCGGATGATGGCCATCGGCAGCACCTCGGCGGGGAAGCCGATCAGGCCGAGGACGGGGTCGAGCACCCGCACCAGGAAATCCATTGCCCCGCTGGCCCGGAACATCGCCAC
>Ga0075288_1000091_pt1 | contig 9876 bp, 7 predicted proteins | sample SF_Rice_20C_0N_4_FD_69763 | JGI IMG/M metagenome (GOLD analysis project Ga0075288, IMG submission 69763) | Rice paddy soil microbial communities from Twitchell Island, California, USA - SF_Rice_20C_0N_404 | ecosystem: Environmental > Terrestrial > Soil > Paddy field/soil | place: USA: Twitchell... | reverse complement strand
AAGCCTGTCGATTGTCCTCCAAATTGTAGGGCCACGGATCGGGGCCGAAGATCTCTTTCTGCTCGCGCAGGAGGTCCTGCACCCAGACCAAAGCGAAGCTGCGCGGGTCGTTGTTGCGCGCGTAGCAGATCTCTTTGGCCTGCTGAAATGCTCGCACCAAGCTGATTGCCACCCATGGATGCTTTGCCAAGACCGAATTCTTCGCGACTACCGTGTGCATGATCGGAAAAAAGCCGCCGTTCTTGTAGTACTCGATCTCGGCTTTCTTCGAGTCGGGAAACAGCAGCGCGACTTTCGGGTTGCCGCCGCGAATCGATGGTAATGTTTCAGGATAAAGTGATGCTTCCAGTTCGCCGTCTAACAACATCTGATCGACGTTTTTACCGTGGGGCACCCGCTTCACTTTCATCCAAGCGGCGGGCTCGAACGGAATATCTTCTTCTTCCTGACACCACCATTCGATGGTCTTTAAATCGACCCCATAGTGATCTTGCAATATTCCGCGCATCCACAGCCCGGCGGAGTTTTGCAGCGTGTCCAGCGCCACTCGCTTGCCGTTCAGGTCAGACGGCTTTTCGATGCCGCAGCCATTGCGTTTGACCATATATTGATGACGGAAACGGCGGTGCGGGAAGACTGGGATGGCGATGTAATTGCAGCCTTTGTCGCGCGACACCAGATATCCGATCAACGATAGCTCACAGATGTCGAACTCTTCGTGGCGCAGCATGCGGCCATGGCGCTCGGGGGACGGCATGGTTAACACGTTCAGATCCATGCCCTGAGGCTGAATTTCACCGTTGATCAACGGCCGCAAAAAATCGTAGTCGCCGCAGGCCAGAGTGAGCTTGAGTTTCGACATTTATTCCCCTTTAACATGCTGCCGGTAAAGTTCCGGCGTATCGATATCGACTGTCACGCCTTCATCTTCCGTATCGATTTCTAAAGTGTCGTCGCGGTGCGCATTGACGACCGCCTTGGCCCCTTGATCCACAGGCGCGGCTAGCAACTCGGCAAACAGCTTCCGCGAAAAAATCACCGGGTGTCCGCGCTTGCGATTATAGCGCGGCACGACAATGAGCTTCCCGGTGTCTTCGTAACGCTTGATCATGGTCTGCACCAATTTAGTATTGACGTATGGATGATCGACGAGATGAACGAGCATCGCGTCGCAATCAGGCTCTCTCTCCAGCCGTCGTACAGCGACTTGCAGCGAGGATAATTGGCCGAGCTTGTAATCAGGATTGACTAAAATTTCGACGGGCAAATGCTCGAGGCGTGGGGTCATTTCATCGGCATTATGCCCGAGAACCACCATCACCTTGGCGACGGAGCTTTTCTTGAGCGCGCCGACGATCCTCTCGATGAAGGTCTGGCCGTCGATCGGCAGCAGTGCCTTAGGCCGCCCCATGCGGGACGATTCACCGGCCGAGAGAACTACAGCGACAATCATGACGTGATGCGCCGATTGTCGCTGTAATCAAAAATCTCCCCTAGCCCCGCTTTTTCAAAGAATGGAAAAATTCCTGCCGGGCAATCATCTCGTGCAGCAAGCGGCACGCCTGACCATCTATCCCCCTCTCGAAAAGGGGAACAGAGGAGGATTTTTTTTTCGGCAGACAATTTGTCAAACATAGTTAGAAACAATTTTTAGCGGGGCGTGAACGTTACTTGTAGACTTTGTCGATGAAACCGCTCTTCTCCAGTTCCCTGACGATGCTGTCATCGACGATATCCTCCACACGAAGCGTAGCGCCCGGCTTGCGAGCCAACGCCTCCTTGATCTGCACCTCGGTTCCTTCCCGTGTCACGAGCGGCACGCGCTCATGCAACTTTACGTTCGCGGCCCACGATGACTCCAGATACTGCGGATTGTTCTGACGGGTATACTTCGCGATGATCTTCTTCGTCTCCTCCTTGCGGGTTTTGAGGAAATGGGTCGCCTCGATCAACGCCATGGTCAACCGCCGCACGGTGTCGCGCTTCGCTGCTAAATAGCTCTTGGTCGTTGTCGAGCAAATGTAAGGGAAATCGAAACGTTTTTTAAAGTCGGCCGTGCTGATCATGATACGGTGCGGCATGCCTTTGGCGAGGTGAATCGTTCCGGGAGGGGAAGGAAATCCGACGATCCGGCCGGTCCGAAAGGCTGCCGCTCTTTCGGTCGGTCCGCCAACCTGAATGATCGGCACATCCTTTACCGGTTCCAACCCGAGTCCTTTGATCAGCGCTCGCGCCGCCACGTCCGAAGCACTTCCTACGCGGCTGATGCCGACACTCTTGCCGCGCAAATCTTCCGCGGATTTGACCGACTCCTGAACGATCAACTCGTAAGGCAGTGTGTTGATGTAGCAGGCGGTCATCACTAAATTGGCCCCTCCCGCAGCAGCGCTTGCCACCGCGCCGCCGGATGCGTTCGCAACGTCAATGTCGCCGGAGACCACTGTGGAGACACTCATTGTCGAGCTTTGGATGAAAATGAGCTCGACATCCAAACCGTGCTTACGGTACAGGCCGGCGTCGAGCGCAGTAAACCAGACCGCATTCGAAGCGTCGGCCGAGCTGTACGCGATTTTTAACTTCTCCTGGGCCGAGAGGTCGGCGCGGTAAGCGAACATTGCAGAAAGCGCAAAAACCGCGGCCAGGCGAATGCGACTTCTATTTGCCATCAAATCGCTCCTTCTAACGCGCCCGCCAGCGGCCGGCGCTTATCAATGTAAGCTGGACTTAACTTAATCGTATGGGAATAAAACAGAGCAGCGATATTTCTGCCGTGGTTCGGTGATCGGACCTTCACTGTTCAACCGGCAGCGCCATGCATTCGGTGGCAGGCAGCTCGACCCAAACAGGGTCACCCCGGCGTACCTGAAGCGTGTAGCGCTGGTGGGTCTGCAGGATATTTTTGCCCAGTTCCACCGTGCAATCGACATATTCACCGAGAAACATGGCCGCGCCGATTTTGCCTTCCAGCAGGTTGGCATGATTGGCGGGCTTCTGGTGGTGCAAGTTCACGCTTTCCGGACGAACGACCACGACCACTTTGCTGCCGACCTTTAAACCTTCTAGTGCGCTACAGGCAATTTCTCCGTCGTCGGTTCGGACTTGCGCCGTGTCGCCGCTCTCGATCTTGGTAATCTGGCCGGTCAATTGATTGGTCGAGCCGATGAAATTCGCGACGAACTGGCTCTTGGGCTGAAGATAAATTTCCCGCGGCGGGCCTTCCTGGATGATGACGCCCGAATTCATGACCGCGATAACATTGGACATCGACAGCGCTTCGATTTGATCATGGGTAACATATAGCGTGGTAATGCGCAGCCGGCGCTGCAGCTCGCGCAGCTCGAACCGCATGCGCTCGCGCAATTTGGCATCAAGATTACTGAGCGGTTCGTCCAAGAGCAGCACTTGCGGCTCACGCACCAGCGCACGCGCCAAAGCGAGGCGCTGCTGCTGGCCGCCGGAAAGCTGAGTCGCCATGCGGTCCTGATAGCTGTCCAACTCCACCTGCGCGAGGGCCGCACCTACCTTTTTTTTAACATCAGCGCTATTGAAACGCTCTTTACCGACTCGCAGCGGGAAGGCAACGTTTTCGAATACCGTCATGTGCGGCCAGATGGCATAGCTCTGGAATACCATGCCGATGGGTCGGCGATAGGCGGGCACGAAAGTCCCGTCTTTTGCCGAGAAGACTTTCTTGCCGTTAACTATAATCTCGCCACCGTTCGCCTTTTCCAATCCCGCGATGCAGCGCAAAGTAGTAGTTTTGCCGCAACCCGAAGGGCCTAGCAGAGTATAAAAACGCCCTTCTTCGACGGTAAACGATATATCATTGACCGCCTTGACGCCGGCGCTTTCGCCGTCTTCGTAAATTTTTGTCAAAGATTTGATTTCAATCACGCGCGTTTGCCTTACAGCTTTTTAGCTTTGAATGCCGACTCTGCCGGTAAATTTGTAAAAAATCGCCACGATGGTCAACAGTGTAGCGATCATCAATATACCGATAGCCGCAACCACGGTGACTTGCCCTTGCTCGAACATGTTAAACAACAAAATCGACAGCACCCGGCTGTCGCCGGTAGCAAGAAGAACCGAAGTGGAAAACTCCCGGAATGAAACAATGAAGATATAAATCCAACCCGCCACCAATCCTGGGCGCAACAGCGGCAAGGTCACACGCTTGAACGTTTCCCACCACGAAGCGCCGGAGGCCGACGCGGCCTCCTCAAGCTCGCTGTGAATTTGCATGATCGAGCCCGAAGCCGAGCGCATACCGTATGGGATGTAACGCGTGACGTACGCGATGAGCAAAACCCAGATGGTGCCGTAGATCGGAATTGGAAACGCGACATAGAGCAGGATCAACGACATCCCCATGACGATGCCAGGAATCGTGATCGGGACGAAGGCGAGAAAATCGAGAATCCAAGCGCCAGGGAGCCGGCTCTTATAAACGATCCACGCAACCAGCGAAGTCAGCATCATCGCCACCGTCGCCGTCAATGTCGCGAGGATGATGCTGTTCTGCATGGCGTCCCAAAATGGCCGAAAGCCGTGCAGGTAACGATAGTTGTCGAGACTGAGCTTGCTCACCGCGTCCCAACTCGGCGTAGCGAAAAACGGTAGGAAAGAAGCCCAGAACAACACTAGAAACGGCAGCAACACCACAAATAAAAAGTAGGACGTCAAAAACCCGAAGCCGACCCAACGCAAGGCGCCGAGCTCGAACTGCCGGGGCCTGAAAGCTTTGCCGGTCACGGTCTGAAATTTCTTTCCTTCTTTGGTCGCCCGCGTGTACAGCCATACGCCCACGGCGCTCAACAGCAGCAGTCCCACCGCGAGCGCGCCGCCACGCCCGTAGTCCGGCGGATAATCGTTGAACGCCAGGTAAATCTCGCTGGTGTAAACATAGATGCGCGCCGGAATACCGATCAACGCCGGCGCCTCAAAGGATTCCAGTGTGCGCACGAAGAGAATAAGCAAGACCGAGCCCGCCGTCGGCAACAGGAGTTTTAACGTTACCCGCCTAAAAGTCTGCAAGGTATTGGCGCCAGACATCATCGCCGACTCTTCCAGAGACGGATCCATGGATTTGAATGCCGCCACCATAAGCAAAAACGCCAAAGGGACTTGGCCGACCGCATGGACCCAAATCATTCCCGGCAGCGAGAACACATTGAACGGAGGCGATTCCAAGCCCAGCAAATTCATCAACCAAACGTTGACATAGCCGAATTTTGGACTGAGCAGAAAAATCCACGCAATGGATTCAAGGACGCCTGGAAGGATCAGCGGCACCACTGCGAGAGGAACGAAAATGCGCCGTAGTGGCGTGTTGGTGCGCTCCGTCAACCACGCTAGCACAGTTCCCAGAGAAAAAGATAAGATTGCCGCCCCCGACGCGAAAATCAACGAATTCATGAAAGTCGAGTAGGTATACTCGCTTGCATATGCGGCTTGATAGTTTTTTAGGGTGTAGATGAACTCACGCGGCGCCACCTCGGCTTGAAAGCTGCCAACCAAGAGCATTAGCAGCGGCAAGACGGCCAGATAGACGAGGACTCCGGCGCCAACCAACGGAATCAGCAGGGCCGGATCCAGGGAAAAGCTAACCCTGCCGGGACGAGCCACTGTGGCAGTAGCCATAAGTCACCTTCGCGAGATGAATGCTGCGAACGCTGGCGTGTTCATCTCAGTTTAAAAATTTCCTTCCAAATCTTATCGTACTTGGGAAACTCTTTAAGATCGCTCGCGGTTATAAAATAGGTTTTAGCCGTTCGAGTCTTCTCAACCGGCTCCACTTTGGGATGAGCAGGATTGCGGCCGCCCTGAGCCATGACCTTCTGTCCCTCGAGGCTACCGATCCAGCGGGCAAACAGCAATGCCGTATTCGGATGGGGTGCGCCTTTAAATATCGCCGTACCGTTAATCGAGGCCACGCCTTCGCTCAACATGTAGTTGACGGGCGCGCCCTTTTTGATGCGGCTGGGGTAATGGTGCGAGTAGCAAGTCAAGCAAGCAGCCGCTTGGCCGGCAACCAATAATTCGGCAAGCTGCGAGTGGCCTTTGTGAAACTCTACGTTCTGCGCGGCGATTTTTTTCCAAAACTCGATCGCCTTTTCATCGCTCTTGAATCGGTATTTGGCAAATGCAAGCAACATCTCCAAATCGCGCGGCTCCGCGATCAGACGACCCTTCCACCGCGGGTTAAGGAAGTCGTCGTAGGTTTTCGGCTCCTCCTCTTTTTTAACCTGATTGGTATTCCAGGCCGCGATAAAATATTGCAAGTCCGACGCCACCCAAAAGGACCCCTTTAAGCCCACCGGATAGTCAGACGATTCAGGCAAGTTGGTATCGAGCAACAATCCCTGATCGTGCGCCTGGACGACATTTTCCAACGGGATCTGTAATACGTCGCCCAAGGTCTTGCCGCCGCGCGCCTCGGTTACGGCGCGAGCAACCAATTTATCCGAGGTCGCGTCAACGTGATTGATTTTTATCCCCGGAAACCGTTTTTCAAAAACCGGCAGGATTTTCTCCGCGTTAACTTGCGCCAGCGTGCCATAAAAATTGAGGGTACCCCCCTCTTTGACCGCCTTCTGGTGAATTTCGTCAAGCGTTTCGCCACTCGCCGGACGAAAACCGATCAATCCCAAGAACAAGACCGCGAAATACAATGAAGAAAACCTTTTCAATAATGCCATTAAAAAACATCCTCCCAGAAACATTCTCGTGACGACCCGCCGGCTTTTTACCAACAGTCGCGCATCGTTTCAACACACCGCTTCGTTTCGCGGCTTTATCTTAGTTTGAAGATTTCTTTCCAAACCTTTTCGTACTTGGGAAACTGGCGAATGTCATCGGTACCGATCGCGTAGAGTTTCTTCGGCCGCACGGGAAGCACCGGCTCGACTTTAGGATGAGCCGGAGCACGGCCACCCTTGGCGTAAACTTCCTGGCCCTCCTTGGATTCCGCCCAGCGGGCAAACAGCATGGCGGTATTCGGATGGGGCGCGTCCTTTGCAATCGCAACCGCGATGATACTGGCAATCCCTTCCGACAGCATATAGCCCAGCGGCGCGCCTTTCTTGATGCGCGAAGGATAGTGATGCGAATAGCAAGTGAAGCAAGCTGCCGCTTGCCCGGCCACCAGTAGTTCCGCAAGGTCGGAATGACCTTTGTGAAACTCAACGTTATTGGCTGCGATCTTGGTCAGAATGGCGCGGGCTTTCTCCAGGCTATTGTATTTGTGCATGAAGCCGATGACCAATTCGGCATCCCGGGGTTCGGCGATGAGCCGGTTCTTCCACCGCGGATCACCAAAGTCATCTAGAACTTTCGGTTCCTCTTCTTTCTTGACCTTGTTGGTATTCCATGCTCCGACAAAAAAGATCAGGTTGTTGGCCAGCCAATAGCTGCCTTTCATATCTTTCGGATAATCCGCCGCCTCCGGAATCGGTTTATCCAATAGAAGTTTCTGTTCGTACAGTTGGTTGATATTCTCCAGGCCAAATTCGAATACGTCGGAAAATACCTTTCCGCCGCGTGCCTCGGTAATCGCGCGCACCGCGAGCTTGTCGGAAGTGGCATCGACGTGATTGATCTTGATGCCCGGAAAACGCTTTTCGAACACCGGGTAAATCTTTTCCGCGTTGATTTGCGCCAGCGAGCAGTAACAGTTGAGCACGCCTTCTTCTTTTTTGGCTTTCTGGTAGAGCTCATCTAACGTTTCGGCGCGCAAGCTTGAGGCCATACCAACGAGCGTCACAACGATATAGCCTGCCAGAAAGATTCCACTCATTGAGCTTAATCGATGAATCATGAAGCCCCCTCTTTGTGATGACTCCGGTTTTGCGCCGAGCTAAGCGGCCGGTTCTCTATCCAATGATTGCAACCCGGTCAAGCGACTCAGCCCCAGCCCCAGATTATCGTAATTTAAAAATGTCCTTCCAGGTTTTTTCGTACTTCTTCCAGTCTTTGATTTCGTTGGTTCCGATTGGATAAATTTTCGCGGGACGAATTTTTTCCACCGGATCGACCTTAGGATGTGCCGGGTTTCGGCCGCCTTGGGCATAGACCTTCTGCCCTTCTTCGCTGGCCGCCCAACGGGCGAAAAGCAGCGCAGTATTCGGATGCGGAGCCCCTTTGGCGAGCGCCGTCGCGTTTATCGTTGCGATCCCCTCCGTCAGCATATAACCCACCGGTGCCCCTTTTCTTATACGTGAGGGGTAATGATGCGAATAGCAGGTGATGCAGCCCGCGGACTGTCCGGCCACCAGCAGCTCTGCGAGGTCGGAGTGACCTTTGTGAAACTCGACATTATTCGCCGCAATTTTCTTGATCAGGTCAGTCGCCTTCTCATCGTTTTTGAATTTGTGCCGGGCAAGCCCCATCAAAAGCTCGATGTCGCGAGGTTCTCCGATCAACTTGCCTTTCCATTTGGAATCAGCAAAATCGTCGAATTGCTTTGGCTCATCGCCTTTTTTGACCATATTTGTGTTCCATGCCGCTGTCATAATGGTCATCGAGCTCGCCAACCAATAAGAGCCTTTCAAATTCTCCGGATAGGCGGCAGCCTCCGGCGGAGCTTCATCGAGAATCAGCTTTTGTTCGTGAAGCTGCAATATATTTTCCAAGGATATTTGAAAAACATCCGCCAACACCCTGCCGCCCCGGGCTTCGGTGATTGCCCGCACCGCAAGCTTATCCGCGGTCGCGTCCACGTGATTGATCTTAATGCCGGGAAAGCGTTTCTCAAATACTGGCAGTATCTTGGCCGCGTTGATCTGTGCCAGGGTCCCGTAAAAATTAAGCGTGCCTTCTTCTTTGACGGCTTTCTGATAGAGTTCGTCTAACGTTTCGGCGCGGGCTCCTGATGTCATGCCGAGCAAAAATATCGCTATCGCCCCAGCGAATGTAGCTAGGCTGCGCGATTTTCGCATTTGGATCATGGAACCTCCTTTTTTACGGTTGCCACAATGTTGCGAGCCCGATTTCGATTCAAGAGCTCGCTCTAATTGATTCACCGCGTCCACGCGATTAGATCAAAATGCCCGGGGCAAACGAAATCTACCGGAGTTTAAAGACTTCCTTCCACACCTTCTCGTATTTTTTCCAATCCTTGATTTCATTCGTGCCGATGGGATACAGCGTCGCCGGGCGAATCTTTTCCACCGGTTCCACTTTGGGGTGCGGCGGCAAACGGCCTCCCGCGGCATAGGCTTTCTGCCCTTCTTCGCTGGCGGACCATCTGTAAAACAGCCGCGCGGCGTTGGGATGGGGAGCGTCCTTCGCCAATGCATCGGCAGTGATTGTAGCGATGCCTTCGGTTAGCATATAGCCGAGCGGCGCACCTTTCTTGATACGAGGCGGATAGTGGTGCGCATAACAAGTCACGCAGGCGGCCGCCTGCCCTGCCACCAAAAATTCAGCGAGCTCGGAATGGCCTTTGTGAAATTCGATGTTGTTGGCCGCGAGCTTGCGGAGGAAGTCGAAAGCCTTTTCATCGCTTTTGAACTTGTGTCGGGCCAAGCCGATCAAAAGCTCGACGTCGCGCGGCTCGGCGATCAATTTTCCTTTCCACTTAGGATCCGCGAAGTCATCGAAGCGCTTTGGTTCGTCTTCCTTCTTCACAAGGTTCGTATTCCATGCCGCGGTAATGATGACCATATCCGCGGCCAACCAGTTTGAGCCCTTGAGATTGGCGGGATAAGCCGCGGCTTCCGGCGGCAGCCAGTCAACCGCCAGCTTTTGGTCGATCACTTGTAGGACGTTCTCCAGAGCCATCTGAAAAACATCCGCCAATACGCGGCCACCTCGCGCCTCCGTGATCGCTCTGGCCGCCAGTTTGTCCGCGGTGGCGTCGACATGATTCACCTTCAT
>Ga0075288_1000090_pt1 | contig 9899 bp, 7 predicted proteins | sample SF_Rice_20C_0N_4_FD_69763 | JGI IMG/M metagenome (GOLD analysis project Ga0075288, IMG submission 69763) | Rice paddy soil microbial communities from Twitchell Island, California, USA - SF_Rice_20C_0N_404 | ecosystem: Environmental > Terrestrial > Soil > Paddy field/soil | place: USA: Twitchell... | reverse complement strand
CGAGAAAAGCTGGGATGATGCCGCGCAGCAGGCGATCAAGGAGGCAGCGAAGAGCGTACGCGGTATCAACAGCATCTGGATCGACAACTTCAACGGCGTCGTCGAGGGGGACAAGATCGTCGAGTTCCGGGTGAACGCGAAGATCTCCTTTCTGGTCGAAGGTCACCGCTGAACGGCCGGCCCTGGCGACACGCGACTCCGCGGCGTGATGTTCCACTCGAAGGATCAACTCTCGCGGAGCAGGCGACTCCAGTCGCTGGGGCTCTGGCCCGTCCTCGACCAAGTTGAGGGTGCTGGTCCCAGAAATCGGCGGCCGGTAAGGGCTACCGCCAGCCTCCCCGCGCATTAGAATTGGGGTCCGGAAAGCAGTATCCCGCATTGTGTTCGCGCACTGTGGGCGGGTGAGATAGACGTAAGTCGTTGAGGGTCCGTAGCTCAGTTGGATAGAGCGCTTGCCTCCGGAGCAAGAGGTCGCGCGTTCGAATCGCGCCGGGCCCACTCGGGAAACTGAAACCCCGCCATCACTTACCGATGAGCGGGGTTTGGTATTTCAGGCAGCAGTGTGAATGGTGCGGATTCCTGCATGGATCGTCGTCCAAACAGCCCTGACACTTCACCCAGGCGATGAGGCGGTGGCCCGGCCCCGGGCCGCGTGAAACCCGATCTCCCGGTTGCAGTCAAGCCGCCGCGCGTCAAGAGGCGAGTGAGAGGGCCGCCCCCTCACCATCGAATTCCCCAGAACAGCCCGAGCAGTCAGGGATCGAAGTCCATCCCCACGTCAGAACCACTTCCAGAGCCAACGCTTCTCGAAGAGGATCTTCCCGAGGTGCCAGTAGCGGGAGGGTGCGTGGAGCCACATCGCGGGCACAGGCGCGGCGTAGAAATTCCCCGAGCCGTAGCCGGCGCGCCCGGAGCCGGCCTCGATGAAGCACGCCCCCACGCCGTCGAAGGCGCGCTCGGGAGTCCGCCCGCGCCACTCGGCGGCGAGGTTCTCGGCCACGACCTCAGCCTCTCGGTGGGCGCCGACGCCCGCCATAGACAGCGCTTTCCCCGACGGGATCGGGATGCTGGTCACGTCGCCGATTGCGAAGACACCAGGCGCTTCAGTCTGGAGGCTGTGGGCGTCGACCGGGATCCAGCCGCTCGCCCCGACCAGACCGGCCTGCTGCACGACCGCCGGCGCACGGTGCAGCGGCACGTAGATCAGGAGATGGTAGGCCGAAGCCGCGTCCTTGAAGTGGAGCCTGCGCGCGGCCGGATCTACCGCTTCGAGCTGGTGGTCCGGGTGATAGGCGATCCCCCGCGCCTCGACCACGCCGCGCACGGCCGCCGAGACGTCCGGCCCCGCGGTCCCCACGGGGCCGGGCTCGGCAGCGAAGATCTCGACCGTTGCGGCGCCCCCGTTCCGCCGCTGCAGGTAATCCTTGAGCAGCATCGCGGCCTCGTACGGGGCCGCGGGACATCTGTAGGCCGGTGCCGCAGTCAGGACGACGACCCGGCCTCCGCGGAAGTGCTCGAGCGCGCTCCAGGCCCCCAGCGCACCCGCGAGGGTGTAGAGGTTGTGTCCCGCATCCTCGAGACCAGGGACCGCATCAGGGGCGAGATCGGCGCCGAGCGAGACGATCACGGCATCGCCCGTGATCTCCGCCCCGTTCACCCGGACCCGCCTCGCCTCGGGAGCGAAGTCTGTGACCTCTCCTGTCAGGACCTCGATCCCCTTTCGCCGGAGCCGCTCCAACGGGCGCTGGATCCGCTCCGGTCGCCGCCGGCCCACCGCCAACCAGAGGAGCGAGGGCTGGAACAGGTGCTGCCGCTCGCGATCGATGAGCACCACCCGATCCCGACGGGGGAGAAGCTGCCGTAGCCGGGTCGCCGCAACCACCCCACCCACGCCCCCCCCGCCCAGGACCAGTACCGTTCGGCTTGTCTGCACCGTGCCTCCTCAGAACACGAGAACCTTGTCCGCCCAGAGGACCCACTCGGTCAGTTCGTCGAGCGTGCCGCGCCGCGACCCCTCAACCAGTTCCTCATCCCTGAGGCCGCGCGCCTCCATGCAGGTGCTGCAGACCCCGATCTCTCCGCCCTTGGCGCGGAAGACCTTCAGCATGCGTTCCGGGCTGTAGTAGTCCTGCGGGAGGCTCAGGCCGGCTTTGGCGCACGAGGCCGCGTTCCCGAGCAGGAAGAGCTTCGCTTCCTCGCCCTCCCGTTTGAGCAGCGAGGTCGCGAGCCGGAGCCCGTTGTAGGCGGGTTCGATGCCGTACGGCGGGTCGTTGACGATCAGGAGCGTCTTCTTGGAAACGCTCTCCCCAAATCAATGAGAGGGGAGCGTCTCGGGCATCCGCACGACCACCAGCAGACCCGAGGCGAAGGTGAGTAGGGCGACGGCGCCGATCGACCATGTCATGCCGAAGTGGTCGGCCAGGGCGCCGGCGAGAAGCGCCCCCACGGCATACCCGCTGTCCCGCCAGAGGCGGTAGATGCCCACCGCCAGTCCTCGCCAGACGCTCGGCGTGCGCCCGCATCCGAGTGGAAAGCGCCTGGCCTCTGAGGTTGGGCAGCTCAGCCAGGTCCTGTCTCACCGAGTCGGTGAGCGCGGTCCACTCCGGGCTCCCGGACATCCGCGTGCCGCGCATGTCCGCGCCCATCCCGTCCAGCAACTGCGACATCATTCGCTGGTGGGCCGCCATCATTGCCTGCATCTGCTGGGGAGACACCTGCATCATCGAGTCGATGTGGGCCCGCATGCCGGCCATCATCTGCATCCCCTGCATGGGCATGCCGCCCATCCCTATGCCACCGCTATCCATGTGCCCCATCATGCCGGCGGAATCCGGCGCTCGCTCGGCGCGGTCTCCGCCTCCGTTGCATCCCCCAACGCGAGCGCGCCGACCAGCAGCGCCCAGTGTGCCGTTCTCATCTCAGCCCTCCTGCTGTGCCTAGGGTTCGGTAGCCTAGAGCGCCGCCCCCTCGGATCCCTCCAGGCCGCGCCGTCGCCAGAGGTAATACACGGCGGGGATGACGACCAGCGTGAGGATCGTAGACGTGATCATGCCGCCCACCACCGGCGCCGCGATCCGTTGCATGACCTCCGCTCCGGTGCCGTGGCTCCACAGCGCCGGCAGGAGGCCGAGCATAATCGCGGCCACCGTCATGAGTTTGGGGCGGAGCCGGGCCACGGCGCCATATTCGATCGCCCCGACCAACTCGCGCCGCGTGGGCCTTCGGCCGCCGGTGGTGACGCCCGCCCAGGCGTGGTCCAGGTAAAGCAGCATGACCACGCCGGTCTCCGCGGCCACGCCGGCGAGCGCGATGAACCCCACGGCGACCGCAATCGAGAGGTTGTAGTCCAGGAGCCACATCGCCCAGACGCCGCCCACGAGCGCGAACGGGAGCGAGAGCATCACGATCGCCATCTCGGTCACGCTGCCGAAGGTGAGGTACAGCAGCAGCGCGATGACGGCGAGCGTGAGCGGCACCACGACCTGCAGCCGGGCCTTCACCCGCTCGAGCGCCTCGTACTGCCCGCTCCACTCGAGCCGGTAACCGGGCGGGATCTTCACCTCCCTGGCCACGATCCCCTTGGCCTCGGCCACGTAGCCCCCGACGTCCCGGCGGCGGACGTCGATCGAGACCAGGTCGTTGAGGTACCCGTTCTCGCTCCGGATCATCGGCGCCCCGGGCGCGAAGGCGATGTCGGCCACCTGGGCGAGCGGCACCTGCATGCCTTCACGGCCGCTCACCAGCAGCCGGCCGATCGCCTCCGGACTGTCCCGGAAGTCCCGCGCGTACCGCACCTGCACCGGGAAGCGCTCGCGCCCCTCCACCGTGGTCGTGACCTGGTCGCCACCAAGGGCCATGCCGAGTACTTCCTGCACATCGCCGGTCGTGAGACCATAACGCGCGAGGGCCTCCGCGCGCGGCCGGATGTCGAGATACCGGCCGCCGAAGGACCGCTCGGCGTAAATACTCGCGGTCCCCCGGAGGCCGGAGAGAGCTCCCTCGATCTCGCCGCCGATTCGCTGGATCACCTGGAGGTCCGGGCCGTAGATCTTGACGCCGAGCGTCGTCCGGATGCCGGTGGAGAGCATGTCCGTCCGGTTCTTGATCGGCATGGTCCAGCTGTTCACGGCGCCGGTGATGCGGAGCGCCCGGTCCATCTCGGCCACGAGCGCCTCCTGCGTCATGCCGGCTCGCCACTCCGACTCGAGCTTGAGGTTGACGGTCGTCTCCACCATCGAGACCGGTGCCCAGTCAGTGGCCGTGTTGGCGCGGCCGGCCTTCCCCCACACGGACTCGACCTCCGGGAAGCTCATCAGGATGCTGTCCTCCAGCCGGAGCAGCCGCCGCTGCTGGGTGAGCGAGACGCTCGGCAGCGTGTTCGGCATGTACATCAGGCTCCCCTCCCGAAGCGGCGGCATGAACTCGCTGCCGAGCCTGCTGAACGGGAGGAGCGTGAGACCCAAGACCACGAGCGCGCCGGCGATTACGGGCCCCCTGGCCTTGAGCGCCCAGCGAAGCACCGGCCGGTAGACCCGTGCGCCCCAGCGGTTCACTGGGTTGGCCGACTCGGGGCGCACGCGTCCCCTGATAAGGAAGCCCATGAGCACCGGGACGACGGTCACGGAGAGTACGGCCGCGGCGGCCATCGCGAACGTCTTGGTCAGGGCCAGCGGCCGGAACAAGCGGCCCTCCTGGTCCTCGAGGGTGAACACGGGCAGAAACGATAGCGTGATGATGAGGAGCGACATGAAGAGCGCCGGCCCCACCTCCTTGGAGGCGGCGAGGACGCGGTCCCAATGTGGCCGGTCGGGCTCGTGCTCGATGTGCTTGTGGAGGTTCTCGATCATCACGATCGCCGCGTCGATCATCGCCCCGATGGCGATGGCGATGCCGCCGAGCGACATGATGTTCGCGTTGATCCCCATCCAGCGGATAAGCGCGAGCGCGGCCAGGATGCCGAGCGGGAGCGTCGCGATCGCCACCAGCGCGCTCCGGGCGTGGAGCAGGAAGAGCACGCAGACGAGGCCCACGATCAGCGATTCCTCGATGAGCGTGCGATACAGCGTGGCGATCGACCGGTGAATGAGGTCGGTCCGGTCGTAGGTCGGCACGACCCGCACGCCCGGCGGGAGCGACGGCGCGAGCTCGGCCAGCTTGGCCTTGACCCGCTTGACGACGTCGAGCGCGTTGGCCCCCTCTCGCATGACCACTACGCCGCCGACCGCCTCACCCTGGCCGTTCCGCTCCGCGATCCCGATGCGGAGGTCGGGGCCGATCGTCACCTGGGCGACGTCGCCCACCCGGATTGGACGCCCCCCGGTTCCCGCCCCGACCGCGACGTTGGCGATGTCGTCCATCCCGCGGAAGTAGCCGAGCCCCCGGATGGCGTAGTCGCTTCCGGCCACCTCGACGGTCCGGGCGCCGACGTCCTGGTTGGCGCCCCGGACCGCCTCGACGATCTGCGGCGCCGTGACGCCGAACGCTTGCAGGCGCGCCGGGTCCAGCAGGACCTGGTACTGCCGCACGAAGCCGCCGATGCTCGCTACCTCGGCCACGCCTGACAGCCCCTGCAGCGCGTACCGCACCTGGAAGTCCTGGATCGTCCGGAGCTGGGCGGGGTTGTAGCCGGCCCCCTCGACGGCGTACTGGAACACCCACCCGACGCCGGTCGCGTCCGGGCCCAGCTCGGTCTTGGCCCCCGCGGGTAGCTTCGACTGCACGGCGTTGAGGCGCTCGAGCACCCGGGAGCGGGCCCAGTAGAGGTCGGTGCCGTCCTTGAAGATCACGTACACGAAGCTGGTGCTGAACATCGACTGCCCCCGCACCACCTTCGTGCTGGGCACGCCGAGCAGCGCCGTCACGAGCGGGTAGGTGACCTGGTTCTCGACCACCTGCGGCGCCTGACCCGGATAGTCGGTGTACACGATGACCTGCACGTCCGAGAGATCGGGGATGGCGTCCACCGGCATCGAGCGGACATACAGGGTGCCCGCAACCAGCAGCGCCAGGGCAAAGGCCGCCACCAGCCCGCGGCGGGAGAGCGACCAGGCGATCAGTTTCGCGATCATCGCTTGTTCTCCCCGGGTGGTGTGTCGTCCATCTTCATCCCCGCCACCCCGTCCTGTCCGTGCTGCCCGCCGCCCTGCATGCCGCCCATATCGAGCCCCATGCCCATCTGCAGCATCAGCCCCTGCATGGCGGCACCGAGGTTCGACTCCGAGTCGAGCAGGTAGGTCGCCGACGCGATCACCTCGTCGCCGGACCTGAGGCCCTGGACGATCTCGACGAGCGAATCGGTCTTGACCCCCACCCGGACGGCGCGCGGCACGAACTGCCCATCGCCCCGGTTGACGAACACCAGGTCCTGCGTGCCGGTCGGCAGGACCGCCTCCGTGGGCACCGTCAATGCCTTGGCCGTGCCGGAGCGGATCAGCGCCGTCGCGTACATTCCCGGCCGCAGGGCCCCATCCTTGTTCACTACCTCGGCCCGCGCCGTGAGGGTCCGGGTCTTCTCATCGACGGTGGGATGGATGAACGTGACTCGGCCCTCATAGGTCCTGTCCGGCAGCGCGTCCACCGACACATCGACCGGCGCGCCGATCCGCAGCGAGCGCGCGTCCATCTCGTAGACTGCCAGGTCCACCCACAGCACGCTCCGGTCGGCGATGAGGAACAGGTTGTCGCCGGCCTGCACCGCCTGGCCGTCGGTCACCGTCTTCTCGGCGATTTCGCCGGTCACCGGTGCCCGGAGCACGATCGTGCGCCGGGCCTTGCCGGTCCGCTCCAGCGAGTCAACCTGGTCCTCGGGAATGTTCCAGAGGTCGAGGCGGCGCCTGGCGGCCGCGGCCAGCAAGGTGTCGCCGAGCCGCCGCGCCGAGAGGTATTCCTCTTGCGCGCTGACGAGCTCCGGTGAATAGAGCGCGAGGAGCGGGTCGCCCTTCCGGACCGGCATGCCCGCGTAGTCGGCATCGAGTCGCTCGACCCAACCCATCACCCGCGCGCTCACGTACTGCTGTCGCGGCTCCGCGTAGGCAAGGGTGCCCACCACGCGGACCTCTGTGCCGAGCGGGCGCACCGCCGCCCGGGCGAAGGTGATGCCCAGGCGGCCAGCCGCGCTCCGGTCGACCGGGACGGCCGCACCCCCTGCCGAGCTGTCGCCAGCGCCACGCTCTATTCCCTCGGCGGCGGCCATGCCCGGCATGTCCGCCATGCCCTTCGTGTCGCCGGGGGACCGGGGTACTCCGCCGGCCTTCCTGCCGCAGGCGCCTGCGCCCGACCCGACCCCGAGGGCGAGTGCGATGATCCAGAGCCGGTTCATGGCGTTTCCTCCCGAAGCAGGAGCTGTTTGAGCATGACGAGGTGGGTGAAGTGCTCCGCGGCCACCCGGGCCGCGTCGAGCCGGGCGCGATAGAGCGAGTCTTCCGCGGCGAGCACGTCGAGAAACGGGGCCTGGCCGACGCGATAGCTCCGGAGAACGGCGTCCACGGTCGCCTCGGCCGCGGGAATGACCTGCGTCGTGAGGAGCCGAAGCCGCGTCTCGCCGCTAGCGACGCCCGCGAGCGCGCTCTGCAGCTCGGCGTCGAGTGCGACCGTTTCTTGGGCGAGTTCCGCCCGTGCAGCGTCGACGTCTGCCCTGGCCGCATCTGCCAGCCGACTCTGCTTCCGGCCGGCCCAGAGCGGCACCCGGATGCCGAGGAACGCCGAGAAGAAGTCGGCGCCGAGCGGGCGGGCGCCGTAGCGGGTCGTGATGCTGAAGTCGGGCCGAGCGCCGAGCTGCTCCACGCGGACGGTGCGCTCGGCCGCGTCGAGAGCGGCGCGGCGCGCGGCGAGCCTGGGGTGTGCCGCAAGGGAGTCCGGCGTGAGAAGAGCGTCACGTCGCGCTCCGTGCAAGACCAGTGGGACTGTCTCGGGACGGATGAGCTCGATGATCAGTGACTCGGCACCCCTGACATTGCGGAGCGCCTTCAACTCGGCTCCCACGTTCGCCTGCTGCTCGGCCAGATCCGCATCCTCCGCATCGAGGCGGGAGACGGCCACGCGCGCCTGGAGCGGATCGCTCTGGGGAGCGGAGCCGGTGGCATACCGGGTTGTCGCGATCTCTACGGCCGCCGCGAGCCGTTCCCGCTGTCGCTGGAGCGTCGCTCGGGCGGTCACCACATAGCGCAGCCGATAGTAGAACTCCGCAACCCGGACCGTTACCTCGCGCCGGCGGGCGCCCACGTCCGCCTCACGAGCGCGGGCCTCCGCGCGGGCGGCCAGTGTCCTGGCCCCGAGTGTGCCAGGCCAGGGGAATTCCTGGGAGACCTCAAGGTCCACCTCGGTGAAATCGCTCTCCCGGAAGGCGAAGCGCGGCAGCGCCAGGTCCATGACCCCGGCGCTCACCATCGGGTCGGGGAGTGCTCCCGCGGGGCGTATCCGGGCGGCGGCGGCGCTCGCCATCGCCCGGCTCACGTCCAGCGAGGGGTTGGCCGCAATCGCCTCGGCGGTGATACGTGCCAGGGTCGTGTCAGTGGGCGGCGACTTCGGCGCTGCCACGGACGTGGCCGCGACGGATGTTCCATCGCCCAGGGCCGCGCCCGATTGGCCCGCGGCACGGGCCGGCAGGAGCGCTGCCAAGGCCGCGAGGCCGGCATGAATGCAATGCCAATGCACGTGATTGTCCCTCCACGGGACTGAAAACGTTGCCTGACCGACCCGGTCGTGCCGGGACGGAGGATGGAGGGCGCCGAGCGCAGCCGCAGCCAGCCGGCCGGGGGCGCTCAGCCGATCAGTCGGCTGTTCTCGGTGTCAGGCGCGGGGAGGGTGAAACGGAGGGGCGGGCGAGATGTCGCGGTGAGACGTAGCGGCGAGACCCGCCTGTGCTTCAGACAGCGGAACGGCGGTCTCGAGCCGGTTCGAAAACCCGGGAATCGCGAGTGGGGCCGGCATGCAGAGGGTCGCGAGTTCACAGCTCCCGGCAGCGGAGCCGGACGCGGCAACATGCGACGTTGGCGCTTGACCGTGCTCAGGCATCCTGCACTCCTGCAGCGCTGCCCGTTCCGAGAGGCCGAAACAGGCCACCGTCCCGAGCACGGGTTGCAGTTGAACGAGCAGCAGGAGCACCGCGAGCACGGCTTTCATAGGCCGAACGCTATCGCAGAACGGTCTCGAGAGCAAGCAACCGGGAACCCTCGAGATTCCTTCAAGTCGAATGTCAGTGGGCACTCATCGCGGCCACCGCACACGCCGGGCTCCACCGACTTTTCTGCACACCGGCGGCCGACCCGCCGATGGTATCTTTCACACCTTGTCCGCTCCCCGTGTGGCTCTCGTTCGTCGAGGACTGGGCCTGACCTACGCCACTCTCGGCTACAACTGCCTGGAGGGGCTGATCGCGATTGGCGCGGGGGTCGCGGCCCGGAGTGTCGCGCTCGTCGGCTTCGGCCTCGATAGCCTGATCGAGGTGTCGGCCAGCGGGGCGGCTCTGTGGCGACTCTACAGCGACCGGGATGCTGCGCGCCGCGACCGCGCCGAGCGGGTGGCGCTCCGCATCATCGGAGTCCTCTTCCTCGCCCTCGCGGCTTACGTGGCCGCGGATGCCGTCCGCGCGCTCCTGACTCGAGCGGCTCCGAAGGAAAGTGTCGTCGGCATCGTGCTCGCCGCGCTCTCGCTCGTGGTCATGCCGCTCCTCGCCAGGGCCAAGCGGCGGGTGGCGTTCGCGATAGGAAGCGGCGCACTCGCGGCCGAGGCTCGGCAGACCCTGTTTTGCACCTACCTGTCCGCGATCCTGCTCGCCGGCCTTCTTCTCAATGCCGCCGTAGGGTGGTGGTGGGCCGACCCGGTGGCCGCCCTCGCGATGGTGCCCATCATCGCCAAGGAAGGACTGGATGGCGTCCGCGGTCGTTCGGCGTGCGCCGACT
>Ga0075288_1000089_pt1 | contig 9904 bp, 9 predicted proteins | sample SF_Rice_20C_0N_4_FD_69763 | JGI IMG/M metagenome (GOLD analysis project Ga0075288, IMG submission 69763) | Rice paddy soil microbial communities from Twitchell Island, California, USA - SF_Rice_20C_0N_404 | ecosystem: Environmental > Terrestrial > Soil > Paddy field/soil | place: USA: Twitchell... | reverse complement strand
AGAATGGCAACGGACACAGTCGCGATGTGCTCGATCGATCGGTCATCGACGGCTTGCGCGCCATGCGGAGCCAGCGCTCGGGCGACGCCTCGAGCCGGCTCATCGGCATCTACCTCGAGCATACGCCGCAGGCGATCCGCCAGCTCCGTCAGGCGGTCGATGCCGGCGATTGCGTGGAAGCCCAGCGGATCTCCCACACCATCAAGTCGAGCAGCGGAATGCTCGGCGCGATCGGACTGGCCACGCTTCTGGGACGCGCGGAGGAGGCGGGACGGGGCCGCGGCGAGGCCGAGCTGCGCGAGATGATCGGGGCCATCGAGTTCGAGTACGAGCAGGTCCACGCGGCCCTTGGCGAGCTGCTTCCGGGCGGGGCCGATGACTGAGATCCTCGCCGCGGCCTCGCCGCTGATCCTGACGGTGGACGACGATCCGACCACCCGGGCCTTCCTCCGGACCTCGCTGGAGTCCGCGGGCCTGGAGGTGCTCGAGGCGTCGGGCGGGGAGGAAGCGATCCGGCTCTTCGCCGAGCATCGTCCCGAGCTGGTGCTGCTCGACGTGGCGATGCCGGGACTGGACGGCTTCGCCACCTGTGCCGCCCTGCGCGCGATGCCCGGCGGCGCGAGCGTCCCGATCGTCATGCTCACCGGCAGCGACGACCTCGACGCCATCACGAGGGCGTACGAGGTCGGCGCGACCGACTTCGAGGTGAAGTCGGTCAAATGGGTGATCCTGGGCCAGCGGATTCACTATCTGCTTCGCTCGAAGTGGACGCTCGACGCGCTCCGGGCGAGCGAGGCCCGGCTCGCCGCCGCGCAGCGCATTGCGAGGATCGGGCACTGGGAGTGGGAAGCGGCGTCCGGGCGCCATCTCTGGTCCGAGCAGACCCTCCGGCTGCTCGGCACCGGCGAGGGCGCCAAGCCGAGCCACGAGCGGTTCCTGGCCCGGATTCACCCGGACGATCGCTCCCGCGCCCGCCACGCGCTCGACGACGCGTTGCGGGCCGAGGCCGAGCTGGACATCGAATTTCGGGTGGGTGGGGACGGAGGGGAGGATCTGGTGGTCCACGCGCAGGGCGAGCCGGTTCTCGGTCCCAATGGCCAGGTGGCCGGGCTCGCCGGCACCCTGCAGGACGTGACGGAGCGGCGGCGCGCCGAGGAGCGCATTCGGCGGCTGGCCTACTTCGACGCGCAGACCGCGCTGCCCAACCGGATCCTCTTCCAGGAGCGGGTGCACCAGGCTATCGCAGACGCGCGCCGGTCGCGGCGGCTCGTGGCTCTCCTCTTCATGGACCTCGATCACTTCAAGCGGGTCAACGACACCCTGGGACACGGCGCCGGCGACCTGTTGTTGTGCGAGGTGGCCTCCCGCCTCAACCAGGCCGTGCGCGACACCGACCCCCTCACGCGAGGCGTGCGCGGCTCCGTGGAGTCCGTCCTCGCCCGGCACGGGGGAGACGAGTTCATCGTCTGCCTCAGCGGGATCGAGCGCGCGGAAGACGCGGCACGAGTCGCGACACGGATCCTTGCGGCGCTCGAATCGCCGGTGAAGCTCAACGGGCCCGAGGTGTACACCACCGCGAGCGTGGGGATCGCGCTCTATCCGCAGGATGGCGACGACCCCGAGACGCTGCTCAAGCACGCGGACGCGGCGATGTACCAGGCCAAGGCGTCCGGCCGGAACAACTACCACTTCTACGATTCGTCGCTCAGCTTCCGCGCCTTCCAGCGCCTCTCGATGGAGACCAGCCTCCGGCGCGCGATCGAGCGCGAGGAGTTCGTGGTCCACTGGCAGCCGATCGTGAGCGTGCCCGAGAGGATGCTGGTGGGCGTCGAGGGGCTGGTCCGGTGGAACCATCCGGAGATGGGGCTGGTGCATCCCGACGAGTTCATCCCGCTCGCGGAGGAGACCGGCCTCATCGTGCCGATCGGGGAATGGGTGCTGGCCGAGGCCGGCCGCCGGCGCCGGGAGTGGGCCGACGCGGGGCACGCCTTCCGGGTCTCGGTGAATATCTCGGGGCTGCACCTTCGCGGGCCGGGGCTGGTGGACACCGTGCGGCGGGTGCTGCGCGAATCGGGGGCCGATGCGCAGGGACTCGAGATCGAGATCACCGAAGCCGCCTTCCTCCAGCACGCCCAGGAAGCGCTGCACACCCTGCGGCGGATCAAGGAGCTGGGCGTCCGGGTCGCCATCGACGACTTCGGCACCGGGTACTCGTCGCTCAACTATCTCCGCCGGTTCCAGGTGGACACGCTCAAGATCGACCGCTCGTTGATCCGGGGCGTGGAGACCGACGGCAACTGCGAAGCGGTCACCGCCGCGATTGCCGCGCTGGCGCGCGGCCTCCAGGTGGTGCCCCTGGCCGAAGGCGTGGAAAATCCCGGCCAGCGCGACGTGTTGCTCCGGCAGGGTTACACCCGCATGCAGGGTTACCTGTTCGGCAAGCCGGTCCCGCTCCCGGAGTTCAGCACCGCGCTCGCCTGGGGCGACGATGTCGTGCACCGGCCCTCGCCTCCCAACACCAATCACGCGGGCCCGCGCTGATGGATCGTCTCACCTCGATGCGGGGTCTCGCCCTCCTGGCGACGGTCGGCCTCAGCATTCTCGCCGTCATCGGCGACTACTTCCTGAAGCGTGCCAGCGCCGACGGAGCGCCGTTCCGCACCGGGGCCTTCCTGGTGGGGTTCGTGATCTATGCCTCGACGGCCTTCGGCAGCGTCTTCGTCTTTCGTCACCTCAAGCTCGCGACCTCCGGCGGGGTCTATGCCGTCTGTCTCGTCCTGGCGCTCACGTTCATGGGGGTGATCGGCTTTCGCGAGACCCTCCGCACCCACGAGGTGCTGGGCATCGGAATGGCGATCGGGTCCCTCGTCCTGCTCACCCGGTTCGCCTGAGCCACGCCATGTACCCTCACGAGAAAGTCGAGATCCACCTGGGTCCCCTGGGCAAAGGCATCCACGCCCGTTTCCCGATCCGCGCCGGCGAGAAGATTCTCGAATTCGAGGGGCCGAGACTCACGCACGCCGAGGTGCTCGATCTGGGCGAGGACGAAGCGTACAGCATTCAGATGGGGCCGGACGAGTACATCGACACCCGCCCGCCGGGCCGCTTCACGAATCACTCGTGCGAGCCCAACGCCGGCATCTCGTCGGACCGGATGCTCGTGGCGATCCGGGACATCGCCGCCGGCGCGGAGGTGCGGTTCGACTACTCGACCACGATGAGCGAGAACCACTGGACCATGGTCTGCCGCTGCGGCGAGCCCCGCTGCCGGCGGGTGATTCGGGACTTCCACTTTCTTCCGCCCTCGCTCCAGGCGCACTACATTCGCCTGGGTCTCGTGCAGCGCTTCATCGAGAAAGAGTGGCGGAACCGTGCCCAGCTACTGGATACTCAAGACCGACGCCGATACCTATCCGTTCGACGCGCTGGAGCGTGAGCGCCGGACCGTCTGGGACGGCGTCAGTAATGCCCTCGCACTGAAGCACATTCGGGCCATGGCCCCCGGCGACCAGGCCATGATCTATCACTCGGGCGACGAGAAGGCGATCGTCGGACTGGCCCGCATTACCGGGGTGCCGCGCCCCGACCCGAAGGACCCGAAGCTCGCCGTCGTGGACATCGAGGCCGCCGGCCGCGTCCCCACGCCCGTCACCCTCGCCGCCGTCAAGGCCGATCCGGCGTTTGCCGATCTCGGACTGGTCCGGATGTCGCGACTCTCCGTCATTCCCGTCCCGCCGGCCCAGTGGCGACGTCTCCTGGCGATGGCGGGAGCAGCCGGCCTGGATTGACAATCGCCCGTCCGGGGAACAGACTCACCCGGATGACCTCCATCGAGCGCGTTCCCGCCGACTCCAGTCCCGACCGCCAGGGTGTCCGGAAGTATCCCGATGTGCGGCACTTCATCGGGGGACAGTTCGTTGCCGGCGGTCCGCGGTTCCTCGACGTCCTCGAGCCCGCGACCGGTGGCGCGATCAGCCGGGTCCCGCTCGGCGGGACCGCGGAGGTGGACCGGGCCGTGGAGGCGGCGGGGAAGGCGGCGCCGTCGTGGGCCGCGACCCCGATCAAGGAGCGGGTCCAGGTCTTTTACCGCTACAAGACGCTGCTCGAGCGGCACCTGACCGAGCTCGGTGCGCTCATCACCGAGGAGCACGGCAAGATTCGGAGCGAGGCGGAAGCCGAGATCCTCAAGGCCATCGAGCTGACGGAGTTCGCCTGCTCGCTGCCCCAGATCGCGACCGGCGAGGTCCTCGAGGTCAGCCGCGGCGTCGAGTGCCGCATCGAGCGCCATCCGCTCGGCGTGGTGGCGGCCATCAATCCGTTCAATTTCCCTTCGATGGTGCCGCACTGGTCCATCCCCAACGCCATCGCGCTGGGCAACGCCTTCATCATGAAGCCATCCGAGCTCGTGCCGCTGAGCGCGGGCCGCATCGCCGAGCTGCTGCGTGAGGCGGGCCTGCCGGACGGCATCTTCAACGTGGTGCACGGCGGGCGGGAGGCCGCGGAGGCCCTCTGCACCCATCCGGGGATCGAGGCGCTCACGTTCGTCGGCTCGACTCGGGTGGCCCGCGAGGTGTACCGCCGCGGCACCGGCGCGCTCAAGCGCGTCCTTTCTCTCGGCGGCGCCAAGAATCACGTCATCGTGATGCCGGATGCCGATCCCGAGATGGCGGCTACCGGCGTGCTGGCGGCCATGAGCGGCTGCACCGGGCAGCGGTGTATGGCTGCATCGGTGATGGTCGCCGTGTCCTCCACCGGCCACATCGTCGAGCGACTGGCCGTTCAGGCGCGGGCCATGGTGCCGGGGCGCGATTTCGGTCCCGTGATCAGCGGCGAGGCGAGGCAACGGATCGAGGACGCGATCGGCGAAGCCGAGCGTGACGGCGCCAGGGTGCTGGTCGACGGCCGCGGCGCGGTGGTACCGGGCCGGGAAGGCGGGTTCTTCATCGGACCGACCGTCCTCGATGGCGTGCGTCCCGACATGCGCATCGCGCGCGAGGAGATCTTCGGACCGGTGCTCGCCATCGTCCGGGCCGGTGACCTCGACGAGGCGCTCGCGATCGAGAACGCCTCTCCCTATGGGAATGCCGCGTCGATCTTCACCGAAAGCGGAGGGCTCGCCCGGCGCGCCATGGAGCGGGCCAGCGCGGGCATGGTGGGCGTCAACGTCGGCGTGCCGGTGCCGCGGGAGCCGTTCCCCTTCGGCGGATGGAACGAATCGAAGTTCGGCGCCGGCGACATCACCGGCCGCGGCTCCATCGACTTCTGGACCAAGGCCAAGAAGATCACCACGAAGTGGAATCGTGACGCCGGCAGCAACTGGATGAACAGATAGGGAAGCGGGCAGAAGGAACCGCCCCCGGAGGCAGTTGATGACGACGATGGCCCCCAATCGCGCCTCGATGCCGCCGCACGACCATACGCCCCGGCCGTACACCGGGCCGTCGAAGCAGGACGTGCTCGCGATGCGGCGGCAGTACTGTCACCCCTCGACCTTCCTGTACTATCGCGAGCCGCTCATGCTCGTCGAGGGGCACATGCAGTATCTCTACGACGAGTCCGGGCGCCGCTATCTCGACTTCTTCGCCGGGATCGTGACGGTCTCCTGCGGCCACTCCCATCCGCGATTTCTCGAGCGGATCCAGGCCCAGGCCGCCACGCTGCAGCATACCACGACGATCTACCTGCACCCGGGCTTTCCCATGCTGGCCCGCCGCCTGGCGGAGAAAATGCCGCCGGGGCTCGACGTCACCTACTTCGTGAACAGCGGCAGCGAAGCGAACGACCTGGCCGTGACGATGGCGCGGCTGCATACCGGCAATACCGACGTCATCGCGGTACGCAACGGCTATCACGGCGGCTCGCCCACCACCATGGGACTCACCTCGCACGCCACCTGGAAGTTTCCGACCCAGGTGGGCCAGGGCGTGCACCACGCGATCAGCCCCGACCCGTATCGAAGCCCGTTCCGCGGGACGCCCGAGGAGATCGCCGCGAAGAGCGCCGAGGATATCCGGGAGCTGATTCGCTTCTCCACGCCGGGCACGATTGCGGCGTTCATCGCCGAGCCGATCCAGGGTGTCGGCGGCGCCACCCACGGCGCGCCGAACTACCTCCGCGAGGCGTTCGCCATCGCCCGCGTGCACGGCGGCCTCTGCATCGCGGACGAGGTCCAGACCGGCTTCGGCCGCACCGGCGATCACTTCTGGGGATTCGAGGCCTCGGGCGTGGTGCCGGACATCGTCACCATGGCCAAGGGGATCGGCAACGGCCTCCCGCTCGCCGCGGTGACGACCCGCCGGGAGATCGCCGAATCGCTCACCCGCCGGATCCACTTCAACACCTTCGGCGGCAATCCCATCTCGATGGCGGCGGGGCTGGCCGTTCTCGACATCATCGAGGAGGACGGGCTGCAGGAGAACGCGCGGGTCACCGGGGGACGGCTCAAGACCGGTCTCCAGGAGCTGATGACCCGCCATCCACTGATCGGCGACGTCCGGGGCCGGGGACTGATGCTGGGGGTCGAGCTGGTGCGGAACCGGGAGACCAAGGAGCCCGCGACGCAGGAGACGGTCGCGGTGTGGGAGGCGGCGCGCGACATGGGCCTGCTCGTGGGCAAGGGAGGAATCGACGGCAACGTGCTTCGCATCAAGCCGCCGCTCTGCATCTCCACGGCCGACGTGGAGTACGCGCTCGAGGTGCTGGACGAGGCCCTCAAGCGGGTGGAGCGGTAGACACCCTCAGCTCGAGAATCCGATTCCCATCCGATCCAGCGCCCGGAGCATCGTGCCCGGGCGCTTGCCTGCGTCCACCTTCCTGAGCTCGCTCGTCACCGCGCCCACCGCCCACGTCCGGAGCGGCTCGGGCGGATACGGGAACGGCTTGCGCCGCGCCAGCGCCAGATCGAACAGCTCGTCGGTGCGGCCGAGCGCCAGATGGGCGAGGATGCGTCCGATGATGCGCGTGGTGCCGAGTCCGTGCCCGGTGTAGCCCAGGCCGTAGAGCACCCGGCCCCCGAGCGCCGACCCCAGATAGGGCGTGAGTCTCGTCGTCGAGCAGATGGCGCCGCCCCACGCATAGGGAAATTCGAGTCCGGTGAGGGCGGGAAAGTGACGGTGGAAGCTGGCCCGAAGCGCCGAGTAGTGCGCCGGGGAATGGTCGCACGATGGATCGACCCGATTGCCCGAGTAATACGCCGCCTCGCTCGTTCCCCAGAGGATCCGGTCGTCCGACGTCAGGCGGTAATAGTTGAAGAAAGTGCGGCCGTCGCTGACCCCCTGCCGCCGGCGCCAGCCGATGGCCTCCCGCTGCGCCGACGTGAGCGGGTCGCTCACCAGGATGTAGTCGTACAAGGGTATGAACCGCCGGGTCACCTTCGGCACGAGCCGATGCGTGTAGGCGCTCGTGGCGAGGATCGCGCGCCGGGCATCGAGCCGCCCGGCTTCCGTCCTTACGCGCACGCCGGCGCCGGCCGGCCTCATGCTATCGACCCGGCTCCGCTCGTAGACCCTCACCCCCAGTCGCTGCGCCTCCTCCCGAAGCCCATCGACCAGCTTGACCGGATCGAGGATTCCCCCGCTCGCCACCGACACGCCACCGAGGTAGAGGGGCGAATCGAGCTCCGCGCGCACCGCGTCCCGGTCGAGCTCGCGGTAGGTGTCGAGTCCCAGGCGGCGCGCCGTGGCCGCGGTCCGCGCGGCCTCCTCGAGTTGGGCCGCCGTCAGTGCCACCATCAGCCGCCCGGTGGGCTCGTAGTCGCAGTGGATGCCCCGCTCGGCGAGGAACTGCAGCATTTCGGCGACGTTCCGCGCGCCCACCTTGGCCATCCGGCGCGCCTCGGCCTCGCCGAAATGCTGGATCGCGAGTCCGTGACTGTGATCCACGGTCTCGGAAAGCATGCCCGCGTTGCGGCCGCTCGCGCCGTAGGCGGCGACGCCCTGCTCCACGACCGCGACGTCGAGTTCCGGCTCGAGCGATTTGAGGACGAGCGCCGTCCAGAGTCCCGTCAGACCGGCGCCCACGACCACGACGCCGACCTCGCCGGCGCCCTCGAGGACCGCCGGCTCACGCGGCGCCCGTCGCGCGAGCCAGAAGCAGGCCTGCTCGATCGGCTGCATGGAATGGTCAGGCGGCGGGAACGATCAGCCCGCGCCGCCGGCCCGCGCGCGCTCCACCCGATGCTGCCAGAGCACCGTCGCGCCGAGGAGGAGGAGACTGGCCAGCAGGATGGCCGTCGCCAGCACGTTGATCTGCGCGGGGAAGGCGGCGCGCCGCGCCCCGTACACGTACAGCGGATACGTGATCCGGCTGCCGGCGTTGAAGAGCGTGATGATGAAGTCGTCCAGCGAGAGCGCGAAGGCGAGCATCGACGCGGCGACGATGCCCGGCGCGATGATCGGCAGCGTCACCTTGTAGAAGACCCGGAACGGCGTGGCGCCGAGATCCATTGCCGCTTCCTCGAGGGTCCAGTCGAACCCCCGGATCCGCGCCCGCACGGTGAGGGCGACGTAGCTCACCGAGAACATGATGTGCGCGATCACGATCGTGGCGAAGCCGGTCGGCGCGTTCAGATCGAGGAACAGCGACAGGAGCGAGGAGCCGAGCACAACCTCGGGCGTCGTGAGCGGCAGCACGAGCAGGAGGCCCACCACCCCGCTTCCCCGGAACCGGTAGCGGCAGAGCGCCAGGGCGATCAGCGTGCCGAAGACCGTGGCCACCAGGGTGGAGATGGACGCGACGCGGATGCTCAGCTTCATCGCCTCCACCAGCGCCGGATACTGAAACGGGTTGTGCCACGCGTCGAGGGAGAACGCCTTCCATACGAAGTTGAACTTCCCGGCCGGCTTGTTGAAGCTGTACAGGATGATCACGAAGATGGGCAGAAAGAGATACGCCAGCACCAGGGCGGCATACCCGTCGAGAAACCACTTGCCCAACCGGCGCATCAGGCCAGATCCTCGGTGCCGAGCACCCGCGCATAGGCGAGGACGCCAAGCGTGATCACGATCATGAGCACGAAGGAAAGCGAGGCCGCGAGGGGATAGTCGCGGACCTCGAGGAACTGGTTCTGGATGACCGTGCCGATCATCTGCTGGTTCGGGCTGCCCAGGAGCTGCGCGTTGATGAAGTCGCCGGCGGCCGGAATGAAGGTCAGGAGGCTTCCGGCGAACACGCCCGGAAGCGAGAGCGGCAGCACCACCTTGAAGAACGCCCGGGCCGGCGAGCAGTACAGGTCTTCCGCGGCCTCCACCAGACGGCGGTCGATCTTCTCCAGGCTCACGTAGATGGGCAGAATCATGAACGGAACGAAGTTGTAGGTCAGGCCGCCCAGCACCGCCATCGTGGTGTCGAGCAGCCGGCCATCCGGACTCAGCAGGTGCAGCTCGCGGAGCACCGACGCCGCCGGCCCGCTGTCGTTCAGAATCGTCTTCCAGGCGAACGTGCGGACCAGGAACGTCGTGAAGAACGGAAGGATGACCAGGCCGAGGAGGAGGTTCTTGAGCTTGCCTCCGCGGAACGCGATCACGTATGCGAGCGGGTACCCGAGCACCAGGGCCATCAGCGTGGCGGAGATGGCGTACTCGAACGAGCGCAGGAAGTGGGTGCCGTACCCGCTCAGGGCCTTGCGAAAGGCTTCATACCACGGGCCGTCCGGTACCGCGACCGACGTCTGGGCCAGGGTGACGATGGGAAGCACGAAGAAGACGAGCAGCCACAGAATGCCCGGCGCCACCAGCAGGTAGGGCGCCAGGCGGTTCTGTCGCTCGCTCGCCGACCCGGCACCGGCCATGCCGAATCAGGCTCCGATGGCGTCCTGGAAGATCCGGTTGAACTCCGTCTCCTCCTCGTCGCTCAGCGCGCGGAACACATGGAGCTTGGCGCGCCAGGCGTCGGGCGGATTGACCAG
>Ga0075288_1000088_pt1 | contig 9917 bp, 11 predicted proteins | sample SF_Rice_20C_0N_4_FD_69763 | JGI IMG/M metagenome (GOLD analysis project Ga0075288, IMG submission 69763) | Rice paddy soil microbial communities from Twitchell Island, California, USA - SF_Rice_20C_0N_404 | ecosystem: Environmental > Terrestrial > Soil > Paddy field/soil | place: USA: Twitchell... | reverse complement strand
GCCGGTCGGAGAACCAGCTGGTGAGCGGGAGTACGATCACATTGGCCACGATGTAGCCGGTGCTCACCCAGGCCACCTCGTCGAGCGTGGCCCCCAGATTTCCCATCATGTGGGGGATGGCGACGTTCACGATGCTGGTGTCCACCAGCTCGAGCACGCTCGCCAACGTCACCGCGAAGGCGATGACGTAGCGCGACCGATAGATCGCCCCCCGGTCGAGGTCCAGCCGCCGGGCGGGTAGAGCGAGCGTCGTCACCGGTTCAGCGCGTCGCGATGGTCACTTCGACCGACATGCCGGGACGAAGCGGCGTGGGTCCGGAATCGGACTGCTCCACGGCGATCCGCACGGGCACGCGCTGCACCACCTTGGTGAAGTTGCCGGTGGCATTGTCCGGGGGCAGCAGGGCGAAGCGGGCGCCGGTGGCAGGGCTCAGGCTCTCCACCTTCCCGCGGAAGGTGCGGTCGGGGTACGCGTCCACCGTGAAATCCGCGGGATCGCCCACCTTTACCGTGGCGAGCTGGGTCTCCTTGAGATTCGCGGTGACCCACACGTCGCGGTCGGGCACCAGCGAGAGCAGGTTCTGCCCTACCTGAACCAGGGCGCCGGGCTCCGCGGTCCGGCGGGCCACGATGCCGCTCACCGGCGCCGTGATGGCCGAGTAGCTCTCCTGGAGCCGCGCATTGGCCACCGTGGCCTGGGCCGAAGCCAGCCGGGCGTCGGCGCCACGCAGCGCCGCGCCCGAAGCCGACACCTGGCTCCCCGCCGCGGCGGCCTGCTTGCGGGCCGCGTCGAGGTTGGCGCGGGCCGATTCCTCTTCGGCCTGCGCGGCGTCGAGTTGCTGGGCCGAGATGATCTGCTTGGCCGCGAGTCCGCGATAACGCTCGAGATCGGCCGCCGCCTTCCTGTAGGCGGCTTCGGCGGCCGCCACGGCGGCCTGGGCCGACTCCGCCTCGGCGCGCGTCGCCTGGAGCTGCGCATCCGCCTGGCCCGCCCGACCACCCGACCGCACCGCCGCCTCGGCGGTGCGGAGATCGGCCAGGGCCTGCTCGAGGCGCACCCGGAGGTCGCGATCGTCGAGCACCACCAGCGTGTCCCCGGCCCTGACCCGCTCGTTGTCGTCCACGAGCACCCGGCTTACGAAGCCCGAGATCCGGGGCGAGATGACCGTGATATGACCATCCACCTGCGCGTTGTCGGTTGTCACGTGGTGCAGGCTGAAGATGTAGCGACGGATGCCCCAGGTCGCCCCGATCAACAGCACGAGGGCGACGAGCATCACCGGCAGCCACCGCCGCTTGGTGCGCTCGGCGGGGGCGTCGGTCGCTGGAACGTCCATGGCGATGTCGGTCATAACGGTCTCACTTCTCCGTACTCGGGTTACTGCAGATGATCGATGACGCCCAGCGCGCGATAAGCGCTGACGCGGGCGGTGCCGTAGTTGAGCCGGGCCTGGATCAGCGCGTCGCGGGCCGCGATCACCGAGCTCTGGGCGTTGGTGGTCTCGACGCTTCCGGCGACTCCACTCCGGAAACGCTCCTGCGCCTGCGAAAGCTCCTGCTCGGCCAGACGCAGCCGGTCGCCCGCGATGGCCGCCTGCTGCTGCGCCGAGGCGAGATCGAGCACCGATTCGCGTGCCTCGGTCTCGACCTGGTTGCCCAGGTCGCGCTCGCGGATGCGCTGCACCTCGAGCCGCTCGCTTTCCTCCTTGGCGCGGCTCTGCCGGCGGAAGCCGTCGAGGATCGGCACGCTGAGCTGGAGCTGCACGCTGTAGCTCCCGGCCAGATCGCCGGTCCGCTGGCCGGTCTGCTGGTAGCTGCCGCTGAGTCCCAGGCTCGGCAGGTTTTCATACTTGATGGATTTGAGATTGCGCTCCACCGCCGTGGTGCGGGCGCGCTCCGCGGCCAGCTCCGCGCGATGCTCCCGCGCGAAGGCAGCGGCCTGGTCGGGATCGAGCGGGATATCCATGGCGCCGAGGCCGAGGGAGTCGGCCAGGGTCAGGCGCGTCGCCGGCGGCAGGTCGAGCGTGCGGAGCAGGTCGAGCCGCGCCCGATCGGCGGCGTTGCGAGCCACCTCGAGCTGGGTGCGCACCGCGCCGAAGCTTACCTCGCTCCGGGTGGCGTCGATGGCGGGACTCACCCCCGCGCCCACCAACTGCCTCGCCTCATCGAGCAGCGTGGCGGCCACCGTGCTGTCCGCCTGTCGGGCGCGCACGGTCTCGTCGGCGCTCAGGACCTCGAGATACGCCAGACCCGCGGTGGCGCCGGCGATCTCGCCCACCGCCCGCGCATCGAGGCCCGCGGCCGCGGCGGTGTCGCGGGCGGCGCGCAGTCGCGCGATGGCGCTCGGGTCGAAGACGGCCTGCGAGGCGCGGAGCTGCAACCGCCAGATCGTGAAGGGATCGGTGACGCCGGACGCGATGGGAATGCCGAACTCGTCGAGATTTACCGTCTGCCTGCTGACCGACGCCGCGCCCGAGATGTCGGGCAGGAGATCGGCACGGCGCTGACCGACACGCGCGTCGGCGGCGCGAACGTTGAGCCGCGCCACCACGGCGCTGACCCCCTGCTGGCGCCCCAGCTCGATGGCCTGGAGCAGCGAGAGCGGTCGGCTGGGCCCCGGCTGCTGGGCCGCGAGCGCGGCGGGAATGGCGGCCATCAGAAGGAGGAGCGTGTGCGGCGCGCGACGCATGCGTGATCCTCAGTCCGTGTTCCCGGCGTGGGCGAGCACGCCGTTGAGGTAAAGATCGATGAGGCCCTCGATCAGCTGCTGGTCCTTGAGCGCTTCAGGATCGAACTGCTGGAAGAAGCACTGGACGTTGGCGGTGTGGACGAGCAACGACGGCAGGCCGCGCGCGCCGAACGCGAGCGCCTCCGGACGAAACTCGCCCGACGCGACGCCGATCTCGAGCACCCGCTGCACCAGGTGCCGGGCGCGAAGTATGACTTCGTCGAAGTAGAACCGGACGAGCTCGGGGAAGTTGCCCATCTCCGCCTGGACCACCCGGTTGATGCGGGCGAGGCCGTCGTCGCGCAAGCGCTCGTACATGCCGGTCGTCATCGTCACGAGCAGCTCGCGAGCCGATCCCTGGTGCGTTCGCACGAGCGCTTCCGCCTCAGCGAGCTTCGGGACCACCTTGGCCCGCACCATCTCGCGAAAGAGCGACTCCTTGGAGTCGAAGTAGAGGTAGACCGTTCCCTTGCTCACCCCGGCCAGGCGGGCGACATCGTCGATCTTGGCGCGGGCGAAGCCCACCTCGCCAAAGACCTGCTGTGCCGCGTCGAGGATCTCGTCGGGGCGCGCCGCGGGGCGGCGCTGCCACCGGGGGCCGTGGCCGTTGGAATCGTTGGCGGTGTCAGGGGGCACGGTGCATCGCTCCAATAAATAACTGACCAGTCAGTAATATATGACCTCGACCCAATGCGTCAAGTCCATGCCCCACAAGGGTTCTCTTGCTCGGGATCAGGGAAGTTCCTACCTTCCATTAACCTGCCCGCCGGAGGGAAAGCCAATGTCGGATGCATTCCTCAGCTCCGACGACTTCGACGAACAAGCCCATCACCTCTATAACGAAGGCCGCTACGATGAAGCCCTGAGCATCCTCAGAGAAGGCATCACCCTCTATCCCAACGCCGTCGAACTCCACATCGGCAGAGCCTACGCCCACCTCGCCAGGGACGAATACGCCTGGTCACGGCGGAGCTTCGAGCAGGCCCTCACCCTCGATCCCGATCACGAAGACGGCCTGGCCGGCCACGGGGAAACGCTGCTCAAGCTGGGCGACCGGGCGGGTGCCCTGGGCGACTTCGAGCGGATCCTGCAGCTCGGCTTTCAGGACGATCACGAGTTGATGCTGCAGGTGGGACGGGCGCTGTTCCGGGAGGGGCTGATCCCGCCGGCGCACCGGTTCTTCGATCTGGCAGCTACGGCCCATCCCGACTCCGCCGACGCGGCGGCCTGCCTCGGCTACGCCTCGCACCGGCTCGGCAACGACGCGGGATCGCTCTACTGGCTGCGACGGGCGCTGGAAATCGATCCGGCGTACAGCGAAGCCCGAGTATATCTCGCCAACCTGCTTTACGACCGCGGCGAGTGCGAGGCGGCGCTGCACCAGCTGGAGCGAACCAAGCCCGAGGATCACTTCGACGAGCTGGGCCTGTGGCGGCACATCGAGCTCAAAAAGACGATCTACCGCCTTCCCGACGACGATCCCGAGCTGGCGCCGTGGCTGGCCCGCCTCGGCGAGGTGGCCGGCGAGCCGGACCCGATCGACATGCTCCTTGCCGAGGTCGAGGCCCAGCAGGCCGACGGGTCCATCCGCGATCCGCACCAGCTCGAGTTGTTCGGGACGCTGCTGAGCGAGCTGCACGCGATGCAGCGGAGGCCCGCCCTGGAGGAGTCGCACCTGGTCATGACGCTGGCCGGGCACCCGATCCGGGGTACCTGGGACGAGATCCTGCTCCAGATGAAGGCCGCCGACCGGGAGTGGGCACAGGCCTCGCTGCTCGACTTCATGGCGAGCCATGCCCGACGAGGCCAGGCGGAGACTGGCGTAGTGATTCCGACGACGGACGCGGAGGCCTTCATCCGCGGCAGCGCGGAGGCGGGAGTCGTCAGGATCGTGCAGTAAGTCGCGAGTCGCGAGTCGCGATTTGCTGTACCTTTCGGTATGTCCGGTTCACCTCTGACCTCCCGCGACCCGCGACCCGCGACCCGCGACTCTCGACCTCTCTGGACCGACGGCGTCCGCCGCGAGGTCCTCCCCAACGGCTTGACGCTGCTGGTGCAGGAAGACCGCTCCGCTCCCGCGGTGGCGGTGGTGACGTACGTCAAAGCCGGGTTCTTCGACGAGCCCGACCGTTGGGTCGGAGTCTCTCACGTCCTGGAGCACATGTTCTTCAAGGGCACGGCGCGCCGCGGGGTCGGGGCGATCGCGCGGGAGACCAAAGGCGTGGGCGGCTATCTCAACGCCAGCACCACCTACGATCACACCAGCTATTTCACCGTCCTGCCCGCGTCCGGCCTCGAGGCGGCGCTCGATATCCAGGCGGATGCCCTGCGCAATTCGGCGATCGATGCCGGAGAGCTCGCGCGGGAGCTCCAGGTCATCATCCAGGAAGCCAAGCGCAAGCTCGACACGCCCTCCGCACTCACCCACGAGACGCTGCACGAGGTGATGTTCGACCGCCACCGGATCCGGCGGTGGCGCATCGGGCACGAGAGCCAGCTCGCGAGCTACACGCGAGACGATCTCCGGGGCTACTACACCTCCCGCTACGTCCCGGAGCGGACCATCGTGGCGATCGCCGGGGCAGTGGACGCCGACCGTGCCCTCGATCTCGCCCGTCGCGCCTACGCCGACTGGCCAGCGGCGCCGGGCGCGGTAGATCCCTCGCCGGACGAGCCGCCGCGCCAGGCTGTGCGGGCGCGGACGCTGCGTGGAGACGTGACGCGCGCCGAGCTGGCGCTCGGCTGGCGGACGGTACCTGCCCTCCATCCCGAGTCGCCGGCGCTCGACCTCGCCGCCGCCGTGCTCGGCGCCGGCCGCGGAAGCCGGCTTTACCGTCGTCTCCGGGAGCCGGGCATCGTGAGTTGGGTGTCGGCTCACAACTATGCGCCCACCGAGCTCGGCGTCATGAGCATCTCCGCCGAGCTGGCGCCCGAGCGGGTGGACGAGGCGCTGGCCGGCGTTGCCGAGTCGGTAACCCAGCTCGCGCTGCTCGGTCCGTCGCGGGCCGATCTCGAGCGAGCCCGGACGCTGCTGCTCGCGCGATGGGCGCGCCGGATGGAGTCGATGGAAGGCCGTGCCGCGTCGCTCGCCGAGGCCGAGGCATTGGACGGCTACGATCTGCTCGACCGTGAGTACGCCGCGCTCGCGACGGTCCAGGCCGAGCAGGTGCAGGAAGCGGTGGAGCGGTACCTCCACCCCGATTCGGTCTCCGGTGTCCTCTATCTGCCGGGTACGGCGGGGGCCGATCTCACGAGCGAGGCTCTTGCGCGCGCGTTCGCGGTGACGCCGCTTGCGCCCGTCGGCACTCCCGTGCCGATGCATCGGCCGAAGCCGATGCCGATGGTCGCGCATCCCCGACTCGATGGAAGCGTGCTCCACACCGCCCTTCCCGGCGTGGATCTGCTGGTGCGGAGAAAGCCCGGCGTGCCGCTGGCGACCGCGGCCATCTACGTGCCCAAGCGGCATCTCGATCCGGCGGAGAAGGCCGGACTCGGTGCCCTCACCACGCGCTCGGCGGTGCGCGGTGCGGCGGGGCTCGACGCCGCCGGCCTCGCGTTCGCCTTCGAGGGGCTCGGCGGCAGTCTGGCCGCGAGCGCGGCCACCGACTGGCTGGGGTTCGGCACCACGGTACTCGCGGAGCATCTGGCCGAAGCCGCCGCGCTCCTCGATTCGGTGTTCACCGATCCGCATCTCGACGACAACTCGGTCGCCCTGGAGCGCGGCATCATGATCGCCGAGGCGGAGCAGGTCACCGACGACATGTTTCGCTATCCGTTCCAGCTCGCGTTCGCGGAGGGCTTCGGCGAGGCGGGCTATGGATTGCCGGTGGCTGGGCTTCCCGGCACCTTGTCGGAGGTCACCGCCGCCGACGTGCGGAGCTGGCATCGGGTGGCCTTCACCGAGGTCCGGCCGGTCGTGATCGCCGTTGGAGACGTGGACCCCGCTCGAGCATCCGACGTCCTGGCGGGGGTGTTCGGCCGGCATGGCGAGCTGGCCGGCCCCGGGGGTCTCGGCAGTGTGGCCTGGGTCGGCGGGCGCAACGGCGGGTCGCCGAGTCGCGTGGTCTCGCGGGACAAGGCGCAGGTGGCGCTGGCCATGGCATTCCCCGGCCCCTCGCGCCGCGCGCCCGATCGAGCCGCTGCCGAGGTCTGGGCCGGGGTGGCCAGCGGACTCGGGGGCCGGCTTTTCGAGGCGCTGCGCGACCGGCGCTCGCTCGCGTACACCGTGGTGGCGTCGGCGTGGCAGAAGGCCCGGGCCGGAGCGCTGCTCGCCTACATCGCGACGTCGCCAAATCGCGAGGAGGAAGCGCGGGAGGAGATGCTCAAGGAGCTGGAGCGCTTCACCCGCGAGCCGGTGAGCGCTGCCGAGCTGCAGCAGGCGGTCAGCTACCTCTCGGGTCAGGCCGAAGTGAGCCGGCAGAGCGGGAGCGCGGTGGCGGGAGAGATCCTGGAGGCATGGGTCGTCGGCGAGGGACTCGGCGAGCTGGACGATCCCGGTGCGCGCTTCCGCTCCGTGACCGCGGACGATGTCCTGCGCATGGCGGCCGAGCACCTCGACCGCTCGCGCCGGGTGGAGGGCGTGGTGCGCGGCGTCGAGAAGGGGGCGCCCTAGTCGCCGCGGGCGCCGAGCCGCCGCGCAATCACCTCGATCCCCTTGCTCACATCAGCCGGCGCGCGCGCGGCGATGTCCACGAAACAGAGCCCCTCGGACGCCGAGGCATGGATTACGATGTGTCCCTCGCGGCAGAGCATGGCCACGACGAGCGTACCCGACCCTTCGCGCACCGCCGGGGGGCCGAGGGCGGGCATCCCCACCGCGCCGGCGGCCGCGACCACGATGGACGACAACGCCGCGCTGTCGGCCAGAAGGCCACCGGTCAGCGCGGGAAGCTCCAGGGTCTGATGATTGAAGGCGGGGGCCACCGACCAGGGTATCTTGAAAGGTGTCCGAAACTAGTCCTCGCCTGGGAGAGGAGCAAGGTCGGCCGGCCCTGACCGTCGCCGATTTTCTCAGTGCGGTCAGAATCCCGCTGGCGGTCGCCTTTCCACTCGCGTCGGAGGGGTGGCGGATCGTCGTGCTCGCCGCGGCAGCGGGCTCCGATCTGCTCGACGGGCAGCTCGCGCGGCGATTCGGGAGCTCGAGATTCGGCGCGGTCATCGACCCGGTGGCGGACAAGCTCTTCATGGCTTCCGCGTTCGGCGTGGTGGCCTTCAGCGGGCGGCTGGAGTGGTACGAAATTCTGGGCGTGCTGCTCCGCGACATCGTCGCGACGATCGCGTTCGTCGCCACGTTCCTCTCCCGCCGACCGCGCGCCATTCCGGCGCGGGCGGGAGGCAAGGCAGTCACCGTCGCACAGGTGCTGACGCTCCTCGCCTTTCTTTTCGATTCTCCCCATCTCAGAGAGCTGGCCTGGGCCACTGCCGCGGTCGCGATTTATGCGATCTGGGACTATTACCATGTGGCGCCTCGCGCGGGACGCCGGGTGGGAGGCGACGTCGGATGAGCGCTGAGACCAAGCGCATCGAGTTGTCGTGGACCGGGGCGCTGCGCTTCCGTGGCGGTGAGCCGGGCGGCCCCGCAATCGCCATCGACGGAGACAATGCGGCCGCGCCGGGACCGATGCTCACGCTTCTGCTGGCGGCCGCGAGCTGCAGCGGCGCCGACGTGGTGAGCATCCTGGAGAAGATGCGGGTGAAGCTGACCGAGCTCCGCATCGAGGCGTCGGGCGAGCGCCGGGAAACGAACCCGCGACGGTACGTCGCCCTGCACTTCCAGTATCACATCCGTGGCGAGGGTCTCGACCAGGCCAAGGCGACCCGGGCGGTCGATCTCTCGATCGAGAAGTACTGCTCGGTCCTCCATTCGCTCGCCCCGGACATCAGGATCACACATGGACTTTCGCTGGGCTAGCCTGCTGGCGGCGGCGCTTCTCGCCCCGCCGCCGGCGGCGGCCCAGCAAATCACGGAGATCGGGGCGCAAGCCACGGCGCTTGCAGCCGATCCCGGCGCCGTCGTGGGTGGCGTGTATGGCGCCGTGCGGACCTCCCTGCGCAGCCGGATCTCGCTCGCGGCCGGGGCAGGGGTCTCGAGCGGGCAGGCGACCTTCCGGGGAGAAGCGCTCGCGCACTTCCTGCTCAATCCGACGAGGCGGCGCGGGCTCGGATTCTATGGGGCCGGGGGGCTGGCCGTCGTGCAGGGCGTGGTGGACCAGGGCTACCTGGTCGTGACCCTAGGAGTGGAAAACCGGCCCGGCGGCCGGTCGGGATGGTTCGTAGAGGCGGGGGTCGGCGGTGGAGCGCGGCTGGCGGTCGGACTCCGCCACCGCTGGTTCCCGGTGTGGTGGTGACTACTGGGCGCTGCTTCCGACCGCTTCGGCCTTGCGCTGAACGGGTTGGCAGAAGCGCTCACCGAGGACGCGAAGCTGGGCTAATTCCTCCTCGCCCAGGCTCTCGTAGCGGTCAGCCAGGTAGAGCATGGTGTCGTCGAACCAGTCCTTCTGGTGCTCGGGGAGCGCGTCAATGACGCCGCACCGCAGCACGTGACTGAACAACTCATCTCTCGCCTGGGCGAATGCGACCTCGTCGGTGTCCCGCTGGCCTTTCTTCTTGTTCATGCACCGTCCTTAATGGCGGAATGATAGGGCTCTCGAGGCAAAATATAGTCGGGTTGCACCAATTGGTGCAAACCCCGGTTTTTTCGACTCCCGGAACCATTGATTATCTTTATCGACAGCAAACACATGAACTTGACCGAGGGTGGTCCGCCGCCCTCGAGGTTGCCATGGCGGAGCACGACGAAGTGTATGATGATGCCCGGGCGGATCGCCTGGCGGGGATGCTGCGCGAGCTGGCGGAGCGCATCCGGGAGCTCGACCGGGCGGGTCGCCTGCTGAGCGGAGCTCCGGAGTTCCTGCGCCGGCTGGGCGACATCCGAACCGAGCTGTTCCACTACGAGGTCCGGTCTACCTACGACAGCCCCGACGTCGCCGAGAGCCGGCGTATCGTCGAGGACGCGCAACGGCCGGACACCCTCTTTCCCGACGACTCCGAGGATGACGAGCCATGGCGACATCGCCCGGCGGACTGAAGCGCTTCTACGCTGTATTCATCGTGGTGGCGCTCGCCGGGCTCGGGATCCTGGGATACCTGCTGGCCAAGCCGTCCACGGTGAGCATTCCGGTCAACGTCG
>Ga0075288_1000087_pt1 | contig 9947 bp, 7 predicted proteins | sample SF_Rice_20C_0N_4_FD_69763 | JGI IMG/M metagenome (GOLD analysis project Ga0075288, IMG submission 69763) | Rice paddy soil microbial communities from Twitchell Island, California, USA - SF_Rice_20C_0N_404 | ecosystem: Environmental > Terrestrial > Soil > Paddy field/soil | place: USA: Twitchell... | reverse complement strand
GCCACCTACCGCGAGTACAACCTCGAGCATCACGACCGCATGGTCACCGTCTACCCCGGCATCGTCGAGGTGGTCCGGGCCATCCGGGAGGCCGGACTCTCCACCGGACTCGTCACCAGCAAGAACCGCAACGGCGCGCTCAGGGGCCTGGGCGTCGCCGGACTCGTGGACATGATGGACGTGCTGGTCTGCGCCGACGAGGTGGACAACCCCAAGCCGCATCCGGAGCCGGTCGAAAAGGCCGTTCGGCTCCTCGATGGGAGTCCGGACCAGACGATTTACGTGGGGGACAGCATCCACGACATGCAGTCGGGCCGGGCTGCCGGCGTGCGGACCGCCGCCGCGCTCTGGGGACCGTTCGGAAGGAGTCATCTCACCGGCGCGTCGCCCGACTACTGGCTGGACACCCCGCCGGAACTGCTCCGCCTTCTCGACTAGCCGTCGAGAATCTTCCGCAGCCGGCGCATGAGCTGCTCCACGGTGAAAGGCTTCTCGAGGAAGCCCGTGTCCGGAGGCAGTCTCCCCTCGCCGGCCAGTGCGCGCTCACTGTAGCCTGACATGAACAGGACCTTGAGTCCCGGCGTCCGGGTCCGGAGACGCTCGATCAGCTCCGTGCCTCCCATTTCGGGCATGACCAGGTCGGTCACCACGAGATCGAACCGGCTGGCGGAATTTTCGACCACACGCAAGGCCTCGAGTCCGTGACGCGCCTCGACCACGGTGTACCCGTGGCGCTCGAGAAGGCGGCGGGTCGAGGTCCGAACGGTGGACTCGTCCTCGACCAGCAGGATCGTCTCCGTTCCCGTCGGCAGGCTGCGCCGGTCGGGATTGCCGGCAGGAGAGGCGCCCGGCTCGGCGTGGCGCGGGAGGTAGATGGTGAACGTCGCGCCCCGACCGGGCGCGCTCTGCGCGGTGACGTGTCCGCCGCTCTGCTCCACGATGCCGTACACCGAGGACAGGCCCAGGCCGGTGCCGGAGCCGATGTCCTTGGTGGTGAAGAACGGCTCGAAGATCCGCGCCTGGGTGGCAACGTCCATTCCCACGCCCGTGTCGCTCACCGTCAGCGTGGCGTACGATCCGGGCCGGACGCCCCCGGCACGCTCGGGCCCTTCCGCTCCAACGCGACAATTGGCCGTGGCGATGGTGAGACGGCCGCCCTGGGGCATGGCGTCCCGGGCGTTCACGGTCAGGTTCACCAGCACCTGCTCGAGCTGGCCGGGATCGGCCATGACGTACCAGAGACCGGGGTCGAGCGTGATCTCGAGCATGACGCCGTTACCCAGGAGGCGGCGCAGCATGCTCTCCATTTCGGTGATGGCCTCGTTGAGCGAGAGGACCTTGGGCTGGAGAAGCTGGCGCCGGCTGAACGCGAGGAGCTGACGGGTCAGCGCGGCGGCGCGCTGGGCGGCATGACGAATCTGCTCGAGATCGGAGCGGACCGGATCATCCGGGCTGAGCTGCTGCTGAATGAGGTCGCTGTAGCTCAGCACGCCGGTGAGCAGGTTGTTGAAGTCGTGGGCGACGCCGCCGGCGAGCTGTCCCACCGCCTCCATCTTCTGCGCCTGGCGCAGGTCTTCCTCGCTCCGGCGCAGGGCCTCCTGATTCCGCTCGCGCTGGACCGCGATCCGCGCGAGGTCGGTGGCGATCTCCAACATGCGAGCGTCGTCCGCGTTGGGCGCGTGCGCCTCGCGGCCGAACAGCGCGAGGGTGCCGAGCACCACGCGCCCGGCGCCCAGGAGCGGGGACACCCACGCCGAGCGCAGCTCGTCGGCGAGCGCGGCGTCCCGCCAGCCGCTCCAGAGCTCGTCGGCCGCGATGTCGGGAGAAATCACGCCTTCGCGCCGCTGCACGGCCGCAGCCCAGGGACCGCCCCCGCTCTCCAGCGGGATGTGCGCGATCGTTCCGGCGTACGCCGCGGGCAGGCTCGGCGCCGCCCCGAGTCGAAGCGCACTCCCGTCGGCGGCGAGCAGGTGCACGGCCGCCACCGAGCCACTGTAGGCCTCGGACAGGCTCGCGATTCTCCGCAACACGTCGTCCAGCTCCATGCCGGACGCGATGTCCCTGAGGATCGTGCTCTGGCACCGGAGCACGAGGTCGGCGCGCTTGCGATCGCTCACGTCCAGGGTGGCGCCCACCATCCGCACCGCGTCGCCCCCCTCGTCACGAACGATGGAGCCGCGCACCTCGACGTGGGCCCAGCTGCCGTCGAGACGGCGGAAACGGTACTCGTCACTCCAGACGCTTTCCCCTCTCGCGACCACGCCGTGAATTCCTCCGACCACCCGTTCCCGCTCGTCGGGGTGGAGCCGCTCGTACCACCACGCCGCGCTGTCGCCCAGCTGGTCTCGGCCGTACCCGGCGAATCCCCGCCATCCGCCGACCCATTCGATGCGGTCGGTGAGCAGATCCCAGTCCCAGATGAAGTCACCGACGCTCTCCGACAGCAATCGGTATCGCTCCTCGTTCCTATCGCCCGCTTCGACGGGCACCGGTTCGGCGGGCTCCCCGGGCTGCTCGAACGACAGCACGAAATAGTCGCCCCCACCGTGACGCCGGGACACCCGGGTCACCGTGGCGAGCACCCAGACGGGCTCGTCGGACTTGGCGAGCACCCGCTTTTCCGCGGAGTAGCTGTGGCACTCACCGGCGAGCAGCAGGCGCATCGCCTCGCGGTCGGCGGACCGGTCGTCGGGATGGGTGAGGTCTTCCACGGCCCGGCCCACCAGCTCACCCGGCTCCACACCGAAGAGATACCCGAACGCCTTGTTGACCCGAATGCAGCGTCCCTCTTCCGACACGATGGCCGTGGGAACCGGAATTTCCTCGAATGCCCGGGTCGCGTACTCGTCCGACGGTGGAGCGGCTCTGAGCTCGATCTCCGTGACGGCCCAGATGGCGAGATCCTCGAGGAGGTCGAGGTCGCGCTCCGACCAGAGCCGGGGCATGGCATCGATGACGCTGAGCGCGCCGAGTACCTGGCCCCGAGCGTCGACCAGCGGAACACCGGCGTACGCCACCCAGCCAAGCTCCCGGACGGCGGGATTGGTCCGCACCAGCGGATGACGGCGGGCATCGTCGATGACCAGCCTGGTGCCGGCCTCGACGATGTGGCGCGAGAACGAATAGGAGAGCGGCGTGGTGCGCGACGTGGCCAGCGGCTCGGCCAGTCCGCTGGCGCTCAGGAAGAATTCGCGGTCATCGTCGACCAGGGAGATCAGGGCGATGGGGGTGCCCAGCAGCCTGGCAGCCAGCCGGGTCAACCGGTCGAAGGCTTGGTCGGGGGGGGTATCGAGCAAAGCGGTCCGGCGCACCGCCGCGAGCCGGACCGCCTCCGCTGGAGGGGTGGGCGGGGGCGGCGGCAACAGCGCTTCACTCACCTGGGGCATATAGGAGGCAAAATCTGCCGGTTAAATCGGCCTCGTCAAGGAACGCCACCATTGCCAAGGGGGTCGAGGGAGGTATCTTCCCGCCGCCTGTTACAAGGAATTTACATGCGCCTCCTGCCGCGCGACGAGAAATTCTTCGATCTGTTCAGCGCCGTCGCCGCGTTCACGGTGGAAGCCGCCCGCCTCCAGCAGGACCTCCTACGTGCCGACCTCCCCCATCGGGGAGCTATCGTGGATCAGATCAAGCGGTTAGAACACCAGGCCGACCAGGTCACCCACGATGTGGTCAGCCGGCTCGACCGGGTGTTCATCACCCCCCTCGACCGGGAGGACATTCACCTCCTGGCCTCCCGGCTGGACGACGTGATCGATCTGATCGATGGCACGGCCCGGCGGCTCTTCATCTTCCGGGCAGGGGACTCCCCGCTCGGCGCCAACCTGATCGGCGAGGTGATCGCCCGGGCGACGGTGCAGCTTCAGGTGGCGGTGGAGGGCCTGGAGGAGAACAAGGGGGGCACGGTGCTCGAGGCCTGCGTGCAGGTCAAGCGGCTCGAGGAGGAGGGCGACTCGCTCTATCACGAGTGGCTCGGGAAGCTCTTCGACGGCGAGCCCGACCCGCTGACGGTCATCAAGTGGAAGGAAATCTACGACAACCTCGAGAAGACGCTGGACTACATCGAGGATGCCGGCAACGTGCTCGAATCCATCTCGATCAAGCACGCCTGACGGATGGCGAGCAGCGTCGAGTTCGTCGTCGCGATCGTCGCGGTGGCGCTGGTCTTCGATTTCATCAACGGATTCCACGACAGCGCCAACTCCATTGCCACCGTAGTCTCCACCCGGGTGCTCACTCCCGGCGTCGCGGTTATCTGGGCGTCCTTCTTCAACTTCGTGGCGGCCTTCGTGGTCGGGACCGCCGTCGCCCGGACGATCAGCAAGGGACTGATCGATCCCTCGGTCGTGGACCCGAACGTGATCCTGGCCGGCCTCCTCGGCGCCATCCTCTGGGACATCATCACCTGGTACCTCGGCCTGCCGACCTCCTCCAGCCATGCGTTGCTCGGGGGCTACGGCGGCGCGGCGATCGCCAAGGCGGGATTCGGGGCTCTCATCCTTCCCGGCTGGATCAAGCCGATTCTCTTCATCTTCATCTCGCCGCTGCTGGGCATGGCGCTCGCGCTGAGCCTCACGGTGGGCTTGTCGTGGCTTCTGCGGGGGCAGCGGCCCGGCCCGCTGGACAAGGTGTTCCGCCGGCTCCAGCTCCTTTCGGCGGCCCTGTACTCACTGAGCCACGGGGCCAACGACGCCCAGAAGACGATGGGCATCATCGTGGGCCTGCTGGTCTCGGCGCAGGGACTGTTCGCCGCGGAACACGGCTTGCTGCATCACCTGTACGTTCCGACCGCGGACCGGATTCCGCTGTGGGTGGAGATGGCGGCCTATACCGCCATCGGTCTCGGAACGGCGCTCGGCGGGTGGCGAATCGTGAAGACGATGGGGAGCCGGATCACGAAGCTCCGGCCGTTCGGCGGGTTCTGCGCGGAAACGGCGGGAGGGATCTCCATCCTCATCGCGTCCTCGCTCGGCGTGCCCGTGAGCACGACCCACACGATCACGGGCGCCATCGTGGGCGTCGGCGCGGCACAGCGACTCTCGGCGGTGCGTTGGGGGGTCGCGACCCGGATCGTGTGGGGCTGGCTGCTGACGATGCCGATGGCGGCGGCAATCGCGGGGATGGGGTATCTGGTGCTGAGATGAGTCGCGGGTCGCGGGTCGCGACTCACCTCACGCCGCCCGCTCCATCCTCTTCGCTGCCACCACCGCGCGATAATCTCCGATGAGCCGATCGTACACCGTGTTCCAGTCCCGTTCCCGCGCGGTCCGGAGCGCCCCGCGCGCAAGCCGGCCCCGGAGGGCACGGTCTTGGAGCAGGCGGGTGAGCCCGTCGGCGATCGCGGGCGCGCTGTCCGGCTCCACCAGCCAGGCGTTCCGGCCGTGCTCGGAGAACTCCAGCACGCCGCCCGCAGCGGCGACCAGCGGAGGCAGGCCGGAACCCATCGCCTCCAGCAGCGAGTTGCCGAAAGTCTCCGTCGCGGATGGAAACGTGAAGAGATCCGCCGAGGCATAGGCCTCGGATAGATCCTTGCCATGGAGCAGTCCGGCCACGTGCACGCCCGGGATCTCCCGCTGGCGGATCTCGTCTTCCAGCGGCCCCTGCCCCACGAGCACCAGCTGCGCCGAGCCCCGCTGCGGGGCAATGAGGTCCCAGGCCTCCAGCAGCAGATCGAGGTTCTTTTCCCGGGCCAATCGTCCGATGTAGGTCACCAGCAGATCATCCGGCCCACAGCCGAAGCGGGTCCGATAGGCCGCGCACCGGAAACCGGGGTGAAAGACCTCGGGGTCCACTCCGCGGCTCCAGAGTCCGGTATGAGTGACGCCGTGGCTGTGGAGATGCTCCTCGTAGATGCTCGACGGACAGAGCACGCGATGGGCCTGCCCGTAGAACCAGCGGAGATAATGCCAGCCGGCCCGGAGAGCCCAGGTGACGCCGTATCTGGCGGCGTACTGATCGTAGTCGGTGTGGGCCGAGGCGATCACGGGCAGCCGAAGCTGTCGCGCGGCCTTGGCCCCGCACACGCCGAGTGAGAACTCGGTGGCCAGGTGCACGATGTCGGGCCGGAATCGATCGAGGTCGTCCACGACCTCGCGGAAGCGGGGGAATGCCCACTGCACGTCGGGGTAGAGAAACAGCGGCACGCTCGGCGAGCGATGCACTTCCGGACGGTCGGACTGACCTGGGGGAATGGGATACGTCGCCGAATAGATCCGGACGTCGTGGCCTCTGGCCTGGAGCGCGTCGGTGAGCCGCAGGAGCGTGACGCCGACCCCGCTCACCATGGGCCAGTAGACCTCGGAAAAGAGAGCGACGCGCAGCGGCGGCGAGTCCGTCATAGCTCAACCCTAGAGCCGGGCGCTCCGGGCGACAAGTCCGCCCCTTCGCCGTCCCCGAGTCGATACCCCCGCGTGACCGTGCTAGATTGGCCGCATGAGAGTCAGGGAACCCGTGAACGCATGGTCGCATCTGGTGGGACTGGTGCTGGCCGCCGTCGGAACCGTCACGCTGCTGCGCATGGCGAGAGGCGCGTGGGAGACGGCGGCATTCGCGGTGTATGGAGGATCCCTGATTCTGCTCTACTCCGCGAGCACTCTCTACCACTCGCTGCCGCTCCCCACCCACCGGCTTCGTCCGCTCCGTACGCTCGACCACATCGCCATCTACTTTCTCATCGCCGGCACCTACACCCCGGTGGCGCTCGTCACGCTGGGCGGCGTCTGGGGATGGACGCTCTTCGCGACCGCGTGGGCCGTCGCCATCGCGGGCATCCCGTTCAAGATCCGCTATCTCGACGCGCCGACCTGGGTGTCCACCGGGATCTATCTCGCGATGGGCTACATGGCGCTGGCCGCGGCCGTCCCCCTCGCCTCGGCGGTCTCGTGGGGAATGGGGTGGCTCGTCGCGGGGGGCGTGGCCTACACCGTGGGAGCCGTGATTTTCACGCGCGAGCGACCCGATCCTTTCCCCGGCGTGTTCGGTCATCACGAGATCTGGCACCTGCTCGTGCTGCTCGGAAGCGCCTGTCACTTCGTGTTCATGTTGCGCCACGTGGCGACGGCGTAGGCGGACCATGCACGGCGTCGAGATCGTCGGACCGCCGGTGCCGGGAGGCGAACGCATCCTGACCGCCGGCGCGCTGGAGTTCGTCGCGGGTCTGGCGCGTCGTTTCGGCGGCGAGCGCGACGCGCTGCTCGCGCGCCGGCACGAGCGGCAGCGCGCCTTCGACGCGGGCGCGCTTCCCGAATTTCTTCCCGAGACGGCGCCGATCCGCTCGGCCCAATGGACGGTGGCGCCGGCCCCGCCCGATCTGGACGACCGCCGGGTGGAGATCACCGGTCCCACCGACGCCAAGATGATGATCAACGCGCTCAATTCCGGCGCCCGCGTGTTCATGGCGGATTTCGAGGACGCGCTGTCCCCGCCGTGGGCCAATGTCGTCGGTGGCCAGGTGCACTGCCGGGAGGCCGTGCGCCGCACGCTGGAGTACACCAGTCCCGAAGGCAAGCCCTACCGGCTCGCCGAGCGCACCGCGACTCTCGTGGTGAGGCCGCGCGGCTGGCACCTCGACGAGGTGCACTGCCGGATCGATGGGCGGCCCGTATCGGCGAGTCTGTTCGACTTCGGGCTCTACTTCCATCACAACGCGCGGGAGCTGCTCGAGAGGGGCAGCGGCCCCTACTTCTACCTGCCCAAGCTGGAGAGCCATCTCGAGGCCCGGCTGTGGAACGATGTCTTCGATGCGGCCCAGGATGCCATCGGTCTGCCTCGTGGAACCATCAGGGCCACCGTGCTGATCGAGACCATCGTCGCCGCGTTCGAGATGGACGAGATCCTCTACGAGCTTCGTCCCCACGCCGCCGGACTCAACGCCGGACGCTGGGACTACATCTTCAGCGTAATCAAGAAATTCGGCCGCCGGCCCGAATTCGTGCTCCCCGACCGGGCGCAGGTCACCATGGCGGTGCCGTTCATGAACGCATACGCGGAGCTGATGGTGCGCACCTGCCACCGGCGCCGGGCGCATGCGATCGGCGGGATGGCGGCGTTCATCCCGTCACGCCGCGACCCGGAGGTGAATCGGGTGGCGCTCGACCGGGTGCGGGAGGACAAGCGGCGCGAGGCGCGGCTCGGTTTCGACGGCGCCTGGGTGGCCCACCCGGATCTCGTGCCGGTGGTCGCCGAGGTGTTCGATGAGCGGATGGGCACGCGCCCCAGCCAGAAGGACCTGGTGCCCGATACTTCCGTGACCGGCGCACGACTTCTCGAGGTCCGGATCCCGGGTGGGCGGGTCACGGAGGCGGGTGTCCGGAACAACGTGAGCGTCGCTCTTCAGTATCTCGAGGCATGGCTTCGGGGATCCGGCGCGGTGGCGATCAACAACATGATGGAAGACACGGCCACCGCGGAGATCGCCCGGGCGCAGCTCTGGCAGTGGATTCACCACGCCAGCGTCATGGACGGTGGAAAGCCGGTGACCCTCGACGGCGTCCGGAACATCCTGGCGGCCGAGCACGCGGCGCTGAGCCGGAGCTCGCCGGGGCGGTGGGACGAGGCCGCGGAGATCCTGGGTGACCTGATCGCGGCGCGGGAGTTTCCCGAGTTTCTGACGCTGGCGGCGTACGGGAGGCTGTAGAGTCGCGGGTCGCGAGTCGCGACTCTCGACCCGCGACTCACTGGGGCGGCTGGGGTCGAACCAGCAACCTCCCGGTTAACAGCCGGGCGCTCTGCCGATTGAGCTACACCCCAAAAGGTTCCCGCGGCGGACAGTCACTTTACCTTCTCGCGCCGGGCCGGGTCAAGGCCAAGCATTCAAGGAGCATGACCCCATGAAACGCCCGGTCACCCTGGTCGTGAACGGCATCGCATACCCGGCTGCGGTGGAGCCGCGAACGCTGCTCGTGCACGCCTTGCGCGACGACCTCGACCTCACCGGGACCCACGTCGGCTGCGACACCAGCCAATGTGGAGCCTGTACCGTCCTGATCGACGGGCAGGCGGTGAAAAGCTGCACTGTGCTGGCCCTTCAGGCGGAGGGACATCGGATCACGACCATCGAGGGCATCGGCCACGTCGGCGCCCTCCATCCGCTCCAGCAGAGCTTCCGCGAAAAGCACGGGCTCCAGTGCGGCTTCTGTACGCCGGGCATGATCATGACGGCTCTCGATTTCCTCGCCGCCAAGCCCGATCCGACCGAGGCGGAGATCCGGCATGCGCTCGGGGGCAACTACTGCCGCTGCACCGGCTACCAGAACATCGTCAGCGCCATTCAGGCCGCCGCGGCGGTGCTCCGCTCGAACGTCTCGGGCGGAGCGCCCGAGCCCGCGGGCGCCTGAGGAGATCGATACGTCAGCTCTGGTCGGCTCCTCGATCAACCGCAGGGAAGACGCCCGGCTCATCACGGGCAGCGCCACCTATGCGGACGACCTCAAGCTCCCCGGTCTTGCGTTCGCCGCTCTGCTGCGCAGCCCCTTCGCGCACGCCCAGATCATCGACATGGACGTGACCCGGGCCCGAAGCGCTCCCGGCGTCATCGCGGTGTTCACGGGAGCCGACCTGGAGGGCAAGGCCGGGCCGATCCCGTGTGTCTGGAACGTTCCCCACTGCAATCTGAAGGTTCCGGCGCACCCGCTCCTGGCCCGCGAGAAGGTACGCCATACGGGCGACGGTGTGGCCATGGTGGTGGCCGAGTCGCGGGCCGCGGCGCGGGACGCGGTGGATCTGATCGAGGTGAGCTACGAGTCGCTCGAGGCAGGGGTCGGCCCGGAACGGATGACGCAGCCGGGTGCTCCACTGGTGCACGAGGACGTGCCGGGCAACATCGCCTTCACATGGATCGTCGCGGGCGGCGACGCGGAGCAGGCGTTCGGCACCGCGGAGGTGACGATCGAGCAGCGGATCGTGCACCCGCGGCTGCTCCCGATGACGATCGAGCCGAGGGCCGCCGT
>Ga0075288_1000086_pt1 | contig 9960 bp, 9 predicted proteins | sample SF_Rice_20C_0N_4_FD_69763 | JGI IMG/M metagenome (GOLD analysis project Ga0075288, IMG submission 69763) | Rice paddy soil microbial communities from Twitchell Island, California, USA - SF_Rice_20C_0N_404 | ecosystem: Environmental > Terrestrial > Soil > Paddy field/soil | place: USA: Twitchell... | reverse complement strand
GATACGCAATTGCCCTAAGCTTCTTTGGGCGCGCTCTCTTTAACGACCAACCACCTATTGTTTGTTGCGCACTCTGGTCACGGCGGTTGTCAGAAATCGACTCGGCGAGCCGCTTGCGACTAGTTTGCCGCGAGTAATTATTGAACAGGCCGAACGCCGTCGAGCTCACCTGCCTTTTCTGACGTGCCAATGTGTCAGTAGTGGCGCATAAAAATAAATTTTACTGGCTTTGTACCCACTCCTTAGCATTCCTTGCGCAGTTTGGGAATGGCATTGTCATTGCGTTGCGTCCCAGCAGCGGAGTGGAGCCACTCCGATACTCGCCTGAAAAAGCCGAACTTCTCGTGAGGGAAGGGCGGAAAGCCACGGATCACTAGGAACTCAAGCCGCGTGACCGCCGAGCTGCCGAAAGCGAAAATTAATAATCCGCGGCAACTTTCGGGGTCAAACCATGAAGCAAAACATTGCCAAACGTGAAATCCTCTTGGCCGAGGACAACCGTAGTTCCACCGACATAAACGAACCGCACGCCGGAGGGTCGCAGAGCTTTGCGCATCAACTGCGGGCGCTCGGACAGGCGCTCGAAAAATTTAGCTTCTCTGCTTTCGACCTGGAGCTCAGAAGCGGCACGTATCTGGTGACAGGCAGAGCCGTCTCGGTCGAAAACGTAAGATTTTCATTTCCCCGGTTTGTCCGTGAGTTGCTCCGGGGGGCGGCAGGTCGCCCAGCGGTTACCTGCACCGACAGCCAAATCGATTTGCGCTTTTCCCCGGAAGAGATTGAACGCTTTGATGTGCGCGGCCGAATTAGACGCCAGAATGGCGACAAAATGCCAGACCCTTATAGCATCTCTCAGATATTGCGCGGCGCAGGTTCGTATTTGGATCACAGGGACGTAACCAGTCTCGTGGGAATTTCATTGAAAGGAAAATGGGTGACTGTTGCCTATCAAACCGCTGAAGGGCGCCTCGAGCAAGCGCAGCAGGACCTTGAGTATTTTTACGACTATTGGGTGAAGATGTATTTGCGCCGCAGTAATCGCGCAAAACTTCCTTCGCCCAGCGAACCGACCGTCTTCGTGACTTGGCGAGGTATCCAGAAGGTCCCCGGAATTTCCAACGTGCCCGGTTAGGTTCCGGATCCAGGCGACAGTCACACTACTACAGAGATGCGTTTCGGCGCCCAGCCCCACAGTTTCTTGGCGTAGTTCTATTTGACCCAGAGATTGTTCAGGTCGCCGATATTCGGCAGCAGGCCGAGCGAGATTCCCGACTGCAAAATTTTGTTCTGGGATTGAAAAAAGGCGTCGCCCCACTTGTCGGCGAAATTAGCCTTGTTCTGCTTCATTCCGGCCGCGACTTCTTGAGGCGTGCTCAAATTGAAAAGTTCCTTCGCTTTAGATCTGAAAAAATCCTCATCCTGACCTTTTTTGATCATCTGCACGGCCTCGGTATACGCGCCACGGATGGCTTTAACCAGCGCGGGCTGTTTTTCAACAGTTTCCTTGAGCATTCCTACACTCGATTTCAGGGGCGGCGCGCCGAAGATATGCTCCAGCTCGACGTCGAAGTCGGTGAGCACGCGATATTTCCCGGACATTACCAGGCGCGTCGTATGCGGCTCAAACATGTTGATCGCTTCCACCTCGCCTCGTTCCAACAGCGCGATGAGGGCGCCGGTTTCAGCCGGGACGTTCTGGAAATCTTTCTCGATGTCGAGCTTTTTCTCCTTCGCGATCACTGCGGAGAAAAAATAGGCGCCCGTCACTCGCGCGAAGTTGCCGATCTTTTTGCCCTTGAGATCGCTGAAAGACTTGTACGGCGCATCTTTGCGTACCACCCATGAGTTGCCGGACCAGATTTGTGGGGTGACGAGGCGAATGTCCGTACCGCTTTTGACGAGATTGACCGCGGTGCTCGGTTGCATCGCGCTGGCGATCGTTCTACCGAGTTTTACGGCGTTCGCCGCCTCAGTGAAATCCATCATCATGTTTGTGATCTTGATCCCGTGTTTGACGTCGATGCCTTTGTTTTCAATCAACGCCGCGATGTAACCGGATTGGCCGGCGGCGCTGGTGGCGATGTTGACTGGTTGCAACGCTTGGCCGGCTTGAACCGGCGAGTTAGTGGTGATCGACAGAAATAGGGCGACGAGCACGGGCAGCGCGCTGATTTTCATAAATCTGCTTCCTCCTTGAGAGTCACTTTGGTTTCCAGCTGTGCGGCGAAACTATAGATCTCGGGTCCCCAACGGCGCGGCGTCGGCAGCGGATTGCTGACGTATTCATCGAGGCTTGCGGGCCGGCGGGTAAGCGTGACGACAAAATCACTCATATACGCAGCTTCGGCTAAATTATGCGTGACAAATAGCACCGTCCGATGGAGTTGCTCACACAGACCGCGCGTCGTTTCGCGCAGCTGGCGGGCGGTCAACTCATCGACACTGGCAAAGGGCTCGTCCATCAGGACGATGTCCGATTCGACCGCCAGTGCGCGCGCCAAACCGACGCGCTGGCGCTGTCCTCCCGATAAGTACAGAGGGTATTGATTAACATATTCTTCAAGGCCGACGAGTTTCAGGTAACGCTCGATTTGCAATCCCCAGGCGCTGCGCGCGACGCCTGCGCCTTTTAGGGCGAGAGCGATATTTGCTCCAATGGTTTTCCAGGGCAGCAAGCGTGGGCTTTGAAAGACATACCCGATGAGCGGTCGCTCTCGAGTCTTACCATCGCTTACGAAGAGAAGCTCTCCCCGGTCGAGCTTTTCCAGACCCACGATGGAATTGAGCAACGTCGATTTGCCGCACCCCGACGGGCCGATCAGAACCGTGACACAACCGGCGCGCGCTTCGAACGATAGCTGATCGATAACCTTAAACGGGCTGCCATCCTCGCGACGAAACCACTTTTCGGCATCTTTGACCAGCAGTTCCGCCACTCAGCGCCTCCAAACATCGATCTTCGGGCGCCAGGCGGTGAGGCGTTGCTCAGCAAAATTAATGAGGCCGTATTCGATCACGATCATGGCCAGCACGAAGGTGAGCGTCCAGGCGATGACGCCTTCCATATTGAAGACCTGATAAGATTTCATCACCTGGTAGCCGACTCCGTTGCTGGTGCCGAACATTTCTACCACCACGACGACCTTCCACGCCAAACCCAAGCCATAGCGAGTCGCGGCGAATATATTCGGCACGAGCTGCGGAAGAATCACCTGGGAAATTTTCATCCACTTCGTGAAATGAAACACGTGACTCATGTCCATGAGCTCTTTATCCAGCGATTTCACTCCCGCCCAAATGTTGATGACTAGCATCGGAAATATCGTGACCGTGACGGCGAAATACGGCGAGAACTCGTTGATGCCGAAGAGCATGACAGCGATGAGCGCCCACATGAGACCAGGTATGGTTAGCCCGAGGACGATCAACGGTTGGAAGAAGCGCTCGCCCATTGCTACGGTTCCCATGTAAATACCGATGCCGACGCTGAAGAACATTGCAATGACGGCGCCGACGAAAACACGGCGCAAGCTTTGATACATATGGAAAAAGAAAGTGCCGTCCGAAACCAGGCGAATCGCTTCGCGAACCGTGCTCAGAGGGCTTGGCAGCAGGCGCGGATAGATCAGGTAGAGCGCCCACCAAAGCAAAATGACGCTCGCGACAGCCAGAAGCGGAGGTAGAACTCGAGCGCTGAGATCGCGCCCGATGGAGCGGCCGAACGGGGGAACGGTTTGTGCGCCAGCCACCCCCGTTCGATCGGCGGCCATGAGGGCATTGCGTTCTTCGTAGGCCATTGGGTGATTAGTGCAACAGAACCGCGCTTGATGTCAATCAGTGATCGCTCGATTGAACTTGAGCGCTAGGCCAAGTAAGCAAGAAAGAAAGCCCATTTTGACTTTGGATTGTCGAGCAGGAGCGGTGCAATGATCAAACAGCGAATAGCCCTGGCGGGCAAAGACAGGGGACTCTCTCAGATCGAGCGATGCAAAAAGGACTACTTTATGAGCGGATTGTTTTGTTGCTGGCGCAGGCGGTCCAAGTCTTGCTGCGTTTGGTTGCGGCGGATCTGGTTTTGTAGTGAATCGATCTGTTGCTGCCTTTGCAGCTCATTGATTTGATGCTGCTGCCGCAAGGCGTCTTGCTCTCTTTGAATCCGGTTGATCTTCTCATCGGTCTGCAAGCGTTGCAGCTGTTGATCGTTTTTTAATTGGTCGAGCTGTTGCTGGGTTTGGGTAGATTGAGGTTGCTGCGGTTGTGACGGATCGACTTTTTGCTGTTTCAGTTGGTCCAGCTGCCGCTGGCGATCATGGGTTTCTAAATCGCGCTTGAGGTTTTCTATTTGCTCCTTGCGCTGCAACTCCTTGGCTTTTTCCTGTTGGCGCGCTTTGGCTTGTTCCTTCAGCAGTTCTTCGAGTTGGTCCGACGCCGCCCAGGTTTGCGCCCTTCCGAATAAGAAAGAGATAATAAGAACTGTGGCTGCTGCGATAGCCCTCATGCAGTTATCAAAGCAAACTACCACGCGATTGGCAAATTCGATCAACTGACTAATTCCGGGCTGGTTGGCCGGTCAGTTTTCCCGCGAGTTCGAGCATCTAACGGAGATCTTTCCTGCGATGACAAACCGCGCTTACGCTTGTGCGCTTGGCCTTTTTCGGATCTCGCCGCCTGAGCACGTCAGTTTTTTTCCGTGCAGCCGTGAATACGGCTGGCAGGTGCAGTGTCTTTTTCGTTCGGCGAGATTCTGATAGGAGTCATTCACCTACGGGAAAGGAGCAAAATCCAATGGGCCACATGATCAATGGCAAGTGGGTGAATGATGACCGCATTTCCGCTGACGCGCGCGGTCATTTTCAGCGAGCTGACTCGCAGTTTCGAAGCTGGATCACGGCCGATGGAAGCGCAGGCCCCACCGGAAGCGCGGGGTTCAAGGCTGAGCCGGGACGCTACCATTTGTTTGTTTCGCACTCCTGCCCATGGGCGCATCGTACAATCATCTTTCGTAAGCTCAAAAAGCTTGAAAACGTAATTTCTATGTCCATTGCGGACCGGCCGAAGACTGAAGGCTGGGCATATTCATCTGGGATAGATGACCTTCAACCCACCGATGACGGGATCTTTCGTCTGTATCAAGTATATGGTGCCGCTGATGCTAATTACACAGGGAAAGTCACGGTGCCGACATTATGGGACAGCGAGCGGCGCACGATCGTCAACAATGAATCGTCGGAAATCATCCGCATGTTCAATTCTGCTTTTCGCGCCCATACCGATAATAGTTATGATTTCTATCCGAACGATTTACGAAGCGAGATCGACCGTATCAACGAGATCGTCTATGGCCACTTCAACAATGGCGTCTATCGCGCCGGGTTTGCGCGCAGCCAGGAAGCCTATGAAGAGGCCGCGCGCAAAGTATTTGCTTGTTTGGATATGATGGAACAGTTGTTGAACGAACGACGCTATTTAGCCGGAGACCGCATCACAGAAGCCGATTGGCGCGCTTTCCCTACGCTGTTGCGCTTCGATCTGGTCTATTACAGCCACTTCAAGTGCAACCTGCGGCGCGTGCAGGATTATCCCAATTTGACGAATTACCTGCGCGAGCTTTATCAGTGGCCGGGCATCAAAGACACGTTAAGCCTTGAAAAGATCAAGGCCGGATATTATAGCCAGCTCAATGTGAATCCTACCGGAATCGTTCCGATCGGGCCGGTTTTGGATCATCTGGAATTGCCGCACGATCGAAATCGTCTGCACGCGGCGGCTTAGGATCATTCACCGCAAAGAACGCAAAAATCGCAAAAATTAACACCGCTAAGATTCGGATTGTACGAACGCTTGAAGAACTTGGCACGGCATTTTTAGCCATGGCCGTTTGTGCCCCACGTTCTGCCGTCGATCCACAATTTCGCCAGCTCGAGCGCATAGGCGTCGGCCTGGCGCTGTGTGTCGAAGGTTGCTCTGCGCCGGCCAAAGATCGGAATGCGCTTTTCTTTTTTACCGTCAAGCACAACGATGGTCCCCCGCGCCATCCATTCGCGCACCCGAACCTCGTCGGATTCGAGCTCCACCCGGTGGCCCCGGTAAGTTCTAACTCGCATATTCTGGCGAAAGTCGCATGTTTCGAGTGTCTCGTTGGGAGTTGCAAGAATTCACTCGCCGGTCGATACCGACTAAATGCTCACTTTGCCGCCATTCAGCTTGACGCCTAGTTTGTTGAGCGCTTCCACAACGGGAATGTCCGCACCGAGGCTCTTTCCGACCTCGGCAGCGAGCGGTAGATCTTTGTCGTACAGATTCGTGCCCAGGTTAAATTTTAGTTCATCGCCCGAGATATCGAACCTCGTTTCCCAACGATCCAGGATGTGCTGCGACTTGGTCTTTTTCATAAGATCGAGCGCCGCTTTGTAACTGACGCCGCCGGCTTTAGCGATCTGCAGCGCCTCGTAAACGATCAGCGCCTCGGATGCGGTGACCATGTTTTTAAAAAGTTTGGTAACGTTCCCGCAGCCGAGTGGGCCCATGTGCACCGCGTCCTTGGCCATGCGTAGTAGATGCGGCTTGGCGCGGTCGAAGAAAGCTTTCTGGCCGCCGACTAGAAACGTGAGCCCGCCCTGGCGCACCACGGTCGGGATTGCCGTCATGCAGGCGTCGATGACGTTGACTCGTCTATCGGCGGCGGCTTCCGCGATTGTCTTCGTCGTTGCCGGCCGGATCGTGCTGTGCAGCAGGACCAGCGACCCCGGCGCGGCGCCTTCTAAGACGCCATTGTTGCCTAGCATGCATTCCAGCACTTCCTGATCTGTCCTGACGATTACGTCGATGATCGTCGCGCCCTGGGCCACGGCTTTTGCGGACGGCGCGGTTTGGGCGCCTTCGGCACGCGCTGCTTCCATCGCTTGGGGCGCGATATCAAAGGCCGTCGCCACCACGTTGGCTAATTTCAAGCGTGAGAGTAGCGCGCTGCCCATCGCCCCGGTTCCAATAAAGCCGATTTTTTCCATTTCAGTTCCCTCCCGCTAGTACGTTATAGATGCGTGTCAGATTCCGAATGTTCATGGGGGCACCACGAAGCGCACGAAGGATACGAAGGTTCTGGCGAGGACGTGGACGCACCCGGCCGGTCGCTCTAAAGTGTGTCTGCGGTGAATACCTTTTCTCAGACTTCTTGCTCCATCGTATGAGTATCCTGACATTTTGCACGAGTTGCGGTTTTGTTTCCGGAAAAGAGCGCGCGAGAAAAATTTCTTCCGGAGTTTATCCTGAGTTTGCGAAGGAGTCGAAATGACAACTGGATTTTCGCGTTCTCCGCTATAAATCTTCGGCTCCGAGCTCCTTTACCTGTGACCCTTGTGCTCTTTCTAGTTAATTTTCTTATTCAGGTGCGCTGCGCCGCACCCAAGTGCGTCGTGGTGAACTCAGTTCGTTCCCTTCAACCTCGGCATGACATGCTTTCGGAATAATTCCACCGAGCGCAGCGATTCAGCCAGCGACAGATCGCCGAAGGCGAATTGTCCGACTAGATAGTTGATCCCCGATTCGTCGACCTGCGCCTCAAGAAATTTCGCCACGAGATCTGGATCGCCGGCGATCGCGTGGCCGATCTCCATCATTTTTTCGAAAGTGTCAGGCCGCGGGTGAGCGGGTTTGCCGCCCTTCAGATAATACAGATAGTAGAAATGTCTGTGCCAGATCGGGTAGGCGCGCCGCGCGGCGTCGAGGGCTTCTTTCTCGTTATCGGCAATCACGATGAAACGACTCAAGCCGAGCTTCGGTGTCGGCCGCTCGCCATGCAATCCGCGCCAAACTTGGCGATAGCGATCATTGTAGCTGCGCGTGTCCTTTGCCGAGTCGAGACTCACCATGTTGAGGCTTTGACGCGCCGCGCGTTCCGCGGCTTCCACCGAATGAACGCCGTACCACATCGGCGGGTAGGGTTTTTGCAGCGGTTCGAGCTCCATCGGGATGTCTTTAAACGTGAAAAACTTTCCTTCGAACGTGAGCCGCTTCTCCGTCAAGCCTTTGAGGATCAGCTCGCGCGCTTCGGTGTAGATCTCTTGCGCCTTCGCGGGATCCTGGCCGTAAAAAGAAACTTCGGTAGCCGACGAGCCGCGGCCAAAACCTATCTCGAGCCGCCCGCCGCTCAATTGATCGACCATGCAGATCTCTTCGATGAGCCGGAGGGGATGGTGCAAGGGGAGGGCATAGACCATCGGTCCGAACCGCAGCGTCTTTGTTCGCTGAGCGACGGCGGAGAGAAATACGCTCGGCGACGGCGCCATGCCGATGGGCGTGGAGTGGTGCTCAGCGACATGATAAGCGTAGAAGCGCGCCTTCTCGTAAGCCTCGATCAACTCGAGCCGCGCCTCGTAGTATTCACTAAGCGGAAGATTGTTCCGATCCAGATGGTCGAAGATACCGAATTCCATCACGCCGGATATATCGTGAATCGAGTTTAAAACAAAGGCGGTCAACGGATTTTACTGATTCCACGGATGGGTCGATTCGCATTGATCCTTAAACGGCTGGAACAATTCGAGCGCGCTGAACGTTTGGAACCTTGGACTAACTACCCAGACCGTAAAACTTTCGCGGATTGATCTCGAGAATTTTTTGGACTAGCCCGGCTGTAATGCGTTTATCGTTGCGCAGCAGATGAACGGCATTGAGCTCTGATGACGGATCATGGTGGCCATAGTCGGTGCCGATCATCAAACAGTCCTCCCCCGTGTGGCTCAAGACGTAGGGAAGATCGTCCGTGTTTTCGCATGCCACCCACATATTATTAGCGGCGAGTGCATCGCTCGGAAACGAGTTGCCCTTGCGGCGGAAGCGGTCAGCGAGATCGTTCAGAACATAAGGAACCCACTGCGCGCTGACCTCGACGAAGCCCCACCGGACCTTTGGAAACTTTTTGGGGATCTCTTTTTCGAGAAGCGTGTGACATGCCCCAACGACTGCCAGTTTGAACTTGGTAAAAGTCGTGTCTTCCGCGAAGAAGTCATGATGGAGAAAACTGCCGTTTGCGGAATGGATACAGATCGGCAGATTGAGATCCGCCGCGCTCTGCCAGAGCGGGTAGAAGTAAGGGTCACCGAGCGCCCGCTCGCATTCCAGCCCGCGCATGAAGACGCCGCATGCCCCGTTGTTCCGGGCCCAATCGAGCTCATCTGTCACCGCGGCCGGCGTTTTCTCCAGCAAGCGGAGCGGCGGCTTTGCCACCCAACGCAAGCGGCCGTTGCCCTGTCTCCATAGCTCGCTCATCCAGCGGTTATAGGATTTGCACAGAGCGCGCTCGCGCTCGGCTTCCTGGACGATCGGACGGAGAAAAAGCGTTGGATAAAGTACCTGCGTTTCGATGCCGAGTTTGTCCATGTGAGCGAGTCGCGCCTGGACGCTAAGCATCTCGCGCGATTCCTGCGAGGTGTCGGTGCCGATATTGCGATCTTTGCCATGAGCTCGGCCTTCGATGACCCAGAAGTCACGCACGGGGGTGCCTTCGTTGCTGAGAAGATCCCCTCCGAAATTCTGAGTCATCAGTTGCGGCGTGAAACGCCGCTCATCGTTGTCGAGATAACTCCAGGTTTGTACGGTCTCGATCACATGAGCATCGGCGTCAATCGCTCCCATCGATTTCCTCCTCGGTGTCACCGGTCAAAACATTCCGAATCCGGCCGGCTGCTTGCGCGAATCGCAGGTTCTTGTAATTGCCTGCGTGCAGTAGCGTCGAAGTGCGGTATCAGGCTCAAGCACCATTCTGTCAACAACGTCACCTTATTCTTATCCCGTGCGAGATTCTTATCCCGTGCGAGCGGCCCGGCTAAGCCGGCGAGAGCTTGGTTCGCTGCCGCGCATGACGGAAAGAACTTCAGCAATCTGCTAATTGCCCCGTTTGATTGTATTGGTGAGACGATCGATAAAGGTATCGAGAGCCTCGGTGCGATGAGCGAGATCCTC
>Ga0075288_1000085_pt1 | contig 9967 bp, 6 predicted proteins | sample SF_Rice_20C_0N_4_FD_69763 | JGI IMG/M metagenome (GOLD analysis project Ga0075288, IMG submission 69763) | Rice paddy soil microbial communities from Twitchell Island, California, USA - SF_Rice_20C_0N_404 | ecosystem: Environmental > Terrestrial > Soil > Paddy field/soil | place: USA: Twitchell... | reverse complement strand
GGAATGGAGGCAATGAGCGGCAAGGGACATAGCGGGTCGCGTGTGTGCAAGCCGGGACACTTTGGCAGGGGATCATGACGGCCGATCTCGCCCAGCTTTTCGAGCAATACTACACACCGCTGGTCCGCATGCTCTACCGCCGGACCGGTGATCGCGACCGGGCCGAGGATCTGGCTCAGGAGACGTTTGCCCGGGCGGTATCGGCGCCGCCCAACAATCCGCGCCCGTGGCTCTTCGCGGTGGCGCTGAATCTCGTGCGCGAGGACGGCCGCCGCAGCGTGACACGGGGACGCCGGCTCGAGCTGCTTCGATCGGAGACCGACCGGCCCTCCCCGGGTCCCGACGTCGAGTTCGAGCGCAACGAGGATTCCGCCAGGGTGCGGGCGGCGCTCGCGACGCTCAACGACCGCGACCGCGAAGCCCTCCTCCTCAAGGCGGAGGGGTTCGATTACGAGGAGATCGCGGCCACGCTTGGCCTCGCCAAGGGCGCGATCGGCACGACGCTCGCGAGGGCCCGGCGAAGACTGGTCGAGGCGTACCGGGCGCAGGAGAGAGGGACCAATGTCGCATCTTGACGAAGGAACGCTGCATGCCCTGCTCGACGGTGAGCTGGGCTCGACCGAGCTGATGGAAATCGAGGCGCATCTCGGCAGCTGTGCCGCCTGCGGCTCGCGCCTCCGCGATGCACGCGAATTCCTCGCCGAGGCCGACCGGCTGGTCAACAGCGTTCAGTTCGGCCGATTCACGGGCGCCACGGTGCCCCCTGCCGCATCGGCGCAGACCATGGGCGGCTCCAGGGCCGCGGTCCCTCCCCCTCCCCCGCCCCCGCCCCCGCCCCAACCGCCACCGGCCTCGCGGCGGGAGGAGCCGTATCATGCGCCGGAGGACGAGGCGCCCGTCCTGCTGATTCCCGACAACCCCGACGCGAGGCCCGCCGGCCGCGCCTGGCTGCGGGGACTTGCCGTGGCCGCGACCCTGGCCGTGGCGGTCGGCATGGGATATGTCGCGACCACCATCCGCAAGGACGTCGCTTCCGAGGCGGCGCCGGCGCTCGCCAATCCGGCTCTCGCAAATCGGCAGTCCGACGCCGTCGCGAGCCCGGCCGAGCTGCAGCGCTTCGATTCGGGCCTCAAGAGTATGGCCGAGGGCGATACGATCGCTCCATCCACGACCCCGCCGGCCGCCGCCAAGGAGGCTCCGACGCCGGGCAAGCCCGCGCCGAAACCGGCAGCCAAGGCAGCCCCGCCCCGGGTCGCCACCGTTCCACCCCGGCAGCTCGCGGCCAAACCCGAAGCGACCGACGAGGCGGCGGACAAGCCAGCCAAATCGGCCGGCGAGACCAAGCCGGAGTCGACCGGCACGGCCGCGTCCGACACGACCGACGCGCAGGAGGAGGCCGCAACCGCGGCCGCCGAGCGCGACGCGGTCCGGCTGCAGGCTTCCCGAGCCCTGAGCCAGCTCGACCGCGAGCGGCGCATCAGCCGCGCCGCGGCCGCCACGGCCCGGCTCGATCAGGCCCAGGCCGAGCTCCGGGCGCGCGAGCCAGCCACGCCGGCGCCGCCGACGCTGGAGCAACGCTCACAGGTCTATTTACGGATTGGCCTCGACGAGGCCAGCCGGCAACTGGGCGGGCCGGTGCACGTGATCGAGGGCATGAGTCCCGTCTTCATGGGGCTCGCGCCCGGCCGCGTCGCCGCAGGTGCCGATACGACCCGTCCGGTCGTTCGCGTGGTCTACCAGGATTCGCAGGGGCGCATGATCGCGCTCGACCAGCAGCGCCGAAGCGGACCGGGCGGCTCTCCCGCGAGTGGCTCCGCCTGGAGCATCGGCGACGTCACCGTCGGGCTCCGGGGCGAGGTCCCAGCGGAAACGTTGCGCCTGCTGCGGAACCGGGTGCGCTGACCGCCGCTCAGGCCAGGCGCTTGCCCAGAAGCACGCGCGCCTTGTCGAGGAGGTCTTCCCCGGTGAACGGCTTCGGCAAATAGGAATCGACCTCGCGGCGAACCCCTCGACTCGCCACTTCCTTGTCGGCGTACCCCGAGATGTACAGTATCGACAGCCCAGGCCGGGCCTTCGACAGCTCGCCGGCTACGTCCGCGCCGCTCATGCCGGGCATGACGACATCGGTCACCAGCAGATCGATCGGGCCGCTGTGCCGATCGGCGGAAGTGAGAGCCTCGCGCCCGTGACGTGCCGCCAACACCTCGTACCCTCCCTCCTCCAATACTCGCCGCATGAGCTCCCGGATCTCGTCCTGGTCCTCCACCACCAGCACCGTCTCGCGCCCGCCGGAATGCAGCGAGAGTGAGACCGGCTCCTCGTCGGATACGACCGCTACCGGGAGATAGACCTTGACGGTCCGGCCCTCGCCCGGCTCGCTCATCACTCGCACGAGTCCGCCGCTCTGGCGCACGATGGCGTTGACAACCCGAAGCCCGAGGCCCTCCTTCGCGCGGCGGTCCACGGGCCTGTCGTCGGCATCGACACCGCTGCCGGTGTCACCGACCGCGAGCACCGTGTACTGGCCCGGCGGAAGCAGCCGGCCGGTCGGGAATCCGCCGACGTAGCGCTCCGAGGTCTCGATGCTCATCGTGCCGCCGGAGGGCATGGCCTCGCGCGCGGCGAGAATCAGCCCCACCACCGCCTGCTCCAGGCGAACCGGATCCACCCGCACCGTGCCGAGGCCCTCGGCCAGGTGCATATGCACCTCGATATCGTCTCCGGCCAGACGCCGGATCAGGCCCTCCATCCCGAGCACGAGGGCGTTGATGTTGATCCGGCGCGGGGCCAGTGGTTTGCGGGCACCGAACGCAAGCAATTGTCTGGTGAGGAGCGCACCGCGCTCGGCGGTCTGCAGGATGCGCTCGACGTCATCGCGGGCGGTATCGTCGGCGGGAAGGCGCTGGAGAAGGACGTCGCCGTATCCGAGGATCGACGTGAGCACGTTGTTGAAGTCGTGGGCGACACCGATGCCGATTCTTCCGACCGCGTCCATGCGCTGGGCGTGACGAAGCTGCTCCTCGGACTGATGCAGCGCCGCGAGCGCCCGGGTGCGCTCGCTCACGTCCGTCGCGACCACCAGACGCGCGCGGTGTCCGTCGAAATCCAGCTCCTGCGAGATCAGCTCCATCTCGACGATGATTCCGTCCTTGCGCTCGTGCCGCGCGAGGGCCACACCGGCGCGCTGCTCTCCGCCCCGGTCGACCGACACCGGGGCGAGCGCACTTTCATGGCTCGGCACGAGATCCATGATGGTCATGGCCATCAGCTCGTCGCGCGAGTAGCCGTACTGACGCACGGCCGCGTCGTTGACCGCCAGGAATCCCAGGGTCTCGACGTCGAAAATCCACATCGGCTGCGGATTGGCATCGAACAGGAGCCGGAACCTGGCGTCGGCCTCGGATGCCTCGCGGTGGAGCATGGCGTTCTCGATCGCGAGTGTCACCCGGGCCGCCACTTCCTCGCCCAGCTCGACCTCGTCCTTTCCCGCGGCGCGCTCGGACTCGGCCATCACCATCGTCAGCACGCCCGCGGTGCGGCCGCCGACCGGAATCGGCACGCGAACGGCCGCCCGGGGACGGAGCGCGCGGTAGAGCTTGAGGTGCTCTGCGTCATCGGCCCGGGTGCGCAACGTCTGGTCCGTCACGGCAATCGCGTCGGCGCTGCGACCGGGAGCCCCGAACGTCAGTCCTCGGGCGCCGTATTCGCAGAGGGCACGGACGAGGAGATCGCGCCCCGGATCACGGTGGGCACCGGCCACGAACCGGAACTCGCCGGCGGCGTTGGCGAGGTGAAAGGTGGTCCAATCGGCATGGGTGGAGGCGAGCAGGCGAGCCACGCCCTGGAGCGTGCTCTCGTATTCGAGGGAGGAGGCGAGGACCGCGCTGGTCTGCTCGAGAAGCGAGAGACGGCGACGGACGGCGTTCGCCTCCTCGGTCGTCAATTCCCGGGAAGACCGTACGATGTAGCGGGAGCGCGCGCGGGAAGCCACGAAGCCGGCCACGCACGACGCCGCGACCACTGAGAGCAACTGCTCGACGCCCTCGTGATCATACCTCAGATGCCCGGGTACTTGGGAGAAATAGTGTCCCGCGTAGACGATGGTGAGCATGGCGCTCACGGCGGCGGGCCGCCCCCCCCCCGACATGGCCGCGTACACCACGCTGAGGATGAGGAACGGGAACGGCGAAGGCACCGGCGCACCCGCACGCGCCAGCACGTCGGACAGGACGATGATCGCCAAGCCCAGCAGAGGCCCCCGCACCTCGGCGGCAATCGCGGGGGGCCGACGGGGCAACCCGAGGCGGGCGAGAATGCGTCTCGTCAGGGCCTGCGGGTTGATCCGCTCCGTGATGCCGCTCTGGCCCATCGATCCGCCCTCGTTTCGCCTGGGTTGCTGCCCCGGGGAATCGGGACAGTCCCAAGTTCGGGAAAAACGGCGGGGGCGTCTGTGACACCCCCCACATTGACGGACGGCCATCACGACCGGGCCTGCGGTCAGGCGCTCCGGAGGGCTACCATGGGGTCGACCGAGGCCGCCCGGCATGCCGGAACGAGACAGGCGGCAACAGCCACCCCGGCCAGAAGGACACGGTCACGGCGAACGTCAGGGATCGGTCGCCCGCACCCGAGCACCTCGCGGCGGGCGGCGCCCAGGGCCATCCCGACCCCGATTTCCTGGGCCCGTTCGCTCACGGAGAAAGCGATCACCCCGGCGAGCCCGGCGCCTTGCGACGCCCCCGGCGGCGCGGTAAGCTATCCCCGTCCCTCAGGACAATCGTTCTGGTGGCTCACCTCGAACGGGCCGCTCATCCTCCCGCGACCCGTGTGCGCGGCACCGGCGGTGCCGGGAAAGAGAGATGCCTTGTGCGCCTGCCCCGTCTGTCGGGCTCGTCGCGGGTCCTGCTCCTGATCGTCTCCGTCCTCACCATTCCCCTCACACTTCACGCACAAGCTCAGGCCACCACCGGCGTGATCCGAGGCGTGGTCTCCGATTCGTCGGGAGGCCCGTTGGCCGGGGCCACCGTGTCGCTGATCAATACGGAGACCAATGCGGATCGGACGCTCACCACCAACGAGCGCGGCGTGTTCGTCGGCACGCTGCTCCGCGTGGGCACGTACAACGTGACGGCCCGCGCGGTCGGCTTCCAGGCATCGCAGCGCAACGGGGTAGCGCTCCGCCTTGGCGAAACGGTGGACCTGCCGTTCGCCCTGGCCCCGCAGGCGGTACAGCTCGAGGAGGTCACCGCCACCACCGAGCCGCCCGCCGTGGACGTGACCAAGTCGGAGGGCTCCACCCGGCTCGGCGTCGAGGCCGTGGAAGGATTGCCCAACAACGGTCGCAACATCTTCAACTACATCACGCTCACGCCGAACGTCGGCATTGTGCAGGGCCCCGACGGCGACGAGATCAGCGTCGGGGGGCAGCGCGGCATTCACAACAACGTCTCGGTGGACGGGGCCGACTTCAACAATCCGTTCTTCGGGGAGCAGCGCGGCGGGCAACGGCCCGCGTTCACGTTCAATCTCGATGCGGTGCAGGACTTCGTGGTCGTGGCGGACGGGGCCAATGCAGAGTTCGGGCGGTCGAGCGGCGGCTTCGTCAACGTCATCACCAAGTCGGGCACCAACCAGCTCCACGGATCGGCTCACTACTTCGGGAAATACGACGGGCTCTCGGCGGATTTCGCTTCGCACGGGCCGATTACCGGCTTTCAACCCGACTTTGCCCAGCATCAGTTCGGCGGGACGGTGGGCGGCCCGATCGTGAAGGACAAGGCGTTCTTCTTCCTCGCGTACGACCAGCAGGTGTATGACGAGACCAAGCAGAAGGATCGGCTCGGCCAGATCGACCCCGCCATGCTGGCGTTCGTGGATACCGCCTTCGGCGGCGCCCTCCAGGGCGACTTCGGGCCCATCTCACGGACCAACGACGCCAACGCGCTGCTCGCCAAGCTCGACTTCCGGCTGAGCCCCAAACACAACGCCACGCTCAAGTACAACTTCACCTACTCCAAGCAGCAGAACGGCACGTTCGATGTGGATTCCTGGGGCCGGAGCGCCAACGCCCTGGAGAAGGACTACTCCCACGCCGTGAACGGGAGCCTCACGTCGCTGTTCTCGTCCTCCCTCTCCAACGAGTTCCGCTTCCAGTGGGCGCGCGAGGCCCGGCCCCGGCCCTACGACGGCCCGATCAACCCGAGCACCGGGCGCCCCTTCCCCGACACGGACATCGATTTCGCGGACCAGTACCGGATCGGTATGCCGTTCTTCATCCCCGTCGCCGACCACGACGTGCGATTCCAGGTGCTGGACAACGTGTCGCTCGTGAAGGGAAACCACCTCTTCAAGTTCGGCGGCGAGTGGAACCGGACGGCGACGACGCAGACGTTCGTCGGATTCGGGAACGGACGGATCGCGTTCGGGTCGGTGAACGGGTTCCTGAACTACGTGGCGAACGGCAACGGCTACGTCGAGTGCTCCGACGGGTCCAGCAACACGACCGGCGCCTGCCCGACGGGAACGAACATTACCGGTCCCGTGGTACTGTACCTGCAGCAGGCGGGCGTGCCGCCGCTCTCGCTCGAGGAATCGGGCACCCAGACGATCACGCAGCACGATCTCGCCCTGTTCGTCCAGGACAGCTGGAAGCCACAATCCAACCTGACGCTCAACTACGGGCTCCGCTGGGAGGCGCAGATCGAGCCGGGTCTGATCACGCCGAAGGAAGATCTCTTCTATGCCCCGTTCATCGGGCAGACGGTGACGAATTCGGTCGGGAACTTCACCTTCCCGGGCGACGGCACGATTCCCTCGGACTACAGCATGTTCCAGCCCCGGCTGGGCATCGCGTGGGACGTGAAGGGCGACGCCCGGAGCGTCGTGCGGGCCAACGCCGGCCTCTATTACGCTCGCATCCCGGGGCTCAATCTGGCGAGCAGCCGGAGCACCGACGGCTCCCGTGGCCAATCGCTCTTCCGGAACAGCGCGCTCATTCCGGTGCTGGGCGCGCCGCCGGCCTATGGCGAGCTGCTGCCTTCACCGGCGGGCGGGCCGTTCGATCCCGACGTGTACGTCTTCGACAAGGACTTCCAGAACCCGCGTACTATCAGCGCCACCGTGGCGTTCGAGCGGGAGCTGACCGCGGGCCTCGTGGGAACGCTGAGCTATACCCATGCGCGCACCGATCACCTGACCCGGTTCTTCAACGGCAACGACGCCGTATTCGGCAGCCCCTGGCGTACCGGGCTCGCCGGCGGAAACGGCATCGGCAACCTCTTCGTCGTCCAGAGCACGGCCAAGTCACGGTACAACGGCATCACCGCCGAGCTGACCCGCTCGCTGAGCCGGACGCTCCAGTTCCAGGTGAACTACACGCTGTCGTTCGACAAGTCGGACGACGACAACGAGCGCGATCCGTTCACCTTCCGCTACGCCCAGGCCGACTCGCTCCAGCGGGAGTACAACTGGAGCGACCGCGACCAGCGGCATCGCCTCAACGCCTGGCTGCTGGCGGTGCTGCCAGGCGATATCTACGTGAACAATCGGGTCAGCGCGTATTCGGCGCAGCCGACGTCCGAGGCCTGCGGCACCAACAACCTGGGCACGGGTCAGCGAGCCAACCCGGCCGATCCGACGCAGGACCGGATCTGCCCCGACGGCCACATTCTCCAGCGCAATACGATCCGGAAGGACAACGCGTTCTTCTCGTGGGATATCCGGGTGTCGAAGCCGATCAACCTGGGCCCGCAGGGGACTTTCGAGGTGATTGCGGAGGTCTTCAACGTCACCAACAGCGACAACTTCCGCGATCCGGCGGCGACGGGCGTCTTCCTGAACTTCGACGGTACCCTGCGCAGCGGCCTGGGCGAGCCCCGGCAGTTCCAGGTGGGAGGCAGGTGGTTGTTCTAGAGTCACGGTCGCGGGTCGCGACTCGTGACCCTACAACGTCAGCGCCAGCACCAGCCCGAACGCCCGGTTGTGGACGTTGGAGGCATCGAGGATGGAGCGGAGTCCGGCGGTGTAGCGCGCCTCGAGCGCAAGCGCCGACTGGGGCCAGCGCATCTCCACGCCGGCTCCCGCCACGACGGCCACGTCGAAGGTCCGGAACAGGGAAAAGCTGCCTGCCCCGCAGGTCGAGCGGCTGGCCTGATCCGCCGCGATGAACTGGACGTCACACCCGATCTGCAGGGAGGGGGCCGGCCCGCCGAACACCAGCGGGCGCACCCGGCCGCGGCTCAGCACCAGCTTGGCCAGCAGCGGCATTTCCAGATAGGCAAGCTCGATGTCGAGGAGGGCGGTACCGGTCTGAGTGCGGCCGCCCTTGAGGGAGAAGAGCAGCTCGGGGCGGAAGCTCAGGTGGCCGGAGAGCGGGGCCAGCAGATAGACGCCGGTCAGGGAGCCCTGCCGGCTGCGGAGCTGCTCCGCCTCGGGTCCGATGAGATCGCTGCGGGAATATCCCACCATCGCACCGACGGCGGGACGGGGACGGCGGCGCGGCTCGCGCGCCGGAATGGCCTGCGCCACCGCGTCGCGGGCGCAGAGCAGGCCCAGGACGAGCAGAACCCCCCGGGCCACCCGCGATGGGCGCACGGCTACGGCCTGACGAAGGTATCGCCCGGCGTCAGATCCTTCCGGTACGTCTGGATCGCCTCCAGCGTGAACGGATCCAGCCCCTCTCCACCCGTAGAGTCCACGTGTTGCAGCAGCGCCGTCCGCATGCGCGGGTCCCAGGCCCGGCGGATCCACCGGGCCGTGCTGGAGAGGGCCTCGACCCGGTCGGGATAGGCCTTGTAGAAGCTGGCGATCTGGTTCGCCATCGACACCAGATGCTCGACGTTCATGCGCGCTGGCGGGCGTCGAGCAGCGCGAGCTGCTGCTCGGTGAAGCGCTGGTGGCGCGCCTGCCACTCGGACGACTTGAAGACCGGCATCACCTGGACCGCGGTCACCTTGTACTCGGGGCAGTTGGTGGCCCAGTCGGAGTTCTCGGTAGTGATGACGTTGGCGCCCGATTCCGGATGATGGAACGTGGTGTAGACCACGCCCGGCTGCACCCGATCGGTCACCCGGGCGCGTTGCGTCGTCTCGCCCGCGCGGCTCACGATGCCCACCCAGTCGCCATCCTTGATGCCCCGCTCCTCCGCGTCGTGCGGATGGATCTCGAGCCGGTCCTCGTCGTGCCATTCGACGTTGGCGGTACGGCGGGTCTGCGCTCCGACGTTGTATTGCGAGAGAATCCGCCCGGTGGTGAGGATGAGCGGATACTTGCGGTTCACCTTCTCCTCGGTGGCGATGTACTCCGTCAGGAGAAACTTGCCCTTGCCGCGCACGAAGGTATCGCGGTGCATGACGGGCGTGCCCTCCGGCGCCGCGTCGTTGCACGGCCACTGGATGCTGCCGAGCCGGTCGATCTTCTCGTAGCTGATCCCGGCGAACGTCGGCGTGAGCCGCGCGATCTCGTCCATGATCTCGGACGGGTGCCGGTACGGCATCGGGTAGCCGAGCGCGTTGCTCAGGTCGCAGGTGATCTCCCAGTCCTCCTTGCCCCCCAGCGGCTCCATCACCTTCCGGACCGGCGAGACCCGGCGCTCAGCGTTGGTGAACGTGCCGTTCTTCTCGAGGAACGAGCTGCCCGGCAGGAACACGTGGGCGAACTTGGCCGTCTCGTTGAGGAAGAGGTCCTGCACCACGATGCACTCCATCGCGGAGAGCGCGTCGGTGACGTGCTGGGTGTTCGGGTCGGACTGCGCGATGTCCTCGCCTTCGAGGTAGAGTCCCTTGAAGCTGCCGTCGAGCGCGGCGTCGAACATGTTGGGGATTCGGAGGCCGGGCTCGGGGTCGAGCGGCACGCCGTACACGGCCTCGAACTGGCCCCGCACCGCGTCGTCGAGCACGTGCCGGTAGGCCGTGAACTCATGGGGGAACGAGCCCATGTCGCACGAGCCCTGCACGTTGTTCTGGCCGCG
>Ga0075288_1000084_pt1 | contig 10097 bp, 7 predicted proteins | sample SF_Rice_20C_0N_4_FD_69763 | JGI IMG/M metagenome (GOLD analysis project Ga0075288, IMG submission 69763) | Rice paddy soil microbial communities from Twitchell Island, California, USA - SF_Rice_20C_0N_404 | ecosystem: Environmental > Terrestrial > Soil > Paddy field/soil | place: USA: Twitchell... | reverse complement strand
CATCTCGGACGACGTGAGGCCGAACGGGATCCGGCCGAGAGACCCCCCGAGCGCATCGAACCGGGTCAGCGCGACGATGACGCGGCCGTCAGCCAGCGTGCCGAGCGCGAGCCGGGCGTCGCGGTGCCCGAGGTTGACCCCGAGTCCGGTATCGACCAGCGGTGCCGGCACGGTGCCGTCCCGAAGCAGCATGGGATAGCTCTGGAACGCCTCTCGCGCGGTGCCCCGCCTCCGCTCCGCGCTCACATGCTCCGGCGGCACGACGCGCACCACTCCCGACGAATCCACGACCACGGCCCCGGCCAGCGGAGCGTACTGCGGTTGAAGGATCTCTCTGCCGTCGGTCACGACCCAGCCCCATGGCAATGACCCACGGAACTGGCCGGCATCGAACGCGACATCGGCGTCGGCGTCCGCGCGTCCCGCGGTCCAGTCGCTCTCGCCGGTGAACGCGGGAGCCAACGAGAGCGCAACCCGGCGCGGGTCGAGCCGGACGACGACCACGCGGGTTCGCCACGCCTCGCTCGCGCCGCGAATCTGCAGCTCACCCCATTCGATGCCGGGCCTGCCGGCCCGCCACGACACGCGCCCCGCCAGCGGAGCCTTCGCATCCCAATGGGTCGGCGCGGCATCGCGCCGCCACCAGGTGGCCCACCCATCCGGATCGCGCACGGCGAGCGCGTCGGTGGACCGGTAGCTCCCCTCGCCGAAGCCGGCGCCGATCGCGCCGGCGCCGATTGCGGCCGCCAGACCGGCAGTGACGGCCGCTCGCAACATCACCTTCACCAGATTAGCGCGCACCCGCGCACCCGGCCATCTGAATACGCATGATCGTGTCGGCAATGGCCATCATCGCCCCGGTATCGCCGGCCTTCTGCGCCGCTTCGCCGCGCTTGCCGAGGGCCTCGATCTCGGCCTGGTGCTGCTGCGCGTTGTTCGCCATGCAGGCGCCCATCGCGGAGGCGCCGGCGGGCACGGCCGGCGCGGCACTCGGAGCGGGGGCGGCCACCGGCGCCGACGCCGGAGCGGGTACGGGCTTGGCCACCCGTGCCTCCTGCGCATCGCGGATCCCGAGAGCGGCCTTGAGCTCGGCGCTCTTGGCCTCAACCGCCTCGTTTTCCGCGGGCGAAGCGTCGCCGGCAGGAGCGCTGCCGCTGAGAATGGCGAGGGCCCGGTCGTTGGCCTGCCCATACTCCGAGGCGGTGAACCCCGACGCCTTGAGCGCGGCCTGTTCGGCGCGGGTGTCGATCGCGCGCTGCGCGTCGTAGTAGTCCGATGGCTGTTGCGGCTGCTTCACCGCGCAGCTCGGGTCCATGAGGGACAGGGCCTGGTCCTGGTACTTCTGCATCGTGGCGTAGTCGCCCCTGCCCTGGGCCTCGACCATCTTCTCGGTCAGGGCGGAGTACTTGTCGATGAGCTTCTGATCGGCGGCGGCGCGCTGGCCCCATGTCAATTGGGCCGCGCCGCATTTCGCCTTGGCCTTCTCGTAGGCGGCCAGTTCGCGCTGATACCGGCCGTAGGAATTGTCCTCCAGCTCCGCGCGCTGCTTTTCGTCGACACCGGCCTTGTGAGCGGCGATCAGCCGGTCCACCGTCTCCGGGGTGAGCACGACCACGGCGCCCCCGCCCTGCCCGCCGGTCGGGCTGGCGGCGTTCGCGGCGGGCTCGTCGCCGGCAGCCGCATCGACCGCCTTACCCGCCGCCTTTTCCACCGCCGTGCCCTTGAGCTTCTTCTTGAGGGCTCCGAACTGCGCCTGGGCGGGACTGGCGAAACAGAGCACAGCCAGCGTCACAGCGATGAGCTGCCCGATGACGGAGAACCGCCGGTTCTGAGTCGGCATCTTCTCTCCCCGATGGATTCGAACGGTGTGGCCGCCTCGATCGGAGCGGCGGATGGGAAGCCCTGGACCGGCATCAATCTGCCGCTCGCGCGACGCGTCAGCTAGAGCCATGGACAGGGAGAAGCGGGGCGCGTAGCGGGTCGGTTGCATGCATCGTCCGGGTCTGAGGTCGCGAGTAGGACGTCGCCACTGGCCGTTCCTTCTCAGCCCAAGACATAGGCGCGCCTCCTCCAGCGTTGCGTTGCCGCTACAGTGATCGGCTCGGAAACCCGCTCGTTCTCGTAAGAGGTTGCGGGCACGCTCTTTGCGGTTCCATCCGGTCTTCTATTGAGATCGGCAGCGGTAACACCGGTTGGGCCAAGGGGGAGTCATGTGTGGTTTCGCCGGGGTGGTGGGAGCGGAGATGTCCGATGTCGCGCTGACCCGGATGTCGCGCGCGATCGCACACCGTGGTCCCGACGACGCGCGGGTCTGGACCGAGGGCGACGTGGCGCTCGTCCATCGTCGGCTCAGCATTCTGGACATCGCAGGCGGCGCCCAGCCGATGGTGTCGGACGACGGACGGCTCGTCGTCGCGTTCAACGGCGAGATCTACAACTACCCCGAGCTCCGGCTCGAGCTTGAGCGAGACCACGGCCGGCGCTTCCGCACCTCCTGCGATACCGAGGTGCTCCTCCACCTGTACGCGACGGCCGGCGGCGGATTCGTGTCCCGCCTTCGCGGCATGTTCGCGTTCGCCATCTGGGACCGGGCAGAGCGGGTCCTGTTCATGGCCCGCGACCACCTGGGGCAGAAGCCCCTCTTCTACCACGCAGGCTCCGGCACGCTCGTCTTCGGCTCCGAGATCAAGGCCATCCTCGCCTCGGGCCTCTCGGCCGCCGACCTCGATCTCCAGACGCTGTGGCATCATACCGGTCTCCGCTTCTGCCCGGGCGATCGCACGCTGTTCGCAGGCATCCGGAAGCTGCCGCCGGCTCACTGCCTCCGGTTCATCCCGGGCCAGGCACCACGGGTGGAGCGCTACTGGACGCTGGAGCGGGGAGAGTCGGCGGCGACCTTTCCGGAGGCGGTCGAGCAGTGCGACCGGCTGCTGCAGGATTCGGTGCGGGCCCACCTCCTGGCGGACGTGCCGGTCGGCGCCTTTCTCTCGGGCGGGGTAGACTCGAGCACCATCGCGGCGCTGGCATCGCGCGGATCGAGCAGCAGGCTTGCCACGTTCAGCGTCGGGTCGGAAGACGCCGACTTCAGCGAGCTCCCTTTCGCCCGGCAGGCCGCCGGGGCGATCGGCAGCGAGCATCACGAGTTTCGGGTTCACACCGATCTGATGCTGCTGCTGCCGGAGATCGTGTGGCACATGGAGGAGCCTGCCGACCCACACGCGGTGGGCCTCTACCAGTTGAGCGAGATGACGCGGCGTTTCGTGAAGGTGGCGCTGGGCGGGGACGGCGGGGACGAGATGTTCGGCGGGTACACCCGGTTCAGCCGCGACTGGCGGATCGACGTCTACTCGATGCTGCCGCCCGTCGTGCGACGCCACCTGGTGGCGCCGTTCCTGTCACTCATTCCGACAGGATTCGGCTACTACAGTCTGGCCACCAAGGCGCGGTGGCTGCACGCCACTTCGCTCCTCGCCGGCGCCGAGCGACACTATTTGGCGATGACATTCTTCCGATTCACCGCCGAGCACCGCCGGATGTTCTTCTCGGAGGCGGTTCGGCGTGACCTGGAGCGGGAGAGCAGCGTCGGCTGGATCGCGGAGCACTACGATTCGGTCGAGGGGTCCGATCCGGTGGGCCGCATGCTCTACGCCGAGCAGATGACCCGCCTGCCGGAGCACTACCTGCTCATCGCCGACCGCATGAGCATGGCGCACGGGCTCGAGGTGCGGGTGCCGCTGGTGGATATCCGGGTGGCGGAGTTCACCTCGGCGCTCCCTTCCGACTACAAGATCCGCCGGGGTGAGCTCAAGCGGGTGCTCCGCTCGGTGGCCTGCCGGTACTACGACCGTGCGTTCGTCAACCGCGCCAAACAGGGCTTCAGCTTCCCGCTCGCCCGCTGGTTCGCGGGCCCGCTCGCCCGGTTCATGGAGGGCGTGCTGCACGACTCTCTGGTTCTGCAGACTCCGTGGCTCAACCGGCCCGCCGCGCTCGAGCTGTTCCGGGAACACCGCGCCCGCCACGCCGATCACAACTTCCGGCTCTGGATGATTCTCAACATGGAGGTCTGGTATCGGCTCTTCATCTGCGGGCAGCCGCGTGAAGACGTGCGCGGCTGGATCGCATCGCTGCTCCCCCCCAATCCCCGAGCCGCCCGTCGCGGACCGGTGCCGCGCCCGGCCTAGAATCCTGCCATGAGGATGCTCTAACACCCGATTCACGATTTCTTCAGCGGTCGCCTCGCATCCTGGGGACACTCCATGCTGCGGGTGGCCCCATGCTGACCAAGGACGTTTGGGATCTATCCAGAGACGAGTTCCCCCGCACGGCTCCGGTCGAGTCGCAACTCCGGTTCCTCCTCCAGTATGCCATTCTTGCACCGTCGGTCAGGAACACGCAGCCGTGGAGCTTCACGGTCGCGGGGAACACGGTGCATCTCTTCGCCGATCTCGCGCGAGAGCTCCCGGTGGCCGATCCCGATCGCCGCGAGCTGTACATCAGCCTGGGTTGCGCGCTCGAGAATCTGCTGGTGGCTTCCGAACATTTCGGTTTTCGTCACCAGCTCCGGTACTTCCCGGACCCAGATACCGACCGGTTGGCGGCGACCGTGATCTTCTCAGACGGTGGGAGCATGAGCCAGGCGCGCGTGGGCATCGCGCTCGAGGCGATCGTGGCGCGCCGCAGCGACAGCCACGCGTTCCTGTCCAAACCCGTGTCGGAGGGGAAGCGGCGGCTCCTGGAGGCCTGCCAGATGGAGTCGGAGCTTCGGCTCGACCTCATCGGCGACGCCATGTTCCGCCGATGGATCGAGACATTCACCGTAGACGCCGACCGCCGGGAGTTCGCCGATAGGGAGTTTCGCGAGGAGCTGGGGCATCTGATGGGCGAGGGCGCGCTGGGGACGCCTGCGCCGGTGGCCCGGCTCGTGGGCCTGGCCGTCTCCCGGCTCGACCGGAGCGAGTCGGTGGCCCGCCAGGATCGGAGGCTCGTGGCGAGCACCTCACTGCTGGGAGTCATCAGCGCCACCAACGACTCCCACTTCGCGCACCTTCGCACCGGGCAGCTGTTCGAGCGGCTGTGGCTGGCCGCGACCATGATGGGCATCCATCTCCAGCCCATGAGCCAGACGATGCGGCGGCCGGAGCTGAGGTCGGGCGTCGCCGAGCTCCTCCCGGTGCAGGGCTGGGTGCCGCAGCATTTGTTTCGGATCGGCTACCTTCCCGGCGAGAACACGGGCCACAGGCCCCGTCGCCCGGTGAGCGACGTCGTGGACGAGGCCGGAGATACGGGCTGACTATTGCCTGACGAACGCCTCGTTGATCTCGGCGAACGGCACCGCGCCGGCCAGGCTGGTGAACGTTCCCCGCCCGGCGATCTCCCTGGCCGCCTGAAGAAAGCCCGCCCACGCGGCCCGCGCGAGCGCGCCGCCCACGCTGATCCGGCGCACCCCCAGGCTGGCCAGCGCCGCGACGGTCGTGAAGTTGCTGCCGACGCCCACGTTCACCGGCTTGGGAGCGACGGCCTTCACTACCGCGGCGATCTCCTCCGCCGTATGGATGCCGGGCGCGTAGAGGCAATCGGCGCCGGCCTCCGCATAGGCGGTGAGCCGACGGATCGTTTCGCGCAGATCCGGTCGGCCCACGATGAACCCCTCCGACCGGCCGGTGAGCATCACGCCGGTGCCGCTCGCGTCGAGCGCCCGGCGTGCGGCCCTGATCCGCTCCACCGACAGGTCGAAGTCGAAAAGGGGGTCGGCGGAATCGCCGGTGGAATCCTCGATGGAGAGCCCGGCAATGCCCGTGACCGCGGCGACCGATACGTTCGCCGCGACTTCCTCGGGCGCGGTGGCAAAGCCCTTCTCGAAGTCGGCGTTTACCGGCACGTGCACCGTCTGCGACACGGCCCGGAGGTGAGCCAGCGCCTCACCGAGTGAGACGCCGTTGTCGGGCCGGCCAAGCGACCAGGCGAACCCGCAACTGGTGGTCGCCAGCGCCTTGAAGCCGAGCTGCACGAGCAGGGAGGCGCTGCCCAGGTCCCAGGGATTGGGGATCACGAAGCACCCGGACTCGTGCAGCTGCCGGAAGACGCGTGTCTGGGCCGCTTGATCGGTCATCGTCACCCTCCCGGGAATCACCGGCGGAAAGATAGATTGCGGTAACGCCACCCGGAGCCCGCACGCCGATGACGACCTCCGAGCAGTCCGCCGCACCCGCCCAGTCGCGCCGATTCGGATTCGACACCCGGATGCTGCATGCCGGGCACATCCCCGACGCGGCGGTCGGCGCGCGCGCGGTGCCGATCTACCAGACGACGTCCTTCGTCTTCGACGACACCGAAATGGCCGCCCAGCTCTTCGAGCTGCGACAGTACGGGAACATCTACACCCGCATCGGCAATCCCACCACTGCGGTGTTCGAGGAACGGGTGGCGTCGCTGGAGGGCGCCACCGGCGCGGTCGCCACGGCGAGCGGCATGGCCGCGCAACTCGTCGCCCTGATGACGCTGCTCTCGCCCGGCGACGAGATCGTCGCCTCGTCCCATCTCTACGGCGGGACGATCACCCAGTTCACCCACACGTTCAAGAAGCTGTCGATCGCCGTGCGATTCGTCGACCCGACCCGGCTCGTCAACTGGGAACAGGCGATCGGTCCCAGCACCCGGGCGCTCTTCGGCGAGACGATCGGGAATCCCCGCGGGAGCATTCTCGACCTCGCGCCGCTCGCGGCCCTGGCCGGGTCGAAGGGCATCCCGCTCATCGTGGATAACACGTTCGCGACGCCGTATCTCTGCCGCCCCATCGAGCACGGCGCCACCATCGTCATCCATTCGGCCACCAAGTTCATCGGCGGCCACGGCAACAGCATCGGCGGCGTCATCGCGGAGTCGGGCCGATTCGACTATTCCGGCTACCCCACCATCGCCGGGCCGTCGCCGTCGTATCACGGCCTCCGGTTTTACGAGACCTTCGGCCACTATGGCTACCTCATGAAGGCCCGGGCGGAGACCGTGCGCGACACGGGCGCGTGCCTCTCGCCGACCAATGCGTTCCTGCTGCTGCAGGGGCTGGAGACCCTCTCGATCCGGATGGACCGGCATGTGGAGAATGCGCTGGCGGTCGCGGAATTCCTCAGCGATCACCCGGCGGTGGCGTGGGTATCGTATGCCGGCCTTCCCGACCATCCCGACCACGCGCTGGCGCAGCGATATCTCGGCGGGCGGCCCGGCGCCGTCTTCTCGTTCGGGCTCGCCGCCGGAGGCAGCGGCGCGCGCGCCGCCGGCAGCCGGTTCATCGAGTCGCTCCAGCTCTTCTCCCACCTCGCCAACGTGGGTGACGCCCGGAGCCTCGTGATCCACCCGGCGTCCACCACGCACCAGCAGCTCAGCGACGGCGAGCTGGCGGCGGCAGGCGTGGGGCCCGAGCTGGTGCGGCTGTCCATCGGTCTCGAGACGGTCGACGATCTGCTCTGGGATCTCGACCAGGCGCTGCGCGCCGCGACGTGAGGAGCGCGCGTGGAGCCTGACGACGTCGTCGCGTGCGACATCACGCTCAACACCTGGCTCACCGACGAGGAGCGCGTCCGGTTCCAGAACCCGGCGATGATTCGCCGTATTCTCGCGGAATCGAGGACGATCGGCGTGGTGGGACTCTCGAGCGAGCGGCAGCGGGCCAGCCACTTCGTGGCGACCTACCTCCAGCGCGCGGGCTATCGCGTCATTCCGGTCAAGCCGAACGCCGGAGACATCCTGGGCGAGACCAGCTATCCCGACCTTGCCAGCGTTCCCATCCCGCTCGACCTCGTCGTCGTGTTCCGGCGCGGTCCCGAGACGGTGAGCGTGGCGCGACAGGCCATCGCGGCGGGCGTGCGCCGCATCTGGTTCCAGCTCCGCATTCCGGCGCGAGAGGCCGCGGAGGCCGCCGCCGCCGCGGGCCTCGACGTGGTCATCGACAAGTGCGTCAAGATCGAGCATGGACGATTCGGCGGCACGCTGGCGTGGGCGGGCATGAATACGGAGATCGTGAGCGCCAGGAAAGCTAGGCGAGCTCCTCCCCGATCCGCCGAACGTCCGCCGTCACGCGGTCCCAGTTGAAATACGCCTCGACCGCCTTGCGGCCGCCCAGGCCCAGGCGGCGTCCCAGCTCCTGGTCCTCGAGCAGCAACCGCACGGTGGCGATGACGGCGTGCGCGTCGGCCGGGTCCACCAGAATCCCGGTCTCGCCGTCCCGCACGGCGTCCGGAATCCCGCCCGCCTTGCCGCCGACGACCGGGATGCCGCACGCCGAGGCTTCCGTCAGCGCGATCCCGAATCCCTCGATCAGCAGCTCCTCCGGGCGCGACAGTCCGAGGTAGATCTCGGCGCAGTTGAGGAGCGCCGGAATGTCGGCGTCGGGCACGGAGGTGAGAAACCGCACCCGGTCCATCACGCCCAGCTCGCGGGCCAGCCCCTCCAGCAGCCGCTGCTTCACTCCCGAGCCGACGATGGCGTACCGCAGATCGGGATGTGACTCGCGAAGCGCCGCGACGACCTTGAGCCCGGTATCGATCCCCTTGTGGATGGCGAGCCGGGCGACGGTGATGAGCCAGCGGCTGCCGTCGAGCCCGTACCGGGCGCGGACCGCGTCGGTCTCGAGGCCCGGGCGGAAGCGCCGCGGGTCGGCGCCGAGTGGAACCGTGCGGACATCGGTCGCGCCGGAATCGAGCCCCATCTCGGCGAGCACGTCCAGCGCGAGACCCCGAGTCCACGCGCTGTTGGCGGTGAGCACGGCGGCGTGGCGCAGCGCCATCCGGGCGGCCACCCGCTTTCGGGGCGACCGGCGGATTCGGTGGCGGAGGAGCAGCAGCTCCGAGCCGTGAAGGATGATGCCGTAAGGAACGCCCATGCGGCGGCGCACCCAGAGCGCGGGAAACCCGGCCGGCTTGAGATTCCCGCACCAGATGAATCCCGGATCGAAGGCGCGGGTAAGCCGCGCGAGACGGTGCGACCAGACCAGCAGCCCCTGCACGGTGCGGAGCCGCGTGCTGCGGATGGCCACGCGGTCCACCGGATTCGGCAGGTCGGCGTCGCCAGGAGCGCCGCCGGGGACCAGCCCGGTGGATACCAGCAGCGTGCCCGCGGGATAGCGGCGGGCCAGCTCGCCCGTCATCCGGGCGATGCCGCCGCCGATCGGCGGAAAGTCGTATGTGGCAAGGAGCTGCCTCGAGCGTCGCGTGGAAACCCCCGCTGGTGGGGTCGCGTAAATACCTTTCGGCACATCTCTCACTCGAACCCGCACAAACATGCTCGCACTCTTGCTCCTCCTCCAGAGCACCGTGGTCGAAGGGAAGGATTCGCCGACGGCCGATATTCCGCGCCTCGAGGCGACCGTCGAGATCGATGGCCGGCTCGACGAGCCGGTGTGGGGTCACGCCACCCGGCTCACCGGCTTCTGGCAGTATCAGCCGGTGGACGGCCGCCTCGCCGAGGAGCAGACCGAGGTGCTGGTGTGGTACGCCCCGGAGGCCATCTACTTCGGTATCCTCGCGCACGACCGCAATCCGGCCGCGATCCGCGCCACCGTCGCCGACCGGGACAGGATCGACAGCGACGACCACATCATCATCGACCTCGACACGTTCCACGACCGCCGCCGGGCCTTTTCCTTCGGCGTGAACCCGCTGGGCTCCCAGAGCGACGGCGTCCGCAGCGAGGGCGCCGGACAGGTCAGCAGCCTCATTCCCGGCAGCACCGACCTCAACCCCGATTTCACCTGGCAGTCGAAGGGGCGCGTCACCGATCTCGGTTACCAGATCGAGATCCGGATTCCGTTCAAGAGCCTGCGATATCCCGGGAGCGGGCCGCAGACCTGGGGGTTCAACGTCACGCGAGTGGTCCAGCGAACCGGATACACCGACACCTGGACCAACGTCCGCCGGGCCAACGCCACGTTCCTGGGCCAGGAAGGCGCGCTGCGCGGCCTCCACGACCTCAAGGGTGGCATATCGGTCGAAGCGCAACCGTTCGTCACCGCCACGGCGGATGGAAGCCGCGACATGACCACCGGCGACTTCACCCGCGACGACGTGAATCCGGACGCCGGGCTCAACTTCCGGCTCGGCTTCACC
>Ga0075288_1000082_pt1 | contig 10149 bp, 11 predicted proteins | sample SF_Rice_20C_0N_4_FD_69763 | JGI IMG/M metagenome (GOLD analysis project Ga0075288, IMG submission 69763) | Rice paddy soil microbial communities from Twitchell Island, California, USA - SF_Rice_20C_0N_404 | ecosystem: Environmental > Terrestrial > Soil > Paddy field/soil | place: USA: Twitchell... | reverse complement strand
GCGGGGCATGGGCGCCAAAGTGATCGTCACCGAAATCGATCCGGTGCGCGCGTTGGAAGCTGCCATGGACGGCTTCGAAGTGATGACCATGAAAGAAGCCGCCAAGGTTGGCGATCTTTTCATCACGCTTACCGGCGATATGCATGTGATTGGCGAGGATCATTTAAAGGCTATGAAAGACGGCGCGGTGATCTGCAACTCCGGTCACTTTGATATTGAAATCGATTTGAAAGCGCTCAAAAAACTTTCCAGCAAGGTGGAAAAAAACGTTCGCAATTTTGTCGACGCCTACGTTTTGCCGGGCGGCAAAAGAATTTATCTGATCGGCGAAGGCCGGTTGGTGAATCTTGCTGCGGCTGAAGGCCATCCAGCCTCGGTGATGGACATGAGTTTTGCCACGCAGGCGCTCGCGTCCGAGTGGGCGGTAAAAAATCGCAACAAGCTCACGCCGAAAGTCTACGATGTTCCCACCGATGTCGAGAACTGGGTCGCGAAGTTGAAGCTATCGTCGATGGGCATCCGTATCGATACCCTGACCCAGGAACAGCACAAGTATCTGACTTCCTGGGCGCACGGAACTTAGGTTACACCTCCGCTGACATAAAAAGGCTCCAGGAGTTTGCCACTTCTGGAGCTTTGTTATTTCCGCCGTGTTTCGGAGTGCGAGAAGCGACGGGCGTAGCCGTTGGCGTACTCTGCCAGACGGCTTTTTCAATTGCGCCAAGTTACAGTTTTCCATCATGCCGTGCTTCGCTCATCTCTTGCTCCGACAATAAACGACCGCGGATATCGGGCTGAAACCAATCAGGCCATACGCACAGTTGCTGCGCATTTCAGGCCTGGTTACTCCGGACAGCTTTATCCCGGTGGAACTTTTCCGATGAGTTTGCCATTTGTGTACAGTTCGTAGCCTCTGATTGCCAATTCGTAACCGCGCGGCGGGTGGTCGAAAAAATCACTGACGACGAGATCCACGATCAGCAGGGTCTCGCCCCGGGCGGGCACTTGAAATGGAAGCTGCACGGCGCCGAGAGTATTCTTGACTGATGCGACCTTCTGACTTTTCTTGAGCACGGCGTCGATCTTTTTGAGGCGTAGGTCAAATGCATCGAAAGTACCGGCGTCGACAGAACTTCGAAAGACCCGTCTCGTCTTCTTGCCCAAATATTGGGTCAAATCCACCGTCGGCGTAGCCGGCATAAGTTCTTTCCAACCGCTTTGCCAAATGCTTAGCCGTGATTTTGGGCTTATTAAAATCTTGTCAATGGTGACATTGAACTTGACGAAATCGCCAATGGCCTCGCGGTGGTCTTTGATCTGAATCTCCAACACGCCCTGGTCGCCGTTGTCGGCGCGCGCCAGCCAGGCAAATAGGCAGCACCAGATAAGGAGCAGAGCCGAGGAATGCTTCCACACAGTCAGCATGAACGTAACTTTCCGAGTGGTGTTAAGCGCTTCGCTAGAGAATCCAGGAGTGATTGAGATTGGGGTGACGTCGAACAATACTCCATTACTCCAAGACTTGGTTCTTCATGGTTTCTGCGCGCGCAGCCATTGGATATCTTTGAGAATTTCTTTGTCGTGCCACTTGTCGCCGTAATAATCCACGCGCCGTTTACCTTGGCGATCGATCAGAGTTGTGAAAGATGTGTGCTGCACTTGTCCCGACTCGGTTTTGATTACGTTCACTCCGAAAATTCTCCAAACCTTGCCCAGTTCGGCGCGCGTGCCGGTGAGAAAGAACCAATGTTCAAAGCTCGCTTTGAATCTCCCGCCATAGTCCTTCAACACGGTGGCAGTGTCGCGCTCAGGATCTGTGGTGATCGAGAGGAGGAGATAGTCTTTTATCTTTTTCTCGTCGAGCATGCGTTGGATCGAGGCGAAATTGGCCGTGAAAAGCGGGCAGACGTCCGGACAACTCGTGAAGACAAAGGTCACCAGGACCAATTTGCCCCGGGTGCTGGCGAATTGAAAAGCTTTACCGTCTTGATCGGTGAGCCGGAAATCCGTAACGGCCGTATTCACCACACGGCGGCCAATCTGAGTGGGTGCCTTCGGCGGTATCGGTATGTGAGCCAGGCCGGCCCCCGGCAGCAATGCTGCGCAAACCGCCAGAGCGAAGACCAACGCGTTAATTTTCGAGTTTGAACTCATAGGTGACATCGAGAGCTTTGACACCGTCGGGCACGTCGCCCCGGATCATGTAGGTGCTGTTAAACGTTTGCTCTTCGTTCGGACGCAGGCTTACCGGAAGTAACAAAGCGCATTCAACGAGGTCCAGCGATTCAGCCATTTCTTTGGGTTCGACGTGATGTATGATCCGGGTCGTTATTTCATTTGTGCTTTGGTTTTTGACCTTGAACCCAACTGTGAACACATCGCCTGCGCGCGCGACCGTCTCCTTGATTGTTGGCCGTGCCAGCAGCGCGCCGTTGGGCAGTACAGTTGCGAATTTGATCTGGATACCGGCTGCCCAATCGAGAAAAACTTTCCAGCCCGAACCTTCCTGAACAACGACGAAATCTTCTTCGCCTTCGATCATGGGCAGCTTGTCTTCGCGAACCAGCTGATCAATCTTGTCAAGAAGCTTCTTCTGCTCGGAGGCTGGCAATGCATTAAGCTTTTTCTCATCCCAGCCGAGCAAGAAATCTGAAAGCGCATTGGCGTCGGGGAGTTTTATGGCAATTTTGACGCGACTTCGCGGACCTTCCATTTCTTGCTTCACCGGTTGGATTTCAATCAGACTAGAAAGTTTGCGCGCCGCATCGAGGGCAACTCCATCGAAGGCGCCGCGTTCGCGCACGTAGTCGCTTTGACTTTTCAACTCACGGTCGGCGGCTGAAATGAAACGGTAGGCCTGGCGAAAATCACGCGCATAAAGAAACCTGAGATATTTACCTATGACGTCGACGGGTTCGTTCAATCTTTGCCGGTCGGAGCTGACCCAAAGCAATACCGGCGCAACGAGGACTGCGACCGTAAGGAACAAAAGCAGAGCTTTTTTGACGATGTGGGGCATTCGTTCAGTTCAACTCAAATCGAGCGAATGCTCAACACGCTAGCGCTTTCTGGCGGGAATTATCCACAAATAAATTGTGCGGCCATCGACACGCTCGACCTTGGCCGGTTTCCAATCCCCCATATCGAACGAATGTGAGACTACGCGCGAGCCCGGTTTTAACTGGTTTAACAGATTCGGTTTAAGCTTTAGATTTACGTCCGGCAGGAGATACAGGGTGACTACCGTCGCGGGTGAGAAATCTACGGTCAGAATATCCTGCTGGCGGATCTCTGCGAGATTTTGGACGCCGGCTTTGCGAACATTTTCGCGAGATTCCTTTACCAAGTCGCCATCGATTTCGAAACCGACGGCGCGCGCGCCTTTTTTCGCGGCCGCAATGATAATTCGCCCGTCGCCCGAGCCCATGTCGTAAACGACGTCGCCTTTTTTTACCCCCGCTACATCGATCATCTTATCCACGACTTCCTGCGGTGATGGCACGAAAGGGACAATTTTCTTATTATCGAAAATGCTATCCTGCGCTCTGGCATGCTGGACTTTGCCTATCGGGCCAAAATTAAGTCCGGCTGAAATGACCAGCAGACAAAACGCTAGCTCTACCCATTTGCCGATACTTTTCATCTTAGACTCAATGCTAGTTAGACGGTCCAAGCTCGAACTCATTTCGATAAATTAATCAGAAAATCAACGCCGTCGCTATATTTGTGCCCATCAAACTTTCTTGTCGAGCAAGGTCAAAAGATCTCTTTCGAGATCCTTAAGCGGCCATTTTTCGCCGTAATAATTCTTCCGCCGTATTCCTCCGCGGTCAATGACCGTCGTGAGGCTAGTGTGTTGAACCAGTCCGCGGCCTTTCCTAATCACCCGAACTGAAAACCCATTCCATAACTCTTTCAATTGTGCTTCTGAGCCGGTTAAAAAAGCCCAATTGTTGAAATCAGCGCCGTAACGTTGAGCGTAGGCCTTCAGCACTTTCACCGAATCCACTTCGGGATCGGTGGTCACACTGACAAAAAAAAGGTCGGATCGATACCGGTCGTTCAGCTTGCGCTGGAGCTGGGCAAAATTGGCCGTGAAGATCGGGCAAACATCGGTGCAGGTGGTAAAGATAAAGTCGAGCACAACCACCTTCCCGCGCAAACGCTTCGAATCGAAACGCTGATTGTCTTGATTCAAAAGAACAAAATCAGGCGCCGGCACGTCGATAGCTGCGGCGACCTTGTTGAGCACGGCTCGGGGCGGTCCTGACGCATTCACGCCGAGAGTGCATGGCATAAGGATCAACAGCAGCAGCCCAACCAGCGCTGCAAGCTCACTCAAGAATCCTGAAATCATAAGTCAAATTCAACTGGCGCACGCCTTCAGGCAGGCTTCCTCCTAACAGGTAGGTGCCTGAGTATACTTGTTCCTGGTCAGCAGGAATTGTCACCGGCAAAAGAAAACCACACTGGACGAAATCCAAATAGTCGGCGTTCTCCCGGGGTTCGACCAGATGGCCAATTCGAGCGGTAATCGGCTGTGGCCTCTTGTTTTTGATCTTGAGCTGAATCTCGAAAATTTCACCCGGTTGAAGAACGACTTCCTGCGTGGATAACTCAACCTGCAAATCTCCGACTCGTGAAACATCCAGCTGAAGCGGAATTTTGACACCCGCTGCCCAGTTCAAGCAGATGCGCCAGCCGGTTTTTTCTTTGATGAGTTCAAATGATTGTTCGCCTTCGATCATATCCAAAGCGCGATCTTGCCGTTTCTTCGCCAAAGTGGCGAGAAGTCGCTCGCGCTCGGCCCCATTCAACGCATTTAGACGAAACGGATCGCAATTGAACAATGTGGGTGCGATTTTTTTTGTATCGGGAACGCGGTATTTAACGAGTAGTTGAACCCGCTCGCCGGCCCCCTTCAGGCTTTGTGGTTCGAGGTCAACGGCCTCGCTGAGTTTCCTCGCCGCCTCGAGGGTAAAGCCGTTGAACGCGCCACGCTGCTGCACGGAGCGATTCACGTCGCGCACCTTCTTGTCTTCGGAGGAAATCAGCCCGTACGCTTGGACGAAGTCCCGGGCGTAGGTCGCGCGCAGATAAGCTTGAATCACTTGTACCGGTTCCTGCAAATCCGCGACGCGCTCGGCGGCAATCCCGTGTCCACCCATGAAGAAACAAAGCGCGACAAGCGCGGCAAAAATGAGCACCGATTTGCGGCTCGCGAGAAAACGCTCGTGGCTCATCGGGATATTACTTCGTAATTTTGACGCTCGCCGGCGAGAATCTCCGGTTCCCTCCCACCGGCGCGAGCGTAAAGTCATAGATGATTTCAATCGGAATTTTCACCAAAATATTACCGCGTAAAAGATACGCGCTGGAAATCTCCTGAGTCTCTCGGGGACGGAGGCTCAGCGGCACAAGCGAGCCGCAAGCGATCATATCGATGCGTTTCTCCACTTGCCGGGGTTCGAAATGATGATTGAGTCTTACGACGATCTGGCGGTTGCTTCGGTTGGTAATTTTGAAGTCGACTTGAAACGGCTCGTCGCGCCTGACTAAAAGGTCATTGCGCAGAAATCGTACCGCCAATTCCGGTACCGGCGGCTGTTTTGTTTTAAACATGACCCGCTGTTGCGATCCCCAGTCTAGAAAAATCTTCCAGCCGTCTTTCTCCAATACCAGATTGAAAGTCTCGCGGCCCTCTAGGGTGATCATTTTCCCGGTTTTCTGGAGGTTCTCAAGGGATTTCACTAGCGCGCTTTGCTCGGTTGGAGAAAGCGCGTTGAGCTTCTCTGGATTCCAGTCGAGAAGTTGTGAGGCCACCTCGTCGGCGGTTGGGACGCGATAGCCGACTTCGAACCGGGCTTTTGTCGCGGCGAGTTCATGCTCGACTATCCACACATCCATCGCCGCGGCAAGCTGCCTGGCTAAATCCAGCGCAAACCCGCTAAAATTTTCCTCGGAATGAAGATAAGTATTCTTGTCTCGAACGCTTCGGTCGAGCGAGGAAATGTAACGGTAGGCACTGTCAAAGTCGCGTCCGCGAGTTGCCTGTAGATAAGCTGTGACGACCTTAAAGGCTGCATCGCGCGATGATATCGCCGTCGCTTGTGCGCGTAAGTCGGCGGGTCCGAAAAAAATCACCAGAGCGCCGAGAACTGCGGTCGCGGACGATAAACGTCTGTAAGAAGTTCTCATTCTTCTGTCCTAGCATTCGGATTTGGCCCCGTGTCGCTGTTGAGGCTTAGCCGAATGCCGGGCATTGTAGCGCAAATTTCAATGCTAGTAACGACCCGCGGCATTATTGAGCCGGCTCGAAAAGCTCTTCCTTGCTCTTATCTACTGACTCGATGTTCACCGAGCTGGGTTACCTCGGTGAACGTTACGAAGCCTTGGACGCAATGGCGATTCTCCTAATCGCCTCCCGAGCGCGCTCTGGTGTGATCGGGCCGAGCACGACATCGCGGATAACGCCTTGGCCATCGATAAAAAAAGTCGCCGGCGGGCCAAATATTCGATACGAGCGCTTTACCGCGCTGTTCAAGTCCAACGCGATTGGAAAGCTCAATTTAGCCTCTCGGGCATATTCCGCTACTGCTGCCCGCGTATCTTCGACAGCGATGCCGACCAGACTGTATCCATCTTTCACGCCTTTGAACGCAAGGTCGTTGATCACCGGCATTTCGTCCCGGCATGGATCGCACCAACTGGCGAAAAAATTTATAACGAGAGGTTTGCCGCGGAAGGCCGCAAGACCGACCGATTTTCCTTCAAGTGATTTGAGTTCGAATGAGATTGCGGGAGTGCCCACTACAGGGGCGGAATTCCGTTTGCTCTGATGGTCATGTTGAGACCAGCCGGTGCCTGGCAAGGTCACCACCACTATGACGCAGATTGGCAGGCTCCATTTTAAGAATGTGCGCCATCGACTGAACCCGATGCAAAAGCTTTCGGGCTTCATTGGCTCACCTCTGCGCTTCTAAGGACAATGCTAGAATCCTCGCCATCCGTTTCCGTCCACGCGACATGCAGCCGGTTGCTACGAGTTGCCAAAACCGGCCGGCTAGCGTTGCCTTTCGTATTGCTGATTTGTTGGACCGGGCTCCAGGTATTGCCGTCGGGAGTGAGTGAGCGTAGAAAAATTTGCGCCCTGCCGCTGTTATCAAGATTGCTCCACGCCAGGTAGACAAAGTCATTGTCACCAACTGCTAGATTGCTGTAGAGAATCTCCGGCGCGGCATTGGCCTGAACAAGTTGGCGCGGCGCGAAGCTTTTGCCGTCGTCTTTGGACACGCTGTAGTAAATGCCGGCTTCCTTTTCCGATCGGCCGAGAGTAAACCAGGAGACGTGCAGCCAACCGCGCCGGTCGCGTCCGATGCTCGGGCCGGAGTGCGGGCACGAAGGAACCTGCCAACCGTCATCACTGATTTCCACCTGGGGACCGAAGCTGGCGGCGCCGTCGGTCGATTTGCGCAAAACGTGATTGCGAATTTGCTTATCATTGACCTGGCGGTCGACGATGTAGACTTTCTTGCCGCCGTCCGCGAAGGCAATTCCCAGCTTGCAACATTCGCATAGACCTTCGCCCACCGGATAGTTTGTGGTCAGCGCCTTGCCGTCGGCCCCGATACGCATTAAGTAAAGTTGGCGCGGCTTCGGGTTGTCGATGCGCCGATCGATCCAGGCGACCAACAGAGCGCCGTCGGGAGTTGCTTCGATGATCGGAAAACGCGCCGTATCCCTGACTTCATTAAGCGTTCCGGTGGCGGCAAAACCGCCGTTATTGTCTTGCATCGCAAAACGAATATTGGCCCGGGTCTTATCGCCTTTTTCTCCCGGAATCGACCAAACAGCATAGGCGCGGTTGTCCGCTGTGAAGGCGACTTTTGGTCCGTTCTCCTCGCTCTGGATTGCCTCCGCGACGCTATTGATGTGTTTGGCCTGCGACCAGGTCTTGCCTCCATCCGACGACGCAGCCAACAGGACATCGCGCAGCGGCGAAGGCGCCATCTTGCCGGTTGGGTTATGCGCGGCCGCATTTCTCGTTTTGCCGCCCGTCCTGTCCTCGGTCCAGATCGCGAACAATCGTCCATCGGGCGCAAAGCGCAAGAAAGGCGCCGCCGGATTAGCTTTGATCGCGCCGATGGCGACCGCGGCTCTAAAATCGAGCGCCGGTCGCGGTGTGCTTTGCGGAGCCAGATCCGCGCCATACGTGGTGAAGATCAAAAAGGCGGCGACATGCAGCACGCTGATTCGACGACTCGAACGAAAAACTTTCATAGCGATTCTCCCGACTCGGCGCTGGAAATTTACTTGGTCGTGAAACTGACCTTGTCTGTCGCGTCCAGTTCGGTGTTATGGTCGCTGGTGGCGACGCGAAGCTCGAGAGTGTGCTGGCCCGGTTTTATGCCGTTCAATGTTCCTTTGCTGCTTTTGAACATGCCGGCCATCTGGCCGTCGACGTAGGCGTGCACATGTTCGCCGATCTTTCCTTTGGTCACCTTGAATTCCAATGGTACCGCATCGCCTTTAATGATCTGCCCGTGTCTTGGCGAGAGGATTTTTATGCTCGCCCCTTGCGCCGGCTTGAGCGCGGAGTTGGACGGGATTTTGTGCGGCTTGGCCGGCATATCCATCGCTTTCATGTGATCGTGGCTATCCTGAGCGGGCAGGACGCCCGGGAAACTGAGCGTGGTCAGTAGTGCGGTTAGAATGAATAACTTCACGTGTTCCTCCTCGTCATTCGACGATAAATTCGCCGCGATCTTTAGCAGCCAATTTCGTTTTGGCGATGCGTTGGCTGACCAGTCTCTTGTCTTAATCGACTTAGCAACAAACCAACGGCTGCCACGCGACTCTGCCAGCGATAAGAATCCTGAAAAGTGCCGGCAAAGTACGGATCAAGTCATTTCGAAGAGTCGTTCGACCACCTGCGCCGCGCTGAAGCACGCGGACCAATTTACTGGAGTGAGCCGATGACTCTGTTGGCTTTTATCGCGCAAAAACCGTCAGAGCTGTGGAGGAGAGCGGATTTGAAATCGCGCACTGAGGGATGATTGAGGGGATCTGCTCGGAGCAAAAACGGCAAGAATTTCCAGAGACTCAGTTAGCGTCGGCGTATCGATCTGTGTCGTGAGATTGGCCGCGCAGCGGTTTGCCGAGGCCTGAAACACGCAGTCAGAGGCATTGGGCGTCTTGTGGTCGTGCTTGGATTTGTTTTGATCGTCGGGCGAGTGGTGCTGACTCGGGCTGGGGACCTGTTCAAAGAAGTGATGCACGCGGTGCGGGGCGGAATAGACGAGAAAAAAAACAAATGACACCGCCCACAGCACCGCCGCGTACTTGCTGATCCTGGAAGTGGCTAGATGACCAGTGTCGTTCATCAAATTGGCCTTGCGTGCCAGTATACTCCAGGGGCTCGGTCGATCAAGCGGCGCGCCTATCCGTGCTCGTGGATCGGAGCCGGCTTTCGACCGCGCGCCAGCAGGATGATTTCGACAAGGATAAACAGCGCTGCCGATGTAAGCACGATGGTCGCGGCGGAAGAGATGTCGAAGGAGAAGCTCAAGAACATCCCAGCGGCACCGCAAAATGCGCCGAGCAGCGGCGAAACGATCAACAGCGTTTGAAAGCGCTGGGTCATGTAGCGCGCGATAACCGGCGGGATGACGATGGCGGCGGCGACCAAGGTGACGCCGAGAATTTGCGTAGAAACGAGCACGGTCGCGGCCAAAAGCATGATAAAAAGAAGATCGATTTTACCTGTGGACACGCCGTAAGCGGAAGCGACTTCAGGATCGAAAGTCGCGAAAAGCAGTGGCCGGCGGATCAAAAAGAGCGCCCCGGCGACGAGCAGAGAAACGATGACGACGATCCAGACATCGCGCTGCGTGATGCCGAGGATGTTGCCAAACAGCGCGGCTTCGATATTGCGCGTGAAAGTGCGGCGCGTGGAAATAAGCGCGACGCCGAGAGCAAAGCTCGAAGTCGTGACAACGCCAATGGCGGCATCGGCGCCTACCCAGCGGCGATGACTGACCCAGTGAATTAAGACGCCAGAGAGCAGCGCCCACAAACCGCCGCCGAGAAAAAAATTGATGTTCCACACGTAGCTCAGCACCGCACCGCCAAAGATGGCGTGGGACAGCC
>Ga0075288_1000080_pt1 | contig 10255 bp, 10 predicted proteins | sample SF_Rice_20C_0N_4_FD_69763 | JGI IMG/M metagenome (GOLD analysis project Ga0075288, IMG submission 69763) | Rice paddy soil microbial communities from Twitchell Island, California, USA - SF_Rice_20C_0N_404 | ecosystem: Environmental > Terrestrial > Soil > Paddy field/soil | place: USA: Twitchell... | reverse complement strand
CAGCAGCTCCTCGCTCTCGACGAGGGAATGCAGATGATCGACCCCGAGGGCGGAGGAGAAGGGCGGAGTGCCATCCCCCCGGGCGAACGACCCGGGCTGGGGCCCGACCACCTCGACGGCGCTGAAGCCGATTCGGTCGGGACGAAGCCCGAAGATGCCCAGCACCCGGAGGATACCGCCGGACGTAGCGTGCACGAAGCATCCATCGAGCGGCTCGGCGGGCGTATCGTCCACCACCGCCGCCCAGATGCGGTGCTCAGGCAGCTGAGCGTAATAGGACCGGGGGGTGTCCAAGAGATCGGGATCGGGTGCCGGTTCACCTCCGAGCATGGCTTCGGTCTCGTCGGGGCCCAGCGGAAGCGTGAGCGACCCTGCTTCCCAGGTCAGGTAGGCATGGTGCGCGAGCGCCACCAGATAGTCCATCCCTTCGCCGATGCCCTCCTCGGGACGCAGCGCCTCCATCAGCTCGACGACATCCGCCAGGAGCAGGAACGCATCCCGGTCGGTCGGGTCCATCCCGCCCCGCTCGATGGCCTTCTGGATCGCAGGAAAGAGAGTGCCGGTAAATCGGGAAAAGACCAGCTCCAGAGGCATCGGGCGGGGCATGCCAAAAGATAGCAGAAAGGGGTCACGCGGGGCTGTTAATGCGGGAGAAATCCGTCGAGCAGTGCGTCGAAAGAGGGCCGGGCCTCGACGTATGGGACATGGCCGCATCGGGGAAGCCGATGGAAGGGAGCTCCGATGAGCTCGGCGGTCGTGGCCGCGGCCTCGATCGGGATCGGATCGTTTTCGCCGTGCATCACCAGGGCAGGAATGCCCTGGAGGGCAGGGAGCCGGGGCCGAAGATCGTAGTCCCCGAGGCTCGACCACACCTCCTCCTGGGTCCGCCCGGTGACCCGGAAGGGGGTCAGGTCGCGGGCCCGCTCGGGGTCGAAGAAGTAGGGGGCCACGGATAGCTCGAAGATCCGCTTCTGGAAGGCGGCGGGATCGCGCTCTCTGAGGCCGCTCTCTCGCAACCGCCGGCGCTCCTCCTGAAATCGCGGGTCGAGACTGCGCCGGGAAAACGCCTGCTCGAATCCCTCGCGTGCCGCCCGCCAGGAGGGCGCGGGGGAGACGAGCGCCAGCCGCTCCACGCCGTCGCGGTGCTCGAGCGCGTAGAGGAGGGCGAGGAGGCCTCCCCACGAGTACCCGGCAATAGTCAGCCGGCCGAGTCCGAGGCGCTCGCGCAGCGCCTCCAAGTCTTCAACCTGCTCCCGCCAGCCGACCGGCACGTCGCGGCCGACGGCGGACCGGCCACCCCCCCTCTGGTCGTAGTAGATCAGCTCTCTGCCGTTGGCGAGGTCGTCGAAATAGGGGAGGAGGTATTCGTGGTGGGCCCCGGGGCCGCCATGGAGCACCACCGTCGGGTGGCCCCGACCCGTGCGCCGCACGAGCAGGCTGACATCTCCGACCGGCACCATGGTCTCGACGGCGCCGATGGCTTCGCCCACGGGCTAGAGCAGCACCGCGAGGGCGTCGGCGACGCGCCGCACGGCCGCTTCCTCGTCTGGCGTAAACGGATCGGCGACATCGCTGTCCACGTCGATCTGGCCAAGGATCGTGTTGCCCCGCCGGATGAGGACCACCAGCTCGGATCGGGTCCAGACGTTACAGGCGATGTAGTTCGTCATCGCCCGGACATCCGGCACGTTCTGATCCTGGCCGGTCGCGACGGCAGTGCCACAGACACCCTGTCCCACGGCGATGCGGGTGTGCTCGGTCTCCCGGCCCGCGTACGCTTCGAGCACCAGATCGTCGCCGTGCAGCATGTAGAGGTACACCGAGGTGTAGGGGGCGCCAGCCGCGCGGATGCGCTCCGCCGCGGTTCCCAGCAGCTCGGCGCGTCCCACCTCTCGCGCGAAGGCGCCGCGCAGCGCGGCGATGACCTTGTCCGGATCGAGGACCGCCACGGTCACCCTCCCCTGGTGCCGAGCGTGGCTCGCACCGTCGTCACCTGGTCGCCGCGGCGGACGACGATCTCAACCGTCTCGCCCGGCCGATGGCTGCGTAGCGCATCGGTCATCGCCTGGAGGTCGGGGATGTCCGCGTCACCGATCCGCGTGATGATGTCGTCGCCGCGAAGTCCCGCCTTTTCCGCGGGACTTCCCGCTCGCACGCCCGCGAGGCGCACGCCGCGCGAATCACCGATCATGTCGGGCACCGTGCCGAGGTAGGCGCCATATCCCGGGTTGGACTGGGCGGCGGCCGCGGCGGCAGGCGCCACGGGCGCAACCGAGGCGACGAAGGTCAGGGGACGAGCCCGGTTGGCGAGTGCGGTCACCAGACCGAGAGTAAAATCGGTTACCTGCTTGAAGCCCTCGAGGTTGATCTTCTGCCAGTCGTCCGTGGTGCGGTGATAGTCCTCGTGGAGGTCGGTGAAGATGTGGAGGACCGGCTTCCCCGCGGCGTAGAAGGGCGATTGGTCGCTCGGCCCGTATCCGTCTCCCTGGGCCTTGAGGTCGAAACCCGCATACCAGTTCAGGGAGTCGAGCAGCGCGGGAAACTCCTTGGCCGTGCCGCTGCCGTAGACGATCAGCCGCTTCTGCCGCATCCGCCCCACCATGTCGAGGTTGATCATCGCCTCGGTGGTGGACAGGGGGTAGATCGGGTCCTCGACGTAGTGCGACGAGCCGAGCAGCCCAAGCTCTTCGCCGCTGAACGCAATGAAGATCACGGTCCGGGCGGGCGGAGCGGCGGCCAGCCGCGACGCAAGCTGAACCAGCATCGCCGCGCCGGAGGCATTGTCGTCGGCACCGTTGTGCACCTTGCCGGTGCTGTCGGGGTCGAGGCTGCCGAATCCCCCCAGGCCGAGATGGTCGTAGTGCGCGCCGACGATGACCGCCTCGTTCCGGAGCACCGGGTCGCGGCCGGGAAGCAGACCGATGACGTTGTTTCCTCTCGCGCCCACTACGTGTGCCTGCTGCGAGACGGGTGCGTTCTTCGCGATGGTGAATGCCTGGAACCAGCCGCCCGCGGCGGGTTGGAGGCCGACCTGTGAGAAGCGGCGCGCGAGGTAAGCCGCGGCGGTGTCGGCGCCCGGCGCCCCGGTCATGCGGCCGGCCAGGCGATCGTCGCTCAGGAAGCGGATGTCGTCGAGCGCGGTCACCGGCGGCGGCACGGTACGCTCGACGACGACGGGCGCGGTGCCGAACTGCTGAGACGCCGCGCCGGCCACATCGCCGAATCCGAGCGCCGCGACGAGCAGGACCTGTGCGGCCGTCACGCACCGGCCCGATCCCGTCCGGATCATCGGGGCACGAAATCGGCGTCGGCACCGAGGCGCGACGCGAAGGCCGCGAGCAGGCGGGCGGTGCGGTCGAGATCTTCCAGCGTGATCATTTCGTTCGGGCTGTGCATGTAACGGTTCGGCACCGACACGAGCGCCGTGGCGATGCCCCGGTGGGCGTTGAAGATCGCTTCGGCATCGGTGTGGGTGTCGCGCGAGGCCGCTTCGATGGTATAGGGTATGCCTTCCGCCTCCGCGGCCGAGGCCAGCAGCTCGAAGACGACCTCGCTGACGGAGGCACCGCGCGAGAGCACGGGTCCGCCGCCGAGCCGGTAGTCGCCGTGCCGGCGCTTGTCGATGCCCGGATAGTCGGTGGCGTGCGTGACGTCGACGACGACGGCGACGTCGGGCTCGAGCGTCACGGCCGACGAGCGAGCGCCGCCCCCGGTGGAGGCGATCTCCTCGCGGGTGGTCGCCACCGCGGTGACCGACGCGTTCCGCGACCGGGTCGCCGCATACAATCGCGCGGCCTCGAGGACCACGAAGGCGCCGATCCGGTTGTCGATCGACCGACTCACGATGCGCCCATTGGGAAATTCGAGCACGCCTGCCGCGAGCACACCAGGGTCACCGATCCGGAGTCTCTCCTGCGCCTCGGCGCGGTTCGCGGCGCCGATGTCGATCCAGAGGTCTTCGACCTTGCTGACCCTTTCGCGGTCGTCCTTCTCCATCAGGTGGATGGCCTTCTTTCCGACCACGCCCACCACGGGCCCGTCCCGACCGAGGAGCCTCACCCGCTGGCCGACGAACACCTGCGGGTCCCATCCACCGATGGTATCGAAACTGACGTACCCCTCGTCATCGACATGGGTGACCATCAACCCGATCTCGTCGATGTGTCCCGCCAGCATGACTCGTGGCCGTCCGTCGGGATTCACGGTCGCATACGAGTTCCCGGCGGCGTCGGCCGCCACCCGATCGACAAAACGTTCCGATTCGGCACGCCAGGCGCGGGCCGGCGCAGATTCGAATGCGGAGGGGCCCGGGGTGTCGAGCAGCGCCTTGAGGAACGTCAGGGAATCGGGAGTCATCGTGCGTGGTCGAGTTGAGAGGGCCAAAAGGTCGCGGACGAAGCCTGTGATGTCTAGTCCCGGGCGGGCGTCAGCTCCACCGAGCGAGCCCAGACAGCGTGCGGCCGTGCATGGCGGCCTGCAGGCGCTCGGCGCCGTCCACCACGCGCGGACCGGGCCGTGATGTGAAGGCGTTGCCATCGAGCACCCACACGGGCGCCAGCGCCAACACCCTCGCGGCCTCGGGATCGGCGAGCGCCGCGAGTTCCCGGCATGACCTGGACACGTCGAAGCCGCAGAGCATCACGACGATCAGCTCGGGCCGGAGTTCCAGCACCGCGGTCCAGGGCGTCACCGTCGAATGACCTCCTGCCGTGGCGCCCACGTCCACGCCACCAGCGGCGGCCACCATGTCCGGCACCCAGTGCCCGGCAAGATACGGCGGGTCCAGCCATTCGACGCACGCCACTCTCGGCGGCACCGATGGAGCGCCTGCCCGAAGGTGCGCCAGCCGGTCTCGGAGGCCGGCGACCAGCGCCTCGGCGTGGGGCACGCGGTGGAGCGCCCGGCCTACGGCTCTGATGTCGTTCCAGATCCCCTCGAGGGTCGTGGCGGTGAGGGACAGGACCGCGGGCGCGGGGCGCATGACGCTCGCCAGCCGGTGAATCGCGCCGTCGGCGACGGCGCACACCTCGCAGAGGCCCTGCGTGATGAGGAGGTCGGGCGCCAAGCGGGCCAGCGCCTCCGCCTCCAGGGCGATCACCGGACGCCCCGCGGCCCTGAGCCGGCGGACCTCGGCGTCAATGCTCGCGCTGGGAGCCGACGAATCGATCGGACTCGCGGTGAGCCGCGGCAGCCGGGCCACCGCCGGCGGATAGTCACACTCGTGCGACACTCCCACGAGATCGTCCGCTCCGCCGAGCGCCACGACCATTTCCGTGGCCGCGGGCAGCAGGGAGACGACGCGCATGCGGCCCCTCAGCTTCGGGCCACCCGGAAGAGGACCAGGGCCATTGCCCCGAACACGACGAGCGCGGGCAGGTTGGCGTCGGCCAGTGGGCCGAGCGCCTGCTGCAGTCCCGCGATGTGGGAGAGGTAGTCGGCCGCCGGCACCTGGGCCGCGTCGGCCTTGCCCACCAGCGCGGCGGCGATGCCGGCGATGGCGATGCCGGCGAGCGCGCCGCCCGCGATCAGTCCGCTGGAGAAGAGCACGCCGGGGCCCGATTCCACCTCGGCGATCGAGTGCTCGCCGCCGCGCGAGCGGCGCTCGACCAGCCAGCGCACCACGCCGCCGGCGAACATCGCCGACGAGGTCGAGATGGGCAGGTATACGCCGACGGCGATCGGGAGCGACTGGAGTCCCATCAGCTCGATGGCGAGCGTGAGAAAGACACCGATCAGCACGAGACCCCAGGGAAGCTTCTGGGTGAGAATGCCGTCGGTGACGAGCGCCATGATCGTGGCCTTGGGCGAATCGAGCTTGGTGATCGGCCTCCCGTCGAGCTCGCGGATCCGGCCGCCGATTCCCGGATCCACGAGATAGGCGATCTCGTGACTCTGAGGGTCTACCAGGTACTTGCCCGGCACCACACCCTGGAGCGGCAGGTTCACTCTCACGACGTCCCACTGACGTCCGTCGTGCTGCATGTGCTCGCCGAGCGTGGTGACGGCGCGGTCCGATCCCGAAGCCGAAGCCTGGATGGCGACGCCCGGGTGCCGCTCGGGAACGACGTTGGTGTAACTGGCGTTGAGCAGGGTCAGGGTCCAGCCCACCGCGAGCGCGGAAGTCACCGCGCCGACGACGATGGCGATCTGCTGGCGTCGCGGCGTGGCCCCGACGAGAAAGCCCGTCTTGAGGTCCTGGCTGGTGGCGCCCGCGTTGCTCGCCGCCACCGCGATCACGCCCGCGATCGAGATGGCACCGACGCGGTGATCCACCCCGGTCCATCCGATGAGCAGAAAGATGGTGGTCGTGCCGATGAGCGCGGCGATCGTCATCCCCGAGACGGGGTTCGCGCTCACGCCGATTTCTCCCGTAATGCGCGAAGACACCACGACGAAGAAGAATCCGAACACGACGATGAGGAGCGCGCCGAGCAGATTGACCGAGAGCTGGGGGAGAACCGTGAGCAGGAGCGCGAGCGCCGCGGCGCCCACCAGCGTCACCCAGATCGGCAGATCCACGTCGGTCCTCACGCGGGCCGCAACATCGCCCATGCTCCGGCGAAGGTCCTGGAACCCGGAGCGGAACGCGCCCACGATGGTCGGCAGGGCGCGGAGCAGCGCGATGATACCGGCCGATGCCACGGCGCCGGCCCCGATGTAGAAGACGAAGTTCGCTCGCACCTCGCCGGGACTCATGTCGGCAATGAGCTTGGTCTCCGCGAAAATCGGCTTGCTCAGTCCGCTTCCGAAGAGCTTGATGGCGGGGATCAACACGAGGTAGGCGATGCAGCCGCCGGAAAAGAGATAGCCGGAGATGCGCGGGCCGATGATGTATCCCACCCCCAGCAGCTCGGGGGAAACCTCCGCCGAGATGGAAGCGCCGCGATACCCTTGCGACACCCATTCCGGATACTCCTTCCAGATTTTGAGCCCCGACATGAAGAACTTGTAGACGAACGCGAGGCCGAACGCCTGAAAGAGACGCCGGGCCTGGAGTCCGCCCTTCTCACCCGCCACGAGCACTTCGGCGCAGGCGGTGCCCTCGGGATAGGTGAGCCGCCCGTGCTCCTTCACGATGAGCGCCCGCCGGAGCGGAATCATCAGCAGGATGCCCATCACTCCGCCCACTACCGCCACGATCGCGACCTTGCTCACACTGAGGTCGTACCCCATGAGGAGAATGGCCGGCAGGGTGAAGACGACGCCCGCGGCGATCGACTCGCCGGCGGAGCCGGTGGTCTGCACGATGTTGTTCTCCAGGATCGTCGAGCGCCCCAGGGTGCGAAAGAAGGCCACCGAGAGCACCGCGATCGGAATGGACGCCGAGACCGTGAGCCCGATCTTGAGCGCCAGGTAGACGCTCGATGCCGCGAACACGAGCCCCAGGAGCGCGCCGAGTACGACGGCGCGGACGGTCAGCTCGGCGGGTGATTGGGTGGGGGGAACGAACGGCTCAAACGGCGGCGCCCCGGTCTGGGGCGGGCTCTCGGTTCGCAGCGCCATGACGATTCCGGATGAAGGAGATAGGGGGAGAACCCCTGGGAAGGTAGAGGCTTCCGCGGGGAGCGTCCAGCGAATGCCGCTCCGCGCAACGTTTTCCGCGTGACTGGAGTCACCGCAAATCGAGCCCCGGGTGGGTATTGTCGGCCATCGCGAAGCTGGCGGACACTTCACGGGGAGGCCGTATGTTGTGGACGATCTTCGTCATCCTGCTGGTGCTCTGGCTCGTAGGAGTGGTATCCTCCTACACGCTGGGCGGCTTCATTCACATCCTGCTGGTCGTGGCGATAGTCGTGCTGCTGATCAACCTCATTCAGGGACGACGAGCGGTATGAGGCTGGGGACGCTGGTCGGGATCATCCTGATCATTCTCGGGGTCATCGGCCTCGCGATGGGGGGCTTCTCCTTTACCCACAAGAAGAAGGTGCTCGACATCGGTCCCGTTCAGGCGACGGCGGACAAGAAGGAGACTGTTCCGATCTCCCCGGTTGCCGGTACCGTCGCCATCATCGGCGGAGTACTGTTGATCGCCGCCACGAGCCGTCGAAGAAGCTGAGGGATCACAGCGGGCGACACAGCTCAGGGGCCGGGGGCACACGCTCCCGGCCCCGCTCACGTCATGAGCCTCCTCGCATGGAACCGGATGGCTCTCCCACGACGTTGTACCTTGGCCACCGAGGAGAGAGGCATGCGCCGTCGGCACTCTGGCGTCAGTCATCTGCGTGATGCATAAGTAGGCGGTGCCGACTCCAAGGCGTACCGCCGGTGAGACAGGCGGGTCGTCCGCTCGCGGGCGCTCCGAACGGCAGTTCACGCTCCAGAACGAAGCGTCCCTGCGTGCACGGCTGGTGGCCCGGGACGAGCAGGCGCTGGTCGAGCTGATCGAGGTCGCCAGCCCCTGGCTCCTCGGTATCACGCAGTCGATGCTCAGCGATGCCGACGAGGCCGAGGAGGTGGTCCTCGACGTCTTCGCCTCGGTGTGGGACCGGGCCGGCTCTCTCGGAGACGAGCACGACACTTTGATGCCGTGGCTGCTCCGGATTACTCGGAACCGCGCCATCGACCGGCTCCGCCGCCGGGCCCGGTGGAAACGCAAGATCGCCCGCGCCGAAGCCTTCGGCGAGGTGCCGGTGGGACGGCCGGAGTCGGCGGAGTTCAACGAGGCCGCCCAGCCCGGGTGGCACGTGCACGAGGCTGTTCACGCCGCCCTCGACGGGCTCCCCCCCGACCAGCGCGAGGCGGTCAGACTGGCGTACTTCCGGGGTCTGACCCACTCCGAGATCGCCGCGGAGCTCTCCATTCCGATGGGGACGGTGAAAACCCGCCTCCGCCTGGCGTTCGACAAGCTCCGGGTATCTCTGGGCCCGATCAAGGACTGGGTGCTATGAGCGCACACGACTGGTACGTCGAGAACCGGGCGGCCTTCGTGGCCAGGAGCCTCGACCCCGACGAAGAACGAACCTACCGCGACCACCTGCTGCACTGCGCCGAATGCTCGGCGGAGGTGAAGCGGCTGGAGGCCGACCTCGCCTGGCTACCGATGGGGGTGGCGCCGGTGGCACCCCCGCCAGGGCTGGCCCGCCGGCTGGCCTCCGCCATCCTCGATCGGCCGGCTGGCTGGCGGCGGTACCTGCCCTACGGCCTGGCGGCCGCGCTGCTGGTTGCGGTGGGGTTCGGGGCCAGGGATCGTGCCGAGGGTGTTCGACTGCGCTCGCTCCTGGCCGACACCGAAACCCGCATGATGGCGCTGGAAGACACACTCTCTGTCCTCCGGAGTGCGCAGCACGTCCAGCAGATTCCCATTTCGATGGAGGGGAAGCACGGGGGCCTGCTGATCTTTCGGGATTCCGGGTCGCACCGGTGGTGCGTGATCCTCCACGGACTTCCGCCCGCGCCGGCGGGTAACGTCTATCAGTTCTGGTTCATCACTGAAACGGGGATGGTGCGGTCGGTCGAGGTGAACGGCGACACGTCACGTCCCGCCTTCCTTACCCTCGGCATGCCGCCGGTGCCGGCCCCGGTGATGGGCGCGGCCCTTACGGTGGAGCCTGCGGTCAGCACCTCGTCCGAGCCGCAGGGTCCCCAACTGGCGCATGTGACGTTCTGATCAGTGGGTTCCGGCTGAGTCCGCGGGTAGACTGTCGGCCAGCCAGGCAGGGGTCGGCGGTGACGGATCGCTCCCGAGCTGTACTGGAGCCTCGTCGATCGAGTCAGCGGGTATCACGACCCCGTTGGCTCCCAGCTCACGGAACAGCCTCCACTGCGCCTGGCGCGCGGCCAGCGGCCGGGAACCGTTGTACATGAGGGCCACGAGAAGCGTTCCCTCCGGACGTCCGAGATATCCCACCACCGTGGATGCGGTTCCCAGCGTGCCCGTCTTGGCCCGTACCACGCCCTCACCCGGAAATCCCGCGTTGAGCCGATACAGCGTCCCGGTGCCGTTGGCGGGGAGCAGCTGGGGGAAATTGTGTCCCGCCGGAGTGTCCGGAAACTTTGCGAGGTAGGTGACGAAGGTCTGGGGGGTGACCCGGTCGGCGTAGGAGAGACCGCTCCCATCCACCAGGAAGACACCGTCCGTCGCGCCGGTGATCTTCCGGACGTGGTCGGTCAGCAGGACCGGCCCCTGGTCGCGGCCGCCGGCCCATTGCAGCAGCAGCTCGGCCCCGAGATTGAGGCTCCTGCGGTTGATCTCGGTTGCGAGGGAATCGAGCGGAGGCGACGTCACCTCGGCCAGAACTCGGGGGCCTCCGACGGG
>Ga0075288_1000079_pt1 | contig 10292 bp, 8 predicted proteins | sample SF_Rice_20C_0N_4_FD_69763 | JGI IMG/M metagenome (GOLD analysis project Ga0075288, IMG submission 69763) | Rice paddy soil microbial communities from Twitchell Island, California, USA - SF_Rice_20C_0N_404 | ecosystem: Environmental > Terrestrial > Soil > Paddy field/soil | place: USA: Twitchell... | reverse complement strand
TCGAAGGTGAGTGCGCCGCCTGAGGACACCTGGAAGCAGGGTGTGGCTTTCGCGGTCGTCGTTTCCGACCAGCCCAGTCGGGCACCATAGCGGCGCAGGAATGGGAGGGTGGAGAGACCCGCCGGGTCCGAAATGGGACATCGATACCCGGTGGCGGTCTCGATCGGAATGAATTCCGCCTCGGCACCCACTCGCCGGGGCGTGAGCGAGGCGCCGATCGGCGGCGCGAAGACGTGCTCCGCGAGATCCGCACGAAGCGATCCGCGGGTCAGCTCCATCATACCGGCGCCCCGATCACCAGGCCGAACGGCGTGTTCGGATCGGTGGGCCATGCCTCGATGCGGAATCCCGCGGCGTCGAACAGCTCGGCGACGCTCGCGCGGTCGTACTTGGTGCTGATCTCCGTCCGGATGGATTCGCCGTTGGCGATGGAGATCTGGCCGATGCCCGGAATCGTCACCACCTGATCGCGCTTCGAGACGAGGTGCATCTCGATCCGGTGCGCCACCCGCTCGTAGAACGCCAGGTGGTCGAACGCGAGCGGGTCGAAGTCGGCGCCGAGCTCGTGATTGAGCACCCGGAGCATGTTGCGGTTGAACTCCGCGGTGAGGCCGGCCGCGTCGTTGTACGCCGCCTCGATTCTGGCCACGTCCTTCCGCAGATCCACCCCCATGAGGAAGCGATCCGACGGGGCCATGGCCGCGCGCACCCGCCCGAGGAGACGAATGGCGGCCGGCGGGTAGAAGTTGCCGATGGTGCTGCCGAGAAAGGCGAAGAGCGCCGGATGAGGAATCCGCCGCGGCAGATTCAGCTCTTCGGAGATGTCGGCGACGGCCGGCTCGACCCGAAGCCCGGGATACTCCCGCCGCAGCGTGCCGGCCGTGAGGCTCAGAAACGTCGCGCTCACGTCGATCGGCACGTACAGCTCGGCCGTGCCGACGTCGCGCATCGCGTCCAGGATGATCCGGCTCTTTTCCGCGCTGCCGGCGCCCAACTCGACGAGCGTGCGCGTGCCGAGCTGCCTGACCAGGTCCGGCATCCATCCCGTGAGCAGCGCACGCTCCGTGCGCGTGGGATAGTACTCGGGCAGGCGCGTGATCTCCTCGAACAACTCGGAGCCCCGCTGGTCGTAGAAATACTTGGGGGACAGCTCCTTCTGCGGCGCGGAGAGACCGGCCGCGACCTCCGCGAGCATGCGCGGGTCGGCCCGAACCGCCGGCGCTCGCGCAACGGCGTTAGTCACCTGATTAATCATCGCGTGCGCACCTGAAGCCGCTGAAGATCTGCCGGCGAATGGGGTAATCCCAGTTGCGGAAGCTGTTGCGCACCGCGCCGGGACGCGTGGCCCACGAGCCACCGCGAAGGACCTTGTAGTCGGTACCGAAGAAGACCTCGGAGTACTCCTTGTAGGGAAAGCTCTGGAACCCGGGCCAGGGGCCGAAATCGCCGGAGGTCCACTCCCACACGTCTCCGATCATTCCCTTGCAGCCGATGGGGGAGACGTTGAGCGGGTACGCGCCGACCGGGGCGGTGCCGAAAGCGAGCTGGTCGAGATTGGCGAGCGTCCGGTCGGGCGGCGTCTCGCCCCAAGGATAGGTACGGCGTACCCGCGCCTCCGGATCCCAGGACGCGGCGACCTCCCATTCGACTTCCGTGGGGAGGCGCTTGCCGGCGAACCGCGCGAACGCCTCGGCCTCGTACCAGCAGACGTGGCACACCGGATGGGCGGGGTCGACCGGCCCTTCGCGGTCCATCATGCGCGTCGTCCACGTTCCGTCTGCCAGGCTCCAGTATTTCGGCGCGACCGCACCCGACTCCAATCGCCACTGCCACCCCGCGGCCGACCAGTACTCCGGCGTCTCGTATCCGCCCGCGGCGATGAACAGGAGAAACTCGCGGTTGGTGACCGGATGCACGTCGATCCAGAAGGGAGCCACCTCGACCGTGTGGCGCGGGCGCTCATTATCGTACGCGGCCGACCGGTCGTCGGTTCCGATCTCCGCCACGCCGCCGGGGAACCGCACCATGCCGCCCTGCTCGCCATGCCCGCCGGCCGCGGGCGCGGGAGGCGGCGCCAATCGGGCCATGGGGGAATACGGCTCGCCCTGCTTGAGCTGTAGTGTCTGGAGCATGGTCTCGTTGTGCTGATACTCGTGCTGGAGCACCATGTTGTACACGAAACCCTCGTGCAGGAGCGGATGATCGGGCTCGAAGTCCGTGGCGGCCAGGCGGCCGAGCACGCGGCCACGGATCTGATCCATGACGCCCCTGCAGTGAGCGAGACCGGGGAGCGGGAGGGCGCCCCGCTCGCTTCGCGGATGCTCGAACGGATTGTAGAGGCCGGGCATTTCGACGAACTCGATGGGTCCGTCCAGATTTCGGGTGAGCCAGAGCTCCTCGAAGTGCGCGATGTGCCCGAGATCCCACAGCAGGGGGCTCATCAGCGGGTCGTGCTGGCGGCGCAGGTCTTCGTCGCTGAGCGGCGCGAGCAGAAGCAGGGTCCGGGCTCGGGCCTCCTCCAGCTGGGCTGCGATCGCTCCCGCATCAACCCGGCTCGGGGTGGTGATCGTCATGCAAAGACTCCTCGCCCGATCCGTCGCGGATCAGGCCTCGAGTGCCGATATGTCGTGAAAGCCACTGCCCTATGATACGGCTCGTTCGTCAGGGGGGCGAGGCGATGGGGTCACAGATGTCTGGTGATATTTGGGCTGGCCCGGTCCCTGATCTGAAGAAAACGCCGGCCCGGCCTCGGCGGTTCCCGGCGCCGCGGATCTCAGCAGGGCCAGCTCCAGCCCATCGCAGAGCGCCAGCCAGCTCGCCTCGATGATGTTGTCCGAGCACCCCACGGTGCTCCAGCGGTCGGCCCCCCGAGCCGACTCGATGATCACCCGCGGCCGCGCGGCGGTGCCGAGATGCTCGTCCACGATGCGCACCTTGTAGTCCACCAGGTGCACGTCGGCCAGGGCGGGATAGTGGGGAAGCAGGGCCTTTCGCACCGCCCGGTCGAGGGCGTTGACCGGCCCGTCTCCCTCGGCGGCGGTGTGCATCGCGGTCCCCCCCACACGCATCTTTACCGTGGCCTGGGAACGGGTCCCGTTCCCCCCACGCTTCTCGACGATGACGGTGAAATCCTCCAGCACGAAGGGCGCGCGATAGCCCGGCGCCGAGCGCCGGATCAGCATCTCGAACGACCCCTCCGCCGCCTCGAACTGGAAGCCCTGGTGCTCCAACTCCTTGATGCGCTCGAGCACCCCCGCCTCCATCCCGCCGGCGGTGAGGCCCAATGCCTCCGCCCGCATTCTCACCGTACGGCGCCCGGACACTTCGCTCACCACGACGCGCATCTGGTTGCCGACCTCGGACGGCTCGACGTGCTGGTAGCTGTCGGGGACCTTGGCGACGGCGGCGACATGGATGCCGCCCTTGTGCGCGAATGCGCTGCGTCCGACGTAGGGCGCGTGCGGATCGGGGTGCTGGTTGGCCACCTCGGCGACGTACTGGGATGCCTCGGTGAGCCGGCGGAGCGACTCCGGAGGCACCACCGGGATGCCGAGCTTGAGCTGGAGCGTCGCGATGAGCGGAACGAGATCGAGGTTGCCGCACCGCTCCCCGTAGCCGTTGATGGTGCCCTGGACGTGGACCGAGCCGGCCTGCACCGCGGCGAGAGCGTTGGCCACCGCCAGCCCCGCGTCGTCGTGAGGATGGATACCGACGGGGGTGGCGATCCGCTCGCGCACCAGAGCGACGCCATCCCGCACCGTGTCGGGGAGCGTGCCACCGTTGGTATCGCAGAGCACGACGCAGGCGGCGCCCGCGGAGGCCGCCGCCTCGAGCGTCGCGAGCGCGTAGTCCCGGTCGAGCGCGCAGCCGTCGAAGAAATGCTCCGCGTCGTAGATGACCTCCCTGCCCGCCCGCGCCAGAAACGCCACGCTCTCGGCAATCATCCGGAGGTTCTCGCTCCGGGTGGTCTCCAGCACCCGGTCCACGTGGAGCGTGGAGCTCTTGCCCACGATGGTGACGACGGGAGTCTCGGCGGCGAGGAGCGCATGGAGATTGGCGTCGTCCTCGCAGCGGATGCCGGGCCTGCGGGTGCTCCCGAACGCGGCGATCCGCGCACGCAGGAGCGGCACCTCGCGGATCCGGCGGAAGAAGTCCGCGTCCTTCGGGTTGGAGCCCGGCCACCCGCCTTCGATGTAGCTCACGCCGAGCCGGTCGAGCGCCCCGGCGATCTTCACCTTGTCCTCGACCGAGAGGGAGAGCCCCTCGCGCTGGGTGCCGTCGCGGAGCGTCGTGTCGTAGAGGTGAAGCGTCATCGGTGGCTCGGGCGTGGGTGTAAAAAGCATCGCGGCCTCTCCGGTGAGAGGCCGCGTCTGGTGACCGTTGCTCGGGAGTGTGCTGCTATCCGCGTGCCGGCGCGCCGCCTCTCGGGGAGAGTCGGAGCGTAATGCTGCTGCGGAGGGTGAGCCGCCGAGTCACGGGCATGCATATCTATACATCGCGGCCGGGCTCGGCGTCAAGCGCGGCAGCGCCGGAGCACCGGTGGCCACGCCTAGAGCGCGGGCCCTTCCCTCGCTATGTTCCCTCCATGCCCTCGCTCGACACTCTCATTCCGCGCTTCAAATCGGCCGACCGCACCACCCGGCTCGAGACGCTGCTCGACTATGCCCGGAAGCTCCCGCCCTTGCCCGAGCGCCTCGAGACGGAGCGTGAGCGGGAGGACCACCGGGTTCCGGAGTGCCAGACCCGCGTTTTCCTCTGGGTCGAGGTGGACGGCGGACAGGTCCACATCCATGCCGACGTGCCGCGGGAATCGCCCACGGTCCGCGGATTCATCTCGCTGCTCGCGCGGAGCCTCGACGGCGCCGCGCCGGAGGAGGTGGCGCGGGTTCCCGACGACCTCCTCGACCAGCTGGGGCTCAGCGAGACGCTCGGCATGACCCGGACCCAGGGACTCACTGCCATCCTCTATCGCATCAAGCGCAGCGTGGCCGCCGCCGCGTGAGCCTCGGCGTCCTCGACCTCGCGGGAAAGGGGAGCGGGTTCCTGCGGCGACGGGAGGCGGGCTATCTCCCGGCCGACGGTGACGTCCACGTCGCCGAGCGGATCATTCGCCAGTACGATCTCAGGACCGGCGACGAGATCGACGGCGCCACCCGCCCCGGCGGCAAGGGACGCGGCCCCACGCTGGAAAAGGTCATCGCGATCGACGGCCGATCGCCCGAGCAGATCCGGGGCCGACCCGACTTCGCCCGCCTCGGCGCGATCCATCCCAACGAACAGCTCAGGCTCGAGTCCGAGCTGGTCCGCCAGGGCCAATCCGACTTCACCAACCGACTCATCGATATCCTGTGCCCGCTCGGCAAGGGCCAGCGCGCGCTGATCGTCGCCCCGGCCAAGGCTGGGAAGACGATGGTCCTCCAATCGATCGCCGAAGGGGTGGCCGCCAACTACCCGGCCGCGACGCTGCTCATCCTGCTCGTGGACGAGCGCCCCGAGGAGGTGTTCGAGATGGAGGCCGCAGGGGTCGGCGAGGTCGTCGCGTCGAGCTTCGACAATCCCGCGTCCCAGCACGTGCGGGTGGCCGAGCTGCTGCTGGAGCGCGCCCGTCGGCGCGTGGAGCTCGGGGAGGACGTGGTGCTGATCGTGGACTCGCTCACCCGGCTCGCCCGCGCCTACAACGCCGTCGAGAAGGGGACCGGCCGGACGCTTTCGGGGGGTCTCGACGCCCAGTCGCTCGAGAAGCCCAAACGGTTTCTCGGCAGCGCGAGGAAAGTCGACCCGGCGCAGGGCGGCGGATCGCTCACCATCATCGCCACGGCGCTGGTGGATACGGGCAGCAGGATGGACCAGGTGATCTTCGAGGAGTTCAAGGGCACCGGCAACAGCGAGCTCGTGCTGAGTCGCGAGCTCGCGGAGCGACGGATCTTCCCGGCGATCGATCTCGTGGCGAGCGCCACGCGGCGGGAGGAGCTGCTGCTCTCCGAGGAGGCGCTGGCCGTCTCCCGCCTGCTCCGTCACCGGATCGCGGGAATGCCTCCGGTGGCGGCGATGAACGAGCTGATCGCCGACATGCGGCGCGCCCGCACCAACGACGAGCTGGTCAGGAGCCTCGCCGCCGGATAGTCAACGCGCTGCCGCGCTGGTGCGGTTGGCGCGCTCGAATTCCTTCATGAACGTCACCAGGGCGACCACGCCCTCCCGCGGGAACGCATTGTAGATGCTGGCCCGCATCCCACCCACCGACCGATGTCCCTTGAGCCCGTCCAGCCCCCGCTTGGTGGCCTCGGCGATGAACTTGGCCTCCAGGTCCTCGGTCGGGCCACGGAACGTGACGTTCATCAGCGAGCGACTGGTGGGCTGCACGGTGCCGCGGAAGAAGTCGCTGTTGTCCAGATGCTCGTACAAGAGGCGTGCCTTGGCCTCGTTGTGCTCCGCCATGGCCGCGAGCCCGCCCTGCGCCTTGATCCACTTGAACACCTCGCCGATGATGTAGATCCCGAACGTCGGCGGCGTGTTGTAGAGCGACTTGTCCGCCGCGAACGTCCGGTACTGGAGCATCGTGGGGAGGGTCTTGGGGCCCGCCTCGACCAGGTCGTCGCGGAGGATGACCAGCGTCACGCCCGAGGGGCCCAGGTTCTTCTGCGCGCCCGCGTAGACGAGCCCGTACTTGCGCACGTCGATGGGCCGGCTGTACATGTCGCTCGACGTATCGGCGATGAGCGGCACGCCGGCCGGCACGGCCGGCTCGCTCCGCCACTGGGTGCCGTAGATCGTGTTGTTGGTGGTGAGGTGGACGTATGCCGGCTCGGGCGAATAGCTGATCTCCTCCGGCTTGGGGACCCGGTCGAACTTGGTGGCCTCGGTGCTCGCCGCGATGTGGATCTTTCCCCCCAGGATCTTCGCTTCCTTGATCGCCTTCTGTGCCCAGACGCCGGTGAGCAGATAGTCGGCGGTACGCTCCGCCGGCAGCAGATTCATCGGCACCATCGAGAACTGGAGCGATGCGCCGCCCTGGAGGAACAGCACCCGGTAATTGTCGGGAATGCCCGCCAGCTCCCGGCACGCCGCCTCCGCCTCATCGATGATCCGATCGAACACCTTGCCGCGGTGGCTGTGCTCCATGATGCCGATGCCGCTGCCCGCGACGTTCCAGACGGCCTCCTGCGCCTTCCGGAGAACGGGCTCGGGGAGCACGGCCGGGCCGGCGCTGAAGTTATAGATGCGATCGCTCATATCTTGCTCAACTCCACGCTGATGATGTCCGGGTTGCCGCCGCGGATGCGGTCGAGCGCGCCGTGATTGGGCTCGCCGTCGAGGTGAATCCTGGCCAGGGTGGCCTGGGCACCGTGGTAAATGATGTTCTCGACCTCTTCGACGTTGATCGCGGCCTCCGCGAGGACGGCGAACACGTGGGCCAGCACCCCCGGGCGGTTCCGGTGGCGGATCGAGAGCACGTGGGACGCCGAGCTGCGCGCGAGGCGGTTCACCACGTTGGGCACCTCGCCGGTTTCGCCGAATGCCTGCACGATGCGGATGACCTCGTGCGCGATGGCCACCTGCGCCTGGTCGGTGGACGCGCCGATATGGTGCGTCCCGTACACGCCGGGCGCCTGGACGATGGGGTTGCCGAAGTCGGCGGAGGGGCCGGCGGGCTCGTTCTGGAAGACGTCGAGCCCGGCGCGGATGCCCTTCTCCTCGATGGCCCGGCGCAGGGCCTCCTCGTCCACCACCGAGCCGCGCGAGGTGTTGATGAGATACGCGCCGGGGCGCATCGCGGCGAGGAACTCGGCACCGACCAGATTCTTCGTTTCGGCGTTGGCCGCGACGTTGATGGTGACCGCGTCACACAACCTCGCGATTTCGAGCGGGGTCTGTGCGTAGACCACGCCCAGCGCGTCGGCCTCGGCGTGCGTGAGGCTGCGCGACCAGGCGATGACCCGCATGCCGAATGCCGCCGCCCGGACGGCGATCTCGCGACCGATCTGCCCCAGGCCCACGATCCCGAGCCTCCGCCCGTGCAGGCCTCGCGCCTTGGAGTACTCGCCCTTGCGCCAGCGTCCCTGCCGGAGATCCACCACCTGATCGGGGATGCGCCGGTCGCACGACAGGAGCAGTCCCATCACCAGCTCGGCGACCGCGATCGAGTTCCTGCCCGGGCAATTGGAGACGAAGACGCCGAGACCCGAGGCCGTCTCCACGTCGATGGTATCGATGCCCGCGCCGGCCCGGATCACCAGCGACAGGGCGGTGCCCGCCTTGAGCGCGTCGGCATTCACCTTCTTGCCGCGCACGATCAGGATGTGGGGATCGACCTGACGGATCAGCATCGGGAGGTCGTCCGCCTGCACGTCGGGCTGCGCGATGATGGCGCAGCCGAGCTCCTTGAGCCCGTCGATGCCTACCTTTTCAAACTTGTCGGCGATCAGGACCTTCATCTGGTCTCCAGTAGAGCCTCAGTCGCGGGTCGCGAGTCGCGACTCTACAACTCATGCACGAACAGCCCGCTCCGCAGCTTGGGCTCGAACCAGGTACTCTTGGGCGGCATGACCTGTCCCGCGTCGGATACCGCGATGAGCTGATCGAGCGTCGTGGGAAAGAGCGAGAAGGCGATCGCCATCTCGCCCGACCTCACCCGCCGCTCCAGCCCGGCCGTGCCCCGGATGCCGCCCACGAAATCGATCCGCGTATCGGTGCGCGGGTCGCCGATGCCGAGAATCGGACCCAGGACCCGATCCTGCAAGAGCGAAACGTCGAGGGAGTCGATCGGATCGGCCCGGTCGATCGAGGCGGGATCGATCTCGAGCCGATACCATTGCCCCGCCAGGAAGACGCAGATCTCGCCTGACCGGCGCGGTGTCGCATCGCCGCTCGCGCTCACTCGCCCTACCCGTTCGAGGCGCGCCAGCACCTCCTCAGGACTCAGGCCGTTCAGGTCGCGCACCACCCGATTGTACGGCAGAATCCGAAGCTGCTCCGACGGAAACAGCACGGCGAGGAACCATTCGTGCTCGCCGCCCGCGCCGCTGCCCTGTCTGGCCCGGAGCTCCTTGCCTGCCCGCCACGCGCTCGCCGAGCGATGGTGCCCGTCGGCGACGTAGGCCGTCGGCACGTCGCCGAAGGCCGCCACAAACGGATCCGGATCGGCCACCGGCCAGACGGTGTGACGCACCCCGTCGGGCGCCACGAAGTCGTACAGGGGCCGAGTCCCGACGAGCGGCCCCACGAGCCGGTCGATGGCGAGCCGGCCGCGGTAGGTGAGAAACACCGGCTCCGCGTTGGCCATCAGGGTCAGGACGTGGCGGGTGCGGTCGTCCTCCTTGTCGGGCCGGGTCTTCTCGTGCTTCCGGATCACGTCCCGCTCGTAGTCGTCGATGTGGACGCAGCCGACCACGCCGGTCTGGGCTCTCCCGTTCATCTCCTGCCGGTACAGGTACAGCGACGGTGCCGGCTCCTTGAGAAGGGTCCCGTCACGCAGGAAGCGGTCGAGCGCCGCACGGGCACCCAGGTACACCCTGGTGTCGTGCGGGTCCACATCCGCCGGCAGATCGATGTCGGACCGTCCGACATGGAGAAAGCTGTGCGGATTGCCGCGCGCCAGCTCCACCGCCTCCGACCGGTTCACGACGTCGTACGGCACGGCGGCCACACGCGCGGCCAGCTCGGGTGGGGGACGGATCGCGCGGAACGGATGGAGTCGCATGAAGGCCAAAGGCTAAAGGCTCACGGCTAAAGGCTAGAAGCTTACAATGGCTACGAGCCTCGAGCCTGTAGCCTTCAGCCTCCAGCCCTTTGCGAGCAACATCCTACCCGCGCGGATGAGGAGGCGTCAAGCGCTCACCATCCGCTCGCAGATGCCGAGCGCGGTATCGACGAGCATGGCAAGCAGCGCGGCAGGTAAGGCTCCCGACAGAATCATCTTCGTGTCGGAGAGGGCGAGACCGGCCGCGATCGGATCGCCCAGCCCGCCCGCCCCGATGAACGCGGCGAGGGTGGCCGTTCCCACGTTGATGACCGCCGACGTCCTGATGCCGGCCATGATGACGGGCGCGGCCAGCGGCAGCCGGACGTATCTCAGCACCTGCCCCGGCGTCATGCCGAGGGCGGACGCCGCGCCCACCGCCTCCGGCGCCGCATCCCTCACCCCGGTGTAGGTGTTCCGGAGGATCGGGTAGAGCGAATACAGAAAGAGCGCGACCAGGGCGGGAACGACGCCGATGCCGATCAGAGGGATCATGAAGGCGAGGAGCGCGATGCTCGGCACCGTCTGGAGCACTCCCGCTCCGCGGATCACG
>Ga0075288_1000078_pt1 | contig 10322 bp, 8 predicted proteins | sample SF_Rice_20C_0N_4_FD_69763 | JGI IMG/M metagenome (GOLD analysis project Ga0075288, IMG submission 69763) | Rice paddy soil microbial communities from Twitchell Island, California, USA - SF_Rice_20C_0N_404 | ecosystem: Environmental > Terrestrial > Soil > Paddy field/soil | place: USA: Twitchell... | reverse complement strand
AGCGGGAGATCGTCGCCCGCGCCCTGGCGCCACTCGGCGCGGGCACGGTTTGGGATCTCGGCGCCAACACCGGCGAATTCAGCCGGATCGCGCGGAAGGCGTCGTCGCAGGTAGTGGCGTTCGACATCGACCCGGCGGCGGTCGAGCGCAATTATCGCCGGGTACGCGTGGAGGGCGATACCGGTCTCCTTCCGCTCGTGCTCGATCTGGCCAATCCCTCACCGGCGCAGGGATGGGCACACACCGAGCGGCTGTCGCTGGAGCAGCGCGGGCCCGCGGACGCCGTCCTGGCCCTCGCGCTGGTCCATCATCTGGCCATCGGGCGCAATCTGCCCCTCGAGCGGATCGCCTCGTTTCTCTCGCGCCTGGGACGCGCGCTCGTTACCGAGTTCGTCCCGAAGGACGACGTGCAGGTGCGGCGGCTCCTGCGGAACCGCGCCGATGTCTTCCCCGGCTACTCGGCCGAAGGCTTCGAGGAGGCCTTCGGGCGGCATTTCAGGATCCACGCCGTGCATCACGTCGCCGAGTCCGGCCGGACGGTGTATCAGATGACCTCGTGCCACGCCTTCGCATGAGGGGTCCGCCGGCGAGGGTCTACCCGTTCCTGCTGGCCGTGATACCCGTGCTGCACCTCGCGGCGAACAACAGGGGCCAGTGGCGCGTCGCCGACCTGGCGGTGGTTCTCGCCGCGGTGCTCGGCGGCTGCGCGATCGTGTACGGCGTGGCTGCGCTGGGGGCCCGCGGACGGTGGGGGGGCCGCGTGCCGCCGCTCGCGGTGCTGGCCGCCATCCTCTGGTTCTGGGGATACGTGCACGTGGCCGACGTCGTGGGCCGGCGAGGCAGCATCGCGACCCATCTGATCCTCCTGCCGGTCGGCCTGGCGGTGACGCTGGGGGTCGGCTGGTGGCTGCTCCGCCGTCCCGCTACGCTCGACCGGGTGGCCGCGTTTCTGACACTGGTCGGCGTGCTGGTGGCCGGATGGTCGGTCCTGTCGATCGTGCGGGCGGAGCTTCGAAGCGCGCGGATGCTGCGCGAGAGCACCGTTGTGCGACGGCTGGCGCAGCCGATCACGGCGCGCGCCCGCGCACCGGCAGGCCCCCAACGCGACATCTATCTCATCGTCCTCGACGAATATGCCAACGCGTCCGTCACCGGACCCCGATACGGCTTCGACAACCACGAATTCCTCGACAGCCTCAGGCAGCTCGGGTTCATCGTGCCGGTGGTGCACAGCAACTATCTGCACACCGTGCTCTCGATCCCGTCGCTCCTCAACGCGAGCCTCATCACCGATCTCTCGCGCGACATCAGGGGGCGGACGGTAGACCCCACCGTGCCGAACGACCTGGTGGAGAACAACCGCGTGGTCCCGTTCCTGAAGTCGCAGGGCTACCGGTTCGCGTTTTTCCCGTCGTACTGGTGGCTCTCGACCCGGCACAACCGGCACGCGGACCTGGAAGCTCGGGTCGGCGGGGACCTGGATCCGGCCTGGATGCTGGGCGGCTCCGATCTTCGCCGCAACGTGCGGCTCGCCTCCATGCTGGACCTGATGCACCGGGAAGACACGTGGCACGCTCCGGACGGCACCCACGTGACCAGGACCCTTGCGGCGCTCGCGAAGGTTCCCGCGATGCCGGGGCCGGTGTTCGCCTTCGCCCACGTACTGAGCCCCCACCAGCCCTTCACCTTCGACCGGCATTGCCAGCGCCACCGGCCCGGTGCGCGGAAGCGTGGGGACCGGCGTGCGGCGGCCTACATCCAACAGATCGAGTGTCTCGACCGCATGGTGCTGGCGCTGGTGACGCGAATCCTCCGCGAGTCGGATGTCCCGCCGGTCATCCTGCTGCAGGGCGATCACGGCGCCAGCACACCGGCCTTCGACACGGCCTCCACGGCCGCGGAGATTCCGCCGGAGTCGGCGCACGAGCGGCTTGGCGCCTTCGGCGCCTACTACCTCCCCGACCACGGCGCGAGCGCTTTCGGCGACACGGTGACCGTGGTCAACGTGCTGGGCAACGTTCTGCGGTACTACCTGGGCGCGGATCTGCCGCGCGAGCCCGACGACATGTACCTCTCGACCTACGGGGCGCCCTACGAGTTCCGGCGGGTAGATCCCGCCTGGCTGGCGCGGGCCGACTCGAGCGCCCGGGCGGAGCATCTCGAGGTGCAGGCCGCAGCCCGGTAAATCCGGCTCGCCCGCCTCCCCGCAAGCGCGGCCGGGTTCCTACGCGTCGGGGGCCATCGCGGGTCCCGGCCGGCAGATCGCAAGCGCGTGCCGCGCCATGGCGTTCGCCAGCTCGCGCTCGCCCATCACCGCGAGCCCGCCGCCCTTGCCCTCGATGTAGGCCAGCTCGTCCTCGCTATGGGTACGCACCACGGCCGATATCGACGGATTGGCCCGCCGCGCCACATCCACCACCGCTCGGGCCTGGAAGGGATCGGGGGTGGCCACGAGCATGAGACGGGCCCGCTCCGGATGCGCCGCGTTGAGCACCGCCGGGCGGGTGGCATTGCCGTAGAGCATCGGCACGCCCCGGGCGCGCGCTCGCTCAAAGGTCACGCGATCCTGCTCGATGGCCACGAACGGGACGCCCGCGCGCGTGAGGGCATCACCAATGGTGCTGCCCACCCGGCCATAGCCTACGATGATGGCGTGGTCGCGCAACGCCGCCTCGACGCCCGGAGGCGCCGGCTCTTCGACCCCGAGTCGAGGCCGCTCCAGCGTCGAGAGGAGCCGGGGGCGCTCGCCGATCCACCGGCTCAACCTGGCCGCGCCGGCGAACGCGAGGGGGTTGAGGCTGATGGAGAGGATCGCGCCGGCGACGATCAGGCTCTCGCCCTCGGCCGGAAGCAGCCGCAGCCCGGCGGCGAGCGAGGCGAGGATAAACGAGAATTCTCCTACCTGGGCCAGGCTCGCGGAGATCGTGAGCGCCGTGTGCACGCGATAACCGAAGCCGAGCACGATCGCGAACGCTCCCGCCGACTTGCCGATCGTGATGATCAGGAGCACCGCGAGCACCTGGAGCGGCTGCTGAATCAGGATGCGCGGATCGAACAGCATGCCCACCGCCACGAAGAACAGGACCGAGAAGGCATCCCGTAGAGGCAGGGAATCCGCAGCTGCCTCGTGGCTCAGGTCCGAGCCGTTGACCACCATGCCGGCGAAGAACGCCCCGAGGGCGAACGAGACGCCGAAGAGTGCGGAGGCGCCCACGGCGATGCCCAGGGCCACCGCCAGGACGGACAGGGTGAACAGCTCGCGTGACCCGATCCGCGCCACGCGCTCCAAGAGCCACGGCACCGCGCGGCGTCCGACCAGGAACATGAGCGCGACGAACGCGGCCACCTTGCCGATCGTGACCCCGACCGTGCGGGTGAGGTCGCCGGCCGGCACTCCGCCGCCGCTGGCCTCGAGCGTGACGGCGAGCGCCGGCAACAGCACGAGCACGAGGACGGTGACCAGGTCTTCTACGACGAGCCATCCCACGGCAATGCGCCCATCGACCGAGTCGATCAGCCCCCGGTCTTCCAGCGTCCGGAGCAGCACGACGGTGCTCGCGACGGAGAGGCAGAGGCCGAAGACGAGCCCGGAGCGCCACGGCCATCCCCACAGATGCGCCACCAGCGCGCCCAACCCGGTGGCGAGGGCGATCTGCACTGCCGCGCCGGGCAGGGCGATCCTTCGGACCGCCAGGAGGTCGCCGGCGGAGAAGTGGATGCCGACGCCGAACATGAGCAGGATCACGCCGATTTCGGCGAGCTGTTGCGCCAGGGCATAGTCCGCGACAAAGCCCCGCGTGTAGGGCCCTACGGCGATGCCTGCGACGAGGTAACCGACGAGCGGCGGCAGCCGAAGCCGGGCCGCGGCGAGTCCGAAGACGAACGCGAGGACCAGGCCGCCGGCGATGGTGGCGAGGAGGGCAGTGTTGTGGGGCACGAGGGCAGACCCGGTTGGGAACGTGGTCGGTGGCCGACTCCGGGAGAGAGTACCGGTACCGCGTGCCCCAGAGCAAGCCGTGGCGCGGTCAGGCTCGCGCCACGGTCTGGTGAGGTGGCTCGGCTCACCCGCGGGCGGGCTGCAGCGCCGCTCGGCGGAGCAGCGCCTCGACCTCCTCGTCCGTGATCTGAGTGAAGTCCTCGTACCAAGCACCCACCGCATGGAAAGGCTCCGGCGTCCGCGCGCACACCACGTCATCCACTTCCCGCCGGAGAAAATCACAGGTCTCGGCCGCTCCGATCGGCACGGCGACCACCAGCCACTCGGGGTGCTGCGCCTTGAGGGCCGCCGCCGCGGCGCGCATGGTGGCGCCGGTCGCCAAGCCGTCGTCCACGAGAATGACCGTGCGCCCCCGCACGTCGGCTGGCGGCCGATCGTCGCGGTACAGCCGCTCCTGGCGCCGCAACTCCTGCTCTTCAGCGGCCGCCACGCTGGCAACGTCGCGCTCGGAGATCTCCAATTGGCGGACGACGTCGTTGCTGAGCACGCGAATTCCGCCCGAGGCGACGGCCCCCATCGCGAGCTCTTCGTGGCCGGGAACGCCCAGCTTCCTGACCAGCAATACGTCCAGGGGAGCGCGCAGGGCCATGGCGACCTCAAAGGCGACCGGCACGCCGCCCCGGGGCAGCGCAAGCACGTGGAGATTGCGTCGCCCCGCGTACGGCTCGAGCGCCGCCGCCAGGACCCGGCCCGCCTCGGTTCGATCCCTGAATCGTGGGTACATGGGTGCCTCTTCTCGCGAGTCTGTCCTTACGGGCTCGGCCTTCCCTCGAGTCGCCGGGCGAACAGGATGTATCGCACCGGCCGGCGCTCGACGCCGCCCTGCGGGTTCGCGAGCCACGGATGGCTGGTGGCGAGCCAGCGCTGCCGCCACCGGGCTTCGCGCCGTGTGTGATATGCGTCGGGCATCGTCGCACCGTACAGCGGGCGACCGCTGGGGCATTCGACCGTCTCCCAGCGAATGCCCCACGTGAAGGAGTCCGAGGGGCGGCTCATCGGCCCGGAATCCGGATCGACTGGAACATGGCTCCTCCGGTCGAGGGTAGGCGTCCGACCGCTATGCTACGGGGGTGCGCCGGCGTCCCGCTGTGACCTGGGCGACAGGGCGAGTGGGCGGGGGAAAAGAGTCCCCGCACGTCTGGACGGCGGGGACTCCAGGGATTCGATCGGGGCGCCCGGATTTGAGCCGGGGCCCTCCTTCATTCGGTCATGGTGAGAACGGCCTTGCCGCTGATGCTGCGCTGCCGCAGCGCGCCCAGGGCCTGGGCTGCGTCCCGCCACGGCACGGTCAGGGCCACGCGCGTTTCGAGCTGGCCGGCCGCGACCAGCGCGAGCAGCGAGGCGAGGTCGGCCCCGAAGCCCTCACCAGAGGCGTAGGACGCGTAGGTCTGGAGCCGCGCCCCTTCGTGACCCGGAACGAACTGGCGGAACCCGACGGGCGTAAGCTCGCCGCTGCTCGAACCGAACATGACGATGACCCCGCCCGGCGCGACGCGTTCGATCGCGTGTGCGAGGCTTTCGCCGCCGACCGACTCGGCGATCAGCGAGAACGGCCCCTTGGCCAGCTCGATCGACTCGACGACCTGCTCGGCTCCCAGGCCGCGAAGATCCTCGGCGTGCCGGGCGGCGGCGACCGCGGCCACCGACGCGCCCTCGTGGCGGGCGATCTGGATCTGGAAACGACCGACAGCGCCGCTTGCGCCGGTGATCAGCACTCGCTGGCCGGCCAAGTTACCGCCGAGGCGCAGCGTCCGCAGCGCCGTCGTGCCTGCGATCGGAAGCGTGGCGGCGGCGATGAAGCCGACGTCGTCCGGCAGGACGGCGAGGCGGTCGGTTGGAACGGCGACACGTTCGGCCCACCCGGCCTGGTCGAGCAAGGCCACGATCCGGGCTCCGACGGTTGGCCCGGAGCCGTCGGCTGCGGCGCGTTCGACCACCCCCGCGACATCCTGGCCGGGCGTCCAGCCGTCCGGGCGGATGGCGAGCAGGCGCAGTTCGCCACGGTTTACCGAGGCTGCGCGGACTGAGATAAGCGCCTCGTTCGGGGCGGGTTGCGGCTCGCCGAGTTCGGCGAGCCGCAACCGGGTGGCGCTATCGGACCCGATGACCAACGCGAGCACGGGATTGTACCTCTTTGCTGCGTGGTGGACAGTCGTCACAAAGATGACAAAACCCCTTGCCAGTTAAGTCTTTCACTGGGAAGGGGTTATAAGTCGGGGCGCCCGGATTTGAACCGGGGACCTCCTGCTCCCGAAGCAGGCGCGCTAACCGGGCTGCGCTACGCCCCGTAACTGCGGTGAACGGTGAACGGAGAACAGGGAAGGAAATGCGATTGCGTTCCCCGCCCCATGCGCCCTGAGGGACTCGAACCCCCAACCTTTTGATCCGTAGTCAAATGCTCTATCCAATTGAGCTAAGGGCGCGGCTCGATGGGCGGTACAAGACTCGAACTTGTGACCTCCACGATGTCAACGTGGCGCTCTAACCAACTGAGCTAACCGCCCCATTCAGAGGACGAGAGGACGGAAAATGACGGAGAGGACGGACAGGTGTCCTCTCCGACTTCTCCGTCCTCTCCATCCTGCATAGCGGGGGTGGGATTTGAACCCACGACCTCCGGGTTATGAGCCCGGCGAGCTACCAGACTGCTCCACCCCGCGACGTTGACGTGCGTTTGGCGCTACTGTTGCGCTCACCGATCCGACCGACGAGAGCGGGAAACGGGACTCGAACCCGCGACCCCAACCTTGGCAAGGTTGTGCTCTACCAACTGAGCTATTCCCGCAGGCGGAAGAGGATACTAGCGTCCGCTCAACACCCGCGCAACCACGGTGGGCCGGGGGCCCTGATGCCGCCGGGCCGAGGCAATGGAGGCGAGGGGGATCGAACCCCTGACCTCGTGAATGCCATTCACGCGCTCTCCCAACTGAGCTACGCCCCCGTTAGTTTCCCGCCCTCTACCCGGCGCCTTGGCAGCACGGAAACGTAGCGGCCGCCCCGGAGAGCGTCAAGCCAATGCGGCGCAAGCAGTCACGCATCATCGCGCTCGCACAAGGGATATCTTCTAGCACATGCCCAAAAAGAAGCGCGACGGGCGGGACCCGTCTCCACGGCCGTCGCAGCGGCCGGCCGACGTCTCGGCCGAGACACTCTCGGCCGATCTGTCCGTCGCCGAGATCCTGGCTCAGTCCCCGCCACCGAAGCCGCGCCGTCTCCCGAAGAAGGACAGCACCACCCTCGGCGTCTATGATGCCGACAGGGACATCCTCGACCAGTATCTCCACGAGGTCAGCAAGACGCCGCTGCTCAGCGCCCAGCAGGAGATCGCCATCGCGCGCAAGGTGCGGGCGGGGAGTGAGGAGGCGATGCAGGAGCTGGTCAAGCGCAACCTCCGCTTCGTCATCTCCGTGGCCAAGAAGTATCAGAACCGCGGGCTGGCTCTGACCGACCTCATCGGTGAGGGGAACGTGGGGCTGCTCACCGCCGCCCGGAAGTTCGATCCCGATCAGGGCGTCAAGTTCATCTCGTACGCGGTCTGGTGGATCCGCCAGTCAATCCTCGCCGCCCTGGCGCGCCACGGCCGGACGGTGCGGGTGCCGCTCAATCGCACCGCGGACCTCTCGCGCATCGTGCGCACGTCCGAGACGCTGCGGCAGGAGCTGCGGCGCGAGCCCACACCGGAGGAGATTGCCGACATCACCGGTCTGGCGGTCGATGTGGTCCAGTCACTGGCAGCGCTCAATACCACCGAGGTGCGTCTCGACGCGCCGCTCGACCCCGAGGGCGACCGCGCGCTCATCGACCGGTTCATCGCCGACGAGCAGGGCGACCCGGAAGAGCGCGCGATGGAGACCTTCCTCTCGGAGGAGGTCGAGCAGGCACTCCGCACGCTGCCACCCCGCGACGCCAAGGTGCTCCGGCTCTACTTCGGACTCGACGGTGGGCGCGAGCACACGCTGGAAGAGATCGGGGGCATGCTGGGCGTCACCCGCGAGCGGGTCCGCCAGCTGCGCGACCGCGCGCTCAAGCGGTTGCGGGAGGGCGAGGTCGGTCGCGCGCTGGCGAGCTTCGCGGCATGAGCGCCCCGGAGCGCGGGCCCTGGGCGGTCCCGCGTATCTCCGCGCAGGACGGCCTCATCACCCGCCTCGGGCGGAGCGGGATCGCGGCAGGACGTGCCTTGGCCGATGTCCGAACGTGGGCGCCCCTGCTCGCCGTCCAGATGCGGCGCCTCGGCGTGGATTCCCTTCCCATCTCCATCTTCATCGCCGTCTTCACCGGCATCGTCCTGGCGCTCCTGTCTTCCTATATCTTCACCGGCGCCGTGCCGCTGTACTTCGTGGGCGCGCTCGTCGGCAAGACGGTGATGATGGAGCTGGGACCGGTGCTCACCGGCATGGCCCTCGCCGGCCGGGTCGGCGCCAGCATCGCGGCGGAGCTGGGGACCATGAAGGTCACCGAGCAGGTGGACGCCCTCGAGACCCTGGCCTACGACCGGAATGCCTATCTGGTGGTGCCGAGGGTCCTGGCCGCGACCCTGATGTTCCCGGTGGTGACCGCGTTCGCGATGGCGGTGGGGGTGACGGCCGGATGGGTGACGTCCGTCAATCTCCTCGATCTCTCGACACCGGAGTTTCTCAAAGGGCTCAAGCAGTTCTACCAGTTCAAGGACATCTGGTTCGGTCTTCTCAAGAGCGCGAGCTTCGGAACGGCCGTGGCCCTGATGGGCTGCCTGCGGGGGCTCGACGCGAGGAGCGGGGCCGAAGGGGTCGGGCGCTCCACCACGCGCGCCGTCGTACTCGGCTGCGAAGCGATCCTCGTGCTCGACGCCTTCTGGGCTTTGGTGCTTCTGTGAGATCTCCGCCCACTCCGTCCATTCGATGATCCAAATCCGGGGCCTGAAGAAATCCTTCGGCGCCAAGCGAGTCCTCGACGGCGTGAGCCTCGACGTGCCGACGGGCCAGAATACCGTCGTCATGGGACGGTCGGGCTCGGGCAAGAGCGTGACGCTCAAGCTGGTGGTGGGGCTGCTCGAGCCCGATGCCGGCACGGTGCAGATCGACGGCGAGACGGTGCAGGACCTGGACCGCGAGGAGCTGGCGGAGCTGCGCGGCCGGGTCGGATACGTCTTCCAGTTCGCGGCGCTGTTCGACTCCATGACCGTGGGCGACAACGTCCGTCTCGGCCTGGTGAAGCGGCACCATTCCGAGGAAGAGATCGCGCTCCGGATCGAGGAAAGTCTCGAGCTGGTGGGGCTCGCGGAGGCGGTGGACCGCTATCCGGCCGAGCTGTCGGGGGGCATGCGCAAGCGGGTCGGGATCGCGCGCGCGATCGCGCTCAGGCCCCGCTACATTCTCTACGACGAGCCGACGACCGGACTCGACCCCATCACGTCCGCCGTCATGGACCAGCTCATGACCCGGACCCGGGATCTCGGCGTCACCGGTCTCGTGGTCACCCACGACATGCGAAGCGCATTCACCGTCGGCGACCGGATCGCCCTGCTGCACGAGGGCATCATTCGGCAGGCCGGCACCGTGGCGGAAATCCGGGCGACCGCCGACCCGGTGGTGCGCCAGTTCATCGAGGGCCGGCCCGACGAGATCGTCCCGCCCGCGGCGGTGCGGAGGTCGACAGCGTGAAACGAGGAAACGAATTCGCGGTCGGCCTCGCCATTCTCGCGGCGCTCGCCCTGGTCATCGCCGGCGCGCTGTGGCTCAGCGAGACCGACGTGAACCAGAAGCGGGACAACTACGCCGCGCGCTTCCGCACGGTGGGCGGCCTCGGCGTGGGCGCGCCAGTGACGCTGCGCGGCGTCCGCGTGGGTCGCGTGGAGGCCATCCGCCTGATCGAGAACGAGTGGGTGGAGACGGAGTTCAGCATCGACCACGACGTTACCCTGCCACCCAAGCCCGCCGTGATCTCCGCCTCGGCCAGCCTGTTCGGGGAGTGGAGCGCGAGTATCGTGCCCTTCGAGCCGCTGCCGGTCGACCCCAACCTCCGCGACGCGCTCGTCGAGTCCGACCGGGCGGGGGGCGAGGCCTGGCCCGGCGCCACCCTGCCCGACATCGGGCAGCTGACCGCGCAGGCCAGCCGCATCGCGGGCGACGTCGGCGACATCACCCAGCGGATCGGACAGGCCTTCGACAGCACGGCGCTCAAGAATCTGCAGCAGAGCGTCAAGGATCTCGCCGCCATCTCGCAGCGCATGGTCGTGTTCGCCAACGCCCAGACCAACCGTATCGACCGGGTGAGCCAGAACGTGGCCACCACGTCGGATGCGTTCGCGGGGGTGGCCAAGACGTTCCAGGGCGCCGTCGCGCGCCTC
>Ga0075288_1000077_pt1 | contig 10323 bp, 8 predicted proteins | sample SF_Rice_20C_0N_4_FD_69763 | JGI IMG/M metagenome (GOLD analysis project Ga0075288, IMG submission 69763) | Rice paddy soil microbial communities from Twitchell Island, California, USA - SF_Rice_20C_0N_404 | ecosystem: Environmental > Terrestrial > Soil > Paddy field/soil | place: USA: Twitchell... | reverse complement strand
CACCAGACCGGACACCAGGAGGTGGCCGACATCGGCGATGCCTACCGGCTGCTCACGCCGCTGCTCGGCACCACTCTCGCCAGCACGCTGTTCGCCATCGCGCTGCTCGCATCGGGGCAGAATTCGACCATTACCGGAACGCTCGCCGGCCAGATCGTGATGGAAGGGTTCCTGAACATCCGGTTGCCGGCCTGGCTCCGGCGTCTCATCACCCGCCTGATCGCGATCGTCCCGGCGGTGATCGTCACCGCCATGTACGGCGAGAAGGGCGCCGGGAGTCTGCTCATCCTGAGTCAGGTCATCCTGAGCCTTCAGCTCTCCTTCGCCGTGATTCCATTGGTCTATTTCACCAGCCAGCGGCGGAAGATGGGTGACTTCGTGAACGGCAAAGTGCTGGCCGCCACGGCATGGCTGGTGGTGGCGGCGATCGTCGGCCTCAACGCGTGGCTGCTCATCGGAACGTTCAGGGTATGGATGGCGTGACAACGGGAATCGGGAAGCCGGCAGCAGGAAGCGGGTCGTTCCTGCTCACCGCTTCCTGCTCCCTGCTTCCCTTCGTCTCCGGTCCTCTCTCCGCGCAGATTTCCGACAACAGCTTCCTCATCGAGGAGGCCTACAATCAGGAACCGGGGGTCGTCCAGCACATCAGCACCTTTACCCGGGCCAACGGCGGCGGCGCGTGGGCGTACACGTTCACCCAGGAATGGCCGCTCCTGAGCGAGCTCTATCAGCTGAGCTACATGGTGCCGGTGCTGCATGCCGAAGACAGCGGGACCGGACTCGGCGACATCGGAGTCAACTTCCGCTACCAGCTGCTCGGCGGCAAAGGAACGGCGGTTCACGCCACGCCGCGCCTGTCCCTCATCGTCCCGACGGGCAGCGAAGCGCGCGGACGCGGCACGGGCGACGTCTCCGTCCAGGCCAACCTGCCGGTGAGCTGGGTCCCGGCGCCGGGCGTGGCGACCCACTGGAACGCGGGGCTCACGCTCTCCAACTCCCCGGCCACTCCCTTTCTCGGAGCGAGCGCCGTCTGGCTGTTTCGGCCCGCGCTCAATTTTCTCGTCGAGACGCTCTGGACAGGTGGTGAGCAGCAGAGCCTCCTCCTCAATCCCGGCCTCCGGGGTGCTCTCAACTTCGCGAGCGGGCTTCAGATCGTGCCCGGATTGGCCTACACCATCGGCCTGAGCGACCAGGCCGGACCCGACGGGATCTTCCTCTATCTGAGCTTCGAGCACCCCTTCAAGCCACACTGATCGAGGTATTCGCCGCGGAAGCACGGAAGGCATGAGAGATGGATTGTGCTCTTCCGTGCCCTCCGAGGTTCCGTGGTGGTTAATTGCTAGCATGAGTTTGCTGCTTACTCTCTGTCTCACGCTTGCTGTCCAGGCACCTGCCAGGCTACCCGGCATCGCCGTCGAGCGGCGGCTCGCCGCCCGGCTCGATCTCTCCGTGGGTGACACCGTCCGTCTCGGCCCCGCGCCGGATTCGCTCCGCGTCCTCGCCACCGTCGCCGCCGTGTACGAGCCTCGTCCCGATCCAGCCGAGGTCCCGCTCGAGTCGCGCCGGATCCGGATGCACCTGCCCGATCTCGCCGCGCTCCTGGGCGTGCCCGACCGGGTGGACCGCTTCGGCGTCGCACTCCGGCCCGGCGTATCGCCCGACAGCGCCGTCGCGGTGCTCGACCGCACCGCGCTCGGCTACCAGGCCTACAGTTCCCGCGAGATCGCCTCCGGCTCCTCCCAGACCTTCCGCGTCGTGAGCCGGTTCCACCGGGCCATTGCGGTGATCTCGATCGTGGCCAGCGCGATCTTTCTCCTCTGCATCATGCTGCTCAAGGTGGAGGAACGGCGAATGGACGCGGCCGTCATGCGCTTCATCGGCGTGAGGCGCCGCACCATCTTCGGTGCGCTGGTGCTCGAGGCGGCGCTCGTGGCAATGGCCGGTTCCGCCGCTGGGACGCTCCTCGCCGTCGCGGCGGGCGCGGCCACCAACGCGTACTACCGGAGATTCTTCGACACCACTCTCACCTTCTCGGTCATCACGCCCGGCATCGTCACCTTCGCCGTTCTGCTTTCCCTGGCACTCGGCGTGCTTGCCGGCGCGGTGGCGGCCGCGCGGCTGGTCCGGACCCGTCCCATGGTGCTCTGGGGCCGCGGATGAGGTCGCTGGGGCTGGGCGTCCGGAGCCTGATCCGCCGCCGCCTCCGGACGGCGCTCTCGATTCTCGGCATCGCCGTGGCCGCGGCGCTCCTCCTCGACATGGTGCTGCTGAGCGGCGGTATCGAGAAATCGTTCGCGGAGCTGGTGCTCGCGCGCGGGTTTCAAATTCGCGTCACTCCCAAGGGCACCCTGCCGTTCGACACCGAGGCGACCATTCCCGGCGCCGCGGGCGTCCTCGCCGGCATTCGCGCCGACCCTGACGTCGAGACGGCCGGCGCCGTTCTCGGCACGCCGCTGTTCGGCAGAATCCCCGATTCGCTCGTGACCCTGTTTGGGTACGGCATCGAGCCTGAGGCCCAGGGCGTCTACGAGGTTACCGCGGGCCGCGACCTCGGGCCGGCCGACTCGGCCGGTGTGCTGCTCAGCCCGGCAGCCGCGCGGCTCCTCGACGCCCGAATCGGCGACACGGTGACGCTGGTGGGCCGCCTCGATCCCCAGGCGCTCGCCTCCCGGCCGGGGAGGCGGCTTGTGGCGCGGGGTCTGGTGCGCTGGGTATACGACGCGAGGGGACAGGCGTCGGTGGGCACGATCCTCCCCGTCATGCAGCGGCTGGCCGGCCAGCGCGGCGACGATCGGGTATCGGTGTTCGTGGTCAAGGCGACGAGCGACAGCGGCGTCGCCGGAGTAGCCGCGCGCCTTCGTGAGCGCCTGCCGAGACTCGAGGTGAACAGCGTGGCCGACCTCGTCGTCCACTTCAGAAAGCGGCTCGTCTACTTCCGGCAGCTCTCCTATATCCTCGGCTCGATGAGCCTCGTGGTCACGGTCCTGCTGGTCTCCACCATCCTGACCATCGCCGTCGGTGAGCGGCTGGGTGAGATCGCTACGGTGCGCGCCATCGGGGTGAGTCGCGCGACCGTCGTCAAGCAGGTGCTGGCGGAGGGGAGCGCGCTGACCCTGGTCGGGGCCGCGCTCGGGATGGTGTTGGGCCTGGTCACCGCCCGATATCTCGACGCGATCCTGACCAGCTTCCCCGGCCTTCCGGCCGCGTTCTCGTTCTTCGTGCCGCGCACCGGCGCGCTCCTCACCGCGGCGGCCGTGCTTCTGGCGACTGGCGCGGTGGCCGGCGCGTATCCGGCGTGGCTCGCCGCCCGGGCACCAGTCGCGGCCACGCTCCGCTCGGAGGCGACGTGACGCCGCCGCTGCTGGTCGCGACGGACCTTCGCAAGGACTATCCGATGGATGCCGGTACGGTCCACGCCCTGCGAGGCGTGTCGCTCCGGATCGATCCCGGCGAGTACGTCGCGATCGCGGGGCCGTCCGGGTGCGGAAAGTCCACCCTGCTGCAGCTCATCGGCGGAATAGATACGCCGTCGGGGGGGACCGTCGAGCTGCTCGGCACCCGTCTCGATCTGCTGTCCGACCGCGAGCTCACCCGGCTTCGGCTCACCCGTCTCGGCTTCGTGTTCCAGCGATTCCACCTGCTGCCGGTGCTCACCGCCCGCGAGAACGTGGAGCTCCCGATGGCCGAAGCCGACGTGCCCGCCCGGGAACGGCGCACCCGCGCCGACGAGCTGCTGGCCTATGTAGGTCTGGCCGCGCGGGGTGGCCACCGCCCCACCCAGCTGTCCGGCGGGGAGATGCAGCGCGTCGCCATCGCCCGCGCGCTCGCCAACCGCCCGGCGCTCCTGCTCGCCGACGAGCCGACCGGTGAGCTCGACGCCGCCACCGGACGCGACATTCTCGATCTGTTCCGGCGCCTGAACGACGACGGAGGAACCCTCGTGGTCGTGACCCACGATGAACGTCTCGCCGCGCAGGCGGGCAGGGTCGTCCACATGCTCGACGGCGCCGTCTGCGATTGATGCTGCTCACTCTTGCCTTCCGCCACCTCTGGGTCCGGAAAGTCCGGGCCCTGTTCCTGCTCTTCGGCTTCTCTCTCGGCGTGGGGGTGATGATCGTGCTCCTGTCCGTGGGCGAGGCGATGCTCGATCAGGCCAGAGACGTGTCCCTCGTGGGTGGCGGCGAGGTGACGATCCTGCCCCAGGGAATCGATGTCGAGGCCATGCGGACCGGCGGCGCGGGCGGAATGTTCTTCACCATCGACCGCGCTCGGTTCCTCACCCGGCAGACGATCGGCGGACCTCGTCATGCTAGCGTCGTGCGCACGGTGTCGCCCGCGCTCGAGCGGAAGCTCGTGTACCTCTGCAAGGCGCGGACTCCCTGCCGGCCGGACGCCGTGCGCGCGGGAGGCGAGATCCCGAGCCGGGCCGGGGCCGTGGGCGCGGGCCTCGATGTTCTCACTGGCCGATGGGCGGACTCGCCGGCCGACTCGGCGTACATCGCGCCCTCCGCACAGCAGCTCTACGACGAGCTCGACCGCTTTCACGTTCCGCCCAGCCCCGACTCGACGTGGGCGGAGTGGCAGTACTACAACGTCGTCACCGCCCCGAACGAGTGGTGGTACCTGACGTATCTCGTGGGAGGCCAGGTGCTCGAGGGCCGTTGGGGTGGACGTGTGCTGATCACACACCGGCGTCCCGACGGCCGCTACGAGCGCTTCACGGCGGATGCACCCGGAATTCCCGGCATGTTCGATACCACCAGTGCGGACCTCGATATCGGTGGGAGCACCGTGCGCCAGCGCGACGGCACTTACGCGCTGCACGCCGCGGCGGGCGGCGGGGCCGGACGGGTCACGATCGATCTCACCGTCCATCCCATTCCCGACCGCTTCTTTCCGGCTGTCGAGTTGCGCGAGCAGGCCTTGTTGTCGGGGTACGCCGTCCCGGCGCTGGCGGCCTCGGCGAGCGGCACGATTTGCGTCGCGGGCCGATGCCGGACCGTATCCGATGCCCCCGCCTATCACGACCACAACTGGGGCGTCTGGCGCAATGTGACCTGGGAATGGGGAGCGGCGCGAGGCGGCCGGGTGAGTGTCCTCTACGGGGGAGTCTACGAGAGCGGCGATCGCACGTCGCCCTTTTTTCTCGCGCTCGTGGATTCGCTCGGAGTGCGCCAGATCCTTCGCTTCGACGCCATTGAATATCGGGGCGCACGCCCCGCCGCGGGACGCCTGGGCACTCCGGCTCCGCGGTCCTTCTCGCTCCTTGCCGCGCGCCTCTCCGACACGCTGCGCATGACCGTCGACGTCCGTGACGCGGTCGCCACCGGCATGAATGCCGGAGCCATCCGGCGCGACTTCCTCCAGATGCGCGGAGCTTTCCGTTTGAGCGGCATGGTGCACGGCGAGGAGATCTCCGATTCCGGGACGGGGTTCTTCGAGACCTACGTCAAGCGTTAGTTTCTTGGTAACCCTCATGGACCAAGCCTTCAATCGCCTCGCGGAGCAGGTGGGCGATCGGTATGCCCTCGAGCGGCAGATCGGCGCCGGCGGCATGGCTACCGTCTTCCTCGCCCAGGATCTCCGGCACAACCGGCGGGTGGCGCTCAAGGTCATCCGCTCCGATATCGCGCTCGCGGCGGCGCTCGACCGGTTTCTCAAGGAGATCGAGCTCGCGGCCGGCCTGCAGCACCCCCACATCCTCCCGGTATTCGACTCGGGCTCCATCCAGGTGGGAGACCAGCGCGTACCGTACTTCGTCATGCCGTTCGTCGAGGGCGAGACGCTGCGGGCGCGTCTGCAGCGGGAGGGCCGCCTGCCGGTGGCCGACGCGGTGCGCCTCGCCGGTGAAGTGGCGGATGCCCTCGCGTACGCGCACCAGCGCGGCATCGTCCACCGCGACATCAAGCCGGAGAATATCCTCCTGGGGGCGGGCCACGCCGTCGTGGCCGACTTCGGCGTGGCCAAGGCGCTGGGAGCCGGTGCCGCCGCGGCGCCGGAGGGCGGCAGACTCACGATCGCCGGCGTCAGCGTCGGCACGCCGCACTACATGAGTCCGGAGCAGGCCACGGCGCAGGACGACGTCGACGCGCGCTCCGACCAGTACAGCCTCGGCTGCGTGCTGTACGAGATGCTCGCCGGCGCTCCGGCGTTCGAGGGTGACTCGCCGCAGTCGGTGATGGCCAGGAGCCTCACCGGCCCGCGCCCTCGGGCCGGCCGGGTCCGCGGCGACGTGCCCCCCTCGCTCGACCAGGTCGTGGCGCGCACGCTCGCCCTCGATCCGGCAGACCGCTATCCCGACATGACCGAGTTCGGCGCCGCCCTCCGCGACGCCGTCGCAAAGCCGGGCATGTCGCGGACCCGTCGTGCCGCGTTGATCGGCGCGGCGGTCGTGGGCCTCGGCGCTGCCGTCTTTCTCGGCACCAGGTTCTCGCCCCGGCCGGGGGGCGCCGCCGTCACCAGCGCCGCCGAAACGATCGCCATCCTCCCGTTCAACGCCGCGGGGCAGGGCGCCGACGTGCTCGGCGAAGGCATGGTCGACCTGCTCAGTACGAACCTCCAGGGGGTCGGGGGGATTCGCACGGTGGACCCCCGGGCGGTGCTCAAGCGGTGGGGCGGATCGGGAGGCAGCGCGGGCGGTGGAATCGACCGGGCGTTGAAGGTCGGGCGTGAGCTCAACGCGGGATCCGTGGTCATGGGAAGCGCCGTCTCCACGGGCAATCGTGTACGCCTCTCCGCCGACCTCTATTCCATCGCCGGCGAGCGGATCGCGCGAGCCCAGGTAGACGGCTCGGCGGACAGCGTCCTTCCCATGGTGGACCGGCTGAGTGTCGCATTGCTCCGTGACGTGTGGCGCTCGCGCGAGCCGTTGCCGAGCATCAGGATCGCGGCGCTCACCACCGATTCCATCGAGGCACTGCGGGCCTATCTCCAGGGCGAGCAGTATTACCGGCGCCTGGTGTTCGATTCGGCTTTGACCGCGTACACTCGCGCGGTGGAAGTGGACTCGACCTTCGCTCTGGCCCATCTCCGGCGGGGACTGATGTACGGCTGGACTGGTGGATACGGGAGCGCCCCCTCCACCGAGGCGGCGGAGGCCGCGCTGCGCTTCGCCGGTCGGCTGCCACCGCGAGAGCACCGGCTCCTCAACGCCTACTACCTGTTCGATCTCGGCAAGCCCCGGGCGATCGACTCCTTGCGCGCCTTCGTCGCGGACTATCCCGACGACATGGAGGGCTGGTACAACTACGGTGAGGCGCTGTTCCACCTCCGGGAGTTCGCGCCGAGCAGCCCCGACACCATCATCGCGGCCTTCGACCGGGTGCTGCGGTCCGATTCCTCACTCACGCCTGCCGTGATTCACCCCTTCCAGTTGAGCCTGATGTATCGCGACTCCGCCACCCTTGCCCGATACGAGGTTCTCTGGAAGAGGTATGCCCCGCCATCCCGGCAGGACCTGTTCGGGACTGCACGGCGCATCGGCGACGGTCTCCCGGTGTCCGACAGTGCCCTTGCAGGAGCCATGCGGCTGGATCTTGGCTCCATTCTCTTCGCGCTCGCATCCAACTACCGTCGCGAGGATGCCACCTCGGACACGGTCCTGCGGATCTGGGGAGATGCCTTCAAACGAATGACGGGTGTCTCCGGGCGACTCGATCGAGCCGGCCGGGTCCACGACCTGATGGGTCGTGGCTTTGCGCTCGTGGGGCTGGGGCGCTTGAACGAGACCTTGCCGCTGGTCGATACCCTCGGGAAAGTCTCTCCGGGCGAAGACGACGAGTTGCTCGGAACGCCGATCGTTCTCGGCATCGCTCCGCGGGGGTGGGGCGGCGAGCGCTTCCAGACTCATACGGTGCGGATCCCGTCGGGCCGATTCAGGGAATACATCCTCGCCCTGCTCTCCCTGGCCTACGGCCGCGTGTCCGAAGGCCGTAACCATGTCTCGGCCGGGCTTGCCATGCCCGACTCCTCGCCATCGGCGGACGACCTCACCGGATTGCTCATTGCCACCGGAGGTTGGGCCTCGATGCTGGAGGGAGACACGGCCGAGGGAATCCGCCAGCTGCGCGCCGGGATAGACTCGGCCGCGAACCCGAAGAGCGGCGACGACACGGCGATTCTTCGCTTTCAGCTCGCGCTGGCACTCTCGGCGAGGGCGGAGACGAGGGCGGAAGGGATCCGCTGGCTGAAGTACGCCTTCGATACCGGACCCGCATACATCATTCCCCTGACCTACCTGGCGCTGGGTCGCGCGTACGAAGCCGAGGGCGCCCGGGATTCCGCGACATACGCCTACGGTCGCTTCCTCAAGCTCTGGGACAAGGCCGACCCATCCCTGCAGGGCAGGGTGCAGGACGCTCGCGACGCGCTGGCACGTCTCACGGCCGAGCCGAGGCCCTAGTCAGAGGCCGAGCCTGAGCCGCACCCCGGCGGTGCGATAACGAAACGCGCCGGTCGTCGAGCTGGCCGCGTTGTTGGTCACGCCGCCGAACCCCTCCACCCGGTTTCCGTCGCCCCAATTGACACCCACCCGCGCTTCGACGTGCCACTCGGTCTGGGTGTCGCCCTCGCGACCGATCTGTTGGCCGCCGAGCCCGCCGGCCACCGTGCCATCCCACTCGCGTTCCCCGACGCGCAGGGCGGCAGTGCCCTCGAGCAGGTGGAAGCGGTCCGGAGAGAAGTAGCCGACACCGCGCTCGCGATAGCCGAATGCGCGGCCCGCGGCACCGATCGTGATGTACTCGCCGACCCGCTGCGTGACCGCCGCCCTCGCCTCCTTGCGCCGGTTGCCGTCGCTGAGCCAGAGCGCGCCCCCGCCGCCCGTGAGCGTCAGCTCGGAGGCGGGATGGACGTCGAGGTCTCCCTCGAGCGATTCGATGTTCAGGTTTCGCTCGATGAGCGACGCGATTTCGTCGAACGGGTAGCGGGCGTAGCCGGCGCCGACCCCGAATGCTGGTGCCGGGCGCCAGCGCAGGCTGCCGCGGTAGGTCGCCGCGGTGCGGGAGTCTCCTGCGTCCGGATCGAGCCGCCGTGCGCCGGCGAGCGCTCTGGCCTCCACCTGTCCCGCGGACCAGGCCAGCCCGGCCTCACCGCCGTAGCGCCATGCGTCGCGCAGGCGGTCCGAGGCCTGGAGTACGTTCCCGGCAGCGAGAAGGTCGAGGCCGGCGGTGAGTGGTAGCGTCAGCGAGTGGGTCTGCCAGAAGTTGGTGTTGTGGTCCGAATCGTTGCTCCAGTTGGCCGAGGATTCGAGCGACGGTCTGGTGGCCACGCGGATCGCTCGCCGCAGGGCCAGCGCGTCGGCATTGGTGGAGTCGCGCTCGATCGCGGCGTCCGCCTGGTGTTTCGCGGCCGTCTCTCGCCCCTCCCAGTGGTACACGTAGCCCAGTCCGATCATCGCTTCGACGTGCTGCGGGTGCCGGGCCAGGAGCGTGTCGTAGAGGGCGATGGACTGGCGCCTGCGTCCGGCCCAGCCGAGCACCCGCGCGTGGGCAAGCTGGAGCTCCGTATCGTCAGGGTCGGTGGCGCGAGCCCGGGAAAGCAGGACGAGCGCGGAATCGAGCCGTCCTGCCCGCGCGAGCGCCAGCGCCTGCCCGGCGGCTTGCTGTGCCGAGACCCGTGCGGCACCGAGCAGCAGTAGCAGCGTGCAACACGATGCCGTGACGCGGAACCTCACGGCCGGATGTATGTTGGGATATATGGCTGATGAGGAAGACACTCGGGCCTTGGGACGTGGCCTCATCGACACCTTCGGAAAAGGGTGGGCCAAGCCCGACGTCGACCAGATCATGTCGGTCTACGCACCCGACGCGGTGTTCGTGGAAACACCGTTTTCGGGGGCGTTGCGGGGAACCGAGGCCATCCGCCGGTACTGGCTGGAGGTACCCTACAACCAGTCCGAGGTCACCTTCATGTCCGGTGAGATTTACGCGGCCGGGCCGTGGTTCTCAACCGAGTTCAAGTGCGTGTTCCGCCGGAGGCGCACTGGCGAGTGGGTGGATGCCCGGGGCGCCATCTTCTGCGAGACCGGTGGCAGCCTGATCACCGAGATGAGGATGTACTGGCACCGGTGGAACGGAGGTATCGAGACGAGCAAGCCCTGAGACGGCAGTCGGAGGACGTCTCCGTACCGAAAACAGGACGGCCCGGCCGCCAACAAAATTTGTAAGGCCTTGTACAATATAGATGTACGATCTGGCACGCTGTTCGCAATTGGTAACATGGTCGGTTCCAGGCGCAACTTCGTGCCCCGTCAAAGGTTCCAGGCCGTAACCGTAGTCGCCCCGGAGGCGCTATGATCTCCGCTCTCCTACTCTCTGTCGCCCT
>Ga0075288_1000076_pt1 | contig 10471 bp, 8 predicted proteins | sample SF_Rice_20C_0N_4_FD_69763 | JGI IMG/M metagenome (GOLD analysis project Ga0075288, IMG submission 69763) | Rice paddy soil microbial communities from Twitchell Island, California, USA - SF_Rice_20C_0N_404 | ecosystem: Environmental > Terrestrial > Soil > Paddy field/soil | place: USA: Twitchell... | reverse complement strand
CAGCAGGAGATGTTCAAGCTTTACAAGGAGCACAGCGTCAATCCGCTGGGCGGCTGCTGGCCCATGCTCCTGCCCATGCCGGTGCTGTTCGCGCTCTTCTTCGTGTTCCAGAACACGATCGAGCTGCGCGGCGCCTCCTTCCTCTGGCTGCCCGACCTCTCCCGTCCCGACCCGCTCTACATCATTCCGCTCATCATGGGGCTGTCGATGTTCGGTCTCAGCAAGGTGGGGCAGGTGGGCATGGAGCCGAACCCCCAGATGAAGATGATGCTCTACGTCATGCCGGCGATGATGACGTTCCTCTTCCTCAACTTCGCCTCGGGGCTCAACCTGTACTACGCGGTGAGCAACATCGCGAGCATCCCGCAGCAGTGGATGCTGGCCCGGGAGCGGCTCAGGCGGACGGCCGGGCAGATCGCGCAGGTCAAGACGGCGCCGCCGGCGAGGAAGAAGAAGGCGTAGGAGCCGCCACCCTCACCACCATTGCCCGTTGATCGATCGCGATGACGTAGTCCTTCAGCACTTTCGTACCGATCGTCACGTGCGAAGGAATCTCCGCAGAGCACGAGCGATCGCATACGGACCTCGGAGTCGAGTGGAGGGTCGGGCAGTGTCCCGATACTGATGCTCCACCGGGCTCCGTGGTTGCGGAGCTATAATTTCCCGCCATGCTCTCCGACCCCATCGCCGCCCTCGCCACACCGCCCGGCCGATCCGCTCTCGCCGTGGTGCGCCTGAGCGGCGACGGCGCGCTCGACGTCGCACTCCGCGTCATCGAGGGCTTCCAGGCCGACCGGCCGCGGGTCGCCACGCTCGCTACGTTCCGCGACGACGCCGGCGAGCCGATCGACCGCGGGCTCTACACCGTGTTCCCGCGCCCCCACAGCTACACTGGCGAAGACATGGTCGAGCTCTCCTGTCACGGCGGGCTCCTGGTGCCGTTCCGCCTGCTGTCGGCCCTTTGCGCGGCCGGCGCGAGGCAAGCCATGGCCGGCGAGTTCACCCGCCGCGCGGTGCTCAACGGCAAGCTCGACCTCGTCCAGGCGGAAGCGGTGGGCGACCTCATCGACGCGGTGGCGCCGGCTCAGGCCAGGGCCGCGCTCCAACAACTCGACGGCGGCCTCTCCCGCCGGCTCCAGGAGCTGCGCGACTCGCTGATCGATCTTCAGGCGCTGCTTGGCTACGAGATCGATTTTCCGGGCGAGGACGACGGTCCGGTCCCGCCGGCTCGTATCGCCCAACGGCTGGAGAGCGTTCAAGCCCGGATCCGAAATCTCGTGGCGGGCGCCGCGTCGGGCGAACGGCTTCGCGAAGGCGCCTCGCTGGTGCTGGCCGGGCGTCCGAATGCAGGCAAATCCTCGCTCTTCAACGCGTTGCTCGGGCTCGACCGCGCGCTCGTCACCGACGTGCCCGGCACCACCCGCGACGCGATCGAAGCGCACACCGATTTTCTCGGCTGGCCGGTGCGGCTGGTGGACACCGCCGGATTGTGGGACTCGTCCGACCGGATCGACCGGCTCGGCGTCGAGATGAGCCGGCGCTATCTCTCGGCGGCCGACCTCGTGGTGCTCTGCGTCGAGGCCGGACGGGACACCGGAGAGGACGAGCAGGCGGTCGCCGCGGCACGGCCGACCCTCGTGGTGCGCACCAAGGCCGATCTGCGTCCCGCCGCCGAGGGCCAGCTGGCTGTCTCGGTGGTGACCGGCGTGGGTCTCGGCGAGCTCCGGCGCGCGGCAGCAGAGCGTGTGTTCGGCGACCGGATCGTCGTGGCCGACCTCGAGCCCGGGCTCACCCGCGAGCGGCACCGCGCGGCCCTGACCCGGGCGGCCTCGGCGCTGGAGGAGGCGCTGCCCCACATCGCGCCTTCGGGCGACGTGGTCCTCGCCGCGCACCACGTGCGTGAGGCGACGAGCGCTCTGGATGAGCTGCTGGGGGTGGTGGACGTGGAGGAGGTGCTGGGGAGGATTTTTGCGGGATTCTGTGTGGGGAAGTAGGGGGGTCGCGACTCCTCACGCCGTCTGCACTCCCCTCGCCGCGTCTTCCGCCACCTGAAACTCCTGGGCCGATGCGCGCACGGCGGTGGCCAGACCCCGCTCGACGACCAGCGCCTCCGTCATGCGGTAGCCGAGATAGTAGCCGGACCGCTCGGGGAGCACGCGCCCGTTCACCAGCCGGGCCGCGGGGCTCATCCCTCCCGACAGAAACCGGAGCCGCAGTCCCAGGCCGCTGGTCTCGAGGTCCGGCTCGACGGCCCGCCGGAGAAACGCCTCCATCTCCCGAAGCCGGTGATACTGCCGGCGGGGATAGCCGAAGTAGTCCGCCGGATCGAATCCCGGTGCCACCGCCTGCGCCGCGTGTACCGCCAGGCCCTCGTTGACGAGCAGCTCGCGCAGCGTCGCCCGGCTCCCGGTGGACCAGTAGTCGTAGTAGCCGCCCTGGTCGGCGATCAGCCTCCGCATTTCGCTTCCGCTCGTCGCCGAGGTGTAGCGGACCGTATGGGCGAGCTCGTGTGCGATCCAGACGGGAATCAGGTCGGGCGGCAGCCCCATCCCGTATGTGTCCGGGTTGACCCGGCCGGTGAAATGCTCGAGGCAGACGAACGCGATGCCGCGCCCGGCCACCACCAGCTCGCCGGCGTTCGCGCCGCCGAGCCCCACCATGAGGTAGGTGTCGGTAGGCCGGTCGATCTGGAGCAGCTGTTCCGCCCGCGCGATCGCCTCCTCGGCGACCTGCACGAGATCAACGGTGGCGGCGAGATGGCGGAGATCGTTCCGATCGGCGCGGAGGGCCGCGGTGATGATGTCGTCGGCGTGCGGACTGTCGGGATCGAGAACGTAGTTGCGCCAGTAGGCGTCGAGAATGAGATGGTGGGAATCACGATAGCGCCGATACGCCGCGTCCCTGTCGTCGGCGTCGAGCACGGCGAGGAAATCAGGCAGCAGATTGATCAGCACGAACCAAAGTAAGCAGACAACGGGGAACGGTCTACTGCTCTCCGCTCTTCTTCTGCTTTGCCACCTCGTCGAGGAACCGGCGCTCGGCCGGCGTGAGGCTCGCGATGCCTTTCTCGCTGATCTTGTCCAGCACCCGGTCGACCTCGGCGGCCACCGGATCGGCATCGGGTCGCCGGCGCTGCCGGAGCGGCGCGGGCGGCGTGCGGTGCTCGGGCTCGGCGCCGCCCGACTGCACCATCACCACGCGCTCGACGGCCCTGGGCGGTGGATGTGGGCTCCGGCGCGAGAGCGCCTGCAGCCGGAAGAAGACATAGCCGAAGAGCGCGCCGCCCACGTGCGCGATGTGGGCGATGCCGTCGTTGAAGTAGAGCGCGCCGAGCACGTCGAGGCCCACGATGACGGCCACGAACGTGCGCGCCCGCACCGGAATCGGAATGGGGAAGATGACCAGCTCGGCGTCGGGCCAGAACAGGGCGAAGGCGATGGCGACGCCCAGCACCGCGCCGGACGCGCCGATGAACGGCCCCACGGACATGAAGCTGGCCAGTCCCATCGAGAACACGGCGGCGCCGATGCCGCAGTACAGATAGTAGAGGATGAACTTCCGGCTGCCCATCCGGCCTTCGACCGGCGCGCCGAAGACGAAGAGCATCAGCATGTTGCCGAGCAGGTGCAGGAGCCCCGCGTGGACGAACATGTAGGTGAGGAAGGTCCACGGGCGGGTCAGCGCGCCGCTGGGCGAGAACTGAAGCTCGGTGAGGAGGGCCGGCGACGTGAACACCGTCATGAGCAGGAGCAGCACCACCGCGTTCGCGATGATGAGGCGTCCGACCCAGGGGGTCAACCGGCTGGAGGGAGAGAGACTCATCGAACCACGCCCTTCACACTGAGGTCCCGCTCATGCGGGCTGCACCGTCCGGCCAACCCGGGCGGCCTGACAGATCCGCTCGCATAGCTCGGGGAACTCGATGCCCACCGCCCTGGCCGCCTGGGGGAGGAGACTGGTGGCGGTCATGCCAGGCAAGGTGTTGACCTCTAAACAGAAGAGTTCCCCGGCCGGTGTCAAGCGAAAATCGACCCGGGAGTAGCCACCGAGCTTGAGTGCCTCGTGCGCGAGCAGCGACAGCCGCCCGCACTCCGCCGTAAGGGACGCGGGGAGGTCGGCCGGGAAGATCTCCTGAGACATACCAGGGGTGTACTTGCACTCATAGTCGAAAGTTTCGTGCCGGGGAATGATCTCCCCGGTTGCCAGCGCCTTGCCCTCCAGAACCCCCACCGTCAGCTCCCTGCCGGGGACGAACCGCTCGATCATCACTTCATCATCATACTGCCGGGCCAGGGTGACGGCTGCCTGGAACTGGCCGGGCTCCTTCACGATCGTAAGTCCGACCGTGGAGCCCTGCTTGGAGGCCTTGACCACCACCGGCCACCCAAACTCGCGCCCGACCGTCTCGACGTCTGCGGGAGCCATCACCCAGTCGGCGGTCGGCACCCCGGCCAGCCGGAACAGCCGCTTGGAGATGTCCTTATCCATCGCCATAGCGCTGCCGAGCCGGCCGCTCCCGGTGTAGGGCACCCCCACCATCTCCAGGATGGTCTGTATCGTTCCGTCCTCACCCCGTCCTCCGTGGAGTGCAAGGAACAGCACATCCGCCCGGCGGACGACGGGCATGTCCCCCAGCCCGGACAGGAGCACCCCCCGCTCCAGCGCCTGAAGCTGGCCGGCGGAGGGCGGCTCGACGCCCACCGACCCGGAGAGCATCGTGCGCTCCTCAGATTCGGGGACGTACCCCCGGGCCGTGTCCACCACAGCCACCTCGTGCCCCCGCGACCGGAGCGCGGCGACGACCTGGACGGCGGACGCGATCGCGACGTCGCGCTCGGCGGAGGTGCCGCCGGTGAGAACCGTTATGCGCATGGGCGTCACCGCCCGATCAGCTGCTGCAGCACGTCGTACCGGCTTACGATCCCGACGAGCTTGCCATCCTTCCGCACCAGCGCCGCCGGGCTCTCGCGCGTGAGCATCGGGCCCACCCGATCGGTGGACGTGCTCGCCTCGACTTCGGGGAACGGCGCCTCCATGACCTCCCGCACCGGCCGGTCGAGCACCGCCGGCTGGGCCAGCGCGCGCGCCATCAGGGTGCCCTCGTTGAGGCCGCCCACCGACTGCCCGTTGTCGACCACGGGGATCTGACTCACGCCCCACGTGCTCATCAGGTTGAGCGCCTGACGCACCGCCGCGGACGGCGCGACGCTCACGAGTGCCGGCGCTCCGGGCGTCCGCCTCTCGAGGAGCTGCTCGACCGTGACACGCGGCGGCTCGAGCATCTGGTTTTCCTGCATCCACTCGTCGCTGAAGATCTTGGAGAGATACCGCTCGCCGGCATCGGCCAGAACGGTCACCACCATGGCGTCGGGACTGTCCACCTCCCGAGCAACCTCGAGCGCCAGCCACACGTTGAGCCCCGTGGACCCGCCGGCGAGGATGCCCTCCTCGCGCGCGAGCCGCCGCGCCATGGTAAACGCGGTGCGGTCCGGCACCTGGCGGAATTCATCCACCCAGTCGAACCAGAGGGTGGTGGGGATCTTGTCGCCGCCGATGCCCTCTACCTTATACGGGTGGCCCTCGCCCAGTGTCCGGGTACGGTGAAAGTGGGCGTACAGCGATCCGATCGGATCGCCGGCGATCACCCGGACCTTCGCGTTCTTCTCCTTGAGATACTTGGCCGTCCCGCTCACCATCCCGCCGGTGCCCGCGCCTGCCACCAGGTGGGTGATCTTGCCTTCGGTCTGCTCCCAGATCTCGGGCCCCGTCGTGGCGTAGTGGGCCTCCGGGTTCACCTGGTTGTAGAACTGGTTGGCCAGGACGGCGCCGGGCGTGTCCTTGACGATCTGTTTGGCCTTCATGACGTAGTTGTCGGGATGATCGGGCGGCACCGCCGTGGGCGTGATCACCACCTCCGCGCCGTAGGCCTTGAGCAGCCGCACCTTTTCCTGCGACATCTTGTCGGGCATGGTGAAGATGCAGCGATAGCCCTTGAGCGCCGCGGCGATCGCGAGTCCCACGCCGGTGTTGCCGCTGGTGCCCTCGACGATCGTCCCGCCCGGCTTGAGCTCGCCCCTGCGCTCGGCGTCCTCCACGATGGCGAGGCCGATCCGGTCCTTGAGCGAGCCGCCGGGATTCGAGTACTCCGCCTTGCCGTAAATCGGCGTCCGGATACCCGCGCCCACGCGGCTCAGCCGGATCAGGGGAGTCCAGCCGATCGTGGCGAGGACCGAGTCGTAGGGTCGAGCGTTGCGTACGGTCATTGCGCGGCGCTCCGGGAGCGCGGGTTGCGGAAGTGCACCGGCTGGAGGAACGGTCCTCCCACCGGGCGGCCGCGTCTCAAGGCCGGCGAATAGCGAAGCGAGGGGGCGCCCTCCACCGCCGCCGAGTCGAGCGCGGGGTATCCGCTCGACTCCGCGACGCGGGTCGAGTCGGGGACCAGCCTGCCCTGCGAGTCGGCGTAGAGCCGGAGGAGCACGCGTCCCTCGATGCCCTGGTCGAGCAGCGGCCGCGGGTACTCGACCGGCGACACGGGATTGAGCGCCACCGGAGGCTGCAGCGAGGCATCGGGCGCCGCATCGGTATCGGCGCCGGGGACAATGCGAACGGTACCATCGTCGGCGCGGCCGCACGCGGCGGCGAGGAGACAGAGCAGCACCGGGCCCGCCCTCACTGCCGGTCCTCCGCCCGCCGCTTCATCTCCGCGAGACGGTTGAGCGCCTCCAGCGGGGTGAGCGCGTCCAGGTCGAGCGCGCGCAGCTCCTGCATCATCGGATCGGGCGGGGGCGGCGCCGGCGCCGGCTCCCCGAAGAGCGCGAGCTGGCCGGGATCGCGGGCGGCGTCCGGGGGCGCGCCCGGCACCATGCGATGCTCCCCTTCGAGGGTGCGCAGAATCTCACCCGCGCGGCCCACCACGTCGCCCGGCAGGCCCGCGAGTTGTGCCACGTGAATACCGTAGGACCGGTCGGTGCCGCCCGGCTCGAGCCGGTGGAGGAACACGACCGTGCCTCCCGTCTCCCGCACCGCCACGTTGTAGTTGCGCGCGTGCTGCAGCCGCTCGGGGAGCTGCATCAGCTCGTGATAGTGGGTGGCGAACATCGTCTTGCATCCGACCCTGTCGTGGAGATGCTCGGTCACCGCCCAGGCGATCGCCACGCCGTCGTAGGTGGATGTGCCGCGGCCGATCTCATCGAGCAGCACCAGGCTCCGCCGGCCCGCGTTATGGAGGATGGCGCTGGTCTCGCTCATCTCCACCATGAAGGTGGACTGGCCGCGCGCCAGGTTGTCGCTCGCGCCCACCCGGGTGAAGAGCCGGTCCACCACGCCGATCGAGGCTTCGGCGGCCGGCACGAACGAGCCCATCTGCGCCAGCACGACGCAGAGCCCGATCTGCCGGAGAATGGTGGACTTGCCCGCCATGTTGGGGCCGGTCACCAGCGCCACCCGCTCCGCTTCGGTGAACCGCGCGTCGTTGGGAATGAACGATTCGCGCGGCATCATGCACTCGATGACCGGATGGCGCGACTCGCGCAGCACCAGGTCGTAGCCATCGTGCACCCGGGGCCTCACGTAGCGCCCGGTCACCGCCTTCTCCGCCAGCGTGGTCCACACGTCGAGCCGCGCGAGCACCCGCGCGGTGCGCTGCACCCGCTCGATTGCGCTACCCACCGACGACCGCAGCGCCGAGAACAGCTCCGCCTCGCGCACCGCCATCCGCTCCTCGGCACCGAGCACGCGCGACTCGTACTCCTTGAGCTCGGGCGTCACGTACCGCTCGGCGGAGGCCAGTGTCTGCCGCCGCTCGTAATCGGCGGGCACCTTGGCGGCGTGCGCGTTGGTGATCTCGAGGTAGTAGCCGAAGACCTTGTTGAACCCGACCTTGAGCGATGGGATTCCGGTGCGCTCCCGCTCCCGCTGCTGGAGCGAGGCGATGTACTGGCGCCCGCCGTCGCGCAGCGAGCGCAGCTCGTCCAGCTCCCGGTCGTAGCCGTGGCGGATGACGCTGCCGTCACCGAGCGCCTGGGGGAGCCGCTCCTCCAGCGCTCGGCGCAGCTCGGACGCGAGATCGCCGAGAAGATCCAGCTCCTCGACCGCCTCGGCCAGCGCGGGCACGCGCTCGAGTCCGCCCAGCGCCCCGGCGACGTCCGGCAGGCGGTGGAACGAGTCGCGAAGCGCCCCCAGCTCCCGGGGCGTGGCGCGTCCGGCGGCGGCGCGGCCGGCCAGACGCTCGATGTCGCGTACGCCGTCGAGCGCCTCGCGGAGCCGGGCTCGCCCGCGGCCGTCGGTGACGGCGACCTCCACGGCGTCGAGCCGCGCCTCGATGGCGGCGGGATCGCGGAGCGGGGAGAGCAGCCACTGGCGGAGCAGCCGGCCGCCCATCGGCGTCACCGTCGCGTCGATGGTCTCGAGCAGCGTGCAGCCGCGCACGCCGGCGCGGAGCGGCTCGACCAGCTCGAGGTTGCGCCGCGTCATGTCGTCGAGCCAGAGGAACGCGTCGGCCCGGCGGACGAACGGGCGGGCCAGGTGCGGGAGGCCCGAGGGCTGCAGCTCGCCGAGATAGCGCACCAGCGCGCCGGCCGCGCCGAGCGCGCCGGCGTCCTCGGGACCCAGGCCGAGCCCGTCGAGCGAGGCGAGCGCGAAGCGGCGGCAGAGGTCTTCGCGCGCCAGCTCGGCGTCGAACTCCCACACGTCGCGCGCGACCATGGGGCGTCCGGGCATGGCGTCGGGCAGCGCGGCTTCAGCGCCGGCGGCAATCACGACTTCCGCGGGCGCCAGACGCGAGAACGACTCCTCGAGGCCCGCCGGCGTCACCGTTTCCAGCACGAACTCGCCGGTGCTGAGATCTACCGCCGCGAGCCCCGCCGCCCGCGCTCCGGGCGCTCCGCTCATCGGCGCCACCGCGACGATCCAGTTGTTCCGTGCGCCGGCGAGCCATCCCTCCTGGAGCAGCGCGCCGGGCGTGAGCGTCTCGACCACCTCGCGGCGCACCAGTCCCCTGGCGAGCTTCGGGTCTTCGACCTGCTCGCAGATGGCGACGCGATGGCCGGCGGCGACGAGCTGGCGCAGATAGTCCGTGGCGGCCTTGACGGGAACACCGGCCAGGGGAACGCCGTCGCCGCGCGAGGTGAGCGTGATGTCGAGAATGCGGGCGGCGAGCTGGGCGTCTTCGTGGAACATCTCGTAGAAATCGCCGACCCGGTAGAACAGGATCGTCTCCGGATGCTGCGCCTTCACCTCGCGCCAGTGCTTGAGCATCGGCGGCGTCGAGGAGGCGGCCTCGCGGCTCACGGGGGCCACGGGAGGATGCGGGAAGACGGGCGGGGGCCGGGCATACCGGGGAGAATATAACGCTTTACTATAGAGCCGATCATCAGAGTCGGTCATCGTCGAATCGATCATCACACAGGGGCGTCCATGTCCGAGCCGTTCCACTTCGCCTTCTTCGTGCGCGACCTCGACTCCACCCGGCACTTCTACGGCGAGATCCTCGGCTGCCGCGAGGGGCGCAGCACCGACACCTGGGTGGATTTCGACTTCTTCGGCAACCAGATCTCGGCGCACACTACCGGTCTCGTCACGCCGACCCAGAACACCGGCAAGGTCGAAGACCTGATGGTCCCGATGCCGCACTTCGGCGCGCTGCTCCCGTGGGACGACTTCGCCGCGCTGGCCGGGCGGGTGCGCGCCGCGGGGCACGACTTCGTGCTGGAGCCGCGCATCCGTTACGCCGGCCAGCCCGGCGAGCAGGCGACGATGTTTCTCCTCGATCCCAGCGGCAACGCCCTCGAGTTCAAGAGCTTCAAGCACCCGGAGCACGTCTTCACGACATGAAGCCGTCGCAAGTCGCCATCGTGGGCGGCGGCGTGATGGGCGCGAGTGTCGCCTGGCACCTCGCCGCGCGGGGGGTGCGCGACGTCGTCGTGCTCGACCGGAGCGCCGGCCCGGGGCAGGGAAGCACCGGCAGGGCCACCGGCGGGTTCCGCGCCCAGTACGCCACGGCCATCAACGTGCGGCTCTCGCTGCTCGCGCGCGCCAAGCTGCTCCGGTTCCGGGAGGAGGTCGGCGCCGACCCGGGATATGTGCAGGCAGGGTATCTCTGGCTCGCCGCGACGGAGCGGGAGCTGGTGCTGCTGCGCGGGGGCCTCGAGCTGCAGCACGCCGAAGGATTGCTCGAGGCGGCGGAGGTGAGCATCGCCGACGTGGCGCGGCTCAATCCGGCGGCCTGTCTCGACGGCGTGATGGGCGGCGCGTTCTGCCCCACCGACGGCTTCATCCGTCCGCTCTCGATTCTCGAGGGCTACGCGGCCGCCGCGCGCCGCCTCGGCGTGCATGTCGAGTGGGGCGCCGAGGTGACTGGCGTCGAGCGTCGCGGTGAGCGGGTGACGGCCGTGAAGACGTCGGGCGACAGGATCGCGGTGGAGGCGGTGGTGAACGCGGCGGGCCCGTGGGCCCCGCAGGTCGCGCGGATGGC
>Ga0075288_1000075_pt1 | contig 10483 bp, 10 predicted proteins | sample SF_Rice_20C_0N_4_FD_69763 | JGI IMG/M metagenome (GOLD analysis project Ga0075288, IMG submission 69763) | Rice paddy soil microbial communities from Twitchell Island, California, USA - SF_Rice_20C_0N_404 | ecosystem: Environmental > Terrestrial > Soil > Paddy field/soil | place: USA: Twitchell... | reverse complement strand
CGATCGAGACCGCGCCGCAGCTCGTCGAAGTATCCCGTCATCGTGCCCAGCCGGTCGTAGAGTACCCGACCCAGCTCGCTGATCTCTTCCGCGTTTCGGGCGATCCGCTCCTGGCGCCAACCGTAGGCGATGGCCCGCAACAGCGCGATGAGCGTGGTCGGGCTGGCCGGGATCACCTGCTGGGCCACCCCGAACTCGATGAGTGACGGGTCGTGCCGACAGGCCGCGCTGAAGAACGTCTCGCCCGGCAGGAACATGACGACGAAATCCGGCGCGGGCTGAAACTGGCTCCAATACGCCTTGCCGCCCAGGTCGACCATATGGTCGCGCACCTGGCGCGCATGGTCCTTGAGGAGCCGGTCGCGCTCGCGGTCGTCCAGGTCCGCTTCCATCGCGTCGAGATAGGCGGCCAGGGGTGCCTTGGCGTCCACGATCACGGTCTTGCCGCCCGGCAGCCGAACCACCAGATCAGGCCGAAGCCGGCCCTGCTCCCCGTTGGCACTCACCTGCTCCTCGAAATCGCAGTAGTCGAGCATGCCCGCCATCTCCACCACGCGGCGGAGCTGAATCTCACCCCACCGTCCCCGGACCTGGGGCGCGCGCAGCGCCTTCACGAGGTTCCCCGTTTCCGCCTGCAGCTCCTGCTGGGTCAGCGCCATCGCCTTGACCTGCTCGACGAGGCCGGCATACGACGCGATCCGCTCCTTCTCCACCTGTGCGATCTTCGCCGCCACGCCATCCAGCGCCTCGTGGATCGGGCGCACCAATGCGCCGACGGCCTGGTGCCGCCTGTCGAGGTCGGAGGTCGCGCCGCGCTGAAGCTCGCCGAACCGGGTCTCCGCCAGCTGCAGAAACGACTGGTTGTTCTGACGGAGTGCCTCGGCGGACAGGGCGGAGAACGTCTCCCTCAAGCGCACCCTCAGGAGCAGCCAGGTTACCAGCACGCCGAGGGCGAAGCCGAGGGCCGTGGAGACGAGGATCGTTGCCGTATGCATGCGTCAGCCGTGGCAGTGGGGATGCCAGCAAGGTAAGCACTCAGCCGGACGACACGAACGGGATTAGACTCCGGAAGACATTACACCCGGAGAGTCCCACGATGACGCCCGTTTCATCATCCCGACCACCCGACTCCCGTCCCGCGCTGTCCAGCGGCACGTTCTATCTTGGCCCCGATCTGCCCGTTCGCCGTCTCGGCTTCGGTACGATGAGGCTCACCGGCGCCGGCGTGTGGGGCGAGCCCGCCGACCATGCGGAGGCCATCGCCGTCCTGCGGCGAGCCGTCGACCTCGGCATCAACCTCATCGACACCGCCGACTCGTACGGGCCAGAGGTGGCCGAGCGCCTCGTCGCGGAGGCGCTGTATCCCTACCCGGCCGGACTCGTGATCGCCACGAAGGCGGGATTCCAGCGGCCCGGGCCGGGCAAATGGGTAGAGGATGGGAGGCCGCAACATCTCCGCGAGGCTTGCGAGGGCAGCCTTCGGCGACTCCGGCTCGAGCGGATCGATCTTTTTCAGCTTCACCGCATCGACCCCAAGGTGCCGATGGAAGACCAGATCGGCACGCTGCTCGAGCTCCAGGCGGAGGCCAAGATCCGGTTCATCGGGTTGTCGGAGGTAACGGTGGAGCAGATCGAGCAGGTCCGGCGCCTCACACCTATCGTGTCGGTGCAGAACCGTTACAACCTGGTGGACCGGAAGTCCGAGGACGTGCTCGAGTACTGCACCCGCGAGGGCATCGGGTTCATTCCCTGGTTTCCGCTCGCCACCGGTGCGCTGGCCAAGCCGGGCGGTCCGCTCGAGCGGGCCAGCGAGCGGCTGGGTGCCCAACCCTCCCAGATTGCCCTCGCCTGGCTGCTCCATCGATCGCCGGTGATGCTGCCGATCCCGGGCACCTCGAGAGTGGAGCACCTCGAGGAGAACACGACGGCCGCGCTGATCACGCTCGACGAGCGAACCATGAAGGAGCTCGACCTGCACACCGCGGCGCGATAGGGAGGAAGTGGATCTCGCCGGCGTTCACTGGCCGGCCGGCACCGTGAGCAACGGCGAGAGGGCCCTCGACGGAGCAGATTGCAGGGAGAAGAGATTCGAGAGCAATCCGAACGTCGTTTTGGATTCCAGGTCGCCGTCGTCGATGTAGAACCAGTGCCCGCGGTAGCGCACCACGGCAAACGCCCGGTCCGGACGGGACTCGGCGGACTCGATCCGGAACATGCCGCCCATGAGCGCGGGCCAGTCGATGGGAGCGCCGTCGGGCGATCGAGCAGAGGTAACCAGCCCCGCGTTGGCGTCCTCCTCGGGTACGTCCACCGCCTGCGACAGGTAAAACATCGCCCCCAGCAGCGAGCGATGGTGGAAGCGCAGCGTGCCCGGACGTTCCGCGCCTTCCTCCGGGGCCAGCCGCAGCTCGCGCGCCTCCGGATCGAAGTGCAGGAGCGCCGCGAGGCTGTCGAGGGTCACCGTGTCGGCCGGCTCGGACGAGTCAGGCGACGCGAGCCGGATCGTCCCTTCCGTCCCACCTCCCGGACCGGGCAGGGCCTGTAACTGGCCGGCCGCCTGCAGCCGCCGGAACAGTCGGGCCACCTCACGGAAACGGGAGTCGACCCTGGCGACCGACGGCGTGGGCCCCGCGGCGGAAGGCACGTTCCAGATGCCGTTGACCCCGTTGACGCAGCAGAGCAGCAGGCGCTCGACGCTCCACCCGGAGCCGGCGAGCAGCATGAGGGTCTCTCCGGGAACGGGCTGGAGGAGCCGCCGGACGAATTCCTCGCCCTGAAGCGGCTGGTAGGTGATCGTGGGGCTTTCGGAGACGTCGGCGCCGATGCTGGGACCCAGTGCGGATCCCTCGCCGCCCCCGACACCGATCGAGGCCGCCGCGGCCGCGTGACCCACCACCTGGTACTGCGCCAGAACGGTGCCGACCTCGAGAAAGTAGGGGGTGTCGCGATAGCGAAGCCGCACGAGGTTGAGGAGCAGCTGCTCGTTCCATGACTGCGCGATGCGCTGGTTGTAGTCGAATCGCGCCACCGGCACCGTGCCGGGACCGATGTTTGTGAGGCATGCCGTGGCGAGGACCAGGACGGGGGCGATGACGAGGCGGCTGGAGGTCGGCATGCCCCAAAATGCCGCCCTCCCCGCTCACTTGGAAGTGCGGTGGCGCCGGGGCTTCTTCCCCGCGGCGATCTCGTCCATCGTTCGGCCCGTCGCGGCCGACGTCGTGTACTCCGCCGTCAGGTCCGAGCCGGGCTCGGCGAACTCGTCCCGGTGCTTGATGAGCAGCCATTGCTGCCGCCGGGGGTCGCCCCGTCGGGTCCGCACCAGGACCCACGATCCGCGCAGCCGGTCGCCGCGAAGTAGGAACTTGAAATCGCCCTTCTCGTACCCTCGCCGGAGTCCCTCGAGAGGGTCGGCGGCGTCGCCGCCGTATTGATAGACTCCCCGATCCCAGATCATCACGGTTCCGCCTCCGTACTCCCCGGCCGGAATAATCCCCTCGAACGCGTTGTACTCGATCGGGTGATCCTCCACCTGCATGGCGAGCCGCTTGACCGATGGATCGAGGCTCGGTCCCTTGGGGACCGCCCAGCTCTTCATCACGCCGTCCAGCTCGAGTCGCAGATCGTAGTGAAGGCTGCTCGCGGCGTGCTTCTGGATGACGAACGCGAGCTGCTTCGTGCGGCGCGCCCGTCCGCCTTTCGGCTCACCGGTTCGGGTGAAGTTCCGCTTCCGGCGGTACTCGGCGAGCCGCTCCTTCTCCGTCGCCATCTCAACCTCCCTGTCGAATCTGCTGCGAGGAGGCGAGTCCTCGCGATTCCGGCTGGTGGTCACTCCGTCGCTCCCCGCGCCTGGCTCGGGCGTCGTCCACGCCGAATCGCCCGGGCCACCACCTGATACTCAAGCTCGAGCCCTTCGCGGACCGCGCGGAGGAGGAGCGCGCCCCGGCTCATGTCCCCTCGTCCGACGAAATCGCCTGGAAACCGGAGCCGCTCGCCCAGGGCCTCGAGCAGAACGTCCACGTACTTGCCCGTGGCGATGCTCCCGAGCAGCACGACGTCGACGTCGTCCCGCGCGGCCAGCCGCGCCACGTCGCGGGAGAGCGGCACTCGGTAGTCCGGATTGCCGGAGTGAATCTCACCCCGCCCGAATTCCCGCAGATCGTTGATGTCGATGGGCTGTCCGGCCGAGACGAGTCCGCGGTTGGTGGTGATCACCATCGCCTCGAACAGTCCCTCCGGCGCGCGCCCGAAGCATTCGGCGTACGCGAGCTTGCCGCGAAAGTACAGCCCGCTCAGGAAGGAGAACGCCTCGCCGAGCGTCACGCCGCCGGCACTCCGCAGCCGCACGGCCAGCGGAAACGCCGCACGCTCGCGCATGAGGAGATCGGCCCGCGTGCCCCCGCAGTCCGCGGGGGACAGGAGAAAGATCCGGTGGGCCGGGCGCGGGGCGTCAGAAGGCACACGGCAGTATGGGGGGAGCCAGGAGACGGGTGCCGTGCGGGTCGTCACGGGCACTGGCGGCCCCTGTTACTTCGGGATATGTTCGGGGGTAAGAACCGCTCAAGGACTACCCATGCGCCCCAGCTCCCGTACCCGCCCCAATCGATACGCCGGCCTCCGCCAGGCCAGCGGGGTCCAGCTCAAATATTTCCTCCGTTACCACCGCCTGCCCGCCGGGATGCACGACGGGCGCGCGGAGGTCATTCGGCGGGTGCTCGATTACGTCGAGGCCGGCCGGCTCCCCGGCGAGACCGTCGATCGGGCCATCGTGGAATTTCTCGAGTACCGCAACAAGCGGGTCTATCTCTACCGCGCCGACCCTGCCGCGCTGCGCGCCCTCGAGGACTCGAGCTTCGCCCACCGCATCGAGCGCTGGTCGGAGGCAAGCATCGAGCCCAGGCCCGAATCGCCACGAGAGAACTACGCGTATGTAGACGCGCATCACATCCGCGTCACCTTCAGCGAGACGCACCGGCACCCGACCATCCACCTCGCCGACGAGCGGCTCGGGTGGCGCAGCGTCGGCAAAGTCATCGTGCTCGACGTCGATCGTGACTCGGGCTTCGTCACGCTGAGCTACGACCCACCAGGCCGCATCCACCCGCATGGGCGGCGGCCCATCGACTACTTCGCGCACTACCGCTCCCGAGCCGAGGCACTACTGGGAGCGCCGCTCGCGCCGTTTCCCCTGCACCAGGCGCTTTTCGGGCTCGAGTCGGGCGATCTCGTCCGCCTCCAGCAGGGACGCGGCACCACACTGGACGGGCGGGTGGACATCGTCGCCATGGGTCTCGACGTGCGCGCGATGGCCGCCTTTCAGGCCGTCAAGCCGAGCATTGCCGTGCGCGATTCGGGACGATACGTGTGGCTTCCGGCGGGTCCGCCGGGCAACGTCGCGCCGCACCTCCTGCGCGAGATTCCCACCGACATCTACGCCTCCACGAGCATGGTGCGGTTCACTCGGGACTCGCTCGTTCAGGAAGTTCGCTACGTCCTCGACCAGATCCAGGCGCACGCCTGAGGCGGCGGCCATGGACGTCTCCTGGGCCAGAGATCTGATGCGCGTGCGGGAGGTGGTGCGACAGGCCCCGGCGGGTACGGCACTCGACCCCCGTGCCGTGGCGAGCGTCGCGGGGCTTCCGTTGGGGACGGCAATCGCCCTGCTCCAGGCGTTGGCCAGGAGCCACGAGGGGAGACTCGAGCTCCGGGTCGTGGACGAGCGGGGACTCGAAATCGCTTCGTTCGGCTCGCTTCCGGAAATCCCTTCGGTGGTCGCCGACCGGTTCGGCCGCCGGGTGACCGTCCAACCCGAAAACGTCGAGCTGGTCTTCCGGGTGCTCCGATGAATCTCGCCCAGCTCCCGGACCTTCAGCGCATGCGCGAAGAGTGCGGCAACCCTCGGCTCAAGCGGTACTACGACGAGGCGATCAGGCAGACGCTGGCCGGTGTTTCGGACGCGCGCCTCCCCCAGCGGTTCATGGGTGTCCTCCTCTGGGTGCTGCTGATCTTCTTTACGATCACGGGCGCCATCGGGATTCTGGCCGCGGTGAAGGTGGTCCGCGTGGACGACGCCGGCCTGCGCCTCATCTGGAAGACGTTCGTCACCAGCGTCATCGGCCTCGTGGCGGCCATGCTGCGCGCCGTCGCGGGGCGGAAGCCGCCTGCCTCCCTGTGACTCGCGGCACAGTCCGATGCAGCCGGACCCGCTCATTGTGAGCCATGAACTCCCACCAGGTTCTGCGCGCCGCGCTCGGCCTTGCCCTCACGGCCAGTCTGGCGGCCTGCGAGCGTACCGATCACGCAGTCGGCAAAGAGATCGCGGCGGCGGTCTCCTCCCCGAAGCGGCCGGCCTCGCTGGGGGGCGCGCGGTGGACCCTGGTGCGCCAGGTCTATCGAGACCGTGGCTACGCGCCGGTCTGGACCTCGGACGGGAAGCCGAACCCCCGACTCCGGCAGTTCATCGTCACGCTGTGCGGGGCGGAGCGGGATGGGCTCCGACCGGGCGACTACGCCCTGGCCGACCTGAGCCGGGCGGTGCGGCTGACCTACGCGGGCGAGAAGAAGCCCTCTGCCGCGGCGCTCGCCACGCTCGACCTGGAGCTCACGGCCCGGTTTCTCGATTACGGCGGCGATCTGCTCGTCGGACGCCTGGCGCCGGCCGCGGTGGACAGCGGCTGGTTCATCAGGGCCCGCCGCTCGAGTGCTGACAGCATTCTGCGGGTAGCGGCGCAGGGTCGGGACTTCGCGGGCATGCTCGCGCCGCTCCGCCCACACCGCGCCGACTACGATGAGCTGGCCAAGGCACTGGAGACCTACCGCGACATCCAGCGCTCGGGCGGGTGGCCCAAGGTGCCCGCGGGGGCGGACCTCGTCCGCGGTCGGCGCGGCCCGGGCGTGGCCGCGCTCCGGAAACGACTCCAGATCGGCGGCGACCTGGTTCAGTCTAAAGATGCCAAGCCCGTCTTCAACGCGGCGGTCGCGGCGGCGGTCGCGCGCTTTCAGCGAAGGCACGGCATTCCCGTGGACAGCACCGTCAGCCCCGCCACGCTTCTGGCCCTCGACACGCCCGTGGGCTACTGGATCCGGCAGATCGAGATCAACCTGGAGCGCTATCGCTGGCTTCCGCCCGATTTCGGCAACCGGTACATCCTGGTCAACATCCCGGACTACCACCTGTACGCGTTCGACGACGGCCGCCGCGCGCTCGACATGCGGGTGATCGTCGGCGACCAGTACGGCAACGCGACCCCGGTGTTCGCCGATTCGATGAGTTACCTCGTCTTCCGGCCACGCTGGTACGTGCCGCGTCGGATCCTGGTGGACGAGGTCCTTCCGCAGGTGCGGCAGAACATCTTCTACCTGGCGGACAACAACTTCGAGGTCGTGGACGCGAAGCATCGATCGACCGTGCTCGATCCCTCCTCGATCGATTGGGCCGCCGTGGACACGACAAAGCTGACGTTCCGCGTGCGGCAGCGGGCGGGCGGGTCGAACTCGCTCGGCCTCGTCAAGTTCATGTTTCCGAATCAGTTCTCGGTCTACCTGCACGACACGCCCGCCGGATGGCTGTTCCAGCAGCAGCGGCGCGCGCTGAGCCATGGCTGCGTGCGCGTGGAGCGACCGGTCGAGCTGGCCGATTTCGTGCTCGCGGGCCAGAGCGGATGGAACGATTCGACGATTCGCGCGGCAATGGGCTCGCCGGATACCATGCCGTTTTCGACCGGGCCCTCGAGCGACACGACCGAGGGACGAACGGTCCGCCTCGAGCACAAGGTGCCGGTCTATATCCTGTACCTGACGGCGTACGTGCAGGACGGGGTGCTCAACTTCCGTGGAGACCCCTACGGCAAGGACGCACAGGCACAGGCGCGACTCGGCGCGCCGAAGCCGGAGGACGGACGGCTCTGCCGGGACGTCGAGCGGGCGCTGCCGCGCTAGGCGCGGAGCGCCGGCCCTTGTCGCGGCGCGCGGGTTCCCGGTAAGCTCGGTCGATGACTCCCCGCATCGCGCTGGTCACCTACGGCGAGCTTCCTCAGCTCGCGGAGGACGACCGTCCGCTCATCCCCGCCCTGGCGCGCCACGGCTACGAGGCCGTGCCGGCGGTGTGGAACGACCCGGCCGTAGACTGGAGCGGGTTCACCGCCGCCGTCATCCGCTCGACCTGGGATTACTACCACGACTTGCCCGGATTCCTGCGGTGGGTGGACCACCTCGACCAGACGGGCGTCCGCCTCTTCAATCCGCCGGCCGTGCTGCGGTGGAACGTCGACAAACGATATCTCGACCGGCTCGAGGCCTCCGGCATCCCCATCGTGCCGACCCGGTGGGTCGCCGACGACGTCTCCCTCGTCGAGATCCTCGACGAACGGGGCTGGGAGCACGCCGTGGTGAAGCCGGCGGTCTCGGCGTCAGGTTTCGAGACGTGGAAGGTGGCACGCGGCGATGCGCCCGGACACGAGGCGCGATTCCGCCGCATGGTCTCCCGCGGAACGGTAATGGTGCAGCCCTTCATCGACGCGGTCGCGCGGGACGGGGAATGGTCGCTGCTGTACATCGGCGGCGAGTTCAGCCACTCGGTGGTGAAGCGCGCCCGAGCAGGTGAGTTCAGGGTGCAGGACCGCCACGGCGGCACCGCCCACGCGGCGCGGCCCTCGGCCGGGGTGCTGAGCCAGGCGGAAGCCGTGCTCCGGGCGGCGCTTCCCGACCCGTCGGTGGCGCTCTATGCGAGGGTGGACGGGTGCGTCTCGGACGGGCGATTCCTGCTCATGGAGATCGAGCTGCTCGAGCCCACGCTCTTCTTTCGCCTGCAGCCGGGCGCGGCGGCGCGCATGGCGGCAGTCCTGGCGGCGCGGGTGTAGGGAAAGCCGCGGGTCGCGGGCCAGCCTGGCTTGCCCTCAACGGATAATGTATGTATATACATTCTTAACTCACTCGATCTCCTCTTCCGGGCGACACCGTGACGCGCGACCCGCGACCCGCGACCCTCTACGATCTCCCCTGCGCCTGCGCCTCCCTCCGTCGCGCCGCACGCGCGGTAACCCAGCGATACGATGAGGCCCTGCGCCCCACCGGCATCCGGCTCACCCAGTTCACGCTGCTCCAGGTCCTGGACCTGGCCGGACCGCTGACCCAGGGGACCCTCGGTGAGCAGCTCGCGATGGACAGCACGACACTGAGCCGCACCCTGCGTCCCCTCGAGGCCGAAGGGTGGATCAGGAGCAGGCCGGGAGCGGATCGGCGGGAGCGGCACATCCACTTGACGGCGGCGGGCAAACGGGCCCTCGAGCGCGCCACGCCCGCCTGGAAGGAGGCCCAGCGACTCTTCCGGGAGGAGCTCGGTGAGCGGGAGTGGGCGGCGCTCGGTCCGTTGCTCATGGCGACGGTAGAGGCGGCTTCGCCCGGCTAGCCTGCCTCGAAGGCGATGGTTTCCCCGCCATTTGCGCTATACTATGGCAGCAGACCATCGTGCGCCGGCCGACCACGCCCTAGGATCGGACTCTGTCCAAAGCCGCGAGCCGTCTTCCTCCCCCGGTTACCTACATCCTGACCGTCGCGACAGTCGCCCTCGTGTATTACGTCGCGGCACGGCTGGGACTGCGCTATGCGTCCATCGGGCGCAGCGTCTCGCTGGTCTGGCCTCCCGCGGGGATCGCCCTCGCCGCGCTGGCGGGATTGGGGCTTCGCTACTGGCCGGGGGTGGCGATCGGCGCCTTCCTCGCGAACGTGGCGACCCCCATTCCCCTTGTGGCCGCCGCCGGCATCGCAAGCGGGAATACGCTCGAAGCGCTCGTCGCCACGTTCCTGCTCAAGCGCCTAGGCGGCGCGAAGCCCCGCCTCGACGAGATGGCGACCGTGCGTGGCCTCGTGCTCGCCGCGGCGCCGGTGGGCGCGCTGGCGAGCGCCGTCGTCGGCGCGATCACGCTCGTGCTCACCCGGCAGATCGAGGGCGGCACACTGGGCGCGACGATCGGCACTTGGTGGACCGGAGACCTGCTCGGAGCACTGGTCGTCGCGCCGGCACTCCTCACATGGATCTCCGAGCCGGACCAGCGGGGCATCCCCCGCGGCGTGCTCGAGATCGCGCTGCTGTGCATGGCCACGGCCATTGCCGCGGAGCTCGCCCTCGGCAGCGACAGCCGCTCCGGGTTGTTCGGCTCAGTGGACTATCTCTACCTGCTCTTCCCCTTCGCCATCTGGGCCGCCCTCCGATACGGCCCTCGCGGCGCCTCGCTCGTCACGCTCATCGTCGGCATCGTGGCAGTCTGGCATACGACCCGCGGCTCGGGCCCCCTCTCCACCGGCTCCGCCCCGGGGACACTGTTCGCCGTGGCGTGCTACCTCGGCGCCCTGGCCGTCACCACCCTGGCCTTGACCGCGGCGGTGACCCGCGAACGGAGATCGGCAACCGAAGCGCTCCGAAGACGGGAGGAACAGCTCGCCGTCGCGCTCGACGCGGCACGCATGGGCATCTGGTCGTGGTCGAGCG
>Ga0075288_1000074_pt1 | contig 10487 bp, 11 predicted proteins | sample SF_Rice_20C_0N_4_FD_69763 | JGI IMG/M metagenome (GOLD analysis project Ga0075288, IMG submission 69763) | Rice paddy soil microbial communities from Twitchell Island, California, USA - SF_Rice_20C_0N_404 | ecosystem: Environmental > Terrestrial > Soil > Paddy field/soil | place: USA: Twitchell... | reverse complement strand
GCCGCGCAAAATAGATAAACGCCATGACCGTGATAAATTCGAAAAAAGTCAGGGATAGATCAGCTGCGGCAGTCTCCCGCCAAATCTCCTGAGCGATGGCGATCACGTCGTTCTCGGTGATCTGATCGCCGCCGATGCGAATACGTTCGGTAAACGAAACCAGATGCGGAGACGTATAGAGCGCCGGGCTATAGCCGGCGCGCTCTAAAACGCAGTGAAGCATCGCCGCCGTCGATCCTTTGCCGTTGGTGCCGGCGATATGGATCGCCGGAAAAGTGTTTTGCGGGTTATTGAAAAGCGCCAGCGCGTGATGCATCCGATCCAGGCGCAGATCGATCATGCCGCCGCGCAAGCTATAAATCTTTTGGAGAGTGTCCGAGTAGGTATCCATGCAACCCTGCCCGTCTAGAGAGCGCGATGGTTGAGATGCAGAATCGGGCGAGTTGACGTGTCGTAATGACGATCACGGCTCGATCGGCACACAGCGGCCCAACCGCTACGGGCGCGCAACGCGCCTGATCGCGCGTTTCAGCTGTGCGATAAATGCTCCTGCTTGTTTTGCTTTTTCGTTGTTGCCTTTCGCTTTCTCGATTCTTTCCACCAAAGCGCTTCCGACCACCGCCGCATCGGCGAAGTCCGCGATCCACGCCGCCTGCTTTGGCGTGGATATCCCGAATCCGACACCCACGGGGAGCGCCGACGCCTTTCGGACTCGCTCGACTTGCGCGCGCACGTTATTGTCGAGGGAATGCCGCGCGCCGGTTACGCCGGTTACGGAGACGTAGTAAATAAAGCCGCGGCCTTTTCGCGCGACCAGATCGACCCGCTCGGCACCGCTGGTGGGTGACAGCAGGAAAATCAGGTCGAGTCCGGCGGCATCCGTCCAACGTTTTAGCTCGGTGCTCTCCTCGGGCGGCAGATCGACGCATAGAACTCCGTCCGCCCCGGCTTCGGCCGCTTGCCGGGCAAATTTCTCCACTCCGTAATGAAAAATCGGATTGAAGTAACCGAAAAGAACCACCGGCACGTTTGAGTGGGCGCGAAACTCGCGAACCACACGAAAAATCGCCGGCAGTGAAATAGGTCTTTTGAGAGCGCGTTCCGAAGAGCGCTGAATGGTCGGGCCGTCCGACGTCGGATCGGAAAAAGGGATGCCGAGCTCGATACAATCGGCGCCGCCTCGCTCCAGCGCGCGCATGATTTTGAGCGTCGTATCGAGATCGGGATCGCCCGCGGTGATAAACGGAATGAGCGCCGATTCGCCGCGCTTTTTCAACTCGGCAAAAGTTTTTGCGATTCTGCTCATGATCGGATCAAGAATTTCGTTCAACAGCTCAACCGTTCAAAGGTTCAAATGACCGCTGGATACCTTTTGAACGTTCGAACACTTGAACACTTGAATAGAGATTAAAGTTTCACCCCGAGGTAGTCTCCGACCGTCAGCATGTCCTTATCGCCTCGGCCCGAAAGGTTGATAACGATGATCTGGCTCTTTGCCAGCTTGGGCGCCAAACGAGCCACGGCCGCGACGGCGTGAGCGCTCTCAAGCGCGGGAATGATCCCTTCAACTTCGGCGAGCAGCTGGATCGCAGCGATCGCCTCGCGATCGGTCGCCGCCGCAAAACTTGCCCTGCCGCAATCCCGCAGATAGCTCAATTCCGGACCCACTCCCGGATAGTCCAGACCGGCGGCGATCGAGTGAGTTTCGGTGATCTGTCCGCGCTCGTCTTGGAGCACGTAACTCTTACTGCCATGCAGGACACCCACCGCGCCTCCTTGAATTGACGCCGCATGTTTGCCGCTGCGTAGGCCGTGACCGGCAGCTTCGACGCCGAGCATTTTCACTTTACGGTCGCGCACGAAGGGATAAAAAAGCCCCATCGAATTGCTGCCGCCGCCGACGCACGCAACGAGAAAATCCGGCAGCCTTCCCTCCTTCTGCAAAATTTGGCGGCGCGCTTCCCGGCCGATGACGGATTGGAAATCGCGCACCATCATCGGGTAAGGATGCGGCCCGGCAACCGAGCCGATCAAATAATAGGTGCTTCGCACATGGGTTACCCAGTCGCGCAGCGCCTCGTTCATGGCGTCTTTCAGCGTCTTGCTGCCGGCTTCTACTATGCGCATCTTGGCGCCAAGAAGCTTCATGCGAAAAACGTTCAGTGACTGGCGCCGTACGTCCTCCTCTCCCATGAAAATTTCACACTGCAAACCAAAACGGGCCGCCACGGTCGCCGTTGCCACTCCGTGTTGGCCTGCGCCGGTCTCGGCGATAATCCGCTGCTTGCCCATTCGGCGCGCGAGCAGGATCTGCCCCATCGTATTGTTGATTTTGTGCGCGCCCGTATGGCACAGGTCTTCGCGTTTGAGGTAAATCTTCGCCCCGCCGAGCTTTTCGGTCAGTCGTTCGGCAAAATAAAGCGGCGTTTCGCGGCCGACGTACTCGCGCAGAAAAAAATGAAACTCTTTTTGGAACGAACGATCACGTCGAGCCTTGGCATAAGCTTGCTCCAGCTCGGCCAACGCCGGCATCAGCGTCTCGGCGACGTAGCGCCCGCCGTAAACGCCAAAGTGGCCGCACCGGTCAGGCACTTTGGGCAGCAGCGATGAATTCTTTGAGTTTTCCATGATCCTTGATGCCCGGTCGGGCTTCCACACCGCTACAAACATCGACGCCGTAGGGGTGAACCCGCCGGATCGCCTCGACAACGTTGTCTGCGCGCAACCCGCCCGACAGAATAATTTTTTTCGTATCGATCCCTTCGAGCCACGCCCACGGGAAAGCCGCTCCCGAACCGCCGTAACCGGCCGACCAGGAATCGAGCAGATAAAAATCCGCGGGAAAATCATTGATGCCGATTAGAGAGTCCTGTTGCTTCAGCCGAAACGCCTTGATGACTTTCAACTTCCAGCCGCGGCAATACTCGGCATCCTCTTCGCCGTGAAACTGCAGTCCGCTGTACGCCTGACGAGTGCCAGCGACCGCCCCGCCAGCGATCACATCCAGGACATTCTCTTTGGCGGCATTCACAAAGAGCGCCACGTTGAATGAATCGGCCGGCAGGCGCTCGATGATCTCGCGCGCCTTCAGCGGCGAGATTGCGCGCAGGCTTGGCGCATAGAAATTAAACCCGAGCATATCCGCGCCAAGCTCGAGGGATTTTTCCGCGTCGGCCAAGCTGGTGATGCCGCAGACTTTAATCTTAACCCTCATGAATCATCTTGCCGGGGTGAGATCTACCATCTCGCAACTCAGTTTTTTAAAAGCTCGGCCAATTTTCTGCCCGGCTCCGGCGAGCGCATGAGCGCCTCGCCGATCAAAAATACATGGACGCCGCACTTTTCGACGCGCCGGATTTGGTCCAAGCTGTCGATACCGCTCTCACACACGGCCGGCAAGCCCGATGGGATCAGCGGCGCCAAGCGTTCTGTCGTTGATAGGTCAACCGCAAAAGTCTTCAAGTCGCGATTATTCACCCCAATGACCTGTGCGTTGGCTCGCAACGCGGAGTCCAATTCCGTTTCCGTATGCACTTCAACCATAGAATCCAACCCCAAGGCGCTCGCCTGCGCGCGCAAATCGTCCATCAGATGAGAATCCAGCAGCGCCGCAATCAATAGCACTGCGTCCGCGCCGTAGCTCTTCGCTTCGACGATCTGATACGGATCGAGAGTGAAGTCCTTGCGCAAAAGCGGAACATTCACCGCCTCACGGATTTTTTCCAGATCGCCGAGGCTGCCCTGAAAAAAATGCTCTTCGGTCAGAACGGAAATGGCGCATGCGCCGTGCACGGCGTAATCGTTGGCGATGAACAGCGGATCAAACTCGGCCCGGATGAGGCCCTTGGATGGCGAGGCCTTTTTGACTTCGGCGATGATACGACGCTGCTTTCCCCTCAGGCTGCGGGAAAAACTGCGCGTCGGAGAATGGAACAGCGGCCGGTCGCGCAATGCGTCGAGCGGCATCTCGCGCCGCCGAAGTTCGATGACACCGCGCACATGGTCGGCGATCGTGGCGAGAATCGGAACCATGCCGGGTCAGGCAGCGTTGGTCATCTCGACCAGCTCTGCAAGCTTCCGCCGCGCTTTGCCCGAATCGATCGATTCAGCCGCAAGCCGGATGCCGTCCTGAATAGTCCCGGCGGTGCCGCTTATGTAGAGCGCGGCGCCGCTGTTGAGTAAGACGACATCGCGAGCCGGGCCTTTTTTACTTTCGAGCACGCCGCGCACGATGGCCGCGCTCTCGTCCGGGTTACCGCCGTGCAGTTCCTCCAGATGGCAAGACTTAAAGCCAAACTGCTCCGGCTCCACCATATACTCCTTGACTTCGCCGCCGCGCAGCTCCGCCACTTTGGTCGGACCGCAAAGAGAGATTTCATCCAACCCTTCCAAACCGTGCACGACCATCGCGCGCGCGCTGCCGAGATTATTGAGCACGTGGGCAACCAGGCCGACAAGCGCGCCGCTATAAATGCCGATCAGCTGATGGGTGGCCATCGCCGGGTTAGTCAGCGGACCGAGAATATTGAAGATCGTGCGAATGCCGATGTCGCGTCGCGGCTGCACGGCATATTTCATCGCCTCGTGAAGCAACGGCGCAAATAGAAAGCCGATGCCGATTTTTGCGATGCATTGCTCGACACGTTCCTTAGGGGCATCGACTTTAACGCCCAAGGCGCCGAGCACATCGGCGCTGCCGGAGAGGCTCGAAACCGAACGGTTGCCATGCTTGGCGACGTTTACGCCGGCGCCGGCGAGCACGAACGCCGACGTCGTCGAGATATTAAAAGTTCCCCTTTGATCACCGCCCGTGCCGCAGGTATCCAGAACCGTTTTCGTGCCGACATTTACGCGGTGAGCCTTCTCGCGCATAACGCGCGCCGCGCCGGTGATCTCATCGACGGTCTCTCCCTTCATTCGCAATGCCGTGAGAATCGCCGCCACCTGCAGCGGTGTCGCCTCTCCGGTCATGATTTGGTTCATAACGTCGATCATTTCCGCCTCGGAAAGATCGATGCGATTGACCAATTTGTCGATAGCTTGGCGGATTTCCATGCTATTAGCGGCTCATCGCGATGCCGCGAAAGCTTTCGGGTAGTTTTCCTTGTTTCGAAGCAATTCGACCATTTTTTCCGCCTCGTCGCGAGAGCTGTACTTGCCGACGTTGACGCGATACCAGGTCTTGCCCCGATTCTCGACCTCTGTGACATAGGCGTTGTAGCCTTTATTTTTAAGCCGATCAACAATTTGTTTCGCCGATCGGTCGTCGGGAAGCGCGTTCACTTGCGCGCGCCAGACCTTGCCCTGGTCTGCGGGTTGGGCCGCCGTTGCTTGCGCTTTTTTTGCGCTCTCCTCGGCGCGCGCGCTTTTTTCTGCTTGCGCCGCTTCGCTCTTGCCGTCTTGTTTCATCGATACCTTGGCGATTTTGTCCGGCTTCGCCGGTGCCGGCTTGTCTTCCGGAGCCGGGGCAACCGCCGCTTTAGGCAAGGTGTCGTTGTAGGTGATTTCGTTTTTCTGCTGCGGCGGCGACGCAGCGCTCGATTCCTCAGCGCCCGGCTTGACCGGGATCCGGACCAGCGGCTCTTCTTTTTTCTGGAGCTTTCTTCCCTCAATGCCCTTGCCGACAAAAACCCCGAGAACGAAAATGACAAGTGACGCAAACATAAACGTTGCGCCGAGTAAGACCATTTGGCTGCGGCTGAAATAGAAGCGATTTTCTTTGCCTCTGCGATTTTCCGCCATCGACATACCTCGCGTTGCTCTTCTAAGTTTCCGTTTCCGGGCGCGCCGCCATTTTCACGGGCGCATCGACCCCCAGGATTTCCAGCCCGCGGCGCACGGTTTTTTGTATATGGCCGATCAATAACAAGCGCGCCTGAGTGAGACCGCTGTCCTCGGAAATAACCCGCTGGCGATTGTAGTAACGATGAAACTCGCCGGCGAGGTCCAAGAGGTAGAATACCATCCGGTGCGGCTCGAGCTCGCGCACGCTCTCTTCCAGAACGTCGTTGAACTGGATCATTTTCCGGATAAGCTCCAGCTCTTCCAGGAGTTCCAATCGCTCCAGGGGTACCGATGCAACGTCCCCCATCGCGATACCGGCCTTGCCTGCCTGCTCGAAAATACTGGCGACCCGCGCATGCGCATATTGGACATAAAAGACCGGATTCTCGCTCGATTGCTGCTTGGCCAGATTCAGATCAAAGTCCAAGTGACTATCGGATTTGCGCATCAAAAAGAAAAACCGGGCGGCGTCGCTGCCGACTTCCTCGAGCACTTCTTCAAGAGAGACGAACTCGCCGGTCCGCTTGCCCATGCGCACCGGCTCGCCGCCGCGAGTGAGCTGTACCATTTGCACTAAAACGACCTGCAAAACTTGCGGATCATAGCCGAGGCCCCGCATTGCGGCTCTCAGACGCGGCACGTAGCCGTGGTGGTCGGCGCCCCAGACGTTGATGAGCTTGTGATAGTGCCGCTCGTATTTGTTTCGATGATAGGCGATATCACTGGCGAAGTAGGTCAACTCGCCGTCGCTTTTTATAACCGTGCGATCCTTATCGTCGCCGAACTGCGTCGACCGATACCACTCGGCGCCGTCTTGCGAGTAGAGCAGGCCCCTTGCGCGCAGCTCGGCCATCGCCCGGCTCACCTCGCTGCGCTCGCGCATGTCTTTTTCACTGAAAAAAGAATCGAACACAATACCGAAATCCCGCAACTGAGCACGAATCGTGTTCAGCAGGGCATTGCCACCGTACTCCCTGAAAAACTCGAGAGCCGCTTGCCGGTCATGATTAAGATATCTGTCGCCGTGCTGGCCTTTGATTTCCTCGGCAATCTCTTTAACGTACTCGCCCGGGTAACCGTTTTCCGGAAACTCCACCTGCTCGCCGAACAGCTCACGGTAACGCGCGTCAATCGACAGCGCGAGATTTTCCATCTGGTTACCGGCATCATTGACGTAGTATTCGCGCTCGACCGTAAACCCGGTTGCTTCGTGCAGGCGCGCCAGTACATCCCCGATCACTGCGACCCGCCCGTGACCGACATGCAAGGGCCCGGTAGGATTAACGCTGGCAAATTCGACTTGAACCTTTTGTCCGTGCCCGAGATTTAGATCGACGCCTTTGCCGACTGCGAGCTCGCGCAGCTCTTGAAAATAGAATTTAGGCGAAAAAGTAAAATTCAAAAAGCCCGGCCCTGCAATCTCGCTGCGCGCAAGAATGCTTTCGGAATCATCGATATTCTTGAGAATCGCCTCTGCAATCGCACGAGGCGGTTTTTTTGCGCTCTTCGCCCAGAGCATGGCCACGTTGGTCGCGAGATCGCCAAAATCGCGCTGCTTCGGTGGCTCGAGAAGCAAAGGGGGGAGTGGCGACCCGTTCAGCTCTCCCCCATTTGCGGTCTTTTCAATAGCCTGAGTCAATAGCGCTCTAAGTTGACTGCGCATTAGGTCCTTTGATCATTCGCTTCGCCCGGAACATAGCTGCGCTCCGGGATGAGCAGTACGGTTTGACACTTTGGAGGAATGGAAGCTGCTGCCGAGGCTAATTTATCGCAATGATTTAATCCGTGCAAATCTACCGCCGACCGTTATTATGTGTCTCAAAGCCGCCTGATCTGCACCGGTCTCGGTCAAACGTCCCCCGAAAGCCTCAGAATCGAAGCGAGGCAAAGCCGCAAACGAAAGTCGGCCAAGCCGGACCGTCGGTTATCATTTCGACCCCTTCGGCGCCCTCACAGGGGTAAACTCCTGGAAAAGTCTTTCTTAGTTCCCGAATCGCTCGGAAAGATAGGCTTCGCCATGGCACGGCGAAATCTGATGTGAAATGGCTATAAAGAACTGCCTTTGAATTTCACTGGCAACTTTCTGCACCGGACCTTGAACTTACCGCGCGGCGAGGAATTTCGCAGGCACATTCTCCACCAAAAAGAGCGGACCGGACCGGTAAAAGACAACACCCGCCTCGTGGGCCGCCTGCGCGTCGACTATGATGATGGCGGGAGCCGGATCGTGCCGGCGAGCGACGGATTCGGCGTCCTCGGCCGTCAAGCTCAAGTGAACATATTGGCGATCGCGCGGCGCAAGACCATTGCGCAGCGCGGAGTGCGCCAGATCGCGCGCGGCGCCGTAATAAAGTTTGGACGGTGGTTCGGCCGCGTCGCTCGCGAGATCGACCGGAAAGGAGTGGCCGTAGGTGGCGCGCACCCTACCGTCTTCGAGTTCGAATCGTTTTTTTTCCGAACCCGTAACCACCGCTTCGATCTGCTCTTCGCTAACGTCGGAAAAACGCTCCTGGACCATTTCGACGACGTCGCCCCAGTTGACAAAGCCGCGCTTGTCAAACCGCAGCGGGTATTCCTGCGGCCGGTGACGCAAAAGATAAGTCAAAAAGCGCGAAATGCGCTCCGCTGGCACTCCGGCCATTTCCTCAGACGCCCCTTTTCTGGCCGGTGATCACATCATACACATTGCAGGCGATGCCTGTGGCTTCATAGCCGTCCATTCCGGTCGCTTGGGCAATCGAAAACATCTGGTATGCCAGCGCGACAAACGGCATCGGCACTTCCATTTCGCGCGCCATGTCCAAGCCGAATCCTACGTCTTTGGGCATCCACGATTTACGCGGCTTGTACTTCCGGCTGACGACGATTTCCATAATGCGGTCGATGGCCACCGAATCTTGCTGCGAGTTTTTCAAGATCGTGCGAAATGTCTCTTCCGACAACCCGCCCTTTTTTAGCCAGGAACAGATTTCAGCCAGAGTTAAATGGGTCACGGCGGCGAACATCGCCATCGCGTTTTTGACGAGCTTGGCATTGCCCAATTCACCGACATAGAGAATTTTATTACCCATGGCTTTGAACACCGGCTGATGCTCATCGAAAATAGCTTTCGAACCGGAAAGCCAAAGGGACAATGTGCCGGCCGCCGCCGCTTCTTCGACCCCACCCGCGGAACCGTCGAGTATCGTCCAGCCTTTTTTTGCCAGCTCGCCATTGACGGCAACAATCGTTTTCTTGTCGATACTGCTGAAATCGATCCAAAGCTTGGCGCCGCTCGCCGCCTCATGCAAGCCGCGGGCACCCAAACCGACGGCCCGAACCGCCTCATTATAGGGAAGCATGGAAAACACGATATCGCAGGATTCAGCGACCGCCTTTGGGGATTCTTTGAAAACCGCGCCCCGATCTTCGAGGCCTTTGCACTGCTCGCGGCGCAAATCATTAACCACCAATTTATTGCCGGCCTTGATCAAATTCGCTGCCATGCCGCTGCCCATGCCGCCGGTGCCGATAAACCCCAGAGTTTTCATCTTGCCTCCCGTGATTGATCCATGACCATCTTCTATGCTTCGACAATCCGTACGCCGGCCGGCCACAGCACCAGTACCAAGGTCTCGCCGATCGCACGCGGCGTATGCACCGAGCGCGGGTCCAAAAACACGATATCGCCCTGGTTATACTCACCGGTCTCGTCGACGATCTTGCCCTTAAGCACGAGATAGAACTCGCCGCCGACGTGCTCGTGCTTGACAAAAGCGTCGGCGCCGGCATCGGCGGCGATCCGATAAAGCACCAACTCGCGCTCCCCTTCACGGGCCAGGCGGGTCATCGAAAAGCCGTTGCTAAATACTCGCCAGGGGAGTTTGTTCAAGGCTGCTTCGTCGAGCTCGAAGCGGAAAAAATCGTTCAACGATCGGCGCAATACGCCGGCACCGGCATTGTCCACGCAAGTTAGATATCATGGCCGCTGCGGGAACAAAAGAATCGAAATAGCCATCACTCCGGTACTGAACCCGAGCGGTTTGCTTCCATCATTCATCCTGAGCGCCCAGCGAAGGATCTGCTTTCGCTCCGCGCTCGTGCCAAAGGCTTCACGAAGATCCCCAAGGAGGCTTCCGTCGATTTTTTTTTCGCTGCTCAAAAACCGCAGTCTGCCGGCGTCACATCCACGGTGGCGACATGGCGCTTGTCCTTGTCGAAATAGGAATAGCGCAAGGTAACACCCGCTTTCAAAAATCCGTCCCGGGTTTCGGGCCGGCTGCAAGCGCCCTGAGTTACTCTTTGTTTCGCTCCGGCAGCAAACTTTTGGTGGTCCAATTTAGTCACGGAGTATTTGACCAGGCGGTAGTTGTAAATCAACATGGCGTGTGCCGCCTGGCAAGGCAGGAGCTCGGTCTCTTCATCGATCATCACCGGCACCGAGCGATTGATCTCCGCCGCGACTGCGCTCAGGTATTCGACGGATCGCGGATCGACTGGCGAACTGAGATAGCCGGGCAACACCCACCAGAGAACCAGGGCTAAAGCGGCTCCGCCGACGAGCCATCCCACCGTCTTCTTCATGCGGGAGGACATGTTACGTCCCCGAATTACCGTTGATCTCTAATAGAAACCAAGTCGTATTGCCTAACGAATGGCTCGCGATCACCGCTTCCCACGCCAGTTCCGGCAAGCGGCGACGGTCGCGCTCCTTGACCAGTACA
>Ga0075288_1000073_pt1 | contig 10559 bp, 9 predicted proteins | sample SF_Rice_20C_0N_4_FD_69763 | JGI IMG/M metagenome (GOLD analysis project Ga0075288, IMG submission 69763) | Rice paddy soil microbial communities from Twitchell Island, California, USA - SF_Rice_20C_0N_404 | ecosystem: Environmental > Terrestrial > Soil > Paddy field/soil | place: USA: Twitchell... | reverse complement strand
CCCGCATCGTGCCCCTCCGCGGCTGCGGCGTCTCGGGCGGGGTCATCTGGTTCGCCACGGCGCCGGTCGAGGGGACCTCGCTTCGCGACCGGCTGGCGCGCGACCGCCATCTTCCCCTCGACGACGCCTCCCGCATTGCCGCCGACCTCCTGGACGTCGTCGTCTACGCGCACGGACGCGACGTGCGCCACGGGGACCTTCGCCCCAAGCACGTGCTGCTCACGCGCACCGGCATCGCCGTCGCGTCGTTCGGGCTCGTCGAGGCCCTGGACGTCGCCACGTCCAGGGGGACTCCCGGCAGTACGGCGGTAACCATCGGGGCGCCCGCGTATCTCTCGCCCGAGCAGCTCGCCGGCGAAACCACGGCGGACGAGCGGAGCGATCTCTACAGCCTCGGCTGCGTGATTTTCGAGATGCTCGCCGGCGAGCCGCCCTTCGCGGGCAATCTGGGCAGCGTGCTGAGCCGGAAGCTCACCCACGCCGCGCCGCGGGTCCGGGCCCACCGCGACAGCGTGCCTCCCAGACTCGACGCCTTCGTCGCGCGCTGTCTCGCCCGGCTTCCCGCCGACCGATTCCAGAATGCGCTCGAGGCGCGGGAGGCGCTCAAGACCACGCTATGACCGACCCCGGTATCGATCAACTCGCGGCGGCACTGGCCGGACGGTACATGCTGGAGGAGGAGCTGGGCCGGGGCGCCAGCGCCACGGTCTACCGGGCCCGCGACCTCCGCCACGAGCGCTGGGTGGCGCTCAAGGTGCTCCACTCGACGCTGGGCCAGGCCCTTGGCATGGAGCGCTTCCAGCGGGAAATCCGGACCCAGGCCCGGCTGCAGCATCCCCATCTCCTGCCGCTGTTCGACTCGGGCGAGGCGGCGGGCCGGCTCTACTACACGATGCCGTACGTGGCGACGGGGTCGCTGCGGGAGCGGCTGGTGGCGGCAGGCGGAAGTCTCCCCGTCGCGGAGGTAGTGCGCGTCGCGGGCGAGGTGGCGGCGGCTCTGGGGTACGCCCACGCGCTGGGCGTGATCCACCGCGACCTCAAGCCCGAGAACATCCTCCTCACCATCACCGGCGATGCCCTGCTCAGCGATTTCGGCATCGCGTACTCGCTCGACGAGCACTCCGGAGATGTGGGCTCGCCCTCCCGGCTCACCGAAACCGGGCTCACCCTCGGCACGCCGGCGTACATGAGTCCGGAACAGTCGGCGGGAGACGAGCCGGTGGATGTCCGGAGCGATGTGTATTCGCTCGCCGCGGTCGTCTACGAGGCGCTGGCCGGGACGCCGCCCATCACGGGACGGAACGCCCGTACGATCATCGCGCGGCGCATCACCGAGACGCCGCCCGCCGTCCGAAGTCACCGCCCCGATGTGCCCGAGCACATCGACCACGCGCTCGCGAGGGCGCTCTCACGCCATGCAACGGACCGCTTCGAGTCGGTGGCGGAGTTCGCCCGTGCCCTGGAGGGTGGCGAGCAGCCGGTCGATGCTCCGTCCCCGCCGCGCCGGGCGCCGCGGCGTCGCGCGCTCGTCGCCATCGCGGTCGCCGCGCTCGTGCTGGTGGGGGCGGCCGCCGGCGGCTGGTATGCGAGCCGGCGTCACGACGGAATGAGCGTGGCGCGCGAGGGTCCCCGCGTGCTGGTGGTCCTGCCATTCAAGAATCTGGGCCCGCCGGGGGACCAGTACTTCGCCGACGGACTCACCGAGGAGCTCACGAGCCGGCTGGCCGGGCTCAGTGGTCTCCGGGTGATCAGCCGCACCAGCGCCGACCAGTATCGAGCCTCCACCAAGTCGCTCAAGATCATCGGCGCCGAGCTGGGCGCCGGCTACGTGCTCGAGGGGAGCGTGCGCTGGGAGCCGGGCGATTCGGCAGGGCCCGGCAGAATCCGGGTGACGCCGCAGCTCATTCAGGTCCGGGACGACAGCCATCTCTGGGGCCGGGTGTACGAGGAGCAGCTGGGAGGGGTGTTCGCGGTGCAATCGGCGATCGCGGAGCAGGTGACGGCGGCGCTGGACGTGGCGTTGCGCGAGCCCGAACGTGCGGCGCTGGCCGCGGGCGGCACCCGGCGCGCCGACGCCTACGACTTCTACCTTCGCGGCCTCGATTACATGAGCCGGAGCAATCAGGCGCTGGACCTGCGCGCGGCCGCCGATCTCTTCGGCGAGGCGGTGGCGGCCGACCCGCAGTTCGCCAAGGGACAGGCCCGGCTCGCGCGCGCTCATCTCCAGGTCTACTGGCACTACTACGACCACACCGAGGCGCGGCTCCGGCTCGCGCGGAAGGCGCTCGATGCCGCCGTCGCGCTCGCTCCGGATCTTCCGGAGACCCATATCGCGCTCGGATTCTATCACTACTGGGGCGAGCTGAATTACGTGGACGCGGTCCGCGAGTTCGAGGTCGCGCTCCGGCAGCAGCCGGGCAACGCGGAGCTGTTGCAGGCTATCGGCTACGTCGAGCGGCGACAAGGCAGGTGGGAGGAGTCCACCGCGCATTTCGTCGAAGGGCTGCGTTACGATCCGCGCTCGGGCGTGCGCAACTTCGATATCGGCGACAACTACCTCATGATGCAGAAGTTTCCGGAGGCGGAGCACTACCTCGACCGCGCCATCGCGCTCTCGCCCGACTGGCCCAATCCGTACATCTACAAGGCGTGGATGTACGTGAGCTGGCACGGTGATCTGGCGCGCGGCCGCGCGGTGCTGGGCCAGGCGGTCAACCGCCTCGACGTGAACCGCTTCGCCGCGTCCATGAGCGCGGGCGACCGGATCTCGGCGTCGCTGATCACGGCGGACAGCACCTTTGGCCCCATGATCGACGCGCTCACGCTCGCGGCCTTCACCGGCGACAGCCCGCGGTATCACACGCTCAAGGCCGAGCTCGCGCGCTTCCGCGGGGACCGGAAGGCACAGATTGCCCACGGCGATTCGGCGCGCGCCATTCTCCTCCCGCGGCTGGAGGGTGGCCCCCACGAGGCGCGCATGCTCACGGTGCTGGCGCTCGCGTACGCGCAGATGGAGCGATATGCCGAGGCCATCGAGGCCGGCAAGCGGGCGGTCGCGGCGATCCCGATCGCCAACGACGCGGTCTCCGCGCCGTTCTTCCATACCAATCTCGCGCTGGTCTACATGTACGCGGGGCGGCACGATCAGGCGATAGACGTGCTCGCGCCACTGCTCCGGATCCCCGGCTGGATCACGCCCGCGGAGCTCAGAGTGGACCCGATCTGGGAGCCGCTGCGGTCGAACCCTCGGTTCCGGAAGCTGACGGAGGGGTGAGGGGCAGGGAAACGGGGCACTTGCGGGAAACTACTTTATGATACAAAGTGAAAGGAGTCCACACCGGAAGGCGCTATGACGGCCGTCGAGAAATACTTCTTCACTCCCCTCTACTATCCCCGATCCGCGTGGTCCGTCGTCCGGTGGTGGGAAGAGCGGCGCCCGCTCTACAATCTCTGGGTCGGCGGCGCGGGACTCGCGACACTCGGCGCCGTAACCGTGCTTCTCCACCTCCCTCCTCATCCCGTCGCCTTCGTTCCGCCGTGGCGGGCCGTGGCGGTCTACGCCGTCCTGGCCAACGCCGCCTACACCCTGGGCCCGGCCGCGGACATCCTGCTCCGCCGCGTCCTCGGCGACCGGGGCCGCGCCGTCGGCCCGGTGCTGTTCCGCTATGGCTTCGTGTTCTCCGTGGGTCTGACCCTTCTGCCCATCGCCGTCGCGGGGATGAGCTGGGTCTTCAGGCTCCTCCACTGATCCCCGCTTCCCGCTTCCTGCTTCGCGCTTCCCGCTGTTGAGATCCCCTTGAGATCGCGGTGACCGGTCTTCCGTAGACTGTCGGCCATGCGAAGGCGGCAATCGTAGCCGCTGACTCCGACAGCGAGGAGACTCAGGTGACCGACCATCGTTCCGCCGCGCGCCGCGCCGCCGCCCTCGTGGTGATCCTCGGCGCCGCTTCGGTCAGCGCCACGCTCCGGCACGAAGCCGCGCAGCGCGCGGTCTCCGTGCCGGGCGCCACCGCCGCCCCGCCGGTCGTCCTTCCCGACACGCTCGCGTTCGACGTGGAATACGCCGGGATCGGCGCGGAGGGCATCGACCAGATCTGGCGCGGCACGGTCGCTGGGCCGCTTCCGGGACGCGTGACCATCCGGATGGAATACGCCGGCGCGCCGGCCGACCGGCGGATGCCGGTGTGGCCGGTGAATGTCTGGCTCTTCTTCTCCGCCAATGATGATCGGAGCTCGTTCGCCGCCGAGCTGAGCGGAAGCATGAACTGGGCGACCGGCGACATGAGGGTCAGAGGGTTGGTGAGCGACGGCGTCCGCCGCGCCGCCGCGGTAGAGCAGCGGGTGTGGTTCGGGCGGCCCGGGCTGGCAGGGAAGACCACCGTGCGGTTTCTCGATTCGACCCTTCACGCGCAGTCCAGGAGATGGAATAATGCTCTGTCCCGGAGCCTTCGCGGCCGTTCGCTGACCCTGTTCGGGCGGTGAGCAGAAGTCCTGGGAGCTCGAGGCCGGCTGCTACGACTTCAGGTGACGCCGTCGGGACCGAGACGCTCACGATCACGGCGTTTCCGCTGGAGCAGTAACCTCCTCGCTGGTTCCCGCCACCCGGAGCACGGCCGTCTGCGCGGCCGTGCTTCGTCCATTAGCTTGGATTCGATGTCGCGCGAGAAGATCTACGCCGTGGTCCGGCGGATTCCCCGGGGCCGCGTGGCGACGTACGGCCAGGTCGCCGAGCTCGCCGGAATGGCCGGCCACGCCCGGCAGGTGGGCTACGCACTTGCCGCCCTGCCGCCGCGGACGGCGGTGCCATGGCAGCGCGTGATCAACGCGGCGGGCATGGTGAGCCGGAGGAAGATGCCGGGCGAGGAGCTGAGTCAGCGGCAGTTGCTGGAAAAAGAGGGCGTGACGTTCGACGCGCGGGGGCGGGTGGCGCTCACCAAGGTGCAATGGAAGACGCGCGGAGGCGCGCGCGCGCGGGCGCGGTAGGACAGCCGTCCGCCCGATGTCCCGCCACCATCCGGCTCGATGCGCTGGGCGCCTCCTGGCGCCATCAAGCGATCTTCCTCCGGCCGGCGCTCGCGGTCGTGCCGCCGGCCCGGAGCGCCTCGTCCCGCTCCGGCTTCGCGTTCGCGAGCGCCCGCCGGACCCCCTCGGCGTCGAGATCCGTCGTATACACCGGGGTTCCCGGCTGCTGCCGCCACGATTCGTCCAGCCCGCCGGCGTCCACGCCGTCGAAGCCGAGCTCCTCGATCAGGCCGATCACCACGTCCTTGCCCCGCGTGTCGTCGCCCGCCACCGGTAGCGCGATCCGCCCGGGCGCGCCCTTGGGCTTGCCGCGCTCGAGGAGGTGGTTCGCGTAGATGTTGTTGAAGGCCTTGACGACCGGGCGGCCGAGCTGCTGGGAGACCCACCGGCTCTCCGTGGTGCCGTTCTCGATGGCGTCGATGCGGCCATCGCGCTGTTGCGGGTAATAGTTGCCGGTGTCCACCACGACCACGTCGGCGGGAACGCCGTCGAACAGGCCGGCCGGAAGGCGGACAATGTTCTTTTCGGGGATGGTCACGATGACCACCTCGCCGGCGTGGGCCGCCTGCTCGACAGTGACGGGCTTGGCGCCGGTCTCTCTGGCCAGATCGGCCAGCGTCTGCGGTCCCCGCGAATTGGCGATGGATACTTCGTGTCCGAGCGCGGTGAGGCGGCGCGTGAGGGTGCCGCCGATGTGCCCCGCGCCGATGATGCCGATCTTCATCTTTTCCTCCTAACATGTCTGAAGCCGAGAACCGCCGGGTTTGCGCGCGGCTCGGCGTGAGTACCTTATACCGTCCAATGACCTCATCTCCGAACATTACACCGGCCGGCGAGCCGTCCAGGGCCCCCATGAACGATATCCCTCCCCTCTTCGCCTTCTGCCTTGCCGTCACGTTCGCCGCCGTCTCTCCAGGCGCACTTCCGGCCCAGACCAGCGGGGCGACCATCGGCATCGACACCGGCGGAATGGAACGGTCGGTGGCGCCGGGCGACAGCTTCTTCGCCTACGCCAACGGCACCTGGCTCGCGAACACCGAGATCCCCGCCGACCGGAGCAGCTACGGGCCGTCGGCGGTCCTCGCCGAGCTGACTGACCGGCGGGTGGCCGACCTGATCCAGGGGGCGGCCAAGGCCGGCTCTCCGGCGGGCTCCGAGGCCCGCAAGATCGGCGACTACTACGCGAGCTTCATGGATACGACTGCCATCGAGGCGGCCGGGCTGAAGCCCCTCCAGCCGACCCTCGATTCCATCGCCGCGATCCGTGATCGGACGGAGCTCTCGCGATTTCTCGGATCTACTCTCCGCGCCGACGTGGACGTCTTCAACGCCACGGACCCCTATACGGAAAACCTGTTCGGGCTTTGGGTGGCGCAGGACCTCGACGATCCGTCGCAATACTCGCCCTTTCTCGTCCAGGGCGGACTCGGCATGCCCGAGCGGAGCTACTACGTGGACCCGTCAGCGGCCATGGCCTCGATCCGGGAGAAGTACCGGGACCACGTCGCGGCGATGCTCGGACTCGCCGGCGTCGCGGACGGCGCCGCGCGGGCGGCGGCCATTCTGAGCCTCGAGACCAAGATCGCCGCCGTGCACGCGAGCCGCGAGGAATCGCACGATGCCGTGAAGGGCAACAATCACTGGGCCAGAGCGGAGTTCCCGGCCCAGGCCCCTGGCCTCGACTGGGACTCGTTCTTCACGGCCGCCGGACTCGGCAAGCCGGCGCGCTTCGTCGTGTGGCAGCCGGGTGCCGTCACGGGCATCTCGGCGCTCGTGGCGAGCGAGCCGCTCGAGACCTGGAAGGACTATCTCACATTCCACGCCGCCCAGTCGCGCGCGGTGGTGTTGCCCCGCGCGTTCGACCGCGAATCGTTCGCGTTCTTCGGTCCGGTAATCTCCGGCGCCAGCCAGCAGCGCGACCGCTGGAAGCGTGCGGTCGCGGCGACTAACGGCGGGCTCGGCTACGTCGTCGGGCGTCTCTACGTGTCGAGATGGTTTCCGCCGGCGGACAAGGCCAGGGCCCAGGCGATGGTCGCCAACCTCATCGCCGCGTTCAGGGCGCGTATCGACGGGCTGGACTGGATGGCGCCGGCCACGAAGCAGGAGGCCAAGGCCAAGCTCGCCGTGCTGAAGGTGGGCGTCGGCTATCCCGACACGTGGCCAGACTACAGCGGCCTCGAGGTCGCGGCAGGCGACGCGTACGGCAATGCGGAGCGCGCCGCGCTGTTCCATTACCGCCGGAGCGTGGCGAAGCTGGGCCGGCCGGTGGACCGCTCGGAGTGGGTGATGACGCCGCAGACGGTCAACGCGGTCAACCTGCCGGCGATGAACGCGATGAACTTTCCCGCCGCCATTCTTCAGCCTCCCTACTTCGACGCGAAGCGGCCCCTCGCGATGGATTACGGCGCCATGGGCGCCATCATCGGTCACGAGGTGAGCCACAGCTTCGACAACCAGGGCGCGCTCTTCGACGCGAAGGGGCGGCTGCACAACTGGTGGGCGCCGGAGGATTTCAAGCACTTCGAGGCATCGGCCGCGCAACTTGTGGCGCAGTACGACAGCTACAAGCCGTTTCCTGATCTTGCCGTCAAGGGAAAGCAGACCCTGGGTGAGAACATCGCCGATCTCGCCGGCCTCGCCGCCGCATACGATGCCTACCATCGGGCGCTCCGCGGCGAGCCGGCGCCCAGGATCGGGGGCTTTACCGGTGACCAGCAGTTCTTCATCAGCTTTGCCCAGAGCTGGCGCGGCAAGACCCGCGAGCCCGCGCTCCGCAACCGCATCCTGACCGACGGGCACGCGCCGGGGCAGTATCGGGCGCTGACGGTACGGAACATCGATTCGTGGTACGATGCGTTCGGCGTGAAGCCGGGACAGGCGCTCTACCTGACGCCGGCGGAAAGGGTGCGGGTGTGGTGAGGGGATCCCGTCAGAAGGTGTAGTCGAGCACCTCGTCGACAGCGGCAATGCCATTCGGCTCGAAAAGGCGCAGGCGCAGCGTATTGCCCTGGTCGATGAGGGACTGAATCGGCGTGAGGTCGGTCCGGAGATCCGAGTGCAGCGCGGCCCGGCAACTGTCGTTCTTGCCATCGTGGAGCAGCACCAGCAGGACCTCTGGTGGATCGACGTCCATGGGGCCTGCCTGGGCCAACAGGCCGAACTCGTGAGTTTCCGCGCACCCGCCCGGGTAGGACACGCTCAGGTGGAGCGTATCGCCCGAGATGAACGCCGTATCGATGCTGGCGAAGTCGTCAGGCAGATCGTCGGGGATCTCTTTCTCGATGCGGAGCGTGAGCTCCGTGGGCTCGGTGTCGCTCACTCCGGTCAGGCCGGAATCGCTGCCGCACGCCGCGAGCAGCGCGGCGGCAAGCAGCGAAGGACGCGCGAGCGATCGGATCGTCAGGGGCATGGCAGCGTAGGGGACGCCCCATCCGGCGACCTACGCACAGCGGCCCCCCGGCATCTTAGGATCGGTCTGACCGACCTCCCGCCAGCGGCGCACAGGACACACGTGGCGACACGCGCGTGCTGGAGCGTGTGCATCGTGACAATTCTTCGTGGAGGTGGACTCAGCTGGTGACCCGATACCTCACCGCCATGCCCGCCGAGTTGTGGAACGACACATGGCAGTGGAACAACCACGTGCCCGGGTTGTCCGGCACCATGTTGGCGATGGCCATCCCCATGAACGACAGCGAGAGCACGTCGGTGCGCATGCCGGCGACGAGCACGTCGTTGCCGTGCCAGTGAGGCGCGTGCACGTCGAAATCGTTGGTGGACGACATGACGTACCAGCGCACCCGCTGTCCGCGCCTCATCGTGAGCGCGTCGAGTGGCAGGCTGCCGTGGATGAACCCGTTGATCGTGAACTTGACGTACCACGGATAGCCCGCATCCGTCTCCGATGGGTTCGGCATCGCGCCCAGGGCCCTGGCCGAATCGGGCGACATCAGGTTCTCGCCGGCGAGCCAGCTGAAGTTCTCCTCCACCTGCGCAAAGGCGGTCACGAACTCCCGGTCCACATCTTTGGGCGAGCCGTCGGGCCGCGCCATGTCGCGTGCGGTCACGATCATCGGCCCGAGCAGCCCGGAGTTGATGTCCCGCACCTCGTCCACGTGCGAGTGGTACATCCACAAGACCGAGCTGCCGTCCATCGGTCCCGGGCCGGCGCGTGCCGGCACAGGCCACACGTAGACGAACGTTTGCCCGGGCGGGACGCCGTTGCCGGTTCGACCGTCGGCGGCCCCGTCGTTGTAGGGCGCTCCCTCCGAGCCCTTCTCGTAGAAGACCCCGTGCGGGTGCATGCTGAACGGCCGATGCCCGTTGTTCCTGAACACCACGCGTATGGTGTCGCCGACGACGGCGTGGATCACCGGGCCGAGAAACCCCAGGTGGACCCACTCGGGTGGCCGGGGCTTGAGCGTTCGGAACGTGCTGTCGGTGTACTCGCGGTAGAGCACCTTCCTGTATGTCGTGCTCACCGGCCGCGGCTTGGCTTTCGCGAAGAACGCCGTGTCCGCGTAGGGCCGGCCGGCGATCTCGTCCCGGCGGCCGGGGACGTAATCCCAGGGGGCCTCGTCGGCGGCGATGTAATACGTGCGGGTCTGCGCCGCCGTCACGGCAGGACGCCGCCCACTCGGCGCCACAGCACCGAGTGTGAGCAGCAGAAGGCCGGGCAGAGCGAGGCGGAGTGATGGCTTCATCGAGCGCTCCTTCGAATCGGAGACAAACGGCATCAGAACGCGACGTGCGTCGTGACGACCCCGCTGGGCTCGCATTGCATGCCTCGATTCAGGTAGTGCGTTCACAGCCGGGAGCAGATTGCGGCCAGCAGCGCCTTTGCCTTCTCGTAATCCGCCGACGTGGCGACATCCCGACGAAGGCGTCGTGGCGCACCGCAAAGAGCTGGGTGCCGTGCAGCAGCGCGGCGTGATCCCACGGGCCCTTGAGGGTCGTGTCGGTGTTGAAGCCCACCGTGGTGACGGCGCCGGGCGCGCTGCCGGCGCCGGCTCCCGGATCATTACCGGCCACCATTTTCATCAGTCCGCCCATCATCTCCGTTGCCTGGGGCGGGAGGTTCATGGTGTCGAGCGGCGAGCTCGACGGCAGTCCCGTCATGCCTCCCAGCGTCGCCATCCCGTGGGTGAGCATCGCGTAGTTCTTCTGGCCGCCGTCCCAATCAAATTCCACCGCATACGTCCGCGTGCCCTGCGGGCTCGCCGTCTGCCAGGTGCAGTCGGATTCCGGTGAGTCCGAGCGTGGTGGGGCGGAAAGGGGACCGATCGCCGCCTCGACCGCCGCCTGCGGCAGGAGATCGCAGGCATGCGCCGGATGAGCCACGGGCTTGGGGGCGAGCGCCACGGCCCTGGCACCCGGCCTGGTGCTTCATCACCATGTTGGTCATGCTGTCGAGCCCGGGCGCGCCCTTAACCAGGACCCCCATGATCGTGGCCGGCAACCTGAGCGGCTGGGCCTCGGTGGCCGAGACGAGAGTGCAGGGGTCATGGGCCCGGGCGGCCAGGGCTTCCCCGGCCATG
>Ga0075288_1000072_pt1 | contig 10587 bp, 7 predicted proteins | sample SF_Rice_20C_0N_4_FD_69763 | JGI IMG/M metagenome (GOLD analysis project Ga0075288, IMG submission 69763) | Rice paddy soil microbial communities from Twitchell Island, California, USA - SF_Rice_20C_0N_404 | ecosystem: Environmental > Terrestrial > Soil > Paddy field/soil | place: USA: Twitchell... | reverse complement strand
AATAGTGCTCGTCCGTAACGCAACGAATCGCTTCTTACAAGATCGCGAGTCAATGAAAACCCAAACTTATCCCGGCATGGGCTCCGGGTTTCAGGCGCACGACGCATTTGCGACCGCGAGCCAGGGGACGGTCCAGGACCGGAGCAAAGGACATCCGGTCTCTTCGGATAGAGCCATCATCGCCGCGCGAAAGATGATGGAGCACGCGATCAAAGACGTGCAGGCAGGAAAAGAGCTGCCACACGTGATCCGCAAGATGATCGAGAATCGCTTCCCACATTTTCTGGTGATCTCCGACATGTTGCCCCCAGGTAACGATTGGCAGGAGTACACCAAGACTCTCGAGACCGAAGCGAGGGCCAGGATGTGACACAACTTCTACGACTGGGAATCGCGGGACTCGGCGTCGCCAGCACGCAGATCCTGCCGCCGCTCGCGAAATTGCCATTTATTAAAATCACCGCAGCGGCGGATCAGAGAGCCGAGGCTTTGGAGAAATTTCGCCTGGCCTACAAGGGTGAGGCGTACTCGACTGTCGAAGATCTGTGTCGAAGTCCGAATGTTGATGCGGTCTATATCGCCACACCCAACACGCTCCATGCTGAACATGCCATCACGGCGGCCAAACATGGCAAACATATCATCGTTGAAAAACCCATGGCGATGACTCTGGCTGAATGCCACGCCATGAACGAAGCGGCTGAAAAGCATGGGGTCAAACTGCTCTGCGGTCACACGCACAGCTTCGATCCACCGGTTCGTAAAATCCGCGAGATCGTCAAGAGCGGCGAGCTTGGCAGACTCCGTATGATCAACACCTGGAACTTCAACGAGTTCATGTACCGCCCACGCATGAAACATGAGCTGGCGATGAGCCGGGGTGTGGTGCTCAACCAGGGGCCCCATCACGTCGATATCGTGCGTCTGATCGGCGGCGGCCTCGTGCGCAGCGTGCGCGCCATGACCGGCATCTGGGATAAAACGCGCGGTTATGAGGGCAGCTACACTTGCTATCTCGAATTCCAGGACGGCACGCCGGCGACGCTGGTCTACAGCGGTTACGGTTTTTTCGATACCGCGGAACTGTTTGATTGGGTCGGCGAGGGCGGCCAGCATCGCGATCCAAAGACCAATCTCGACGTCAGAAAACGTTTGCGCGAGGTGCACACGGTCGAGGAAGAGGAGCAGCTCAAAGAAGCCATGCGCTTCGGCGGCCGGCGTGAGGGCGAATTCAGCCACGTCTGGAGCGGCGAGCGCAAGCAGCCGTTTTTTGGTTTGACGGTCGTCAGCTGTGAAAAAGGCGATCTGCGCCAAACCCCGGGCGGGTTACGCCTTTACGGCGAGAACGAGCAACGCGAGATTTCACTCCCCACTGGTAGCCGCGGCCGCGAAGCCGAAGTCGAAGAACTTTACAATGCCGTGGTGCACAACCGGCCGGTATCTCACGACGGTTGCTGGGGCGCGGCGACGTTGGAAGTTTGCCTGGCCATGCTCGAGTCGGCGGAAACGCGTAAAGAGATTTTTTTGTCGCATCAGGTTCCAACTCCGGATTAGTCAGTTTGGCGTCTAGTGTTTGGTCGACTTAAATAGCTTGAATTCTTCTGCACTGACCATGAACCTGGAAAGGCAGGCAAAGTGAAATGCTAACGTCCGAAGAAAATGAGCTGCTCACCCGCGTCGGTCCTGGGACGCCGGCCGGAGAACTATTGCGCCGCTATTGGCAGCCTATCGCCATCGCGAAGGATATCTCCGACGACAAGCCAGTTAAGTTCGTGAGAATCCTAGGCGAAGACTTGGTGCTGTTTCAGAGTAAGAAGGGGGAGCTGGGTCTGTTGGAGGACCGTTGCTCGCACCGGGGCGCGTCGCTCTCCTACGGTAGAGTCGAAGAACGGGGTATCGCCTGTCCTTATCATGGTTGGCTCTACGATACCGCCGGTAACTGCCTGGAGACACCGGCGGAACCGTGCGAAAGCAAATTCGCCTTGACGGTAAAGCATCGTGCCTATCCGGTGAAAAAATTCGCCGGCCTTCTGTGGGCTTATCTCGGGCCGGCGCCGGCTCCGGTGATTCCGAAATACGATGTTTGGGCGCGAACCGACGGCTGGCACTGGATCCGGGCTTTGCCCCGCTTGGACTGCAATTGGTTTCAAGCCATGGAAAACTCCGTGGACACAGCCCATTTGCATATCCTCCATCAAGAACTGGTTACCCGCGGCTTCACTGTGCGCGGTACCACTCGGGGAACCATCGATGACCTCACAAGTTTCGAGTTCCACGAAGTTCCGTACGGCATCATGAAGCGGCGTTCATTCACCGATGGCACGACGGAAGAGCATCCGCTGATATTTCCCAATCTGCTCCGGCAGGCGAATCGAACCCAGATCCGTGTTCCGATCGATGACAGCCATACCTGGATCGTTTATCTGCACTTTGTTCCGTCGGAAAATGGAGCTGCGCTGGACAAGGAAGATATCCCGGTCGACTACCGAAAGCCGTTCAAGAATCCGCCGGACGCATTGCACCCGTTTACGCGTTTTAGGCTCGATGAAGTCGATGCTCAAGACGTCATGGCTTGGGAGACCCAGGGGCCGATCGCCGATCGCACCCGCGAACGGTTAACCAGCTCGGACCAGGGAATCGTGATGTATAGAGCGATGGTGAAGAGGGAAATTGAGAAAGTGCAGAAAAATCTCGACCCGATGAACGTGATCAGAGATCCGGATCATGCGATCATCGACACGAAATTCGAAGAGTCCGTGCGCGCAGAAAAAGCCGGCTCGAGCTATCATCTGCCGAAAACCGGCTGATGGATTTCAAATCGCCCGAGCCGCTTCTTATCTGATCCGAGCGCGGCCTCTTGAGTTAGCATTTAATTCGCTTACAGTCGTCACCCGGGAGGCGTGTTTTGTATGTCCAACGGAAACTTTCCGCTAGCGGTTTTACTTTGCTTGTTTCTCAGTAGTGCAGCCTATGCCGGCGAGTCGAAGCCGGCTTGGCAGCAGGAATGGGAAAAGACTCTGGATGCCGCCAAAAAAGAAGGCCAAGTTGCGGTTTACATCAGCGGCTATGAAGAAGTGCTGCCGGAGTTCCAAAAGGAATATCCGGACATCAAATTGATTTCGGTCACTGGTCGTGGCTCGCAGTTGGCGCAAAGATTACTTGCTGAGCGGCGCGGCGACAAATTCTTGGCGGATGTTTTCAATTCAGGCGGTGTAACGACCCACGGACAGTTGCATAGGGCCAAGGTGCTGGATCCGATCAAGCCGGTTTTGATTCTTCCCGAGGTCACGGACACTTCGAAATGGTATCAAAAAAAACATCATTATACGGACCCTGAAGGGCAATATGTATTTAGCTACGTCGGCTCAGCGACGTACGGCTCGGTGAACTACAACACCAAGCTGGTCGATGTAAAGGAATTCAAATCCTACTGGGATTTGCTCAATCCCAAATGGAAGGGAAAAGTCATTGCGCGGGACATTCGTGCTCCCGGCCCGGGATCGGGCAATGCACGGCTCTTTTATCATCATCCCGACCTCGGTCCATCTTTTGTTCGCAAACTGTTCAGCGAGATGGATATCCAGCTGTTTCGCGACTATCGGCAGGGACCGGATTGGCTCGCGGTGGGAAAATATTCCATTTGCTTTTTCTGCGACGTCGATGTGTTGAAGCAACAGGGGCTGCCGGTCGATACATTCGGGCCCAATGCCTTCAAAGAGGGCGGCGGCTTGGTGCAGCAGTTCGGCACGATCACGCTGGTCAATCGGGCGCCCCATCCCAACGCCGCCAAGGTCTTCATCAACTGGCTGCTGTCGCGCAACGGACAGATCGCCTTGCAAAAGACGCTGGCCAATTCCGAAAGCCCGCCGGACTCGCTGCGAATCGATATTCCCAAAGACGATGTACCGTTCAACAGCCGGCGCGTCGAGGGCGTCAACTATATCGACACGAGCAAACCGGGGTGGCAGAACATGAAACCGGTTCTTCAGATCATGAACGAGGCGCTCAAGGCGGCGGGAAAGAGCTGACGATTCGTTCCGGATCAATTCAGGAGGCAAAGAGAGCTAATGAACGCTAGACTGAATCGAGTGATTGCGACCGTGATGCTGTCGTTGCTATGGGGTTCGGCGTCCTGGGCTGCCCAGGCGGAGGCCTGGAAAGCCGATTGGGAAAAAACTCTCCAGGCGGCTAAAAAAGAAGGCCAGCTGGTTCTCTACGGCAGCGCCGATTTTGAGAAGCTATTTGCCGAGTTCCACAAGAAGTATCCCGAGATCAAAGTAACCGGTGTTTTCGGACGGGGCGCTGACGTGGCCAAGCGTATGATGTCCGAGCGGCGCGCGGAGAAATATCTGGCGGATCTTTACGTCAACGGCATGACGACCGGCTACAATGTTTTTTACAAGGCGAAAGCGCTCGATCCGATCCCGCCTGTGTTGGTGTTGCCCGAGGTGACAGATGTCACGAAGTGGTGGCAGGGCAAGCACCATTATGTCGATCCCGAAAGCCAGTATCTGTTCAATATCAATGGCGAGGCCCGCATCGTTCTCGCCTACAATACCAAGTCGGTCAATCCGAATGAGATCAAGTCCTACTGGGACATCTTGAATCCCAAGTGGAAGGGCAAGATCGTCGCATACGATCCCACTCTCGGCGGCGCGGGCGACGCCATGCGATTTTTCTACCACCACAAGGGCCTTGGGCCCGATTTCATCAAGCGGGTTCTCACCGAGACCGATTTGGTGATCAGCACCGACACCCGGCAGATGGGCGATTGGTTGGCGGGCGGCAAGTATGCGATATCCATCTTCGCGCCGATCTCCCGCATGGACTTGGATGTGATGCAGGTACAAGGATTGCCTGTCGCCTGGTTCGACCCGGAGCATCTCAAAGAAGGTGCGTATGTCACCGCCGGTTCCGGCGGCGTCGCGCTGATCAACAAAGCGCCCCATCCTAACGTTTCTAAAATCGCGCTCAACTGGCTGCTTTCGCGCGAGGGACAAATGGCTTATCAAAGGATTTTCACCGAAGGAAACGACGGTCCCGACTCTATGCGAGTGGATATTCCTAAAGACAAAGTGCCGCGCGGCAACCGCCGGCCGCAAGGCGATCCGAACCGCTATCTTTTTGTCGACCGCGCCGAGTGGATGGATCAGGCGCCGATCCGCAAATTCGTTAAGGAGGCGCTGGCAGAGCGAAAAAAGTAATTTTGGATTTCGATTGGAGAAAAAGCCGCTGACAGCCTGAATTGTAGCTAAATATTTCCGTCTTTTCCGATACTCGAAACTCCAAATCGAAAATCTAAAATGGGCCACGACTGATCGACCTCTATAGAAATAGATTGTTTACTCATTAACAATCGAGCGTTTGACGGCGGCAATTGAAACGGCTGGTTGTGGTTGACTTAAAAGACCCCATCGGGAAATATTCAGGTGCTCCGAGCCGGTCGATTTCAGAGATTGTGCGGGACACATTGGGAGACTAGATGAGCATTTTTTCACGCGAGGCGAAAATACTCCGTGCACTGCTTGCGATTGCAGGCGTCATGGTATCGAGCGCAGCCGCATTGGCGGCCCAGGCCGACTGGAAAAAGGACTGGGAGCAGACCTTGGCGGCTGCGAAAAAAGAAGGCCAGGTCACCATTTATATTTATCGATATGAAGGCCTGCTGCGGCAGTTCAAACGGGATTTTCCCGGCATCGATGTCGTGTCGGTCACCGGGCGCGGCAATGAGCTCACCAATCGGATCATGGCCGAGCGCCGTGCGGGTAAATTTATCGCCGATGTTTATAGCGGCGGCACAAACAGCCTTTACAACACTCTCTATAAAGGCAAGGCACTCGATCCGCTCAAACCAGTGCTGGTGCTTCCCGAGGTTACCGATAGCTCGAAATGGTACGGCAACGAGCATCGCTACGCTGATCCCGAGGGGAAATATATTTTTTCCTATATCGGCTCGCCCAGCAATGCTCAGCTCGCCTACAACACGAATCTGGTCAACCCGAAAGAATTCAAATCCTACGCCGACGTTCTCAATCCCAAGTGGAAAGGTAAGATCGTCTCGCTCGATCCGCGTGATACGGGGCTGGGCGCGACGATGCAGTTTTACTATTACAGCCCGGAGCTCGGTCCCGAGTTCATGAAGAAGTTCTTCGGCGGCATGGACATCACCTATGCGAAAAACTTTCGCCAGATGACCGATTGGCTCGCGCAAGGAAAATTTGCAATTTGCATGGGATGCAAGGATTCCATGCGCGCCAAGAAACAGGGGTTGCCGGTGGATGATTTCGACACCAACAACTGGAAGGAAGGATCGAGCTTTTCGGCGGGGGGCGGTTCGATGGGTCTGATGAACCAGGGGCCGCACCCGAATGCCGCAAAGGTTTTTATCAACTGGTTCCTGTCGCGCAAAGGACAGATCGCGCTGCAGAACCTGGGCGACGTCGACGATCCCGCCAACTCGCGACGCATCGATATTCCCAAGGATAGTATTCCCCCGGACAACCGATTGCAGCCGGGTGTGAAATATTTCGACGTGGTCAAACCGGAGTATGGCGATATGAAACCGATTTTTGACCTGGCGAAAGAAATCATGGCGGCCCACGAAAAAAAATAGGAAAGCAATATGTTGACGCGCGAAGAGAATGAGATGCTGACCCGGGTCGGCAAGGGTACTCCCGCCGGCGAGTTGCTGCGCCGCTATTGGATGCCGATAGCGTGCGCGGGTGAATTGACCGGGGAAAAACCGATCAAAGCAGCGCGAATTCTCGGCGAAGATCTGGTTGTCTACCGTGATCAGGCGGGCCGCTACGGCGTGGTCGGCGAGCAATGCCCGCACCGAAAGGCGTCGCTTGCCTTCGGTCGAGTCGACGCAGAGGGGATTCGCTGCCCATACCATGGCTGGAAGTTCGACGGTACGGGAAAGTGTTTGGAGCAGCCGGCTGAGCCCGTCGAGAGTGGGTTCAGAGAGAAGATCAAACACACGGCTTACCCCGCCGAGCGCTTGGGCGGGTTGATCTGGACTTATTTGGGTCCCGAACCGCGACCGCTCCTGCCGCGCTGGGATGTGTTGGCCTGGGAGAACGGCAAACGCACGGTGCAGAAACATGAAATTTACCGTTGTAATTGGCTCCAGCCGATGGAGAATTCAGTGGACCCATCGCATCTCTATTGGTTGCATGGAGAGACCGCGCACTTGGCGCCCACGGTGGACCATTACGAGGAAGATCACGAATTCATCCCCTTCGAATTCGGCATTCTTAAGCGGCGCGTCACGCCGGGCAAAAAGGCCGGCGACCCTCCGGTTGTCGACCAGCATCCGCTGCTCTTCCCGATCACTTTGCGCCATGTGTTTCGCGACCGGCTGTTGAGCGGCAACCTGCGCCACAACTTGCAAATCCGCGTGCCGGTGGATGACGCGCATACTCAGGTCTTTGTCGTCTACTTCACGCCCAACGACACCGAATATTCGCCGGCCGGCGGCGATACGCCCTGGGAGTACTTTCCCATTCGAAATGAGCACGGTGAATACCGTCTGGAGCATGTGCTGGTGCAAGACGCCATGGTCTGGGAAACCCAAGGGGCGCCCACCGACCGCACGCAGGAGCACCTCGGGGCCGGCGACGAAGGGATCATTCTGCTGAGGAAAATTCTGCGCGAACAAATCGACATCGTGCGAAGAGGCGGAGAGCCGATGGGCTTGGCGCGCGATCCGAGTAAGAACAGGTTGATTGAGTTCGATGTGATCAATGAGCGGGTGGGGTTGTTCGGGAAACAGCAGAAGGTCGCGTAGAACATTGCCTCTAATTTTTTCTGTTAAGCGATGCTGATGGCTTGCACGACGCTGTCCGAGATCCTCCCCGTTGACGGGGGAGGACTAAGTTAGGGGTGCTAAATCTCGCACCCCTATCCTAACCTTCCCCCATCGAGGGGAAGGAATTCGGACGGTCGCCCTCTGTGAACCTTTGGCATGTTTCAGGTTCGCTTAGTTCTGGTTTTTGTATTGAATGTTAGTTTTGGAGGACCTCAAATGGCGGAAATCACGGCACAGATCGATCCGAATCTGAAACCGGAACGGATTGATACGTACAAATATTGGCAAGCGGAGCAGAAGATTCCTGTGGTGCGCGGTTTTTTCGTCGAGGACGTCAACACGCTGCCGGTCGAACAGTGGGACTTGAAGGGTGTGCCGTGTTCGATGGTGGTGCTCGATGGCACAGGCGGCACCAATGACGCCTACGTATGCGAGATTCCCCCGGGCGGCAAAACCAAGCCTCAAAAACACATGTATGAAGAGATGGTCTATGTAACCAAAGGTTACGGCGCAACCAGCGTCTGGCAACGAGACGGCAAGAAGCACACCTTCGAGTGGGGACCCGGGAGCATGTTTGCGATGCCGCTCAACGCCGACTACCAACATTTTAACGCCAGCGGCACGGAAGCAGCGCGTTACTTCGCGGTCACGAATTGCTGCTTTATGATGAATCTGTTTCACAACCCCGACTACATCTTCAACAGCGACTACACTTTCCTCGACCGCTTCGACGCGCGCACCGAAGGCTACTTCAGCGGCGAGGGCGAGCTTACCGGCCGATTCTTCTTGACCACCAACTTCGTGCCTGACACGCACACGCTCAAGCTCACTGATTATAGCGAGCGCGGCAAGGGCAGCACCAACATGAAATTCAATCTCGCGAAGAACACCATGGGCGCGCATATCTCGGAGTTTCCCGTGGGTACCTATAAAAAGGGCCACCGCCACGGCCCCGGCGCGCATGTCATCATTCTTTCCGGACAAGGCTATTCGGTTCTTTGGCCCCAGGGAGAAAAACCTCAGCGTGTCGACTGGAAGCAGGGCAGCGTCGTCGTGCCGCCGGATCAGTGGTTTCACCAACATTTCAATTCCGGCGCGATGCCGGCGCGCTATCTGGCGCTGCGCTGGAACAACTGGCGCTATAAATTCATGCGCTCACAGGACGGCGAGGGCGGCACGTTTACAAGCGTCAAACTTGGCGGTGGGCAGATCGAGTTCGAGGACGAGGATCCACAGATCCATCGTGATTTCGAGGCGGCTATGAAAAAAGCCGGCGCGCGCTGCAACATGGGCTCCTATCATCCCGGCTGCACCTACAAATAAGACAGCGCCGTCAATTCTACGCTTGAACTGATGGTTCTCACGCGCTACAAACTCGCTGGCGCGCGACGGGATAAGCCATGGCGAAACCTGAAACTTTAAACGGAAGAGTGCTCTCACGCTCGTGGCTGCCCCCGCTCGACGGCGGCACGGCGCTGATGGCTGTGCTCATCGGCTTCATGGGCTTCTACGTGCTCTATCCGCTCGCGCTGATTGTCATCAACAGTTTCAATACCGCGACGATCGCCGAACCGCCCGTGTACGGCCTCAAAGCATGGCGCGAAGCTTTCAGCGAGTATGGTATCTGGGGCTCGCTCTGGAACAGCATCAAGATCGGTATCGTCCTGCAGGTCCTGGCGTTGCCGTTTGGTATTTTTATTTCCTGGCTGCTTGCGCGCACGAATATTTTGTTTCCGAACGCGCTGGAGTTCGGTTTTTGGATTTCGTTTTTCCTGCCCGGGCTCGCCACGACTTTCGGCTGGATGCTCATGCTCGATCCAAGCACGGGACTGATCAACTCCTGGCTGCGCCAGATGCCATTGCTGAGCGGCTTGAACTTCGACATCTACTCGTTCTGGGGCATTATATGGGTTCATCTTGTCGGCAACGGCATCTCGACCAAGGTCATGTTGATGACTCCGGCGTTCCGCCGCATGGACGCATCCATGGAAGAGGCGAGCCGGATGTCTGGCGCGAGCGCGCTCACGACGCTGATTCGGATCACCGTGCCCGCAATGACGCCGGTCATTATCGTTGTCGTGCTGCTGAGCGTTATCCGAATCTTCAGCAGCTTCGAAATCGAGCTGCTGCTCGGCGTGCCGTGGAGCTTCTACGTTTATTCCACCAAGATCGTCGACCTGGCGCGCCAGGAGCCGCCGCTGGTCAATCAAGCCGCGGCGCTGGGAAGCGTCATTCTGATTTTTCTCCTCACGTTCATCCCGATCCAGCGCAAATTGATCGCGCGCCGGCAATTCACCACCGTGACCGGTCAATTCAAACCCAAGATCATCGACCTCGGAGTTTGGCGCTATCCGGCAACAGCATTCGTCGCTCTGGTTCTTTTTATTTTGGACGTCGTCCCGCTGCTAAGCGTCGCGGGCGGTAGCTTCATGACCCGTTTCGGCTTTTTCAATCTGCCGAAAACCTGGACACTCGAATATTGGCGGATGGCGCTCAACGATCCACGCATTCTGCAGGGGTTGCAGAATACCCTGATTGTGGCTGTGAGCGCCGGACTCGTGGGTGCACTAGTCTTTTCATTGATCGGTTACGTTCTGGTGCGCACCAAACTTCCCGGGCGCTCGGTGCTCGATTCTATTTGCTGGCTGCCATCGGCGATCCCCGGCGTCTTATCCGGCCTTGGGCTTTTGTGGATGTTTCTCGGCACGCCGATCTTTCGGCCCTTTTACGGCACGATCGTTCTGTTAGTGGTTGCTCAGGTGCTTGGCGGAGTCACC
>Ga0075288_1000071_pt1 | contig 10644 bp, 10 predicted proteins | sample SF_Rice_20C_0N_4_FD_69763 | JGI IMG/M metagenome (GOLD analysis project Ga0075288, IMG submission 69763) | Rice paddy soil microbial communities from Twitchell Island, California, USA - SF_Rice_20C_0N_404 | ecosystem: Environmental > Terrestrial > Soil > Paddy field/soil | place: USA: Twitchell... | reverse complement strand
CGAGGCGTACAACGGCGTGGGTCAAGCCTATCAGCTCACGCCCGAGGGTCAGACGTTCACGACTCCGGTCCAGGTCTCCCTGGGCTACAGCGAGGAGGATCTCGTGGGCACGCCGGCCGCGGGCCTCGGCGTCGCCTACCAGGATGCCGACGGGCATTGGTGGGCCATGCTCTCCACCGTCGTAGATGAAGCCCATCACACGCTTACCGTCCCGACCACGCACTTCAGCTCCTACGCCACCGCGAGGTTCTGGCAGTTCTTCCCCAAGGAAGCATCCGCGCGGGTGAATGGGACCGTGCATTTCTCGGTCATCGCATGCGTGGAGGAGCACGACGTCTTCGAGGGGGGCCCTGGCGAGGACGATCTCTCGTCGCTCGTCCCGGACACGCTCTGCGTGCCGTCGATTCGGACGGGCCGCTGGCTGGTCAACAATCAGGAAGGGGGCAACGGGACGGCCGGTACCATCGCGGCCGGATCCCCGACCTCCCAGGCGGTGTTCACCGGCCCGGCTCGGGTGCCGAGCCCGAGGACGGTGACTGTGACCGGCCTGCTCACGTGGGAGGCGAGAGGGGTCACCAAGCGGTTCGACGCCGCGGTCACGATCATCGGCGACACGACCAAGCTGCACCTCACCGGCGTCTTCGACACCGGTGCCCTGCAGGGCGGCGAAATCGTGGTGTCGCCCAATGGGGGCATGGCGCACGTCACCGACAAGTTCGAAGCCGATCTCGCGCTGAACGAGGCGACCGGCGGTGCAAAGGTCTCGGAGATCACGAATTTCGTCACTCAAATGTCCGGCCTGCACGGCCCCCCAGATCCGCTCGGTATCTACTGCTTCTTCTCCGTCGACGGCTCCTACGAGCATATCACGGCGACAACGGGCGAAGCCACGTTCAACCCTGCCGTCGAGTCCGGCCGGGCCGATGCCTCGGTGACCCTCAAGGGCGTGGCGACCTATCCCGGAGGCGACCTCGGCTCGCCCACCGACAACGGGTGCGAGAAGGTGCACTACGACGGCGGTGCGTTCGACACCAGAGTCGATTTCACGTTCGACAGGAGTCGGATGACGGAACCGGGCTCGTCGATCACGGTGAACGATGGGGCGGGATGGACCTACACCATCGAATGGCGCGAGTAGGGTGGCGACATGCCGCGGGCGCCGGCCGGAGCAGGGGCGACGGCGCCCACTGAGCAGAACAGAGAGATCCCGACGTTAGACGAAGAGACCCGCACTGATCCGATCCGACCAGAAGGTGATCGTTCCAGGAGGACCTATGACACGCGCAGCCCTGCTCGCGATGACCCTGATGATCCTGGCCGGCTCGTGGGAGACCGCCGGGGCGCAGGCCTCCGCCAAGCCCGCAAACCCGACCAAGAACGTGCCGGCGGCGCCGGCGTCCGCCGAGCCTGCACTCGATACGGCACCGGCCCCGGACTCGGTCGCGCACGACTCCGTGCCCAAGAAGAAGGGCGGTTTGTTCGGCAAGGCAAAGGGGATCATGAAGAACAAGGTCGTGCAGACCGTAGCGAAGACCGCTGCCTGCACGATGGTGCCCGGCGGCCAGGCGATCGCCGGAGCTATCGATGCCGCGTCGAGCGACAATGCCGGCCAGGCCGCGTCTGGTGCCGCCGGCGGGATGACCGGAACGAGCTGCATGCCCGGAGTGGGTGGCGCCGGGGCCGGCGCCGCCGGACTCGCCGGCGGTGGCGGCGTGGCCGGGTTGGCCGGCGCTGGTTTGGCGGGGGCGGCCTCGGGCGCGATGTCGCCGGGCGCCACGGGGTACGCGCCGGAGATGGGGCCCGGCATGGTGGGCATGGGCATGCCCGACCCCAAGCCGATGGCCGACTGCATGGGCCTCACGGTGGAGGAGTACAACGCGATGGTCCTGCCGACAGGTGGAGAACCGCGCCAGCCCTCCAAGGCCGAGATGAAGCGCATGGAGCAGGTGAGCAAGAAGGTCGGGCCGCAACGTCAGGCCGCCTGCAGCCAGTCCGTGGGCATGCAGCAGGCCAACGCGCAGATGGCGCAGATGCAGCAGATGATGGCGATGGCCCAGGCGCGCATGCCGGGCACCGCCACGCCCGGCACCACGACGGAGGCGCCGGGCGAAACGCTGACGCTGTCCCCCGACCTCGCGGCCGAGCTCGCCAAGGGCAAGACGGTGATCCGCGGCATCGATTGGGTGGCCGGCTCGGCGGAAGTGTCGCCCCAGGGCCAGCCGGGGTTTCAGCAAGCGATGGCATCGCTCGGCGCGGTCATCAAAGCGTCGGGGCAGCGGTACCGGCTCGATCTCTACATGGACCAGCGCTACGACGACACCGCCATCCGGATGTTCGGCCCCGGCCGGCTCGAGCGGGTTGCGTCGACGTTGGCTGGCACGATCGGCGACGCCGGCGTGGTGCAGGCAGGCAAGACCAAGCGCGACAAGAACCCACGGCTCGAAGTGATCAAGGTCAAGTAACCCCACAAGGAGTGACACCCATGCGCGCGCATCTCCGTTCCATCGGGCCGGCCTCCCTGTTCCTGGCGCTCGGTATGGCCGCGCCGTTGTCGGCTCAGCGCCTCTCGCTTTCTCCGACCGTCGGCGTGTACATCCCGACGACCGAGCTGCTCAAGGCCGCCAACGGCGAAGCCTTCAAGCAGGAGGTCGGCCTCGCGCTGGGTGGCCGCCTCGGCATCTCGTTCAGCCCACGCTTCGGCATCGAGACGTCGGTGAGCTACGTCCCGAGCAAGCTCAACTTCACGCTCGATCAGACCGCCGCCGCGACGAAGACCGACGCCAATCTCCTCCTGGGCACCGCCAGGGCGACCCTCCACGTCATCCCCTTCACCAAGCCGGTATGGCTCACGCTCAATGCCGGCGCGAGCCTCATCAAGCGCGGCGGCGAGGCGTACAAGGATGCGACCGACAAGAGCGACATCGGCGGCGTCTTCGGCGCGACGGTCGGCTTGAATCTCGGCGGCATGCTGAGCTTCTACGTGGCGGCCGACGACTACGTCTACGGCACCCGGATCGCGGATCCGACGGCGACCACCAAGCAGACCCAGAACGACGTCCAGATCGCGTTCGGCTTCGGCTTGCCGATCGGCAAGTAACCGCATCACCACCATGACCCACCCGAGGAAATCATGCAGACGCAATTCCGACTGACCTCGCTGGCGCTGTTCGTGGGCGCGGCCGTCTTCCTCGCGTCGCCGGCCCCGGCCCAGGCGCAGTTCGGGAAGGCGCTCAAGAACGCGCTCAAGCAGAAGGCCGAACAGAAGGCGATTCAAAAGGCCACCGACACGGAAGACGCCGCCATCGATCAGGTCCTGGAGGGCAGCAAGGACGGCGCGCCGGCTTCGGGCGTCGAGACCGCCGCTGCGCCGGCCACAAGGCTGTCGGGAGCCCCGGCGGCCGGGAGCGCACCCATCGCTGCCCCCCCGCCCGACACGTCGGCCGCGTCGAAGGCGCTCCGGGTCAACTACGATTTCGTCCCCGGGGAGCGCACGCTGTTCTACACCGACTACGCCGCCGACGCCGTCGGCAACTTTCCCGAGCGGCTCGGGTTCCGCGAGGGCAACATGGAGGTGGTGGAGCTGGGTGGACAGCGATACATCCGCGCCACCAGCCGGGGTGTCTTCACCATTCCGCTCCCCGAAGTACTGCCCGCGCGCTTCACGGTCGAGATCGAGGTGATCAACCGCGTCGCGTCCGACGGCAGCGCGTTTCAGCTCGAGGGTGGCCTCAAGCCGGCCACCGATCGCAAGACGTCCGTCATCGCGTGGGGCACCGACGGTCTCGGTCTGACCGGCGGTGGCGGTGGCGAGGTCCGGCTGGTCAACAGCGAGGCGAATCGGGAGCGCTATCGCGGCAAGCCCGCGCAGCTCCGGGTGCTGGGCGACGGGACGTACATCAAGGCGTATCTCGACGAGCAGCGCCTGGTCAACGTCCCGAACGCGAATTTCGAGCGCTCGAAGGGACTGACGCTGATCGTGGAGGGCCGGAGCGCGGACAACCCGGTGTACATCGGCCGCATCCGTGTCGCCCAGAGCCGCAAGTCCATCTATGACGATCTCGCCGCCAAGGGACGGGTCGCCACGCAGGGCATCCTGTTCGACACCGGCAGCGACAGGCTCCGTCCCGAGTCAGGTCCGACGCTCAAGGAGATCGCCACGATCCTGCGCCAGCACCCCGATCTCAGGCTTCGCATCGAGGGACACACCGACAACGTCGGCGCGAAAGACGCCAACCTCGCGCTCAGCGACCGCCGGGCACTCGCGGTCAAGAACGCGCTGGTGAGCGACTTCCAGGTCGACGGCGCGCGGCTCGAGTCGAAGGGCTATGGCGATACCAAGCCGACCGGCGGCAACGACACGCCGGAAGGGCGTCAGAACAACCGGCGCGTGGAGCTGGTTCGCCTGTAATCGCCGCCATCTCGTCGTGAGGGGCCGGGGTTGGAGGGAGTGCGGCCCGCGCTTAGAATGGAATGCGGCTGGCCGCACCATACCTTCCACCCGGCGGTGATTCGTGAAGTTGTGGGCGTGCGTTCTGGCATTGCTGGCGGGCATGTCGCGCGGGAGTGCGGCGCAGTCGGCGGCGGCCACGTCGCTGATCGGTACCTGGAACTTCGATCTGAAGCAGGGACCCGAGACGCAGGGGCCGCGCATCGTGATCGTGCGCCCCGACAGCAGCGCGAGCTACGGCACCCAGACCGTCCGGTGGCGAATGGTGGGCGACAGCCTCGCGCTGGCGCTCGGCGGCGAGTGGGTAAACTACCGGCTCAAGCTCAAGGGCAGGCGGCTCACCCTGTCCGGCGGTGACCTCGACGAGCCCGTCACCTTCAAGTTCGTGGGACCTCCTACCCCCCGGCCCGACTCGGTGCCGGTTCCGCCGGACCCGGATACGACTCCCTCCTAGGACCCACCTCCTACAGCCCGAGCCCCAGTTGCATCTGCGCCGGATGCAGCAGCGCGATCCGCGGGAGCGGGGCATCCTGGAGCGCCACGTGCACCGCGCCGCCGAATCCGGCGCGGCGAAGCGCCGGACGTACGATCGCGAGCGCGTCCTCCGCGCTGTTGCATCGCTGGCTCAGATGTGCCAGCACGACGGCTGCCAGGTCCGCATGGTGCAGCTCGACCAGCAGCCCCGCGGCCGCGCGGTTGGAGAGATGCCCGCCCGAGCCCGCGATCCGGCGCTGCACCACCGGCGGATAGCCGCTGGTTCGCAGGAGCACCTCGTCGTGATTCGCCTCGAGCACGATGGCCGTGAGTCCGCGCAGCAGGTAGCGGACCGCCATGGTCGGCCGGCCGAGATCGTACGCGACGCCCACGCTGGTTCCGTCCGCGCTCCGCGCGACGATAGCGAGGGGCTCCGCGGCATCATGACTCGTAGGGCACGCCTCCACCCGGAACGGCCCTACCTCGACGCGCTGCCCCATACCGAGCGCCATATGGCTGCACTGCATGGCGCACCCCAGACTGGCCCAGGTACCGGGGGCCGTCAGAACGGGCACTCCGAAGCGGTGCGCGAGTCGCTGGGCGCCGCAGGCGTGATCGCCGTGCTCGTGGGTCAGGGCGATCCCGACCAGCCCCTCGAGTGCCAGGCCCGCCCCTGTCGCCCTCCGCTCGATCTCCTTGGCGCTGAATCCGGCGTCGAGCAGGAGCACGGCGCCTTCCGACTCCACGGCAAAGCAGTTCCCTCTCGATCCCGAGCCAAGCGAGTAGAGCGCGGTCACGACACGGCTCCCCTCTCGTAGGTTCGCTGGAGGGACGCGCGCTGCGCGGGGGTGAACGCCACCTTGCGCCGCCCGAGCACCCGCTCGGCGATGCGAAGGAACCCTTCCTCCGTGAGGCGGCCGGTGCCGCTCGAGCCCCACGCAAACGGCGGCACGTACTTGGGCGGCGTCTCGCCGAACAGATTCGCGCCCGCCGAGACGATGGTGCCGGTCGACAGCATCGTTCCGATGGCCGTCTTCGCGTGATCGCCGAACAACGTGCCGACATTGAGGCGCCCGGTCTCGAGCCGGATGCCGCCGACCTCGAGGCGCACGAGGCCGTACGTGCTCTTGAGATTCGACGTGATGGTGCCCGCGCCGAGATTCACCCAGGGCCCCACCACGCTGTGGCCCACGAACCCGTCGTGGCTCTTGTTGGCGTAGCCGACGAAGACCGTGGTGGACAGCTCGCCGTGCGCGCGGCACTCCGGACCGAAGGCGCATTGCCGGATCACGCCGCCGAGGAGCCGGGTGGCGCTCCCGGCGAAGAGCGGCCCTTCGAGCCGGGTCCCGTGGCGCACCTCCACACCTTCCTCGAGCACCACCGCGCCGGCGCGCACGTCGAACACCACGCCCGGCTCCACCGCGGCTCCTCGCGCGATCACGCGCGCGGGGTCGCCGAGAACGATGCTTCCTTCCGGGACCGGAGACGTCGCCGTGCCGATGAAGTCCTCGCAGTCGGCGGCAAGCAGCGTCTCCAGCGCGGTGATCAGATCGAACGCGCCCCGCAGCGGCAGGCCCTCCACTTCGACCGCGGGCCCGCGATCGTGGGGACCGTCCCAGTGCTCGCCGGCCGGGACGATCCACCCCACCGTCGTGCCCTGGTGCTCCAGGCGGCGGACTCCGTCGGAGGAAATCGGCTCGCCGCCGGGAGCGAACGTCGAGGAGGCGACAATGGCCGGACCCACGACGCGCTCCGCGGTGCGCACCGGCGCCGCGCCCACCTCGTGAAAGCCCTCCGCATGGCGGGCGAGGACGGCTGCGGTGTCGAGTCCGCAGGCGGCTTCCCATCGCTCGCGAATGAGCCAGGCGCCGGCGCGGAGCTCGGCGATGGGGCGCACGCCGGCGAAGGGGGCCCATTCCGGACCCGGTGCGTCGGGCTCGAGGAGGTAGAGGCCGCTCACGACTCGATGTCGCGAATCTGCGGGGGAAGCGCGTCGAGAAGGTGCTTCATGGCCGAGGCGCGCTCGGCCGGCATGACCAGGATGCGGCCGTTGGCATGGACCACCACCAGATCCTGGACTCCGCTCAGCACGATGGGATCGCCGGCGGACCAGACGATACAGTCCTTCGATTCGTGCAGGAAAGCACGGCCGACGACGACGTTGCCGTCGGGATCTTTGGGACGCACGCGCGAGAGCGCCTGCCAGGTTCCCACATCATCCCACGCGAAGTCCCCGGTGACGACCGCCACCGCGCCGCTGCGCTCGAGCACGCCGACATCGATCGAGATCGGCGTCACGGCGCGGAAGAATCCCGCGACGTCGTTCGCTCGCAGCCGGGGCAGGGCCGCGGCGAGTTCCGGGGTGTGGCGCTCGATCTCCTCCAGCAGGCGCCGCGCGCTCCAGGCGAAGAGGCCGCTGTTCCAAAGCGCGCCCGCCGCCATCAGGTCGAGCGCGGTGGCAGCATCGGGCTTCTCGGAAAACCGGGCGACGGTCCGGGCGGCACCGTCGAGCGGCGCGCCGGGCACGATATACCCGTAGCCGGTTTCGGGCCGCGAGGGCACGATACCGACCGTCACGAGGCGGTCGTGCATTCGGGCCGTCGTGAGGGCGAGGTCGGCGGTTCGGCGAAAGGCGGCCGAGTCTCCCACGGCCCAATCGGCGTGAAGGGAGAGGACGTCGGCGTCGGGGTCGCGACGCTGAGCTTCCCACGTGGCCCAGATGAGGGCGGGGCCGGTCGAGGCCGCGCGCGGCTCGACCAGGACGTTGGCCGCCGGGAGACGCAAAGCCTGTCGAACGCGCTCGGCAAGGGACTGGCCGGTCACCACGAGCACCCGATCCCTGGCGATGAGTCCATCGAGCCGCTCGAGCGACTCCTCGGCGCTCGAGGCCGCCCCGGAGAGAGGGAGGAACTGTTTCGGGTTCTGCGGGGTGCTGAGTGGCCAGAAGCGGGTGCCCGAGCCGCCGGCGAGCAGGACTGCCCATCTCATGAGGGAACGCCTGTCTTCAAAGAAGCGCCGCCAGGGCGGGGCCGTGCTCGCGCAGGTCGTGGAGGAGCGGGCCGATGTCGGCGTCGGTTCGGGCGAGGATCGCGAGCCATTCGCCCGAAGCGAGCCGGCCAAGGATCATCGCGCCGGACTCGTATTCGAGCACCAGCGTGGCCAGCTCACCGCACTTGATACCCGCGCCGAGACGCGCGGCGTGCTGCGCGAGTGTGGCCGACAGCGCCGCCGCCGTCTCCGCTTCGAACGCCGTGGAGGCGGCATGATCGATGGCCAATCCGTCGGCGCTGGCGAGGAGCACCGCCTCGACGCCTTCCCGATCCGCGAGCGCGCGCACGACGTCGGACAGACTGGCCATGAGTCCTGCTCCGGTTCTGAAAAAAGGTGAGCGCAACGTAGGAGGCGAGGAGGGCGAAGTCAAGAAACTGTTGGAGGTTGACCCCTCCTTGCGCGGGCCTTAACGTTCCCGGTCCATGGGTGCCATTCGCAACTTCTCCGTCCTGCTGGCGCTGGCGCTTGCCGCCGGCTGCAGCGACACGAACGGCCTGTCCGATCCCACGAATGCCAATGTGGTCGATACCGTCACGCTCGGGGCGCTGCAGGGCACTTCCATTCAGACACCGAGCGCCTACGCCGTGAACGCGGGCGCCGTGCGCACCGACGTCAGCCCGGATTTCGAATTCGCCTACAACGTCGAGCCCGGCGGCAGGCGGGTGTTCCTGCCGCGCAAGGTGCTTGGCCTTTCGTCCAACTCCGGCTCCGACCCCGGCCTCCAGGCGGCCACCACCGCGTTCGACGACATCAAGGTCGCGCCGAGCAACGGGTACACCGTCGATTCCGCGGTTCCGGTGGAGGTCGGCCAGCGGTGGTTCGTGCGCTCGCGCATCTTCTGCCTCATCGGCGTTCCTCAATACGCCAAGCTCGAGATTCTGAGCTTCCAGGACAGCACGGTGACGTTCAAGGTGCTCGCGGACAACAATTGCGGGTACAAGGGCCTCGAGCCCGGCCTCCCCGACCGCTGACATTCCGTGATCGATCTGAAGCGCCTGCGCCAGGATCCCGAAGGGAGCCGCGCGAGCCTCGCGCGACGCCGCGACCCGTCGGTCCTTGCGCTCCTCGACGTCGTCCTCGACCTCGATCGCCAGCGCCGCGAGCTCCTGGTCACGGTCGAGACACTCAAGGCGGAGCGGAATGCCGCCACGGAAGAAGTGGCCCGGCGCAAGCGGGCCAGGGAGGCCGCCGGCGAGCTGATGGCCGGCCTCAAAGCCTCGGGCGAAGCAGTGAAGGGCCTCGACGCGCAGCTCCGTGAGATCGAGGCGGCGCTCGAGTCGCACGCGCTCGGCATTCCGAATTTTCCCCTGGATGGTATTCCCGACGGGGACGCGGCGGCCAATCGGGTCATCCGATCGTGGGGCCAGCCGCCACGCTTCGCGTTCGAGCCACGTCCCCACTGGGAGCTCGGCACCGCGCTCGGCATGCTCGATCTGGCTGCCGGGGCGAAGATCGCGGGATCCGGATTTCCGTTGTTCCGCGGACCGGGCGCGCGGCTGGTGCGGGCGCTGCGCGAGTTCATGCTCGACGTGCATACGCGCGAGCACGGTTACGAGGAAGTCGCGCCGCCCTACCTGGCGACCCGCGCGTCGCTCACGGGAACCGGCCAGCTGCCGAAGTTCGAGGAGGAGCTGTACCGCACCGCGCCGGACGACCTCTTCCTGATTCCGACTGGCGAGGTGCCGGTCACCAACATCCACCGGGACGACATCCTCGACGCTGCGGCGCTGCCGATCGGGTACGCCGCCTGGACGCCCTGTTTCCGGCGCGAGGCGGGCGCGCACGGCAAGGACACGCGCGGGCTGATCCGGGTTCACCAATTCGACAAGGTGGAGCTGGTCCGGTTCTGCCGGCCGGAGGAGTCGCCGGCCGAGCACGACCGAATCACGCGGCATGCGGAAGTCATTCTCGAGCGCCTCGAGATCCCGTACCGCGTCGTGGAGCTGGCAGCCGGAGATACCGGTTTCCACAGCGCGCGCACGCTCGACCTCGAAGTGTGGGCCGCAGGGGTCGAGGGGTGGCTCGAGGTGTCGAGCTCCAGCACGTTCACCGATTTCCAGTCTCGCCGCGGCAACATCCGCTTCCGTCCCGAAGCCGGCGCCAGGCCGGAGCTGGTACACACGCTCAACGCCTCGGGGCTGGCCTTTCCGCGCACGATCATCGCTCTTCTGGAGAACAACCAAGCGGCCGACGGGTCGGTGCGGGTGCCGGCGGCGCTGGCGCCGTACCTCGGCTCCGACCGCCTGACGCCCCGTGCCTAGGGATCGGCTACAGCGCCTCGCGCCCACCGTCGCGGTGGTGCTCGTGGCACTGCTCGCCGGCCTGAGCCTCGGCAGCGGCCTGCTGGTGCTGCGCCACTTCCAGGCCGACGCCACCGCGACCAGCCGGCTCTACTCCGGCGTGTTCGGCGGTCTCAACGATCCCAGGCCCGGCGCGGAGGCCGATGCGCTGCTGCGGCTGGGCGGGCAGGTCCGAGCGCTCGGGCTGCCGCTCGTGGTGACCGACCGGACCGGCCGGGTGACGGCGGCCGCCAACCTGCCCTTCTCGGCGCCCCTCGACGATCCCCGGGTCAAGGCCTTCGCGCTCAAGCTGGACCGCCAGAATCCTCCGATCATCGACGAGACGATCGGCACCGTGCACTATGGTCCGCTCCCGGCGCAGCGCAATCTCAC
>Ga0075288_1000070_pt1 | contig 10733 bp, 6 predicted proteins | sample SF_Rice_20C_0N_4_FD_69763 | JGI IMG/M metagenome (GOLD analysis project Ga0075288, IMG submission 69763) | Rice paddy soil microbial communities from Twitchell Island, California, USA - SF_Rice_20C_0N_404 | ecosystem: Environmental > Terrestrial > Soil > Paddy field/soil | place: USA: Twitchell... | reverse complement strand
CCGCGGAGCCGCTCCAGGTTTTCCTGGAGCGGCTCGTAGTTTTCGTCCGCCGGATCTTCCTCGACCACCGTGACCACGGTATCGGGACTCACGAACCGCGCGAGGTCGTCCACGTGACCATCGGTGTCGTCGCCCGCGATCCCGTCTCCCAGCCAGAGAATGTGGGACACGCCCAGATAGGCGCGCAGGTATTCCTCGATCTGGCTCCGGTCGAGGTGGGGATTGCGGTTGGGATTGAGCAGGCACGCCTCGGTGGTGAGCAGCGCTCCCCGCCCGTTCACGTCGATCGATCCACCTTCCAGAATGATGCCGGGCTCGATGACCGGAAGCCCCAGCTCCTTCGCGATACGACGGGGAATGACGTCGTCGAGGTCGTACGGGGGGTATTTGCCACCCCAGGCGTTGTAGCCCCAGTCGAGGATCGCCTGCTCGAGACGGCCGCCCGCTTCGCGCTGGACGAAGATCGGCCCGTGGTCGCGGCACCAGGCGTCATTGGTGGGATTGTGGTGGAAGAAGATCCGGGTCGGCTCGGCACCGGCCGCGCGGAGGACGCGCGCCGCCTCCGCCTCCATGGCTGGCCCGGCGACGTTGATGTGCACCTCTTCGTGCTTGGCGAGGTGCCGCGCCAGCGTCGCGAATACTGCCGGTACCCGCTCGAACTTGCCGGGCCACGATTCCATCTTGTGCGGCCAGCTCAGCCAGGTGCCGCGATGCGGCTCCCATTCGGCAGGCATCCGAAACTGCGGGGTCAATCCAGAAATCGCTTCGTGATGTCCTGGTAGGCGTCGATGCGCCGGTCACGGAGAAACGGCCAGTGCGTGCGGCTCACGTCCACCTTGGCGAGGTCGCACGTGGCGGTGAGGACCTCCTCCCCCGCGCCGGCCTTGGCGAGCACGCGCCCGCCGGGGTCCGAGACGAAGCTGCCGCCCCAGAACTCGATCCCGCCGGCGGGATCGCCCTCGTGGCCCACCCGATTGACCGCGCAGACGTACACCCCATTGGCGATGGCGTGGCTCCGCTGGATCGTTTCCCAGGCCGCCTGCTGCTGGGCGCCGTGCTCCTTCTTCTCGGGGGGCAGCCAGCCGATGGCCGTCGGATAGAACAGGATCCTGGCCCCGCTCATGGCGGTGAGCCGGGCGGCTTCGGGATACCACTGGTCCCAGCACACCAGCACCCCGATCCGTCCGAACCGGGTGTCCCAGCTCCGGAAGCCAAGATCTCCCGGAGTGAAGTAGAATTTCTCGTAGTAGAGCGGGTCGTCGGGGATGTGCATCTTCCGATATTTTCCAAGAAAGGTGCCGTCCGCGTCGATGACGGCCGCGGTATTGTGATAGAGGCCCTCGGCCCGCTTCTCGAACAGCGAGGCGACGATCACCACGCCCAGCTCGGCCGCCAGCGCGCCGAGCGCGGCCGTCGAGGGGCCGGGCACCGGCTCGGCCAGCGAGAAGTGACTGTAGTCTTCGGTCTGGCAGAAGTACTGGCTGCGGAACAGCTCCTGAAGGCAGACGATCCGGGCGCCGCCGGCCGCGGCCTCTCGCACGCCCTGCACGGCCGTGCGCATGTTCGCCTCGGGACTCTCGACGCAGGCATGCTGCACCAGTCCCAGCGTGACGGAGGTCGCGGCGGTGTCGGTCATGGCGATGAATGATAACGTCCCGGCTGGCCGGCGGGAGGCGACACCGCGCGATGCGCGTCACCATACCTCGGGCGAAAGGATGGCGTCATGAGTGGCTTGCGGGAGAAGAATCGCGACACGCTTCGGCCGGCTGTGAGCATGCTCGCGGCGGGCGTCGCGTCGCTGTTCCTGGTCGCCGGCTGCGGCGGACCCAAGCGAAACGGGGGCACGGCCGCCGACACGACCACGCCGGCAGCCGCCCCGGCGCCGGCGCCCTCGGATACCGCCGCGGCGCCCGACACCACCAGGCGGGACACCACGAAGCAGGATACGGCGAAGCAGGATACGGCGAAGCCGGGCCCCGCCACGAAGACGAGCGACACGGCGGCAGCCAAGCCGGCCCCCGCGCCCGCCCAGAAGCCCACCGCGGCCAAGCCTGCTCCAGCCAAGACGGAGTCGGCCGCCACCGACACCGCCGCGCAGACCGCCGAGGCGCCGCTGCGAGACGCCTATCACCAGGCGCCGCGCGACACGGTGTCGCAGGAGGTGTACGACGGCTGGAAGCAGTTCAATCTGAATTGCGCGAGATGCCACGGCGAGGACGTTCTCGGCACGACGATCGCGCCCCACCTGATCGTGTCGCTCAAGCCCGACGGCCCCATCAACAGCAAGGAGCTGTTCATCAGCACGGTCTGCGCGGGCCGTCCGGCCAAGGGCATGCCGGCGTGGTGCTCGCTCGGCCTCGAGATGGACAAGATCCAGGAGATTTATTCGTACGTGAAAGGCCGTAGCGACGGGAAGATCGGGCCCGGCCGTCCGGCGGTGCGAAACGAGGGCTAGACGGTCAGGTCACCCCGCCGGCACGATCTCCACCTGTGCCTTGCCGAGGTGGACGGGCCAGCGCAGGGTGACCGACTCACCCTGCCTGGTCCGGTCCAGCCCCCGCTCGGATTTGGCCACCGTCTCGATGGGGTGGCGCCATTCTTCCGCCGGGGGCGTCGCCCGCAGGTCGAGCGCGCCCGCGAGGGAGAGCTCGGGGGCAAAGCGATCGTCCTGATCGGCGATCGCCGGATCCCACGTATAGCTCACCACGACGCGTCCGTCGGGCTCGAAGCGCATCTTCTTGCCCAGAACCTCACGACCGGCCCCGAACACGCACTCGATTTCCACGCCTCCCCGGCGCCGCGCCACCTTGCACTCACCGCCGCGCCGCGCCCACGAGATCACCGGCCAGTACGCGCCCCGTGCGTAGTCGTCGACGCCGAGTCCGCGCGGCAGAATCCGATCGACCAGCAACGCTCGGTCCTCGGAGTCCTGCGCCGGCCGCTCGTCGAGGCGGATGCCGGCTTCGATGTCGTGGATGCTCACCGTGCCGCTGGCGCCGTGCCCCTCCGCCGCCTGCCGCTCGAGGGCCAGGTCGTGGTAGGCCTCGCGGCGCCTGGTGAGCACGTTTGCGAAGTTGATGCCGCGGGAGAAGACGGTGTATTCCTCGATGCACCCCCCGCGACGCGGACTGACGAGCGCGGAGAAGGCCGCCGAATGGAGCCAGATCTCCTCGTGGCCGTCCCCGTCGAAATCGAGCCGCTCCCAGGCCAGTCCGTTCCCTCGCCGAAGCTCGGCCTCGGCCGCGGCGAGATTCTTCCAGACCGCGTCGCGCAGGTGGGGCAGGTAGAGCCCGCCGAAGACGCCGTGCCAGTAGGCATCGTTGCACTGGGCCCGCCCGATCGCGCGCCGCGCCACGGCGGGATCGTTCTGTTCCCGGCACAGGCGGGAGAGCGCCTGCATCTTCTTGTGCATCCGGTTCGACTCGGGGTACTTCACCAGGAAGTTGAGCCAGTGGGCGCCGCGGATCAGGGCGCCGTCGGGCCCGGCGACACGCGCTTCGCCGAGGTCGCGCTCCAGCCGCGCGAGGCGAACGGCCGCGTCCGGCGGCAGCGACCAGCTCTCCATCTCCCGGTAGGAGCAGGTGGGCAGATAGGCGATGCCCGCGCTCGGCACGGCGGCCAGCGCCTCGTCGAGACGGCTCAGCCGGACCTCGCCGCTCTCCACCAGCCGCGAGATGGTCGCGATGAAGCGATCGAGCCAGCCCTGTCCGTACACCCACTCCTTGGTTCCCGGCCAGCCCCCGAACTTCTCGCCGTCGTCGGCCAGGACGGCGAGTCCGTGGCCCCCGCCGCGCAGCTCCCGGAGATAATCGGCGGTCTCCTCGGGCGGACGGAACGGGATCAGGTAGCGCAGCCGCTCGTCGATGGGGAACAGGGCGACGCGCCTGCCGTCGCTCTCGGTCCAGTACGGAGCGTGGAGCTGCTCCGCCTTGAAGCCGGTGGTGAGGAAGTGACGGTCGTCCACCAGCGCGTAGCGGACGCCGGAGGCGGCCAGGTCGGCGGCGAGGTCGGGCTCCCATACGCGCTCGGTGAGCCAGAGCCCGGTGGCGTCGACGCCGAAGCGCGAGCGCACCGCTTCGCGCATCCATCCGATCTGCTCGACGCGATCGGCGCGCGGCAGCGACGCCAGCACCGGCTCGTAGAACCCGGCGAGCAGGATCTCGACGCGCCCGTCGGCGGCAAGCCGGCCCAGCCGGTCGAGATAGCCCGGCTCATGGCGCTCGAGCCACTCGAGGAGAGGACCCGACAGGTGGAGCACGACGGGCAGGAAGTCCCGATCGGCGAGCGTGTCCAGCAGCGGGCGGTACACGTCCTCGACGTGCTGGGAGAAGACGTGATCGAAGTTCCCCACGGGCTGGTGCAAGTGCAGCCCGAACGCGAATCGGATGGGCGCCATGGTCAGCCGAGCGCCAGGGAGCGCGAGCCGCCGAGCGCGGCGGCGATGGCGGGGATGACGTCGGGGAAGAGATGATCGCGGCGCGCCAGCACGTCCGCGCGCCGCTGCGCCGGCCCGAGGGCGTCGTCTCCGCCATCGAGCAGCGCGGCCACCAGCGTCTCCGCGTCGGCGCAGTGCTCGAGCAACCGCCGCTCGGCGTAGTCGGCGGCCACACCGGTCGAAATGATGAACTGCCAGTCGGATGACTGCGCCAGCAGGAGCTCGCGGGCGGCCTGCTCCAGCACGGGCCGCGCCGCCGGTGAGGCGAGCGCGCGTGGTGCGGCATCCCAGAACGATGCCTCGAGTGGCCAGAGGCGCTCCCAGGTCCACGCGGTGCGCTCGCCGATCCACATGCTGAAGTCGCCGTTGGCGCCCCAGGAGCCGGCCGGCAGGCGGATGGGCGTGCGGGCCGGATGCTCGGCGAGATGGCGGGAGCCCGTCACGGGCCGGACCGTGCTCCAGTCGCGGGCCAGCGCGCGAAACGTGTCCGCGAGGAACTCGGGGCCCTCGAACCACCAGTGGCCGAACAGCTCGGTGTCGAACGGCGTCACGATCACCTTGTCCCGCCGGTGCGGCTCCGCGGCCGCGATGTCGGCCAGGATGCCCGCGAAATGGCCGGCATGCCCGCGCGCCCGGGCGTGCGCCGCGGCCGGGTCGTACATCCGCTTGGCGCCGAGGTCGACGTTGGCGCCGGTCACCTTCCAGAACTTGAGCCCGCCCGGCCACCGCATCTTGTGAAACTCGAGATACGCCTCGTCTCCCGGGTAGCCCTGGGACCGGCTCCACACCTGCATCGAGGCGCGCGGGTCGCGCACGAACGCGGAGATGCCGGCGCTCCCGCGGGTCTGGGCGACGCGGTACGCCTGATAGGGTGAACGGCGGTCCTGCCGCGCGGGGTCGCCGTCGTGTACGGCCCCGGGCTCGCCCGTGGGATCGCCCGAGAGTCCGAGGGGGCGGCCTGCTTCCGCGAGATGCGAATCCACGAAAAAGAAGCGGAACCCCGCGTCGGCCAGGTGCTCCTCGATGCCCCGGCGCACGCCGGAGCGCGGGGCGGAGGGCCACGGCTCCCAGGGCCCGCGCGGCCGGTACGCGCACTCGGGCAGCCAGCATCCGACCGGCGCGCGGCCGAAAAGGCGGCGATGCTCGGCGGTGCCCACCGCGAGCTGCAGGCGGATGCTCTCGTCGCGGGCGAGGAGCGGGAGGAAGCCGTGGGTGGCGGCGGAGCCGATGATCTCGAGCCGGCCGGACGCCTCGAGCGCGCGAAAGGCGCCCACCAGGTCGCCGTCGGCCTCGTGAAAGCGTCGCCGGAGGCGGAGAAACCGGTTGCGCCAGAACTCGACCAGCGGCAGCAACGCCCCGTCGCCCGTGGCGACGAGCGAGGCGGGAGCCTCGGCGCACGTGGTGAGCCGCTGCTCGAAGAATGCCTCCATTTCCTTGACGAACTCGCCGCTGGCGAGCTGGTTGGCCAGCACCGGCGTGATGCCGATCGTCACGGGGGCCGGTACCGACTCGTCGGCGAGGCGGTGCAGCGCCTCGAGCAGCGGGAGGTAGGTGTCGATCGCCGCCTCGCAGAGCCAGTCGCTGCCGTGCGGCCAGCGGCCGTGATTGAGCACGTACGGCAGGTGGCTGTGGAGCCCCAGAACGAAGTCCACCGGCGCCTGTGTCACCGGCCCGACCCGGACCGCGCCAGGGCGCGCCGATAGACGTCGAGATACGCCGAGACCGACCGTTCCCAGCTGAAGTCCCGGGCCATCCCGTTGCGCATCATGACCTGCCACTTGGCCGTGTCGCCATGGCACTTCACCGCGCGGAAGCCCGCTTCCTCGAACGCGCCGGAGGTGTAGGCGTCGAAGCTGAAGCCGGTGACGCCGTCCTCCACCGTGTCGGCCAGGCCGCCGACGTTCCGGACGATCGGGGGCGAGCCGTAGCGCTGTGCCCGCATCTGGGTGAGGCCGCACGGCTCGTACAGCGACGGCATGAGGAAGATGTCCGCGCCCGCCATGAGACGGTGCTCGAGGCGGTCGGTGAAGTCGAGCTGCACGGCGATCTGGTCGGGCGCGGCCGTGGCGAGATCGACCAGCGCCTGCTCGTACCGCTGCTCGCCGGTGCCGAGAAAGACGAATTGCGCCCCGGAGGAGAGCAGGCGCCGCGCGCCGAGAATCAGGTCGAGCCCCTTCTGCGTCACCAGCCGCCCGGTCAGGCCGAACAGCGGAGTCCTGCGGCGCTGCGGCAGCCCGAACGATCGCTGAAGCGCCGCCTTGCACTTCCGCTTGCCCTCGAGCCGCTCCGCGGAGTACGGCGCGGTGATCTGCGGATCGTCGGCCGGATTCCAGACGTGGCTGTCGATGCCGTTGAGCACCCCGACCAGCCGGCCGCCCAGCTCCAGGAACACGTCGTGCAGGCCGAATCCCCCGCCCGGCGTCCGCAGCTCGCGGGCCTGCGTGGGGCTCACGGTGGTGACGAAGTCCGAGAAGACGAGCCCGCCCTTCAGGAAATTGAGCTTGCCGTACCACTCGAGCTGCCGCCAGTTGTAGATCTCCCAGGGCAGCCCGACCTCGGGGACGACCTCGGGCGGGAAGTGCCCCTGATAGCCGGGATTGTGGACCGAGAGGACGGTGGATGCCGTGCCGGCGAACGGCTCCGCGCCGAAGATGGTCCGCAGGTAGATCGGGACGAGCGCGGTATGCCAGTCGTGGGCGTGGATCAGGAGCGGACCGGAGACCAGCCGGGGCAGCGCCGTGAGCGACGCCAGGGCAAAGAACGCGAAGCGGCGAAAATTGTCGGGATAGTCCACGGCGTTCTCGCCGTAGATCCCCGGACGATTGAAGAACTCGCGGTGCTCGATGAAGAAGACCGGTGGTCCCGCCCCCGAGGGCTTGCCGGCCACGCGGAAGACGCGGGCTTCCTCGTTCCGCGGCCCGACCGGCACGAGGAAGGGAGGTCCCACGGGCTCGAGGTCGGGCTCGATGTCGCGGACGGTGCGGTACAGCGGCACGATCGCGGCGACGTCGAGGCCCGCGGCCTGCTGAAACGCCGCGAGGCCGCTGACCGCTTCGGCCAGGCCCCCCGTGCGCGCGTATGGTGAGTATTCGGCCGTCACGTGCACTACCGTCACCGGTCGTCCCGTGGCGTGCATGAGGGGCGAGGCCGGAACCGAGGCGGCGCGAGGCGGCGCCGGCTGGTGCAAGGTGGCTCGTTCGTCTATGTCATGCGGTGGGCGGATCGTCACCGGAGGAATCCCCACGCATCGCCGGCGTGTAGTGTTGCTGGACGTAGGTCTCGACCATCCGCCGAGCGGTGAAGCGGCTGCCCGCCAATCTCAGGGCGTGCCGCATCCTATCCACCCAGCCGAGCGGAACGCCGGCCGGGTTGCGAGTGTAGTAGAGCGGGATGAGCTGCTCTTCCAGCAGCCGGTAGAATTGCGAGGCGTCGGTGGCATCGGCGTCCTCGGTCTCGCCGGCCGGCGAGATGGCCCACCCGCTCAGTCCGTCGTATCCCTCCTGCCACCATCCGTCCAGCGTGCTCAGCTGCGGGACCGCGTTGAGCCCCGCCTTCATTCCACTCGTGCCCGAGGCCTCGAGGGGAACGCGCGGAAGGTTGAGCCACAGGTCCACCCCCTGCACCAGCAGGTGGGCGAGATGCATGTCGTAGTCTTCGAGAAACGCCACGCGGCCCTCGAACTCGGGATCGCGGGTGAACTGATACACGCTCTGCAGCACTTCCTTCCCGGGATTGTCCGCGGGGTGCGCCTTGCCCGCGAAGATGATCTGCACCGGCCGCCGGACATCGACCAGGAGCCGCCGCAGGCGGTCGAGGTCGCGGAAGATCAGGTTGGCGCGCTTGTACGTGGCGAACCGCCGGGCGAACCCGATGGTGAACGCGGTCGGATCGAGCAGGGTGCCGGCGCCGACGACCTGGGCGGCCTCCTTCATCTGGCCGGCGAACCGGTGGCGGGCGTCTTCTCGCACGAAAGTGGCCAGTATCTGCTTGAGCCGGAGGTGCGCGTTCCACAGCTTGGCCTCGTCGAGCTCCAGCACCCTGTCCCAGGACGCCGGGTCGTCGAGCCGCTCGCCCCAGTCCGGCCCGAGGTGCTCGTCGAGCAGCTCCATGATGGGGCTCGCCATCCAGGTGGCCAGGTGCACGCCGTTGGTCACGTGGCCGATGGGAACGTTCTCCCACGGCCGGACTGGCCAGAGCTCCCGCCAGAGATTGCGCGACACCTGACCATGCCGCCGGGAGACGCCGTTCACGTGACCGGAAAGTCGCATGGCGGTCACGGTCATGTGAAACTGGCCGGGCAGCCCGGGATGGGTGCCAAGCGCGAAGAACCCCTCGCGGTCGATGCCCATCTGCTCCCAGACCGGTCCGGTGACGCCCTCGAGCTGCTCGAAGGAGAACGAGTCGTGTCCGGCGGGCACCGGAGTGTGCGTGGTGAAGACGCTCCGCGCCCGCACCTCGCGCACCGCGTCCGGGTAGCTCATGCCGCGCGCGACGCACTCGCGCACCCGCTCGACCAGCATGAAGGCCGCGTGGCCTTCGTTGGCGTGCCACACGCCGGGGTCGAGCTCCAGGGCGCGGAGCACCCGCACGCCGGCGACGCCGAGAATCCATTCCTGGCGGAGCCGCAGATCCGGCCCGCCGGCGTAGAGCTTGTTGAGAAGCCCGCGGTCATCCGGGTGGTTGAGCTCGAGGTTGGTGTCGAGCAGGTAGATCGGCACCCGGCCCACCATCACCCTCCAGGCCCGCACGTGGACCGGCCGCCCCGACGTCTCCACGGTGGTCAGATAGCCTTCCCGGTGCTTGCCTGTGACCGGCGTCAGCGGCGTGAGGCTGACGTCGTACTCCTCGTCACTGTCCTCCTGCCAGCCGTCGATGCGGAGCCGCTGGTCGAAGTAGCCCTTCCGGTAGAAGAGACCGACGCTCACCAGCGGGACGCCGAGATCGCTGGACGCCTTGCAGTGGTCGCCAGCCAGAACGCCGAGACCGCCGCTGTAGATCGGCACGGAGTTGTGGAGCCCGAACTCGGCGCAGAAGTACGCCACGGGGTGGTTGTTGGAGCCGGGATGCTGCCGGGCGAACCAGGTGTCCGCCGTGGATGCCTCCTGCGACAGGCGCGCCATCACATCGTCGTACCGTCGGAGGAAGTCGGCGTCGGCCGCGCGAGCCGCGAGCACCGCGGGGTCTACCTGGCACAGCAGCGCGAGGGGATTGTGGCGGGTGAGGTGCCACAGCGCCTCGTCGATGTCCTGGAACAGCGCCCGCGCCTCCCGGCTCCAGCTCCACCAGAGGTTCATGGCGAGTGAGGAGAGGCCTTCGATGCGGGCGGGGAGGTAGGGGATTCGGCTAGGCGGGGCGGTCATAGGTGACTAAAGCGTAAACGTAGCAGGAAGTGGGGAGAAGGGAGCGGGAAGCGGACCCGCTTCCTGCTCGCCGCTCCCTGCCTCCTTCAGTGCACCAGCTTCTTGTACCGCAACCGGTGCGGCTGATCGGCCGAGACGCCCCTCCGCTTTCTGAAGTCGGCGGCATACTCCTGGTAATTCCCCTCGAACCAGACCACCTCGCTGTTGCCCTCGAAGGCGAGGATGTGGGTGGCGATCCGGTCGAGGAACCAGCGGTCGTGGCTGATCACCACCGCGCAGCCGGCGAAGCCCAGCAGCGCTTCCTCGAGGGCCCGGAGCGTGTCCACGTCGAGGTCGTTGGTGGGCTCGTCGAGGAGGAGGAGGTTGCCGCCGCTCTTGAGCAGCTTGGCCAGGTGGACCCGGTTCCGCTCGCCGCCCGACAGCGTGCCCACCTTCTTCTGCTGGTCGGCGCCGCGAAAGTTGAATCCGGCGCAGTATGCGCGCGCGTTGACCGTCCGCCGGCCGAACTGGAGCTGGTCGAGCCCGCCCGAGATTTCCTCGTACACGGTCCGGTCGGCATCGAGCGATTCGCGTGACTGGTCCACGTACGCGATCCGCACGGTGGAGCCGACCGTCAGGGTGCCCGTATCGGGCGTCTCCTGGCCCGCGATCATGCGGAACAGCGTGGTCTTGCCGGCGCCGTTGGGGCCGATGATGCCCACGATGCCGCCGCGCGGCAGCGCGAACTCCAGGTTCTCGAACAGGAGGCGGTCGCCGTAGCCCTTGGCGACACCCCGGGCGATCACGACCTCGTCGCCGAGGCGCTCGGGCACGGGAATGAGGATCTCCGCGGTGCTCTCGGTTTCCCGCTCGGCCGCCTCCCGCAGCTCCTCGTAGCGGGTGATGCGGGCCTTGCTCTTGGCCTGACGGGCGCGTGGCGCCATGCGCACCCACTCCAG
>Ga0075288_1000069_pt1 | contig 10813 bp, 9 predicted proteins | sample SF_Rice_20C_0N_4_FD_69763 | JGI IMG/M metagenome (GOLD analysis project Ga0075288, IMG submission 69763) | Rice paddy soil microbial communities from Twitchell Island, California, USA - SF_Rice_20C_0N_404 | ecosystem: Environmental > Terrestrial > Soil > Paddy field/soil | place: USA: Twitchell... | reverse complement strand
GGGCATCGCCGTCGATCTGCTGGAGCAGACCGGCGTGGACGGTCCGATGCTCGCGAGAGCCGGCGAGCTGCTGGCGGCGGCCCGCGCGACGCTGGGCGAGAAGGCCGACTACCTCGAGCCGATCCGGCTCACCGAGACCCGCGCCGGCGTGGAGATTCGCGGATGACGGGCACTTGCCGCCATGCGCCGCCCCGCTCACTTTCCCCTCGTCACACGCCGGCGAATCGATGAGCGACTGGGGAACGACCAACCGGGTGCCCGCCGAGGCCACCCTGGCTGAAGGAATCGTCATCACAGGTGATCTCCACGTCCTGGCCCGGGACACGTTTCCCCCGGGACCGGAGACGCCGCTCGAGATGCTCAATCGTCCCGAGCTGTTCTTCGCGCTGACGCTCGCCGACGGCAGCGTGACGTTCATGCCCAAGGCCCAGGTGGCCGTCGTCGCCTGTCACGATCAGACGCCGCTCAACGATCCCGAACGCCTCTCCGCGGCAAAGCTGGTGATGCTCGAGGTCGTCATGCACGGCGGCGCCGAATACCGGGGCCGCTCCACCTTCGAGCTGCCGGCCAACCGGGCGCGCGCGCTGGATTACGTCAACGCACCCGGCGGTTTCTTCGGCCTGTGGGGCGATGATGTGGCCTGGTATATCAACAAGACGCACGTCCGCCTGATCCGCCCCTTCGACTGAGAATCGCCGTGGCCCGACTCGACCGCCTGATCGAAGTGATGCACGAGCAACGCGCCGAATCGCTCCAGCTGATCGTGGGACGTCCCGCTTTTATCGTCGGGAACGGCGGGAGCCGCGCGCTCACCAAGGAGCCGCTTAGCGATACCCAGATCGTCGCGCTCCTGCGCGAGATCGCCGGCGCCGACGCGGCCCAGGTCGGGGGCGGGGAGCCGCTCGATTTCCGCTACCGCTCGCCGAGCGGCGAGGTGCGGGTCGAACTCACCGGTGGGTCCGGTGCGCCCTCCGCCACGGTGCGTCCGAGCCGGCCCGCGGGCGCCGCGGCCGGGTCCGCCGCGCGCAGCTCCTCCGAAGTCGCCGCGGCGAAGGCCGAAATCGAGACCCTGTTGCGGCTGCTGGTGGATGCCGGGGCATCGGACCTTCACCTCCGGACCGGCGGGCCGCCTCTCCTGCGCCGCGACGGCGACCTGCATCCCGAAGACCGTCCCGCGCTCGCCGGCGACCAGCTCGAGGCGATGCTCCAGAGCATCATGCTGCCCCGCGACGCCGCGGAGTATCGCGAGTCGGGCGATGTGGACTGGGCTCACGAGATCGAGGGCGTGGCGCGCTTCCGCTGCAACGCCGGCCGCGATCGCCACGGCCCTCTAGGGGTGTTCCGGGTCATTCCCGCCGCCGTCCCCGACGCCGATCAGATGGGCCTCAGCCGGGAGGTGCAGAACCTTTGCTACCTCACCAAGGGGCTCGTGCTGGTCACCGGACCGACCGGGTCGGGCAAGAGCACCACGCTGGCCGCGCTGGTGGACCTGATCAACCGCTCGCGCAGCGATCACATCATCACCATCGAAGACCCGATCGAGTTCGTGCACCAGAGCAAGAAATGCCTGGTCACGCAGCGCCAGGTGGGACTCCATACCCGCTCGTTCAAGCAGGCGCTCCGGGCCGCCCTGCGCGAAGACCCCGACATCATTCTGGTCGGCGAGATGCGCGACCTCGAGACCGTGTCGATCGCCATCGAGACCGCGGAGACCGGACACCTCGTCTTCGGCACGCTGCACACCACCACGGCCGCATCCACCATCGACCGCATCATCGATCAGTTTCCCGCCGACCGGCAGGCGCAAGTACGGGTCATGCTGGCCGAGTCGCTCCGGGGCGTAATCGCCCAGACGCTCTGCCGGAAGACCGGCGGTGGTCGCGTCGCCGCGCGCGAGATCCTCCTCTCGATTCCCGCGGTGTCGAACCTGATCCGGGAAGGGAAGACCTTCCAGATTCCCTCGGTGATGCAGACCAACCGGCGGGCGGGCATGGTGACGCTCAACGATGCGCTGATGGAGCTGGTGGAGAGCCGCCAGGTGGATTCCAAGGAGGCGTATATGAAGGCCGTGGAGAAGGCCGGTCTCGCGCAGGCGCTCAAGGCGAAGAAGTTCGACACGGGATTCCTGGGGGAATGAGAGTCGCGGGTCGCGGGTCTCGGGTCGCGAGTCATGAAGCGCCGGGCTTTGTCCCTCAGGACTCGCGACCCGCGACCCGTGACCCGTGACTCCCCTCCCCCGATCCTCGTCCTGGTCAACCCCCAGGACATCGTCAACATCGCGAGCGCGGTGCGGATCGCGAAAAATTTCGGGTTCGAGCGGATGCGGCTGGTGGATCCCGAGGTCTTCGACCCCTACCGCATCGAGGGTATTGCCCACAACACCGCCGATTTCGTGGCGCGGATCGAGATGGCGCCTACCCTGGCTGAGGCGGTAGCCGATTGCGTGCAGGTGGCCGTGCTGACCGGCCGGGAACGTGCCGCCAAGCGACGCACGCTGCGCCCGCGGGAGGCGGCGGGGGAGCTCCACCGCTCCGTGGCCGAAGGCCCCGTGGCGATCGTGGCGGGGCGCGAAGACAGCGGGCTCACCAACGCCGAGCTCGATCTCTGCGGACTGGTGGTGACCATCGCCACCGATCCGCGCCACCCGTCGCTGAATCTTGCCCAGGCGGTGGCGATCATGGCCTACGAGTACTGGAACGCCGCCGGTGGCGAGGCCCAGCCGCTCAAGCGGCCCCGGAAGGAGGCCGGCCCGGCCACTTCCGCGCAGCTCGAGGCGCTCTTCGCCGACTGGGAGCGGGCGCTCTGGGCAATCGATTTCTTCAAGACCCGGCAGACGGAGAGTGTGATGCGCTCGTTCCGTGAGATCATGCATCGGGCGGAGCTCGATGGGCGGGAGGCGTCATTGGTGCGCGCCATGGGCATCGAGGTGGTCCGCTTTCTCGATCGGACCCGCTCCCCGTGACGCAGGGACGCTCGAGCGCGTACTGGGCCGGCAACCGCTATGCCGACCCCGACCAGGAGCCCAATCCGTCGGCGCCCCTCAAGGACTTGCCGCCGCAGGTCGCCGAGCGGTTTCGTGCCCTCCGTACCGGACTGCTCGCCCTCGACGAGGTCGGGGAAAACGTGCGCTTCATGGGCGCGAGCTGGCGGTGGGCCTGGGAATACGCCGTCGGTAACCGGAAGCTCTGCTGGCTCCACTTCATCGGCGATCAGCTCTCGGCCACGTTCACGCTGGGCGAAGGCGAGGAGGAGCGCCTTCAGCGCGCCGGCCGCATGCCCGCCACCATTGCCCGCGCGATCGCGGAGGGGCAGAAGACCGGCCCCGTCAAATGGTGCTGGCTCGTGCTCGACGACAAGCGCGTCGTCGAGTCGTTCGTCCGGATGGCCGCCCGCAAGGCCGAGTGGCTCGCCGAGCGGCCCCGTCCCCAGCGATCGCCGCGCGCGCGCCTGCGCCGTTCCCCAACCGACGATGCCGACTGATCCGTTCGGAAATAGCGCGTGAGCGACGAAAAAGGCGGGTTGTAAAATCCGATGCCGGGACTATGTTTTTGGCGGCAAGTGAATGATTTCACGAGTAATCGGTTGGCCTCGCCGCCGACGGCGACCCGATGTGCACGGCCGCCTCTCTCCTAAAGCGTGAGATCGACAATGCGCAAGTTGGCAATCGTGCTCGGCGGCATCGGTGCCGGCGGCCTCGTGGCGCTTCTCGTGTTCGGCGGAAGCCCCTCGGCGGCCCAGAACGCCTCCACCGCCGCCGACTCGGTTCACGCCGCCGTCATCACCGATACGGCCTCGCTTCCGGGCCCCCGCCAGCCGATCTTCTTCCGCCACGACATTCACGCCGGGCAATTCAAGATCCAGTGCCAGTACTGCCACTACTCGGTGGCGGTCTCCACCGAGCCCGGCATTCCCTCGATCCAGACGTGCATGGGGTGCCATCTCGTCGTTGCCGGGAGCGACAGCTCCGCCAAGAACGAGATCAAGAAGGTGCGCCAGGCGTGGAACGACAAGAAGCCGGTCGAGTGGACCCGGGTGCACTACCTGGCACGGCACGCCCACTTTCCCCACATGCGGCACATCAAGGCCCTCGGCCCCAACGCCTGCACGACGTGCCATGGCGACGTGACGCGCATGCCCCAGGTGTTCAAGGCGAACAACGTGAACAACATGGGCTTCTGCATCACCTGCCACCTGCAGCGCAAGGTGACGAGAGACTGTTCGGTATGTCATTACTGAGTCGCGAGTCGCGAGCTACGGGTCATGAGTGACGTGTCCCCCAAGGATGTGGTCGACCCGCGATCCGTGACCCGCGACTCATTCATCGGAGTCCCAATGTCTGACGAAACTCCGTCCCTGGACCGTCGCAAGTTTCTCACCGTGCTCGGTGCCGCCGGGGGCGGCGCCCTCGCGCTGAGCGGCTGCTCCACCAGCCGGATCGAAAAGCTCGTGCCCTACCTGGTGCAGTCGGAGGATCAGATTCCCGGCATCGCCACCTGGTACGCCAGCACGTGCACGGAGTGCGCCACCGGCTGCGGCGTCCACGTGCGCACGCGCGAGGGACGTGCGGTCAAGCTGGAGGGCAACCCCGAGCACCCGGTGAACAAGGGCAAGCTCTGCTCGCGCGGACAGGCATCGCTCCAGGGCCTCTACAATCCGGGCCGCGTCCGCGGACCCATGGCGCGTGCCGCCGACGGCAGCTTCAAGGCGATCACCTGGGATGACGCGATCGGCCGGCTGGCCGCGAAGATCGGCGGCGGCACGCTCGCGGTCATCTCCGGCGCCGGCCGCGGCACCTTCTCCGATCTCCTCGCGGATTGGACCGCGGCGCTCGGCGGGCGCCTGGTGCGCTGGGAGCCGTTCGATCACGAGCCGCTCCGGGCGGCCAACAAGCAGGTGTTCGGCACCGACAAGCTTCCGTCGCACGACTTCGCCAAGGCCAGGTACATCCTGTCCTTCGGCGCCGACTTCCTCGACACCTGGCTCGCCCCGATCGAGAACCAGCGCGGCTTCGCCGAGTCGCATGGCTTTGCCCAGGGCGATGTGGCTCCGCTGGTGTATGCCGCGCCGCGGATGGACCTGACCGGCCTCAACGCCGACGAGTGGCTGCCGGTCCGGCCCGGCACGGAGACGGCGCTCGCCCTGGCGATCGCGTCGGTGGTGGCCGCCGACCGGGGCGCGCCGGCCGCGCTCACGGCGGCGCTCGCGGCGCACACGCCGGCCGTTGCCGCGAAGGAGACCGGCCTGCCCGCCGACCGGATCGAGCGGATCGCCAAGGCGTTCGCGGCGGCCCAGCCAAGCCTGGCCGTCGCGGGCGGCGTCGCCGCGCAGCACGCGGGGTCCACGGAGCTCTGCGCGGCGGTCAACATCCTCAATTACGTCGCGGGCAACATCGGGAAGACCGTCGACTTCGGCGCCGACCTCGGCGCGGGCGACGGATACGGCGCGCTCGCCGATGTGGCGGTGGCCATGGAGGCCGGCCAGGTCGGCGTCCTTCTGGTGCACGAGGCCAATCCCGTCTATGCGACGCCCCGGGCGGCCGGCTTCGCGGACAAGCTCAAGAAGGTGCCGTTCAAGGTCTCGACCTCGATGTTCCTCGACGAGACCTCGTCGCTCTGCGACCTGTTGCTGCCGCAGCATCACGCGCTGGAGCGCTGGGACGACGCCGCGCCGCGGGCCGGCGTGCGCGGGCTCATGCAGCCGGTGATGGAGCCGGTGTTCGACACCCGGAACACCGGCGACGTGCTGCTCCAGGTATCGCGGAAGGCGGGCGGCGCGCTCGCGAAATTCAACGCGCCCTCGTATCAGGCGCACCTTCGGGCGCGGTGGGACGCGCTCGCCGGGGAGCAGGGCCAGAAGGACACCGAGGCGTTCTGGCGGTCGGCGCTGCAGCACGGAGGGCTCTTCCAGCAGGGGCCCGCGCCCGCCCAGGTCTCGCTTGCGGCCGCCGGTGTCGCGTACACCCCGCCCGCGTTCGAGGGCAGCGGCGACTTCGTCCTCGCCGCCTATCCCCATTCGCTCCTGCACGACGGCCGCGGTGCCAACAAGCCGTGGCTGCTCGAGAACGCCGACCCGGTCACCAAGATCACGTGGCAGTCGTGGGCGGAAATCAGTCCCGAGACGGCCGCGAGACTCGACGTGCGCGACGGGGAGATTCTCCGTCTCACCTCGCCCCACGGCAGCGTCGAGGTTCCCGCCTACGTTTACCCGGGCATCCGGTCCGACGTGGTCGCCGTGCCGCTGGGCCTGGGCCACACCGCCTACGGGGCCTTCGCACAGGGCCGCGGCGTCAACGCGCTCGACCTCCTCGGACCGCCCAAGGGCGGGTTCGTACCGTACCTCTCCACCCGCGTCCAGGTCGCCAAGACCGGCGGCTACAGGAAGCTCGCCAGCATCGCGGGCGTGCCGCGCCAGCTCGGACGCGGCATCGCCGACGCGATCCCGCTCGAGGCGGCCCGGAAGGGGCTCACCCTCGAGGAAGCGTACTTCGAGGAGGGCCACCCCGAGCACAAGACCTACTCGGAGCGCGAGGTCCCGGCGCTCAAGGGTTGGAGCGAGAAGCAGCACCAGCTCACCCTGTCTGGCGACTACGCCAACGAGCATCCGCAGTGGGGCATGGCGATCGACCTTTCGCGCTGTACCGGATGCCAGGCGTGCGTCACCGCATGCTACGCGGAGAACAACATCCCGACGGTCGGTGAGGGTGAGATCTACAAGGGCCGCGAGATGACGTGGATGCGCATCGAGCGGTACTGGGAGGGCGGAGCCGACGGAGACGGCGGCGCGGACTCGCCGGTCAAGGCACGGTTCGTCCCCATGCTCTGCCAGCACTGCGCCAACGCTCCGTGCGAGCCGGTCTGCCCCGTGTATGCCGCGTACCACACCGCCGATGGGCTCAACGGCCAGGTCTACAACCGGTGCGTGGGCACGCGCTACTGTGCCAACAACTGCCCGTACAAGGTGCGCTACTTCAATTGGTACAAGTACAACGACATGGCATGGCCGGAGCCGCTAAACCTCCAGCTCAATCCGGACGTGGTGGTGCGGGCGCGGGGGGTCATGGAAAAGTGCACCTTCTGCATTCAGCGCATTCGCGGCGCGCAGAATCAGGCCCGGCTGGAGGACCGTCCGCTGGTGGACGGCGAGTTCACCACTGCCTGCGCCCAGGCCTGTCCCTCCGACGCCATCGTCTTCGGCAACGTGCGTGATCCGAAGAGCAGGGTGGTGGCGGCCAAGCAGAACCCGCGCGGCTATCGCGTGCTGGAGGAGCTCAACGTGCGTTCGGCGATCACGTATCTCGCCAAAGTCACTCTTCCGGCGGAGGGCTGAGCATGGCCGCCGTCACGCGCCCCGCCCCGCATCGCCCCGTGGAGCCCACCACCGGCCCCGAGCTGGAGCTGACGCAGACCCACGCGGAAGTCACTCGCGACGTCGTGGCGACGCTGGGGCCGCCGGGCCGCGGCTATCTGCTGCTGCTCTTCTCCGCGGTGGGCCTGTTCCTGGTGGGCCTGATCACCTTCGCCATTCTCGTCAAGGACGGTCTCGGACACGCCGGGTACACGCCCCCGATCTTCTGGAGCGTGTACATCACCACCTTCGTGTTCTGGATCGGCATCGGACACGCGGGCACGCTGATCTCGGCGATTCTCTTTCTCTTCCGCTCGCCCTGGCGCACGGCCGTCTACCGGTCGACCGAGGCCATGACGGTGTTCGCCGTCATGACCGCCGGCCTCTTCCCGATCATCCACATCGGACGGCAGTGGATCTTCTACTGGCTCCTGCCCTACCCGAACCAGCGCTTCCTCTGGCCCAACTTCAAGTCACCGCTCCTGTGGGACGTCTTCGCCATCTCGACGTACCTCACCGTGAGCACCACGTTCCTCGTTTTCGGACTCATCCCCGATGTGGCCGCGGTCCGCGACAAGGTGACCGGGTGGCGTCGGTCGGTGTACGCCCTCACCGCGGTCGGCTGGCAGGGCACCGACAATCAGTGGCGGCACTACAACCGCGCCTACCTCTACCTGGCCGCCCTGGCGACGCCGCTGGTGCTCTCGGTGCACTCGGTGGTGTCCTGGGACTTCGCGTCGGCCCTGGTACCGGGGTGGCACGGGACGATCTTCGCTCCGTATTTCGTGGCCGGAGCCATCTACTCCGGCCTTGGCATGGTCCTCACCCTGATCATCCCGCTCCGGCGGGCGCTCAAGATCGAGCACATGATCACCGAGTACCACTTCGACAACCTGGCCAAGCTCACGCTGCTCACCGGGTCGATCCTGTTCTACGCCTACGCCATGGAGTACTTCATCGCCTGGTACAGCGGAAACACCTTCGAGCAGACCACCTTCTTCCGCCGCGCCTTCGGGCCGCAGTGGTGGGCGGGGTGGACGATGATCATCTGCAATCCCTTCGTCTCCCAGCTCCTCTGGTTCAGGAAGATCCGCACCAATCTCACGGCGCTCTTCGTCATCTCGATCTTCGTCAACATCGGGATGTGGTTCGAGCGATACGTGATCATCGTCTCGTCGCTCAGCAACGACTTCATTCCGTGGGCCTGGGGGATCCTCAATCCCACCTGGGCGGACTGGGGCATTCTGGCCGGCTCCTTCGGCTGGTTCGGGATGTGGTTCCTGCTCTTCGCCAAGAACTTTCCGATCGTGGCCGTCCAGGAGATCAAGGAGATGATCCCGATGCCGCGGAAGCGTGGAGGGCACCACTGATGGCACTCCTGCGCAGGAAGTCCCGGAAAGTTCCCGGCATTCTCGCGGCCTTCGCCCACCTGGACGCCGCCGCCGACGCCGTCCGCGCGCTCCGCGCCCGGGGTCATCGCGACCTGGTGGTCTACACCGCTTCGCCCAATCACGAGATCGAGGAGGCGCTGGACCACAAGGTCAGCCCGGTGCGGCTCTTCACGCTCATCGGCGGCCTCACCGGCTGCGCCGCCGGCTTCGGCATGACCATCTGGATGTCGTACGACTGGCCGACGCTGGTGGGCGGCAAGACCATCGGGTCCATCCCGCCCTACGTCGTCATCGCCTTCGAGCTCACCATCCTGCTCGGCGCGCTCAGCACCGTCGCCGGGGTGGCGCTCTTTTCGGTGCTCTTCGGCAAGCGGGGCATCGCGTTCGACCCCCGGTTCAGCGACGACATGATCGGCATATTCGTCCCCACGCGGCCGGAGCAGCTCGGGCCCACCGAAGATCTCCTCAAGGCGGCGGGCGCGGTGGAGGTTCGTCATGAGGCGGCATAGGGCGGCGCTGGCGCTCCTCGCGATGCTCTGTGGCGCCTGCGACACCTGGTACGACCGGATCCCGTCGCCCGACGATCTGTGGCACGTGATTCCGTGGTTCGACCACATGATCCGGGTCCGCTATATCCATCCCTATCAGACCGACAGCGTGCCCCGCTATACCCCCGAAGGGACCGTCCCGATCACGGGCGGAGAGCCCGACTGGTCGGCCGAGTGGACCACGGGCAAGACCACCACGGCCGACGCCCTCAGGAATCCCTACACCACCGGCGGGGCGGACTCGTCGTGGAAGGCGGGCCCCGACGTCCCCGGAATCCCGCGCGACTTCGAGGCCGCCGGGGACACGCTCTACGGGACCTACTGCGCGGTCTGCCACGGCTACGCCGGCGACGCGAAGGGCACGGTGTCATCGCGCATCGGCGCGCCCTCGCTGCTCACGTCCCGCGCCCGAGCCTACAGCGACGGCTACATCTACAGCATGATCCGTTACGGCCGGGGCGTCATGCCCCGCTACGGCGACAAGGTCTACCTTCCCTTCGACCGGTGGGCGATCGTGAACCACGTGCGCAAGCTCCAGGCGCAATCGCCGGCTCCCCAGGAGCCGCCGGCCGCCGCCACACCCATTCCCCCGGGACCGAGCGCGCTGGGCTCGACGGGAGGACGCCCCCAATGAGCTCCGTGCTCCATGACCGGCTGGTGCGGCACTCCGTGTCGGGGCGCTACCCGCTCTTTCTCGGGCTCGGCGGCGGCCTCACCATCCTTGGCTTGATCCTCTTCCTCCAGGCGCTGTCCTCCGGCGACGGCGACCGCGCCTGGCACCTGTTCCACGTCAACTGGCTCTACTTCACCGGGCTGTCGGCGGGCAGCATCGCGTTCGTCGCGGTGCTCAAGATCACGAACGCCAAGTGGGCGGGGATGATGACGCGCTTCGCCGGCGCGTCGTCGGCCTTTCTGGCGGTGTCGTTCGTGGGCCTGCTGCTCATCTTCACCGCCGGCTACCGCTCGATCTACGGCCCGATGAACGGCGCGCTCGAAGGCTTGCAGCACGGCAAGGTGGTCTGGCTCTCGCACGACTTCATGCTCGCCCGCCTGGGCATTGGGCTGCTCGTGCTCATCTACGCGGGCTGGCGGCTCATCCGGGCCGATCTGGTCCCCGACCTCTTCGACACCCGCGACGTGGTGAGCGGCGGACGCCGGGCGCTCTATGACCGGTGGAGCCGCGACTACGACGGAAGTCCCGAGGCGGCGCTGCGGCAGTACGGCCGGATCCGCCACTACGCGCCCGTCTACGTGGTCATCTACGCCATCGTGCTCACGCTGGTGGCCTTCGACGGCATCATGTCGCTCCAGCCGCACTGGTTCTCCAACCTGTTCGGCGGGTTCTTCTTCATGGGCGCCTACCTCGGCGCGCACATGCTGCTCGTGCTGATGATGATCTACGGCGCCGGGCATCTCGGCGTCCGCGACCTCGTCTCACCCAAGCAGCGACACGATCTCGGCAAGCTCTGCTTCGGCTTCACCGTATTCTGGACGTACCTCATGTGGGCCCAGTTCCTCGTCATCTGGTAC
>Ga0075288_1000068_pt1 | contig 10815 bp, 12 predicted proteins | sample SF_Rice_20C_0N_4_FD_69763 | JGI IMG/M metagenome (GOLD analysis project Ga0075288, IMG submission 69763) | Rice paddy soil microbial communities from Twitchell Island, California, USA - SF_Rice_20C_0N_404 | ecosystem: Environmental > Terrestrial > Soil > Paddy field/soil | place: USA: Twitchell... | reverse complement strand
ATTGCCGAGGGCCGCGGCGAGCTGCCCATAGGAGCGGGTCTCACCGTACGGGATGTCGCGCAGCAGCTCCCAGACCCGCTGCTGGAAAACGTTGCCACGCGGCCTCAGCTCCAGCTCGAATCGGGTACGCGCGCCGCGGAAGTATTCGCCGAGCTGCCGGATCGCGTCCTCGAAGCAGGTGTCGCGGCGCAGGCCGAACGCCGAGGGGTCGGGTCGTCTCACATGCTCGGCGAAATAGAGTCCCGCCAGGACGCCGTCATGAGCGACGAGGGTCAGCTCGCCGAGCGGCGAGTCGATGGTCGCATGCGTGGCGTGCATTCGGAGGGCCCGCTCAGCCGGCTCGCGCCGACTGCGCGGCGCCATGCCAGAGGTGAAGCGTGGCGTAGCTCCGCCACGGCCGCCACGCCTGCGACATCGCCTCGGCCCGCGCCGGGCTCACGCCCCCGAGGCGGTTGCGCAAGGCGATGTCTTCCTTGGGAAACGCGTCGGGCCAGCGGAGCGCTCGCATGGCGATGTAGTGCGCGGTCCAGGCGCCGATGCCGGGGAGGGCGACGAGCCGAGCGATCGCCGCTTCGGGCGCGATTCCGGCCCCGAGGATCAGTTGCCCCGCCGCTACCGCCTCGGCGACGGCGATGAGGCTGCGCGCCCTGGTCTGCACGATGCCAAGCCCGGCGACCTCGTCCACGGTAGCGGCGGCGAGCCGTTCCGGCGTGGGAGTCAGGTGGGTGAGACCCTGGTGCGGCATGGCCATGGGCTCGCCGAATGCCTCCACCAGCCTCGCGGCCAGCGTCGTCGCGGCCTTCACACTCACCTGCTGGCCGAGGATCGCACGGACCGCCAGCTCGAACCCGTCGAACGCACCGGGCACTCTGAGGCCGGGATTGCGCATCACCAGGTCGGACAGAATAGAGTCCCGCGCGAGCTGCGCCACGATGACGTCGGGTCGTGCATTCAGGTCGAAGGCGTGCCTGAGCCGGCCCAGGAGCGCCGGAAGCACCGGGGTCAAGGAATGCGGCAGCTCCACGAGGAGGGCACGCCGCTGGGGCGCATGGCCAACGCGTACCCACCCGGTGTGGCGGCCAAGCCTGACGGTGCGCAGGTAGGAATCGTCCTCGATCCGCTCCACGCCCTTCAAGGCTCGCAGGCGAAGGAAGCCGAGAACGCCCGCCCAGTCGAAGGGCGGACGATAGACGAGCTGCAGCGTGAGCGAAGCCGGCGATGCGGGCTGGGCGGACGCCTGTTCGGCAGCCTTGCGAAAGCGGCTCGGTGGCATGCCGTACCGCGTTGCGAACGCGTCGTTGAAGCGGCGCAGGCTCGCGAACCCGCTGGCGAAGGCCACCTCGGTAATCGGCAGCGTGGTCTCGGTCAGCAGCTGCTTGGCGAGCAGAAGTCGCCGGGTCTGAAGCAGTTCGATCGGAGAGACCCCCAGCTCTTTCTGCAGCATCCGTCGAATCTGTCGCGAGCTCCACCCGAACTCCGTCGCGATGCGCTCCAGTCCGGCGCCGCTATCGAGCATTCCCTCGTCGATCCGCTGAACCAGAAGTCCTGCGACGCGGTGGGCGTCGTCCACTGGCGCGTTGCCGGGGGCCAGCTCGGGCCTGCAACGCAGGCACGGGCGAAAGTTCGCCTTTTCCGCCGCCTCGGCGCTCTCGAAGAAGCGGCAGTTTCCTTCCTTGGGCGTCTTTGCGGTGCAGACCGGCCGGCAGTAGATACCGGTCGAGGTCACACCGATGTAGAACACACCATCGAAGCGGGGATCGCGCGAGGTATAGGCACGGTACAGTGCGGTGTCGGTCGTCATACGGCCAATCTAGCGGTCCCTCCGCGAAATACTAGCCATTTTCGGACATCTGAATGGTCGAGATCAAGTCCCGCTGAGTCAATGGCTTAGCGTCGAGGTCTGCGGGCAATTCGATGACCGAATTTGGCGAGACAGAACGCCGAGCCCCGCCTATCATCAATGCCGTGATGATGACCGAGCCGACCCGAGGACCGAAGGAGGCGACAGCATGAGCATCACCATCGAGCCCGGCACCGTCGATCGTGCGCGGCGGCCGAGCCCCCCGAAGACGGGAAGCGTCATGCCGACCGGGGAGCCCATCGAGGCACGAGCACGATCATACGACTGGACGGCCGTTCGTAGCGATCTCGACGCGCACGGCTGGGCGAGGCTCGAGGGCATCATCTCCGCCGACGAATGCCGGGCGATCGCGCAACTGTACGAAGGTGGAGGTCGCTTCCGCAGTCATGTCATCATGGCGCGGCACGGCTTCGGGCGGGGGGAGTACAAGTATTTCGCGTATCCGCTGCCCGACCTCGTCGCGGATCTCCGAGCCGCGCTCTATCCGCGGCTGGCACCCATTGCCGATCATTGGAACGAGCTCATGGGCATCGGCGTCCGGTACCCTGCCCGGCACGCGGACTTCCTCGCGCGCTGCCACGCGGCCGGTCAGATCAGGCCGACTCCGCTGCTCCTCCAGTACGAGGCCGGCGACTTCAATGCGTTGCACCAGGATCTCTACGGGGAGCACGTCTTTCCGTTCCAGGTGGTATTCCTGCTTTCCCGGCCGGGGCAGGACTTCGAGGGCGGCGAATTCGTCCTGATCGAGCAACGGCCCCGCATGCAGTCCCGCGCCGAAGTCGTGCCCTTGCGCCAGGGCGATGCGGCCATCTTCGCGGTCCATCACCGTCCGGTGGAGGGCACGCGCGGCCATTTCCGCGTCAACCTGCGGCATGGGGTGAGCCGGGTGCGCGCGGGCCGGCGGCATACGACCGGCATCATCTTCCACGATGCGAAGTAGTGCCATTGGAACACCCATGAAGACACGGCAGGTGCTCGAGCGCCTCGGGCAAGCGTGGACGGACTTCGAAGCCTCCTATGCCGGCCTGTCCGACGAGCAGATGTTGATGCCGGGCGTGCAGGGGGATTGGAGCGTGCGGGACATCATCGCGCACGTGACCTGGTGGGAGGAGGAGGCGCTCGAGCACCTGCCCCTCATACGACAAGGCGGCAGGCCGACGCGCTACTCGGTGCGCTACGGGGGAATCGACGCCTTCAACGCACTGCGGACGGAGCAGCGGCGCCACCTCTCGCTGGCCGAGGTGCGCCGGCAGCATGATGACGTGCACGCCAGGCTGGTCGAGTATGCCACCGCCGCGCCCGAGGAGCTCTACACGCATGAGACGCGGTTCCGTCGCCGGCTCCGGCTCGATACCTACCGTCACTACCCGCTGCATGCCCGGAAGATCCGGGGGTGGCGGCACCAGTCTCGCTGTCCCGGCCGCCCGGCTTCGGGCGTGCGCTAGCCGGCCCCGAGCAGCACCGGCTCGCGCTCGAGTGCGATGCCGAAGCGGCTCGTCACGGCGGCTTCGATGTCAGACGCCAGATCGAGCAGTGCGGCCGTGGTGCCGGCCAGGTTGACGAGCGCCAGCGCGTGGTTGGGAGAGACGCCCACACCCCGCCGAGTGGTGCCCCGGGGAAATCCCGCGTGTTCCACCAGCCACGCCGCCGACACCTTCGTGCGGCCGTCGCCGGCTGGAAACGACGGAATCTCGTCGGCGCCGCCGACACCCGCCCACCGCTCGCGTACTCCCGCCATGGCCGGATCGTCGAGCACCGGGTTCATGAAGAACGAGCCGACCGAACGGGTGTTCGGATCGGCGGGGTCGATGACCATGCTCTTTCGTCGTCGGAGCCCCAGTACCGTCTCGCGCACGGCCCCGAGCGCCGCGGTGGGAGCGAGCGAGGAGTAATCGGGAAGTGCTTCGACGGCGCGCCGGAGCTCGGGGTAGCGAAGCGTCGGTGACCCGTGGGCCCGAAGTCGGAACACGACACCCGTCACGATGTAGCGGTCGCGGTCACGCCCCTTGAAGCGGCTCGTGCGATAGCCGAAGTCACACTCGGCGGCGCCGAGGTCGACCGTCTCGAGCGTGGTGCGATCGAGCGCGTGCACCGCTACGATGGAATCGGCCACCTCCTGGCCGTAAGCTCCCACGTTCTGAATCGGCGTGGCGCCGGCGTATCCGGGTATGCCCGACAAGCACTCGACGCCGTGGAATCCTTGACTCGTCAGGGCCGCCACGAGCGGGTCCCACGGCTCGCCCGCCTCCACGTGCACGAGTGACGAGCCGTCGGAAGTCTCGGGCTCGATCGTGACGCCCCGCAGGGCGATCTTGAGCACCAGGCCGTCGAGTCCTTCGTCGGGGATGACGACGTTGCTCCCGCCGCCCATCACCCACACGGGAACCTGGACCTCCCCTGCCCAGCGAAGGGCTTCGACAAGAGCGGTCCCGGTCGTAGCCGTGGAGAGCCACCGGGCCGGCCCGCCGAGCCCGAGGGTCGTGTGAGGGGCAAGGGGGACGTGCTCCTCGAACCAGTGAGTCATCGGCATGGTCGAAAGGTATCGGGGCGCTCGACGAGGGTGACTCCTTGACAGCCCCGGGATCCGGCTGCCTTATCCAGCCATGGCCTACATCGCCTTCGATCCCGGCGTCATCCCGCCCAACATCGCCGGCCGTGTGATCGGCTGGGCGCGCGTTCCGCCGCTTTTATCCTGGAAGCACCCAGGCTTGCCCAGAGAGTGGGCGCCGGTGCTGGACTCCGAGCCGGGCTCACCCGTCCGTCGTCCGCTCCAGGGGTGGGTGTTCGTCTTCATCAACGGCAAGGTCCGCGAGATCGACCGCCGGTTCCTGGAAATCGTCGATAGCGTCGCTCGCCCCATCTGATTCACGGCACAGCACTTACATGAGTTATGCGGCACGCTGGCTCGGGCACCGGCGAGGTTCGTCCTGGGTGCGGGGGAATCGTGCGGGAAAGGCCTGGCTACCTGCCGCCGGCGCCGAGGCTGGCCAGCTCCCTCTCGGTCGCGGCGGTATCGGCCGCCGCGCCCAGCTCGGCGAACGTTTCCGCGGCTTCCTTGAAGGCGGCCTGCGCCTGGTCGAGCCGACCGCTCTCGGCGTAGACCCGGCCGAGATCTCGAGCCACCTCCGCCTCGATGAGGCGGGCGTCGGCGATGCGGGCCAGCTCCCGGGCACGCAGGAGGCGCGATTCGGCCTGGCGGAGCAGACCGTCGGCCCGGTCGCACAGGGCGAGGACACGCTGCACATCGGGAGCGTCGAAGTGGGCCTCGAGCGTCTCGAGGGTGCGCTGGGCGTCCTCGACGGCCGAGCGAGCCTCGGGCCCGCGTCCGAGCGCGAGAAGCACCTCGGCGTAGTTCACCCGGCAGAGCGCGCCGAGGTGCGAGTCGCCGCTCGCCTTGGCGAGCGCCCGGCACGCCTCGAAGTGGGCCAGCGCCTGAGCATACTCGCGGAGGTCCGCGGCGAGCATGCCGAGGTTGTGTCGGGCGATGGCGCTGCCCTGAGCGTCGCCCAGCAGCTCATAGGCGGCGAGCGACCTGCTGTAGTGCGCCTCCGCCGCAGCATGGTCGCCGCGAATGTTCGCGACGATCCCGAGGTTCTGGGAGATCCGGGCCACGAGTGCCGGGTCGCCGGTCGCGAGGGCGGCCGCCTCGGTGAGCGCGGCCTCCGCCGCGATCAGATTTCTGGTCTCGAGCTCGACGCCACCCAGCGTGTTCAGCGTCCGGGCGGTGAGACCCCGATCGCCCAGCAAGGTGGTCACCGCGTAGCTCTGCTGCAGGGCGCTGCGCGCGCGGGCCGAATCACCGGCCTGGTGCGCCAGCACCGCGCGCCGCCGGAACGCCTCGGCGAGAATCGCCTGATCTCCCTGCCTCGCCGCCACGATGATCAGCGAGTTGTAGGCCGCCTCCGCCTCCCGCGGCGCACCCGCGCGCTCGAAAACCGCGGCCTGCGCCAGCAGCGCGGCCGTGTCTACCCAACCGTCCGGGGGATTCCCCCGGAATCCGACGGGCATGGCTACCAGGCTACCGCGTAGCGGGAGAAGTGATCGAGATCGGCCGAGACCCGCTGGTCCAGGAGGTCATCGGTCGACGACAGGACCTGGAGAATATCGAGCACGTCGCTGGTATACGCCACGTGCTTGGGTGACAGCGACGGAATGAGCGGGCACGAGGCATAGCTCAGCGTGAGACGGGCCGGCTGGTCGAAGGTCAGCCCTTCGGGCGAGAACTGTACCGATATGACGGAGTCGGCCTGGGCGACCCCCGTGATCCGGACGACGCTGTCGACCGCCCCCGCAGGCACGACCAGCCGGTGCGGGCCGATCCAGAGGGTGCCGCCCTCCGGGCCGATGTCCGCCTGGCCGCTGGCCTCCTCCTCCTGCGGGCAGGCCAGAAGCACCTTGGCCAGACCAGCCCCCACCGACCTGCCGGTAGAAACGCTGTCGCCGGCCACGGCCATGTCGAATCCGACCACGGGCGCTCGGGGCCCCGAGAGCTGATCGATTGTAGAACAACTGGACACGCCGAGGAGCAGAACCGCGAGGCCGATGGACGAGGCGTACCTGGGGAAGCGGCGCATGGACGCACCTACCGATCTACACGACAGATGAGAGATAACTTTCGCTAACCCGTCACGCTACCGGCGCGTCCGTCGAGGGTCAATCGTCAGGAATCAAACAGCGACCAGTTTTCTTACGGAACCCCCCCTAATTCCGCGCTCTTCGATACCACGCGAACACGGGCACCCCGAGGAGGATCAGGCCCGCGCCCATGAGCGCGTTGAGCGGGTTCGAGGCGACGCTGCTGACCACGACGTACGCGCAGGTAGCCACGAAGAGGGCCGGCAGGACCGGATACAGCGGCGCGCGGTAGCGGCTCACCCCTGCCGCTTCCGTCCCCGCAGGCTCGCCGCGCGCATCCCGCCGGCGGTAGCGGAAGATCGTCGCCGCGATGAGGCCGAAGAAGATCCAGTCACCGAAGACGACGTAGTCGAGCAACTGGCCATAGGTACCCGACAGCGTGAGCACCGCGGCCCACGAACCCTGGATCATCAGGGCGACGTGCGGAGTGCGAAAGCGAGGGTGGAGCGCCGCCGCGCTTCGAAGCGCGAGTCCGTCGGCGGCCATGGCCTGGAGAATCCGTGGGGCCGACATGATGCAGATGCCCACGAAGCCGAGCGTCGAGGTGACGATTCCCAGGCTGATGATGGTCGAGCCGATCGGGCCGAGTGTCCGCCGGAGCACGTCGGACGCCGGCGCGCTGCTGCCGGCCAGTCCCTCGACGCCGAGCGCGCGCAGGTAGGCGGCGCTCGCGAGGACATACACGACGATGACGCCGCACATGCCGAGCACGATGGCCCGCGGCAGCGTGCGATCGCCGTCCCGGAGCTCGCCGCCGACGTTGTTGGCGTGGGCCCAGCCCCCGTACGCGAAGAGCGCGGGAATGAGCGCGATACCGAGGTTGTGGATCGAGACTCCGCTTCCCCGCACCGCGAGTCCTGCCCCGGAGCCGGCAGCAGAGCCGGCGAGCAGTCCCGCTCCGATCAGCAGGCCGAGCGCGGCGAGCTTGAGCACGGTGAGGACATTCTGGACCGCGGCGCCCATCCGCACGCCGACATAGTTCACCGCGGTGAGCGCGACGATGGCCGCGACCGCGGTGGGCGTGACCCATGCCGTCGAGAGTCCGACGAGATCCGCGAGGTAGTGGGCGAAGGTGACGGCGATGGCGGCGATGCCGCCGGCGTTGATGACGAAGAGAAAGGTCCAGCCGTAGAGAAAGGCAGGCAGCGGGCCGAACGCCTCGCTGAGATACACGTAGCCGCCGCCGGCCTCGGGACGGCGTCCGCCAAGCTCCGCGAAGCACAGTGCTCCGGCGAGCGCGACGACACCTCCGACGATCCATGTGACCATCACGCCTACGGGGGTACCGGCGCGCTGGGCCACGATGCTGGGGTTGAGAAAGATGCCGCCGCCGATGATTCCGCCCATTACGACCATGACGGCGTCGAAGAGTCCGAGGCGGCGAGCGTATCCTCGCGGAGACAGGGAGACGGCCACGCGCTACCGGCTGCCGTGCGGCAACGCCAGGGCCGGCTCGTAGGGCCAACGCCACAACCCTGCCTTGGACGAGTGCCGCGTGCCCGCGACATCTGGCGGGGGCGAGGACCGGGAGGTACCGTCAGCCATCCACTCAGGCCGGTCAGGTCTTCCTATGCGTTCCCCCTGTTTCGCCCTCGTGATGACCGCCGTGCTCGGCGGCTGCTCCGGAGCGGCGGATACGTTCGTCCGGAGCTTCGAAACCTCCCACCCGATTTGCCCCAACGGCGTCGTCTTCTTTCCCTCGGCCGCCGCGGTGCCGAGCACCTACCGCGAGGTGGCGCTCTTCCCGATTCAGGGCGTCCTGGGCCGGGAACAGGCGAAGCTCGCGAGCGCGGTACACCGGCAGCACGCGGGCGAGCTGGGCGCCAATGGGATCATTCTCACGAGCAGCCTCAGCGCGGCGACCGGGAACAAGGTGATCGGAGCGGCCATCGGCGATCCGGCGCAACGCCGCGGCATGGCGGTGGCGATCTACCTCCCGGCCGACAGCGGGCGGGTCCGCGAGGCGTGCGGACAGCCGGGAGCCGCCGTCGCCAAAGCGCCCGGCGGTACCGGCCCGACCACGCTGGTCGGGCCCGAGGAGCTCATCCTGGCATCCCAAACCGCCTCGCTACCCAGGCGGCTTCGAGCGCTGGAGCCGCGGAGAGCCGGCGTGCGGGTTCGCCCGTTCGATCTCTCCGGCCGGGTGACCCGTGCCATCGCGGGGCCGCCGCGGGCGGTCGAGGTGCCGAAGCCGGATGGAGCCGCCTTCCTCAGGAATCAGGACGTGCGTTCGGCGCTGACGAACCTGGAACGGCTCCACGTCGTCAGCGGAGCCGAAGAAGTCCGGCCCGGACTCGTGCGGCTGACCATCCGAGAGCTCGCGCCGCGGGCGACGCTGGAATACCACATCGGATATCTCCACGCCTCCTATCAGGCCGCCCTTCCCTTCGGCCAAGCCGCGACCGTCGAGCTCTGGTCGCAGGGCATGAAGCTCGGCGAGTATAGCAGGAACGGGCTCGTCGTAGGGGCGGACTACGCCAGGCCTCAGTAGCCGGCCGCGGCGACCGCGAGTCAGGGCGTGAGGCCCACGATGCTGGCGAGTAGCAGGATGAGCACGAAGGCGGTGATCGCCACGTAGGTTCGGTCCCGCTGACGCAGAAACGCGAGCAGCGAAAATCCGACCCGGGCCACCGGCGTCGCGATGAGCAGCAGGAGGCCGAGCTGGATCAGGCCCCGCGCGTGCAAGGCCAGCGCCGACGCGACGATGCCGCCGACCGTCGTGAGATTCTCCGGCTCCCCGACGAAAAGGGTATGACGCGTGGGCGTCGCGCCGTACTCGACGAGGTACCCCACCCCGCCGGCCAGCACGAGCGCGGCCGCCGCGAGCACCCCGATCTGCAGCAGCTTGCCGAGCCGGAGCTCGACCTCTTCGTCAGAGACGGCCGGCGGCGCCATTGTAGATCATCTCCAGTCCGAGCGCCACGATCACGAGCGCAAACACGATGCGCAGCACGCGCGGGTGCGCGTGCGTGAGAATCCGCGTACCCACGAGCGCGCCGGCGAGAACCCCGAGCATCACCGGCATGGCGATGCCGGGATCGATGTAGCCCCGAGCGAGATAGATCCCCGCGCTCGCCGCGGCGGTCACGCCGATCATGAAATTGCTCGTCGTCGTCGACACCTTGAATGGAAGGCACATCGCCTGGTCCATCGCGAGCACCTTCACCGCGCCCGACCCGATGCCCAGGAGGCCCGAAAGCGTCCCGGCGCCGAGCATGAGGCCGAAGCCCAGCGGCACGCGCTGGACGTGGTATTCCTTCTCGCCCTCAGGGGTCGGGTAGGAGCCGTCCAGCCGGAGTCTGGCGGCCAGCGGATCCTTGACGGCGACGACGTGTTCGGGCCTGGGGCGGCTCGACGCGAATGCGGAGTACAGCAGCACCAGCCCGAAGACGACCGAGAGCACCGAGCTCGAAACCAGCCCGGCGAGATACGCGCCGATCAGAGCGCCCACGGTCGTGGCGACCTCGAGCAGCATGCCGATCCGGATGTTGGTGAAGCCTTCGCGCACGTAGGCGGCGGCGGCACCCGACGATGTGGCGATCACGGAAACGAGCGAGGCCCCGACGGCGTACCGGAAGTCTACGCCGAAGACCAGGGTGAGCAGCGGTACGATGACGACTCCTCCGCCGAGGCCGGTCAGGGAGCCCAGGAGTCCGGCGACGAACGAGCCGAGCGCGACGAGAATCGTGAACGCGAGCGTACTTACGCGGAACTCCCGGGTTCGTTTGCACACAAGATAGCGCCACGCGCCCTCGCCAAGAACCGCGCCATGCGGCCGGGTGCCGTTTCCGGCGTGCGACTCTAGATTTCTCGCGTCGGCGGGCGAATGCTTCCCCCGAGGCGAAAGGAGTTCGCGTGACGGAATCGCGAGGACGGCAAGCGCGGCTGCGGCCGGGGCTCGGCAAATTGTATCCCGGCATCGAGAGCGGCGTGTGGCTCCCGGTGGAGCAGCTTCTCCGTCACGTCGCCATCCTCATGCACCGGCGGCTCACCGACCCGGGCGCGATTACCGGCGACCGCTTTCTCCGAAGCGATCACTTCGAGTTTCGCGGGGACGCGCCCAGGCCACGGGACTGGCCGGCGGACCTCTCCAGGATGAGCGACGCGGCCACCCCGCCTCGGGAGGAGGCCGACCGATGATCGCGCTCCGAAGGGATCTTTCGCCCCTGATGGTGTACGGACTACTGCAGGCGTGCGCCCCGGCACCCTCCCCGCCGCCCGCCACGCCCGCCGGAGCGTCGCAACGGCCGGCGCCCGCGACCCAGTCGCAAGGGGCCCTGCAGCTCGATCCGGACGGACGGGCCGCCCTCGCGACGCTC
>Ga0075288_1000066_pt1 | contig 10984 bp, 7 predicted proteins | sample SF_Rice_20C_0N_4_FD_69763 | JGI IMG/M metagenome (GOLD analysis project Ga0075288, IMG submission 69763) | Rice paddy soil microbial communities from Twitchell Island, California, USA - SF_Rice_20C_0N_404 | ecosystem: Environmental > Terrestrial > Soil > Paddy field/soil | place: USA: Twitchell... | reverse complement strand
CGAAGTTCGAGGTGTACGCCGCCATGCTCGCGGCGACGTCCTGCGCGGCCCGCGCGGCCGACATGGCGGAAAACCTTCCACCCTCCCGGCGGGGCGCGATCACGTCGGCCACGGCGCGGAGATCGACGTCGCCGAACGCATCGACCGCTGTCACCCGGTATCCCGCGCGCGCCGCGGAGCGTGCGAGGGCTCGGGTGGCGACTCCCGCCACGATCACTCGCTCAGGCATCCAGACCCAGGCGCCGCCGCGCCTCCTCGCGCGAAATGACGAACAGGTTGTCGAGCACCGTACCTGCCGCCTCCCGGAGCCGCATCCGTTCCACCAGCCGGCGGTGCGTCCCACCGGCGAGACCGTCGGCGATGATTGCCGCCCCTTGGGCACCTTGCTTGGCCGAGGGCACGAATCCCGTCAGCGACCTGAGCGCCAACTCGCCGCCGAAGAGGTCGCCAAGACGCTTCCGGATCGCCTCGCCGGCCCGGCGCCCGGAGAGGACGACTTCCTGTGCCTCGGGTGCCGACAATCGGAGCCGCGCCACCAGTCGGGCCGCCCCTTCGGCGTACGCCTCGACCGCCTCGTCCTGCCACTCCGGATGCCCGGCCAGAAAGGTCTCGATGCCGCCCTGAAAGAGATCCGCCTTGGTGACTTCCCCCGCCAGGAACGCCACCTCGCCGTCCCACGCTCCGGCCGATTGCCATCCGATCGGACCGGCGGTGCCACCTACGCCGTCTACCACCTGCCCTCGGTGGATGGCAACGCCGGCCGTGAATGCGCCTCCCAGCTCGACGAGGATGAGCGAGACGTCTTCCACCGCCCGCCCGAGTCTCGCCGACTGGTCGTGGATGGCGAGCGCGGCCGCGGACACCTTGTCGGCGGTGCCCATATCCGCCCTGTTGAGCTTGCGGTGGCGCGGCACCGTGTCCAGGTGGACGACGCCCGGTATGAACACCACGGGCAGCCCGCTCGTGCCCAGCGCCCTGGCCAGTCGCCCGAGGCCGCCAATCCCGCCGGGATCACCCGGCCGGGAGAGAAACGCGAGCCGCAGGTCGTCCTCGCCGGTTTCGGCGGCTCGCCGCAGCGGCAGGCCGTACCCCGATGGGCCGACCACCAGATCCACCGGTCCCGCGCTCCGGATGAGCTCCACCAACCGGCCGGGATCGGCCAATGCGTCGGCGGTCGGCCAGCTGGCTTCCAGGAAGAGCCGACCGTCGTGAAGGCCGCAGAGATCGAGACTCACGGTGCCCGGATCGATCCCCACCACCCGCGGCATCCCCGCTAGGACTCCTTCCTGGCCACAAGGGTCCGGGCGACCTCGGCGATCGCCTCGGCGTCCATCACCAGGTCGTTCCGCGTGAACAGCTTGGCCACGCACGCCTTGTGGAGCTTGGTCTTGAAATTCCCCACGCCGAAGGCCCCGAACGCGATGACGCCATCGCGCTTGGCGCCGGCGTCGTTGACCTCGATGCCTTCGATGCCGAGTGGGGGTACGGCGTTGAGGTCGACAGCGACCTTGAGCGTCTTGGTGGAGCGCCAGGCATTCCCGGGCACCATCTGCACGCCCGCGGGGCCCGAGTTGAGCAGCACCTCGGCCCCTTCCAGCACTTTGGCGCACTGGGAGGGGTCGGACATGGTGGTCGCCTCGACGTGCACGTTGAACCGGGCGCTGATGAACTGCCGGGCCTTCTCGCCCTGTTCCGGCTTTCGCGAGGTGATGGTGACATGGGCGCCGTCGCTCGCGAGGAGACCGGCGGCTCGCTGGCCCACCGGGCCGGTGCCGGCCAGAATGACGACCTTCTTGCCCTTGAGGTCGCCGAGCACCTCTTCGATTTTGACCACGGCCGCGACCGCGGTGGTGTTCGACCCGTTCGAATCGAGCATGATGGACACCCGGAATGGGTCGAACAGGGCGTCCTGGGCCATCGCGAGGAGCTGTTCGCCGGCGGACATGTTGGTGCCGCCGATCCAGACCGCGGTATTGCGGAGGTCCTTCGGGCCGCGCGTGAAGATGCAGCCGTGGATCAGGTCGCGAACGTCCGTTTCGGTCACACCTCCGTAGCTCATGACGACGTCCGCACCGGAGTCGTACGCGACGATCTGGTCGAATACGCTGGGAAGACGGGAACTGTCGAGCTGGAGCAGCAGCTTACGCATGGCCGGCACTTCTCCTGGGGTCCTGGTGTCATTGACAGCACGAGGGGCGTCCCGCAATGGGGCGCCCCTCGCGATACTCACGTGCAGCGGGACTGTACGATCAGCCTTCGGCGCCGCTGGCGAAGGGATGCCGCGCGGCCTTGTACTTCGCCAGCACCTCGTCCACCGACGGCTTGCCCTGCAGCGCCCGGGCGATCGACTCCTTGGTCGCCTGGTAGTTGAACTGGAAGATCTTCTTGTCGTCTTCCGCCTGCCAGTGAATGAACACACCGACCAGCACGACGAGATCGTTTGCCTGGGCCTTGTTGATGACGCCCTCGGCGACCGAATCCACGACCGCGCGTGCCACGGCCGCCTGCGCGGGGCCGAACATCTGCACGGCCTGCTTGGCGCCCTTGATGGTGACCTTGTTGAAGAGCAGCGTGTCCGGCTTGGCCGGAAGGTTCGGCGTCACCACGGCGAGCAGCGTCGTGAAGCCGTCGGTGTTGCGGGAAAGCGCCTGGGTGAACGCGGCGCCGGCCGGCCCGGACTTCGACCCGATGATCAGGTCAATGTGGGCGATTTCGTTTCCATCACCGACCAGCGATTCACCGATGAAGAAATCCGCGGCCATACCTGCCTCCATATGCGATTTGGTGAACAGCGAGAGAATCTGTCGGAACATACGCAGCTCGACGAGGCGAAGAGTGAGCCGGCAGTGGAGCGACGTGGGCGGGAAGGGGGCCACGCAGTCCCGCATGGAACGCGGGTAGCTCTGTTCTGAGCGACTTCTAAGCGACGCGCAGTCATGCGTAGAGGCCACTAGTATGGACGGCGCCTCTATGGGTGTCAAGGAGCATTCGCTCGCGTTGTTCGGATGGGGTTCGGCTCTACTCGGATCCGGCATTTCACAACCCACGGGCTGCCGCCGGGTACCCAAGTGCCGGCTATTGCACACCCCGCCTTCCGCAGGTGCCCGGAGTGGACAGACGGGGTCCGCTGGCGTCTGTCCCGGAGGACGGGGTGGATCGGCTTCATCAGGCTGACCTCAACTGGCGCAACGACTTACGAATTGGCATAACCTTCGCATTTGAGCCTGCCGTCCACCGTCTCCACAGAGAGGCAACCATGAAACCCGGCGTGATCGCAGGCTCGCTGCTTACCGGTCTTCTCCTGACCGGTCCCGTCTCAGCACAACAGGTTGCAGCCCACATCGTCGTCCGCGGCGGCCCCATCGCGGGTCATGTCACCATCGCCGACGGATACTCCACCTACCGCCGGCCCACCGTGGTCGAGTACCGGCGTCCGGAGCCCCGGCGCGCCGTGGTTGTCGAGCGCTACGCGCCGCGCGTCCTCGTGGTCGAGCGCGTGAGGCCGCACCGGCATGCGAACTACTGGGTACGCCACGGTTACCGCACGGTGACGGTGTTCGATGTGAACGGACGCTATTACGACAGGGACGTACGCGGGTTGGGGCGCCAAGTCGTCGTGTACGAGCGCGATGGCCACTACTACAGGTGCGACGATCGCCTTCGGTGAGGCATCGGATAGTCGAAAGTAGAACCCTGGAGCGATCGGCCTGTCCATGCGCCATTCCGGCGCCCGATCTCCCCGATCCAGGCCCCGTTTCAGGAACCAGATATCCCCGCACCCGCGGGGATATTTGTTTCCGGCCTCCGCCGGCCGATTGGTGCCCTGAATCACGGCGCGACGGTGATGCCCGCTCAATCATTCCATAACGTATGCGTTGGCCTTGGAAAAGCGGTTGCCGGACCGTCGGATATCTGCTCGTCGCCTGCCTCGGCGTTGCGACGCCGCTCCATGCCCAATACTTCGGCCGAAACAAGGTCCAGTACCGGTCTTTCGACTTCGACGTGCTCAAGACCGAGCATTTCGATGTCTACTTCTATCCTGACGAGCGCGAAGCGGCCGGGGCGGCGGCGCACATGGCCGAACGCTGGTACGGCCGCCTCGCGGCGCTGTTCGATCACCAGCTGAAAGGGCGCCAACCGCTCATTCTCTACGCCAGCCCGGCCGAGTTCCGGCAGACCAATGCCGTCCAGGGGGAGCTGGGAGAGGGAACCGGCGGGGTGACCGAGGCGCTCCGCCGGCGGATCGTCCTGCCCATCGGCGGTACGCTCGGCGACCTCGATCACGTGATCGGGCACGAACTGACCCACGCCTTCCAATACGACGTCACCGGTTACGGCAGCGCCGCACTGTCCGCCGCGACGCAGCTGCCCCTCTGGTTCATCGAGGGTATGGCGGAGTACGCCTCGCTGGGGCCGGTGGACGCCCCGACGGCGATGTGGATGCGCGGCGCGCTGGCGGATACGGCCAAGGACACGCTGCCGTCGTTCCGGCAGCTCGACGACCCCCGGTTCTTCCCGTATCGGTACGGGCACGCGTTGCTCGCCTTCGTCGCGGGGCGCTGGGGCGACAAAGCCGTTCCGGCGCTGCTGCGCGCCGCCGGCCCGCGGCGAGGGCTCGACCCGGCCATCCGCCAGGTGCTCGGCGTGCCACCGGACACGCTGGTGGCGATGTGGCACCGAGAGACTCACGCCCTCTACGATCCGCTCCGGAGCGGCACACGCACCGCGGACGCGCCCGGCCAGCGGCTCGTCGCCGCCAAGCGCGACGAGGGAAGCTACAACGTATCGCCGTCGCTGAGTCCCGATGGCACGCGGATGATGTACTTCTCGGATCGAGATCTCTTTTCGATCGACCTCTTCCTCGCCGACGCGAGGACGGGAAAGATCGAGCGGCAAGTGACCAAGACGGCCGTCGACCCCCATCTGGAGAGCCTGCAATTCATCCAGTCGGCGGGAAGCTGGTCGGCGGACGGGCGCCGATTCCTCTTTGCCGGCCTGAGTGGCGGGGAGCCGGTGCTCGAGTTGTACGATGTCGAGTCCGGGCACATCGATCACGAGGTGAAGCTGCCGCAGCTCAAGGAGATCCTGAACCCCTCGTGGTCGCCCGACGGCCGGCGCGTCGCGTTCTCGGGAAACAGGGGCGGGTTGACGGATCTGTATGTGTACGATCTCGAGAAGGACTCGCTAAAGCGACTCACCCACGACGAGTTCGCGGACCTGCAGCCGGCCTGGTCACCGGACGGACGCTCGCTCGCCTTCGCGACCGACCGCTTTACCAGCGATCTCGAGACCCTCGCCCCGGGGCCGTACCGGATCGGCATCTTCGACCTGGGTACCGGCCGGATCCGTCAGATCCACGCGGTGGACGCGGGCCGGCAGCTCGATCCGCAGTGGTCGCCCGACGGCGCCGGTCTCTATTACCTGTGGAATCCGGACGGGATCACCAACATCTACCGACTGGACATCGCGACGGGAGAGGTCACCCGTCTTACCGATCTGTTCACCGGGGTCAGCGGCATTACCGAGACGAGCCCCGCGATCTCGGTGGCGCAGCGCTCGGGACGGATGGCGTACAGCGTCTTCCGCTCGAACGGATACGACATCTACGCGGCGGATTCTCTGTCGGCGGCCGGCGAGGCACCCGTGCTCGCGTATCAGGCACACCCGGCGGCCCAGGCGTCTTCGTCGGCGCCCGTTACCGCCGCTGCGCTTCCCCCGCTCGAGCGCAAAGCGCCGATCCTCGCGGGTCCGGCGCCGGATCCGCGGCAGGGACTCCCTGCCGACTCGGCATTTGCCGTCTCACCCTATCATGCGGGCCTATCGCTCACCTACGTGAGCCGGCCCTCGCTGGCGGTGGGAAGCAGCTCCTTCGGGACCTTCGTGGGCGGCGGCGCGTCGTTCTACTTCAGCGACATTCTGGGCAACCACAACCTGGTGACCGGACTCCAGGTGCAGGGTACGCTCAAGGACGTCTACGCGCTGGTTGGATATCAGAATCTGACCCATCGCCTCAACTGGGGCGTCCTTGCTCAGCAGACGCCGTTTCTCACCGGCGCCTTCAACGAGGGATTCACGGACGTCAACGGCCAGACACTCTTCGTGCAGCAGCAGCTGCTGGAGCGGCAGACCAACCGGGATCTTTCGTTCCAGGTATCGTATCCGTTCAGCCAGGTGCAGCGCGTCGACCTGACGACCGGGTTCACCAACATCTCGTTCGACGCGCAGCTCAAGACCCAGGGGTTCGACCCGGTCAGCGGCGAGCAGGTGCTGGATCAGAATGAAGACCTGCCTACCTCGCGGGCGCTGAATCTCGGGGTCGCGAGCCTGGCGCTGGTGTACGACAACTCGTTCTTCGGCGCGACCGCGCCGATACTCGGCCAAAGTTACCGCTTCGAGGTCACGCCCACGCTCGGCTCGTTGAGCTACGTGGGAGTCCTGGCGGACTACCGCAAGTACCTGATGCCGGCGCGTCCGTTCACCATAGCCGCGCGCCTGCTGCACTACGGCCGCTACGGAGCGGGAGGCGAGGACCAGCGCCTGCAGCCGCTCTTTCTCGGATATCCCGGGCTGGTGCGCGGCTACACCTTCGGCTCGTTCGACGCCTCCGAGTGCCACCCGCCGCCCGACGCGCCCGACAGCTGCCCCGTGTTCGACCGGCTCCTCGGCAGCCGCATCGCCGTATCGAGCCTGGAGCTCCGATTCCCGCTCCTGGGTGCGCTGGGCATCGGGTCGGGGTACTACGGCGGCTTTCCCATCGATTTCCTCGTTTTCGGCGACGGAGGGCTGGCGTGGGACACGCAGAACGAACCGTCGTTTGCCGGGGGCGACCGCAAGCCGGTCTTCAGCGCGGGCGCGGGACTGCGCATGAATCTCTTTGGCTTTGCGGTGGGCGAGCTGGACCTGGTGAAGCCGTTTGATCGGCCGGGCAAGGGCCTGGTATGGCAGCTCGGCTTGCAGCAGGGGTTTTAGGGTCGCGGGTCACGGGTCGCGGGCCTCAACGATCGCTGCAGGTTTACGAGCATGCCTCGAACGACGTGTAGTTGCTGGCTCAGGTCCTCATATGACTGTGCCAGACGTCCAGTGTTCTGAAGTTGCCCCTGGGCGTCGACCGAGAGGCGATCGCTCAACCTCTCGCCGCGCCCCTCGCTCGGCCAATCCCCGTTCATTCTCGCCGTAGCATCTTCCGCCCGCGACCCGCGACCCGCGACCCGCGACCCTAGCTACCTTCCATCATGCATCCCCACCGCGACCACCACCTTCCACCCGATCCCGACGCCTATCGCCACGCTCCCCACCCGACGGGGCGCATCGTCGTCATCGCCCCGACCCGCGCCGCGTGCGAGACGATCGAGCTGGCCATGGCCCTGCATCTCGACACGCTTCTCGAGCGCGAGCATGGCGTCGAGGTGCGCGAGCTGGCCGCCTCGGGGAAGGGGTTCGGCATCGTTGCCGGGACGGGAACCGGAAAGACGCTCGGCATCAGGCCGATCGCGGAGTCGATCCTGCGGGAGCCACTCGCCGTCGGCGTAGTGAATCGCGAGCGGGAGGCGACTCCGGAAACGCCGGGCTGGAACCTGGTGATCGTCACCACCGGCATCGCGCGGCGGTGGTTCCAGGACGACCTGATCACCGGGCGCGATACCATCGTCGTGGACGAGATTCACCAGACCTCGGCCGAGCTCGAGCTGTGCCTCGCGCTCGGCAAGCGTGCGGGATGCCGCTTCATCTGGCTGAGCGCTACGGTGGACCCCTCGTTCTACGCCCGCTATCTCGGAAGCGATTCGGTCCTCGAGACCCGCGCGTTCGATCCGGCGCTCAAGGCCAAGGTCCAGGTCCTTCCCCAGACGCCCGAAGAGTTCCTCAACGAGAAGTACATCCGCCACGTGATCCGGGAGCGGCGTGGCGTGGCCGTGTTCGTTCCCACGCGCGCGGAGGTCGAGCAGCTCGCCGAGGACCTGGGCCAGCAGTGGAAGCGGCTCACGACCGCCTTCTATCACGGCGGCGAGCCGATCCGGGTCATCCGGCCGTTCCTCGAGGACGAAGTCGAGCGGCCGTTCCTCCTCGCCATGACGGCCGCCGGCCAGTCCGCGCTCAACGTCCGGGGCCTCGACACGGTGATCATCTACGACGCGCGCTACGGCAACGTGGTCGAGCGCGGCCGCAACGTGCTCCATCGGCTCTACCTCGGGGCCAACGAGATCCTCCAGATGGCGGGACGGGTGCACGGCCGCGTGCCGGGCGGCGAGGTCGTCATCCTCAGCGACCGTCAGCTCGTCTTCGACCAGCTCCGGCCGGCGCCCCCGGAGTTTCAGCTTGCCGGCGACGCCGAGCGCGTGGCGATCACCTGCGCCGCGCTCGGAGTGGACGCGCGGGATCTGGATCTGCCCGTGCCGCTCGACCGTACCGCCTATCGCCGCGCCGTGGAGCTGCTCACGTCCCGCGGGCTGGTGGAGGCGGGGCGTCTCACCTCGTACGGACGCGAGGTCGAGGCCCTGCCGGTGGAGCGTGCGTGGGGCGAGCTCCTGGTTCACGCGGATGCCGCGCTGATCCCGATCGCCGCCGTCTGCGCGAGCATCGATTCGCTGCACCGGATGACCCGGGACGAGCGCGATCTGCACGGCGTGATCGTGAACGGCAGCGACCACCTCACGGCCTACAACCTCTACGCCGAGGCGGTCAACCAGCACGGGTACCTGGGCGAGGTGTACGGTCTTCCACGGCACCTCTTCGAGGACGGGCTCACCGAGTGGGCCGAGCGACGCGGCGTACTCGTCAAGGCGATCGAGGATGCGGCGCTGGGGATGGCCTCGGTGTACCGCTCGCTGGAGCTGCCGCTGCCACGGCAACTCGTCTATGCGGGCAAGGACCTGCGGCGAGAGTGGGCGGACCAGCTCGCCCGCATCATGCCGTTCGATCTGGTGATCGACGAGCACACGGCCGATGGGCAGGAGGCCCGGGTATCCAGGACCTCGGTGGCCGGAAGCTGGGGCGCGGTGGCCGGCAACCTCCGCTACTTCGCCGATCGGTTCGGCATCCCGAGGGCCGGAATCGACGGCACCACGCTCTCCTACGATTTGATCCAGCGGTACGCGGCCCTCGGCGCCCCGAAGGTGGTCCTGAGCGGACCGCGCAAGCACCAGGGCCTCGCCGTGGAGCGCCGGCGCACCTACTTCGGTTTCGAGCTGGACACCGAGATCGATCCGATGCGCGGCCGCGTGCCTGAAGCGCTTCGGTCCGCGGCACGCGACGTCCTCGCCGCCGCACTCATCGGCGGCGAGACGACCCATCCCGATCAAGGTCGCGTTCGGCGCGCGGTCGCAACCCTGGACGAGCTCTGGCGGCGCTCCGGCGGGACCCTCCACGCGATCGCACCCGATGCCGTGCTGAGAGTCGTGCGGGCTCAGCTCGAGAACGTGGATGGCTGGGAGAGCTTTCTCCGAACCCCGGTGGCCCTCGATCCGGCCGCGCTGGTGGATGAGCCCACGCGGGAGCGGCTCGGCACGCTTCCCTCCGCGCTCCACATCCGGGGAGACGCGGCGCCGCTCGAGTACGAGGTGCTGAACGGGGAAGGGATCGCGAGGGTCCGGCTGCGGGAGGGCCAGGCCCGGCGGCTCAGACGGGACGAGCTGCCCGAGCTCGACCGGCCGCTCCACTTCGCGGTGCAGCGAGGCCGCCATGCCCCGCTGCTGGCGGACTCGGTTCCCGAGCTGCAGTCGCTTCTCCGCCGGTCGCCCCGTCCCAGCCGGGATGACGAGACTGGCGGCGAGCGCGGCCACCGGGGCCGTGCGGGACGCCGGGGAGGGCACCGTCCCGGCCGTCCGGGCCGCCGCCGCTAGGTGTTGCGGACGCTCCATTGTGCACCCCGGGAGCCGGTCGGCGTCTTGAAGAGAGTAGGTTGCCGCGTCGTCACTTAAGTGGATAGTGACAAACGGGCCTGACGCGTCCACATTTGAAACCCCGAACAGATCGACAGCGTATTTTGGCTATGGCTGAGGCACTCCCGCTCAACTCCTTGCCATCGGTCTTTTCACCGTTGGCCAAGGCCCTCCTCGATGGGTTCAGCGAGGGGGTCGTCGTATTCGACGTCGAAGGACGTCTGCTCTACGCCAATCAACAGGCCCGCGAGGCACTCGAAGGGCTCGAGCTGACGGAGGGCGCGCCCGATCTCGGGCCGCGACTCGCGGCGCTCGGCGGCAGGCTCCGGCCGCTCCGCGTGGGAGCGCTCGAGTTGGGCGAAGCCATGTTCATTCCCGGTGTCGAGGGTCCGACGACGTTGGCGGCCCGGGAAAAGGAGGCTATCGTCAAGACGCTCGACGCGCACAACTGGAAGCTCGCGGAGACGGCCAAGCATCTCGGCATCAGCCGGACCACTCTCTGGCGCCGTCTCAAGGCGTATGGGCTACACCGAGATGGCCGGAGCAAATGGGCGCAAACTTCCTGATCCTGTCCCTCTCCAGCGCCATCCTCCAAGCCACTCCGCCAGACACTACCTCCCCAGACTCGAATTCTCCGGTTCAGCACGGCATCGCCTACGAGCGTCTGACCGACGCCTGGCGGTACGACCGGGTCCAGGGCCTCTCCGTGGGGCTTGGCTACCGCGTGCGTCTCCCCCGAATGGACTCGACCGAACTGTACGGGACGCTGCGCTACGGGCTGAGCGACGAACGGGTAACCGGCAGACTCTCCATCCTGCGCGACCTTCGGGGCGGGCGCCTCGCGATCAGCGCATACCGGGAGATCCTCGATCTGGACCGGTTCGCGCCGGGCCACGGATTCGGCAATTCGTTGAACGCGCTCTTCGTGGCCCACGACGATGGCGATTACGCGCTGGTCCACGGGAGCTCCGTCGCGTACGAGGCCTCGGTGGCGTCCGGACTCGATCTCGGCGTCGGCGTCAGCGTCCAGCGCGAGCAGAGCGTCGGGCGCAGCGCCAGGTCCGCCGTCAACGACTTTCTCGGCGGCTCGGGTCTCTTTCCGTCGAATC
>Ga0075288_1000065_pt1 | contig 11029 bp, 8 predicted proteins | sample SF_Rice_20C_0N_4_FD_69763 | JGI IMG/M metagenome (GOLD analysis project Ga0075288, IMG submission 69763) | Rice paddy soil microbial communities from Twitchell Island, California, USA - SF_Rice_20C_0N_404 | ecosystem: Environmental > Terrestrial > Soil > Paddy field/soil | place: USA: Twitchell... | reverse complement strand
CGCACGCGGAGCGACACCGAAGTGCTGGTCCATCTGTACGAGGACGAAGGGGAGCGCTTCCTCCCCAAGCTCCGCGGCATGTTCGCCTTTGCCATCTGGGATCGCCGTGCGCAGCGCCTGCTCCTGGCGCGCGACCACTTCGGGCAGAAGCCCCTGTTCTACACCGAAGGCCGGGACGGACTGGTCTTCGCCTCCGAGATGAAGGCCCTGCTGGCCGACGATCCCACGCTCGCCACGCTCTCGCCATCGGCGCTCGACCAGTATCTGACCCTCCGATTCGTGCAGCCGCCGGACACCTTCTTCGAACGGGTGCGGGCCTTGCCGCCCGCGCACTTCATGGTGCGCGACGCGCGGGGGACCCGCATCGAGCGGTATTGGGACCTGAGCTACGGCCCCAAGTGGAGCTACTCCGAGGCGGAGACGCTCGACCGGGTGGACGAGCTGCTGGGGGAATCCGTGCGCCTGCATCTCACCAGCGACGTGCCGGTGGGATCGTTCCTGAGCGGCGGACTCGACTCGACCCTGGTCGCCTCGTATGCGGCCAGGGTGCTGGGATCGGAGCTGCGCACCTTCTCGATGGGCATTCCCTACCGCGATCTCAACGAGCTTCCGGCGGCGGCGGCGGTGGCGGCCCGTTACGGGACCCGCCACTTCGCGCGCGAGATGACGCCCTCGGTGGTGGCCGATCTGCCTCGCTTGATCTCGGCACTCGACGAGCCCGCCGATCCGCTCTCGATCTGCCTGCTGCACCTGGCCCAGATGACGGCCCACGAGGTCAAGGTGGTGCTCGGGGGGGACGGCGGCGACGAGCTGTTCGGGGGGTACGACCGGTATGCGGCCGACCGCTGGCTCGACGCGTACGGGGCGGTGCCGGAGCCGGTGAGAAATCTCGTCGCCGGCCAGCTGCTCGACCGGCTGCCCGACCAGTTCACCTTCAAGAGCGTCACCCACAAGCTGCGCTGGGTGGATCTCATGGCCCGGAAAACCGGGGGCGAGCGCTACTCGGAGAGCCTGCAGTATTTCTGGTTCAACGAGGCGCACCGACGCGAGTTGTACACGCCCGAGTTTCGGGCCCGCCTCTCGGGCCGGCCCCCGGACGCCTGCCTGCTCGAGCTCTTCGCCAAGGCACCGGCCGCCGACGCGGCCGACAAGATGATGTACGTGGACGTGATGTCGAAACTCCCGGGGCAGTCGCTCACCATCCTCGACCGGGCCACGATGGCGTACAGCCTCGAGTCGCGATCGCCGTTCCTCGATCCCCGGCTGGCGGAGTTCATGGCTCGGGTCCCGGTTTCGCTCAAGATCAGGGGCAGCCGCCTGCGGCACCTCGAGCGGCGCCTCGCGGAGCGGTACCTGCCGCCGGAGGTGCTGCAGCGGAAGAAGCAGGGATTTGCCTCTCCCCTGATGTACATCCTGGAGAATGAAGTGCGCGGGCTCGCGCCGCGGCTGCTGCTCGAGAGCGAGCTGGTGCGGGACGGGTACCTGCGCGGCGAGCGCGTGCGCCAGCTCGTCACGGAGCACCTCGATCGGCGGCGCGACCACGGCAACCGCATCTGGCTGCTGCTGTCGGCGGAAGTCTGGTATCGGAAATACATCTCCGGTCGCTCGACCGCGGACCTGGAAACGGAGCTGCGCGAGCGGGCGCCGGCGGACGGCGCGCTCGCCCCGAGCGTCTCATGACGTCGGACGTGTCCACCTCGCGTTCCGTGACCGCGGAGGCCGAGACCGCGCGTCCCACCGCGGCGGCGCTCCTGCTCTCGGCGTACGACTGGGAGAGCGATCGGGAGCGGATCACCCTGCGCGACGCGGTCCAGCGATTCCGGGACGTGAACGGCTACGTGGGCTTGCCGATCCCGGCCAGGCCGGCGTTTCTCAAGGTCTTCCGCCGGCTGATCAACGGTCCCCGGCCACCCGAGCTGATCTATCTGGTGCACGACGCCTCGCATGTGCTCACGGGCACCACCTTCACCCATGAGGAGCCGCCGCTCGTGCTCCTCGCGGGCGAGGCCGTGGAACAGGGCTTGTATTTCGGCTCGCGCGGCGCGCCGCGCCTGCTGGGCTGGCTTCTGTTCTACGGCGGGGCGTTCGTCGAGTGCGCCCGGCGGATCGCCTCGTTCCGTCAGGTATTCCGGGGCATCCGGCTCGGCCTCTTCAATCGCGCGTACGGCTATGCGCGTCGCTCGAGACTCACGAATCTCTTCACCATTCCCGTCGAGGAGCTCTGGGACCTGCCGGTGGCGGAGGCGAGGCGCCGGCTCGGCATGCCGGCGGGAGGTGTCGCCGCGGACCTCTACCGCGAGATCGCGATTCCGGCCGGGATGGCCGACGCGCTGCGGCGTGAGTGGGCGGGATTTGCGCCCACGAGGTAAGCGAAGCGGCGTGGGTGAGATTCGAACTCACGAAGGACTTTCGCCCTTGGCGGTTTTCAAGACCGCTGCCTTCAACCACTCGGCCACCACGCCCTGGTGGTCAAACCTCTTCAAACGCCGGCGCCTTCGCAACTCGGGATGAGTCGTCGAGCTCCCGGGCCCCGCGCCGATCCGCCCCCAGTTCCACTGGTCTGATGACGTATGATAAGGCGCTGTAAATATTTGACTTATGTATTCGAGTTAAAGTACTTTGACATGGCGCTGCCTTGGCGGGGACAATGAGGCGCGCCCCGAACGGGCCTCCGGGGCCGCAACCGCGTGTGACCCGGAACACATTGGCTCCGCCCGCCGGGGGGTGATCTTCCGGGGGTTCCGATTACCCTTCCCCCGATGGCTGCCGGTCGATCGGGAGCACAGGCACAGCTCATCAATCCTGCCCTGGAGGCGTGATGCCCGCGAAGCTCGACAAGACGATCAAACGGGAACTGGATCTGGACGGGAAGCTCTACACGGTTACTATCTCCCCCGAGGGAGTGAAGATCACGACCAAGGGCGCCCGCAAGGGACACGAGATGTCATGGCAGACGCTGCTCAGCGGCGACGCCGAGCTTCATCGCGACCTCAATGTCTCGGTCGACGCGTACCACAGTTAGGCGCGGGAGATCGACCAGTCCGCGGGCTTCGGCCCGCGGATGCGGGTGAGCAAGGAGAGTAGTCTGGTACACGAGCCGGCTCTGCACACCGCCGAGGACGCGACCCCCCAGGAGCTGCGGCGCGCCGCCCTTCGCCTGCTCGGGATGCTGGTGCTCCTCACGCTCCTCGTGGTGCCGTTCCTGCTGCTCTTTCCCGGCGGCGAGACGACGCGCACCGGACTGCTGGCGTGGCTGCTCGTCGCGCTCGCGCTCTACTGGCTCTACGCCGGCCTCGGCTACCAGCCGGTGCTCCTCATCCAGCTCATGGTGTTCTCCGCCGCCGCGGCCCTGCTGACCACCAAGGCGGCGTTGCTCCTCGTGGGCATCGCGCAGGTCGCGGTCATCCGCTGGGCGGCGCGCATCCTGATCATTCTGGGCGCCCTGCTGGCCGTCGGCAATCTCGGCTCGATGCTGCTCGCGCTCCGCCGGCGGACCCGCTAGAAGCTCAGTCCCCCGTTCAGCTCCGCGGTCACCCGTCTCGCCACCGAGTCGGCCAGCTTCCCGATCGCCGAGTCACCGGCCGCCTCGAACGTCCGGGCCGCTCCGCCGTACACCACCGCGTACAATTGCAGAATCGAGCCCGACGGCTGATCCACCCAGCCGCGCGGCCGGTCGCGCGTGGCGGTCTTCCAGTGATAGGTCTCGGTGAGCAGGCGCTTGGTGCGCAGCGTGTCGAGGAAGCCGAGTCCCTGACTGAGGACGATCGTGTCGTTGGCGACGACGGGCGTGGGCATCACCTTTCGGACGAAGCCCATGCCGAGGAGATACGGACTCAGGCCCAGGGTCTGGTCGGGATATCCTCCATCGCTCCAGCTGAAGAAGATCGGCCGCTTTCCGATGTTGTCGCGGATCAGGAAGATGGTCGCGAGGTCCTGCCGCAGCAGCACGTCCTGGCCGAACGCGAGCTGAAGGCTGTCGAACCGGATTCCACCCTTGGCCGGCACCTGCATCGCCTCGGGGAGGCTGTCGACCTCGGCCTCGCTGAGACTCAGCACGGGCGTGGTCGGTCGCGGCGGCACGGGATAGTCCTTCCAGATGGCCGCGGCGTTGGAGCGGTCGAACTCGGGCGTCACACGCCTCCGGATCTGGCGGAGGTGCCACTCCGTGTTCATCAGCGAGAGATTGGCGAGCGTTACGTCGCGGCGAACGCCCTCCACCTCCTGGGCGTACCAGAGGGGGAAGGTATCGTTGTCACCGGCCGTGATGAGGATGCCGTACGGCTCCACCGACTGGAGCATGTCCCAGGCGAAGTCGCGCGCCATGGTCTCGTGCGCCCGGCTGGCCGTCAGCCGGTTGCCTGCGAGCGGAATGAAGGCGAGCACCAGCACCGGCGCGGCCGCGGCCCACCGGGCCTTGAGCGTCCCCCGGTCGCGCAGGGAATCCACGATACCCTGCATGAGCGCGCCGAGGCCGAGGGCGACGAACGCGCCGAAGACGGCGAACGAGCCGATGAAGAAGTAGTCGCGCTCGCGCACCTCGCGCGGCAGTGACGGCTGATCGGGATACTGGGAAAAGCCGTACTTGAAGTTCATGTAGAACACGAGGGCCAGCGACAGGGTGCCGAGCAGCGCCAGGCCGGCCACGCCCGCGCGCCGATCCGACTTCCAGAGGGCCCAGAGTCCGCTCAGGCCGAGCGCCGTGAAGATCGCCGTGGCCACCCCGGAGAGCCGTCCCCAGTCCTTCGCGAACTGCCACGAGTAGTACTGCCAGAAGTTGGCGAGCTGGCCCACGAAGCTGGCTTGGCGCTCCATGAGCGGCGGCTTGCCGTACTGCACCCGGTTGAGCACGTCGCTCAGCGCCTGGCACTTGAACGTGAGGACCTGGATCAGTCCCCGGCAGACCGGCTCGCCCTCGTTGATCGGCGGATACTGCCCGGCGCGGATGGGCAGATAGAGGTAGTTGAGCGAGACCCCCACGATGGCCGCGATCACGATGCCCACGAGCACCGGCGGGCGGGTGAGCACCCGCCAGTCGGTCCAGAGCACGTATACCACGAGCGCCGGCACCGCGAGCAGCCCCATCAGGTGATTGGTCGAGCTCAGCGCCAGCACGTAGGCGATCAGCACCAGCCAGCGGTCCCGGTGACTGCCGGGATCGTCGTCACCCCACCGGACCACCAGCCACATCACCAGCGCGATCGAGAACAGGGACAGCGTGTACACCTTCTCGTTCACGGTCGACTGGTTCCACACGCTCCAGGACGTCGCTCCCACCAGGACGCCGCCGAACGCGGCGCCGTAGCGGGCCCACCGGTTCGACACGATGCCGCGGAGCCACCGCTCCGCAACCAGGAACCAGAACCCCGCCGCCGCCGCGCTGGTGAAGGCGGCAAAGAGGTTGATGCGTACCGCGTACGAAGACGACAGCGGCAGCAGGCCGAAGCTGTGGGCCGTAATGGTGAACAGCGGATTCCCGGGCGGATGGGGAATGCCGAGCACCTTGGCCGCGGCGATGTACTCCGAGGTATCCCAGAACGCCGTGGTCGGCGCGAGCGTCGCCAGATAGATGAGGAAGACGAGCACGGCGGTGGCGAGCGCGTACAGGTAGGGCGGGCGAGGCTGCGACGGAGACGGAGAGGTCATGTGGCCCCAGGCTAGTGACGGAACTCGCGCCGGCCGGTCATCACCATCGCCATGCCGTGCCGGTTGGCGGCCTCGATGACCTCGGCATCACGAACGGAGCCGCCGGGTTGCACGATCGCGGTCACGCCGGCGGCGGCCGCCTGCTCCACCCCGTCCGCGAAGGGGAAGAAGCCGTCGGAAGCGAGCACGCTGCCCGCCGTCTGATGGCCGGCCTGGCGCGCCTTGTGGACCGCGAGAAACACGCTGTCCACCCGACTCATCTGTCCGGCCCCGATGCCGATGGCCCGCTCGTCGGTCGCGAGCACGATCGCGTTCGACTTGACGGCCGCGACCGCGGCCCACGCGAAGCGGAGGTCGTTCCACTCCCGCTCGGTCGTCTGGCGGTCCGTCGCCACCGACCACTCGGTGTCCGACGCATCGAACTCGAACTGATCCTGCACCAGGAATCCGCCGCGCACCCGCTTGAAATCGAGAGTGCCGGCTCCCCCGCTGACCGGCAGCTCCACGACGCGCAGCGCCTTCTTGGCGGCGAAAATGGCGAGGGCCTCCTCGTGGAACGACGGCGCCACCACGACCTCGATGAACAGGTCGCTCATCGCCTGGGCCGTGGCCCGGTCGACCACGGTGTTGAGCGCCACCACCGAGCCGAAGGCCGACACGGGATCGGTGGCCCGCGCGCGCCGGAAGGCCTCGACGGCCGACGAGGCCACCGCGATGCCGCAGGGCGTGGTGTGCTTCACCACGCTGCACGCCGGCCGGTTGTTCCAGCACGCCACCGCCCACATCGCCGCGTCCACGTCGAGGAGATTGTTGAACGACAGCTCCTTGCCCTGACGCTGGGTGAGGTCGCGCATTCCCCTCGGCTCCTGCGTCACGTAGAGCGCGGCGCGCTGGGTCGGGTTCTCACCGTAGCGCAGCGTCTGCACCCGCTCCATGGACACGCCGAGTCTGGGCGGGAGCCCCTCCTCCTTCGGGGTGAGGAAGGCGGCGATGGCGGCGTCGTACTCGGCCGTGTGCGCGAAGACCTTGGCGGCCAGGTCGCGCCGGGCCTCGGGGGTGACTTCCCCGCGCCGGAGCATCTCCAGCACCTTCGGGTAGTCGGTCGGGTTCACCACGGCCACGACGAACTCGTGGTTCTTCGCCGCCGAGCGGAGCATGGAGGGCCCGCCCACGTCGATGTTCTCGAGCGCGTCGGCCAAGGCGACGCCGGGGCGCGAGACGGTCATCTGGAACGGATAGAGGTTCACCGCCACCAGATCGATCGGCGCGATGCCGTGCGCGGCGATCGCCGACATGTGCTGCGGCGAATCGCGGCGCGCCAGCAGCCCGCCGTGCACCGCCGGGTGGAGGGTCTTGATCCGGCCGTCGAGCAACTCGGGGAAGCCGGTGACGTCTTCGACCGTAGTCACGGCGAGCCCTGCCGCCCGGAGCGCGGCCGCGGTGCCCCCGGTCGAGATGATCTCCCAGCCGAGCGCCACCAGGCCCTGGGCGAACGAGACGACTCCTCGCTTGTCGCTCACCGAGATCAGCGCGCGCGGCATCAGGTACGACTCACGGAGAAAGCTCCACGGTTTCGGCGAGTGGGACCGGTCGCCCGGCGGCGGCCGCCGCGAGCACCACGGCGGGAAGGAGGCGATGCTCGACCTCGAGCACGCGGGCCGCCAGCCGCTCCGGCGTATCCCCCGCCAGCACCGGGACCCGGGCCTGCGCGAGGATCGCGCCCCGGTCGTACGCCTCGTCCACGAGGTGGACAGTGGCGCCGGTTTCCCGGTCGCCGGCCGCCAGCACCGCCTCGTGCACCCGCCGCCCGTACATGCCCCGGCCGCCGTGGGCGGGAAGCAAGGCGGGGTGAATGTTCACGATGCGATCGCGGAAGCGGGAGACGACGGCGGGAGGCACCAGTTTGAGGTATCCGGCCAGGACGACGAGGTCCACCCGGTGGCGATCGAGCACGGCGAGCCACTCGGCGGCGTCCGCGGGATCGGAAAGCACGGCGGTCGGCACGTCATGGCGCCTGGCGACGGCCAGCCCTCCGGCGCCCCCCCGATTGCTCAACACCAGCTCGACGCGTGCGGGCGCGCCTGTTCCGAGCGCGCGGAGGAGCGCCTCGAGATTGCTGCCGCGTCCCGAGACAGCCACGGCCACGCGCATCGTCATGGCGAGGGAAAGTAATGCCGGGGCGAGGCGGCGAGAACCGTCTCGACCGCCGCCTGAAGGTCGGCCGCGACGGGAAAGCCGGTGTCTGGCGGCGGCGGGCCCGCGGGCCCGGTCTCCACCAGAATTCCGCGCCCGCCGAAGAGCCTGGAGGCTTCGACGTCGCGCAGCCGGTCGCCGATCCACCAGCTCCCCGCGAGGTCGATCCCGAATCGCTCGGCGGCCTGCCGGTACAGGAGCGGTCCGGGCTTCCGGCAGTCGCAGGGGCCGTCCATCTCCGGCAGATGAGGGCAGAAGTAGTGCGCATCGAGCCGAGCGCCGTGCTCCCCGAGCAGGTCGTCCACCCGCTGCTCGGTCCGGAGGTAATCGTCCGTGGTCAGGAGTCCCCGCGCGATGCCCGACTGATTCGTCGCGACGATCGCAAGAAAGCCCGCCTGGTTGATGCGAGCCACGGCTTCCGCGGCCCCGGCGAGGAGACGCACTTGACCCGGCTCGCGGAGGTAGCCGGCGTCCTCGATCAGGGTCCCGTCGCGGTCGAGGAACACGGCGCGCCGAGCCTCGTCGGGACGGCTCACTCCGCCATCGCCTGCTCGAGCATCCGGCCGACCAGCGGGAAGGCATCATGGGGAAGGGTTCGCGGGTCGAGCAGCAGTCGCCCACCTCCGACCCGCGCGACCACTGGAGGCTCGCCCATGCGGAGCCGGAGGGCGAGACCGTCCGGCCCGAGCGCGCCGGCATCGAGCGCCACGAGCGTGGTCGGCAGATGCGCGCCGGGAAAGGAGCCGCCGCCCGCGGCCGAGGTTCCCTCCTCGAGGGCCGGCCGCATAGCCGGGGGGCATGCCGCGGCCAGCCGCGCGGCGCGGGCGCGAAGCTCCTCGGCATCCAGCGTGAGCATGCGGAGCACCGGCACCGAGGACACCGCCGTGCCCGGGTCGTCGTACAACGCCAGCGTGGCGTCGAGCGCCGCGAGAGTCATCTTGTCGGCGCGCAGGGTCCGGGCGAGCGGATGCCCGAGACATGGAGCGACCAGCGCCTTCCGCCCCACGATGCACCCCGCCTGCGGCCCACCCAGCAGCTTGTCGCCGCTGAAGAGCACGGCGCCCGCGCCGGCCCCGAGCCCGTCGGCTACCCGGGGCTCGGTGGCCAGCCCCCATGCCGAGAGATCGGCGAGCAACCCGCTCCCGACATCGTAGACGTAGGGAATCCCGGCCTCGTCCGCCAGCGCGGCCAGCGCCGCCGGCTCGGCGGTGGCGACGAAGCCCCGCTGCTCGAAGTTCGAGCGATGGACGCTGAGGATCGCTCCGACCGAGCCGTCGAGCTCGCGCCGGTAGTCCTCGAGATGGGTCCGGTTGGTGGTGCCCACCTCCCGGAGGCGCGCTCCGCTTCGCGCGAGGATGTCGGGAATCCTGAAGGAGCCGCCGATCTCGATCAGCTCGCCGCGGGAGATCAGCACGTCCCGCCCCGACGCGTGTGTGGCGAGCACGAGGAGGAGCGCTCCCGCGGCGTTGTTCACCACGAGCGCGTCTTCCGCGCCGGTGAGCCGCCGGAGGCGGGAGCGGCAATGGGTCGCCCGGTGTCCGCGCGCTCCGGTCGAGAGGTCGAGCTCCAGGTTGGAATAGCCGGACGCCACCGCGACCATGGCTTCGACGGCCGCCCGGGCGAGCGGCGCCCGGCCCAGGTTGGTGTGCAGGACGACACCGGTGGCGTTCAACACCGGCTTGAGCTCGAGGAGGCGCTCGTCCGAGAGGCGCGAGGCGATATCGGACACCCAGTCGTCCGGCGGCCCGGCCCGCCGGGTTCTGGCGGCGTCGAGCGAGGCTCGCACCGCCGACACGACCGCCGCTCGCGACGTCGTCCGCATCAGGTCCTCGACGCCCGGCTCGCGGAGCAGGCGGTCAACCGAGGGGAGCCGGCGCCGGCGGTCGTTCATTTGCGTTTGGGCGGAACCTTGGCCGGGCGCTTCAGGGAGTCACGCGGCGGAGCGAGCGAGTCCGCGCGCGCCTTGAGCGAGTCGAGCGGCTGGCGCTTGGGGATGGTGAGCACCCCTCTGGCGTCGCCGGCCACGCCGCTCACGTTGCGCACGCCGTGCAGCTCCAGCTCGTACTTGGCCTCGGGTTTCCACGGCTGCGACACCCGCAGCACCAGTTGATCCGAGAGCCCGGGCCGGGTGGTGAGCGGCTTGTTGGCCTCACGCTTCGCGCGTGCCTCCGCGCCCGGGCCTTCGACCTGCCGCAGGCCGGGGCGCTCGCGGGCCGTGGTGTCCCGGCCGGTGGTGTCGCGGGCCGTCGTGTCCTTTCCGGCCGTCCCCCGGTGCAGGCTGTCGTCCACCGGCTTGGGCAGGAGCGAGACGACCTTGACCGCCGAGGAGTCGGGCAGGAGGCGGAGCATGATGGCGGATGGCGCAAGGCGCTGGCGCGGATCGAGGGACTGGCTGAACTCCACCGTGGCGGACACGCTGTCGACGACCGTGATGCCGCGGATGCGGACCGGGGTGGTGTCGTGCACGAAGGCCCACAGCTCGGGGACGGTCGTTGCGGTGTCCCTGGCTGCGACGCGGGCGCTGTCGAAGGCCTCGCGCGGTCCTGGCTGGAAGTCGTGATTCTCGTCGATCACTCCCCGCACGAGGTAGGTGCCGCGCGGAAGGGGCCCGATGGCGAACCGGCCCGAGGAGTCGGTGAGCGCGTGATAGGGGAGGCTGTCGGGCTCCAGCAGCGCCTCGACGAGCGCGAGCGGGGCGGGGCGGCTGGTGGTCCAGTCCACCACCAGTCCCCGGAGGGTGCGATCGGGGAGCGGCGCGCCGGTGGTGAATGTGATCACCTTTCCCTGGTCGCTCCGATTCCGGCGGAGATCGGTGATGCCGGGGAGCAGCTCGACGCGATACACCCGGTTCGGCTTCCATCCTTCGTCCGGCTTCACCACGATGCGGTTGCGGTGCCAGCTCACGTTCGGCACCCGGGTGGTGGGCGAGAGGATGATGAGCTTCTCGAGATCGCCGGTGCCGGTGCCCTGGTTGGGCGATCCTCCCTCCGACACCACCTCGTCGAAGCGGAACTCCACGCTGCCCGAGAAGTCCCGGATCCGCGCGAGCGAGTCCGGCTTGGTGGCGACCAAATGGGGCGGGGCGATGTCGGGTGGGCCGCCCGGCGGCGGCTCGATCTTGGCGCAGGCGGAAAGGGTGGAGAGGACGGAGAGGACGGTCCTCAGCGCCCTCTCCGTCCTCCCCGTCCTTTTC
>Ga0075288_1000064_pt1 | contig 11045 bp, 4 predicted proteins | sample SF_Rice_20C_0N_4_FD_69763 | JGI IMG/M metagenome (GOLD analysis project Ga0075288, IMG submission 69763) | Rice paddy soil microbial communities from Twitchell Island, California, USA - SF_Rice_20C_0N_404 | ecosystem: Environmental > Terrestrial > Soil > Paddy field/soil | place: USA: Twitchell... | reverse complement strand
AGCAACGCCGCGGGACTGGGCTGGACCTTCGACCCGGCCATCTTCGGCTCCGCGCCGTTCTTCCCCGGCATCGGCTTCGTGGGCGTCAAGTTCCTCGGCAGCCCGCTGAATCCCGTGACCAACGAGCCGGTCGGACTGTCGCTGTTCGGCACGTTCTCGCGGTCGTCCGGCTCGCTGCAGGACCCGAACGACGACAAGCAGCTCTACCGGTACATTACCGGCGGACTGCTGCCCACCGACGGCGCCTGCTCGTTGGCCAACCCGCTGGCCGACAAGATCTGCTTCGTCAACATCTCGAGCCCGGCAGACATGCGGTTCTTCCAGTCCACCGGTCCGCTCGATCTGCCTCCGGGCGGCGCGGGCACCATCGTGCTGGGCTACATCTTTGCCGCGCCGGTAGCCGCCGGTAACTGCCCGGGTGCTGCCTGCGACGTCAAGCCTGCCGCCAACAACGCCGATCTCACGATCATGGGCGATCCGGCCCGGATGGCGGGTGGCGTCAACCAGATCGACCAGATCGCCGGCTATCTCGGAAATACGAATGGCAATCCCTCCGATGCCGATCCGACGCACGTGACCCAGGACGAGTTCATCACCGTTCCGGGCTCGCTGCTCGGCAAGGCCAAGGTGGCCCAGACGGTGTTCGACACCAAGTTCCTGCTCCCGTTCGCGCCGGAGCGGCCGGACTTCTTCCTGGTGCCGGGCAACAACCAGGTGTCGGTCCTCTGGTCTCGTTCCGCCACCGAGACGGTTCCCGATCCGTTCTTCGCCATCGCGAGCCAGCCGCTTCTCAGCGGTGCGCCGAACGCCCTGTACGATCCGAACTTCCGCGGCAACGACGTCGAGGGCTACCGGATCTACCGCGGCCGGGTAGACAACCCGAGCGAGCTGCAGCTTATCGCGCAGTTCGACTACGCGCCGTCGTCGGACGGCAAGGGCATCTTCACCGACTTCCGCGGCACGGTAAACCCGACCTCCAAGTGCGCGCCGGAGCTCGCGGTCTTTACAGATTGTCCGACCCTGACCGCGCCCCCCGTGCCTGGCACTCCCGCCACCGGCTCGGTGGATGTCGATCTCGTGGGCACCATCACGCAGGTCAATTTCGGCAACCGGGTGCTCCTCGCGAGCGGGGATGCCCAGGTCCTGCCGGGCGCCCTCGACACCGCGTTCACGGACATCGCCGGCGGGCGGCTCGCCCAGGGCGTGAGCACCGACCTCACCAACAACGGCGTGCCGTTCGTCTTCATCGACCACAACGTCCGGAACAGTCTCCGGTACTTCTACGCGGTTACCGCGTTCGACGTGAACTCGCTGGCCTCGGGTCCCTCGAGCATCGAGTCGGCCCGGGCCACCAAGGCGGTGATTCCGGTGTCCGCGGCCACCAACGACTCGACGGCCGTGGCCACGACCGTCGGCGTGTTCGGGCGGGACGTCCAGCTCGCGTCCGGTGGCGCCCTCCCGACGATCGATCCGACGACCGGCGAGTTCAGCGGGCCGTTCCCGCCCGCGACCGGCGCCGCGGTCAATCTGGGTGCCCTGGTACCGTCCGTCGTCGGGCCGACCGGAGCGGCAGCCGCACGGCTCGACAGCATCACCCTGGGCTCCGCATACCAGGACATCCCCCATCTCTACTGGTTCACGGCGGGCGGTCTTGGCCTCGACCCGGCCACCAGCACGACGCTGAGCGTTCCCATCGAGCAGCCCGAGGAAATCGGCGTCACGTCGGGTGCCGCCAGCTTCAGCGCGCAGCCGGTCGATGCACAACGCGCCGCCAAGTTCGGTGGTAACGGCAGCTACGTGCTGCCCGGTGACCTTCAGGTCAACGTCCCTGGGCCCGATTACCTGACCCTGCCTGGCCGTGGCTGCGTGAACGCGCGAGATGGCTTTGGAGACACCGGCGCGTGCGCGTACAACGGATCGCGCTGGTTCGCGGGACCGTCGCCGGCGAACAACGAGAACACGCCCGATCCCATCGGCTGCAACACCGCGAACTTCAGCGGCACGCCGATGACCTGCTACAACAACGCGGGCAGCCTGCCCGGCGTCACCACGATCTACCAGACGCAGTGCTACCAGTCCGCCGGCGGTGGAGGCTGCCGCGAGATGACCGGGATTGGTTCCGGCGCCAAGCGTGCCGCCGACTTCAACCTGTACTGGGGCGCGGGCGGGGTGGTCGACTCCGTCATCGATGCGACGCACAACGTCCCGGTTCCCTTCAGCGCAAAGGCGGGAGGGACCTGGGGCATCCTCAATCCGGGGGCAGCAGTCGGCGGCCCCGACGGCAGCCCGACCCTTACCAACTTCGACTTCGCCTGCGTGGAGCCGTACCGGACCTATGCCGCCGGCGCCTTCGTCTGCCCGGGCGCAACTCCGGCCTTCCAGCTGAGCAATACCGCGGTGCCCGGCGCGGTGGGCTTCTTCAGCGGCGGCGGGTACCCGCCGGCGGTGCCGATCGTGGCCGGGGCCAGTCCCGGGTTCGGGCTCTACATCGCGGGAGACATGTTCACCTTCGAGCTAGCAGGCGGTGCGTTGCCGGCTGCAGGGACGGTATGGTCGCTCCGCCAGTACGTCGGCGCGATCACCGGCGGCCATGGCTCCGCCGGCGATCTCGGTGCCTACGCCTACAGTAATCCTGAGGATGTGCTGCCGTTCACCGCGGTCGGCGCCGAGCTTCGCTCGAGCTTCTCGGTCGACAACAAGGTGGTGGCGAGCACCAAGAACGACCTGAGCCGCGTCCATACCGTGCCCGACCCGTACTACGTCAAGAGCAAGTTCGAGGCGAGCACGGATCAGAAGATCCTCAAGTTCGTCGGTCTGCCGCAGGACGCCATCATCCGGATCTATTCGGCAAGCGGCGTGCTGGTGCGTCTGCTCGAGCACCATGGCGGCGACTACTCGCCGACGAGTATTTCGCAGGGCAGTGAGATCGACTGGGACCTCCGCAATCGGAACAACCAGGTGGTCGCCAGCGGTGTGTACTTCTATCACGTCGAAGCCGGCGACGCCCGAAGGGTGGGCCGCTTCACGGTCGTGAATTTCGCCCAATAGGCATCGACGGGGGCGGGCCCGGACGGCCGCCCCAACCTCCAGGAGATCGACAACTATGAGGAAGCTCACTGCACCTGGTTGGCTGTTCGCCTTCGGCCTCCTCGGCGCGCTCCCGGCCGGGCTGGCGGCGCAGAACCAGACGGGGCAGCCTGTGGGTCAGGAAGACAACACCGCCTATGGGACGACGTCGGCGGAGTTCCTGCTCCTCGGCGCGGGCGCGCGAGGCACGGCGCTCGGCGGCTCGTTCGCCGCGATTGCCACCGATATCAGCGCACTCTACTACAACCCGGCGGGCGTGGCCCTCCTCGAGCGGCCGGGCCTGCTGGTGGGCACGTACGACTACGTCGCCGATACCCGCTATTCCTGGGGCGGCGTAGCCTTCCCGCTGTCGGGCGGGAGCCGGACCATCGGCTTCCAGCTCGGGACGTTCGGCTTCAAGGACCAGCCGGTCTTCACCGAAGACCAGCCGGACGGCACCGGCGCCACGTACTCGGTCAACCAGACCTTCATCGGCGCCACCTTTGCCCAGAACTTTTCGGATCGATTCAGTGCCGGCCTCACGGCCAAGTACGTGAACGACCGGCTGGGCACCGTGAGCGGCAGCGCGTTCGCCGTGGACTTCGGCACCAACTTCCACGCCTCGCTCAACAACCACCCGGTGAAGTTCTCCTTCGTGCTGGCCAACCTCGGGTCCAACCTGAGTTACACGGGTACCGGGCTGGAGGGTGATGTCCAGCGCGATCCGGTCACCGGCGAAGAGCCGGTCCCCACACTGCCCCAGCAGGCCAACCTGCTGACCAAGGACTTCCCGCTGCCCACGACCTTCCGGGTCGGGCTGGCCTACGACGTGATCACCGGCGACAACAACCGGCTCACGGTGCTCGGCGACTTCAACCAGCCGAACAACAACACCCCGGGCTTCGTCTTCGGCAGCGAATGGAACTCGGCCCGCATCGGCGGATCGAATTTCGGCTTCGCGCTGCGCGGCAGCTACAGCTACACCGGCGCCAACAACCTCGATCCGACCACCAGTCAGACGGCGCTGAGCGACGAGGAGAACCTCCAGGGTCTGGCCTTCGGCGGCGGCCTGCAATACGGCCAAGGCACCGGCTTCGCCCTGAGTCTCGACTACGCGTACAAGTATCTCGGCATTCTCGGCCCGACCAACTTCTTCAGCTTCTCGCTGGGTTGGTAGTCGGGCGTCCCGCGGGCCGCGCGGCATCGCGCGGCCCCACAGTAATGGTGTAGCTGATCTATGCTTGCATTCCGGCTGACGGCCCTAGCGGCCCTCACGGCGCTGGGTTCCGGATGGCAGGGGGCGCCCGAGCCCGACGCCTCGCTCGTCCTTCGTACGGTCCGGTCGTATCGCGCGGAGCAGGGCCGCACCGAGGTCAATGCGTTCGTCCAGGTCCCGTACATGGTCCTGGAACCGACCTCGGATGAATCGGGAGGAACGCTGAGCTACAGGGTCGCGGTCAAGGTGACCGATTCGACCGGCCTCACGCTCCTCCAGCAATCGTGGCAGAACCACGCTCCGGCCTCGGTGCGCCAGCCCGAGGCGTTCGCCGTGGAGATGGTGCGATTCTCGCTGGCGCCGGGCAAGTACCGGCTCGAGGTCGGTGTCGAGGACTCGGTGTCGGGCAGGCGGGTGGGATCCACCGCCGAACTGGAAGGCTTCAGGGCGGCGCCGGCCGCCTCCGACCTCCTGCTCTCGCCGAAGATCCGGCCGGCCACCGCCGACGATACGGTGCCCCGCCCCGCGGAGCTCAGGTGGGGACGCATGCTGGTGACGGCCGCCGCGCAGCTCGAGCTCACGCCGCTCCGGTCCACGGCGTTCTACCTGCTGGAGGCGTACTCGCCCAAGGAAGAAGCCGGGACGCTCTCGCTCAAGGTGGTGGACTCGACCGGCAAGGGGCTGATGACCACGGCGCCGAGCAAGGTCACGGTGCCGGCCGGCGGCGGGGTGCTCAAGGGACAGCTCGATCTCAGTGGCCTGCCTCCCGGGCGCTACATGATGACCGCCGGGCTCGATATGGCAGGGCAACGGGTGGAACGGTCGGCGGCATTCACCATGGCCGCCCTGGACGAAACGCTGGAAAAGGACGTGGCGCGGCGCGAAGCGGCACTGGTCACCGATGAAGGCTACTTCGCGGCGATGAACGAGCAGCAGATCGAGGAGGCCAAAGCGCCGCTGGCGCTCATCGCGAACTCAGGCGAGCTGTCGAGATACTCTAAGGAGCTCAGCCTCCGCGCCAAGCGGCGGTTCATGACCGAGTTCTGGCAGCGGCGGGATCCGACCCCCGACACGCCGGCCAACGAGACCAGGCAGGCGTTCTACGAGGCCATCGCGTACGTCAACAAGACGTACGGTGAGGGCGGACGGGCGGCGGTGTCGGGGTGGAAGACCGACCGTGGACGCATCTACGTCGGCAACGGCGCGCCGGACGAAAGCCTGGACCGTCCCCAGGAAGGGAGGTCGCCTCCCTATCAGGTGTGGCGGTACCGGAGGGGCAAGGACCGGTTCTACATCTTCGCCGATCGCTCGAGCGGGCTGGGCAACTATCAGCTCATCTACACGAACGACGTGAAGGGGAACAGTCTTCCCAACTGGCAGGATATTCTCCACAAGGAAGATGCCGTCATCGACATCGAGCGGTTCCTTGGAGTCGATCTGAGGTCGCAGCAAATCGTGCGGTAGACTCGAGAGCCTGGCTCTCTTCATTTGCCCCTTGAACGAGGTGCGGAGCATGAATCGCTTGACATCTGGTATGGTTTCACTGTGCGCCCTCCTTCTCGCGGTCGGCTGCAGCGGCGACCCGACCGAAGCACTACGAGGCGGCGCCGATAGGCTCGTCGCATCTCCTTCGTCCGTATTCCTCGAGCTCGGCGAGACGAAGTCGGTGGATGTCGGGGCGGTGGATGCCCAGGGCAACCAGCTCGATCTCGACTACCAGGTCACCGCGACCCAGGGCGGGATCACGGTCAAGCGGGACTCGAGCTTCCGGGGCGAGTTTCTGAACGACTCGACGTTCACCGTGCCGCCGACGGCGCAGCAGTTCCGCTTCACCGTCACGGCATCGGCCTATGGGCCGGGCTCGTTTACGGTGAACGCCGGTGGCAAGGACGTGACGGTGCCCGTTCAGGTCATTGCCCAGAACGCCATCGCGGCCACCTTCAGCAACGCGGCACCGGCCCTGACCGAAGTGGTGACGCTGACCGCTCCCGCCGGCGTGACATTCGCGCAGACCAGCACCGTCACGTTCGGCACCGTGCCGGCTTTCGTCCAAAGCGTGGCGCCCGATGGCTCCTCGATCAACTTCTTGGCCCCACCGAACGTCACCGATGGTGCGGCCACGATCACGGAGGTCTCGTCGTCGGCCACGCCCGGTCTGACCTATACCCCGACTACGGTGGATCGCCTGACCAGCGCATCGGTGCCCACGTTCCCCGGATCTTTCTCCAATACCGCGCCTGCGGTCAACGAGGCGGTCACGCTCACGCTCAGCGGCGCGACCTTCGATCCGGCGGCCACTCTCATTTTCGGGGCCACCCCTCCGACGGTGCTGGGCACGACCGCCACCACCCTCACCTTCCTGCCCGCTCCGGGCACGACGGCGCTGCTGACGGTCAACGGCATCATCCTCGATGCGCTGCCGCAATTCTCGCTGTCGCTGCCTGCGGCAGAACTCGATACCATCAGGGTCGACGCGACGATACCTACGATACCGGGAACGGACGCCGCCGGAACCGCGCCCACTTTCGCGGTCCCGGCATCGGGGGCGGCAGCCTTCTACGACGCTCCTCCCTTTGGCGCGGCGGCCTGCGGCGGGAACAGCGGCTTCCCGTGTGCGCTGTACAAGTTCACCTTGTCCGCCGACGCGGTTGTCGACGGAACTCTGACCTGGGACAACGCCGCTGATATGGGGCTCTACATTCTGGATGCAGGCGGAGCAGATACTGGCGAGGCTTGCGATGCCGGTGGTCGTGGCGGTGGGACCCCTGAGGCTTGCGCTCTGACCCTCACCGCGGGAACCTACTTTGCCTCAGTCGTGAACTTCGGACCGGCGTACCCGGAAAACGATCCGAACCCGGGCTCGATTTTCGTCAGCCTCTCGCCCGAATAAGGATCCCGAATGCTTTGAAGACAGATGGCTTCAAGACAAGAGGCATATTGGAACGGAAATCTAGAATTGCTGGTTACGTCCACTAGGTTGCATTTTGCTGCGTTTCCTGGGCGATGAAGAGGAATGAGAGAACGCCCCACCCGTTCAGGGTGGGGCGTTCTCTTAAGGTCGACCTCGATTTCGAGTAGAAGCGTCATTGAACGCTGATCCTCTGAGTTCCGGAACCTCCACCGTGGGAGTCTTTCAAGATGAGATTGCCGTTCGTGATGCAACACGCATTGGCACTCCATGAGACGGTGACCTCCCCGTCACCACCGGGGCCGAGCGTAAGATTAGCAGGACTGATCGAACCACAAGTGAAATGCCCAGCACTGTGTGCCGCGCAGCTGAGAGCAGTTGTACCCGCCACATTGCCGGTATTTGCGATACTGAACACCGTGGAGTGATTCGTATTTGGTGGGACAGTTACATTCGCCGGGTTGCTGATCGAGGTGCTGAACACGCAGGCGGGGATACACTGGACCGACATCTCGGGCTGTGTCGCTGTCGAGGGCTGAGTGGGATCTGACTGTTCTCCGCTACACGCAAGGGCTGCGGCCGAGGCTATGAGGGCGACGGCTCCAAGCCATGCTCCAGGTTGTTTCATAGGTTCCTCGATGTGATGCTTGCTGCTAGGCTCAGGAGAGGCGGGCCGATTCGCCCGCTCTACAACCTGTGCCCAGCCGGCCCGTTGAGCTATGACCTTTGGCGCATTGCGTCCAACGCCCGCGACCGCAATCTTGGGATCCGCCGAGAACCTCGGTCTGCCGAGTTGTCCGCATGGAATCAACTACTGTAGATATTGTGGGCACTCTGCTGGACATCAGTCTCCCGTGGCTCGGCTCTGAATCACGCGCGATTCTCATGGCTCTCATCGCGGCACATGGAGTCTTCCGATCGGCCGATCTGTTTGCGTCGGCTATCGGTGCGCGGAGCCGTCACCGGGTAGCCTACCTGCTCCACAGGGATGGTCTCCCATCTTTGGAGCCTCTGGCCGCCTGGATCAGGGTGGTGTTCTGGATGGTGGAATGTGATGTGACCGGATGGACACTCTGCCGATCGAGTCTCGAAGAGTCTCGCGATCCGGCGTATTGCTACCGGTTGGTCAAGCATCCGACCGGTAAGACTTGGTCGCAGGTGCGCCAGCTTGGAGTGGTGTGGCTGGTAGAGGAATTCCTGCAAGCGTGCCGGAAGCCGTCCGTGAGAAGTGGAGACTCCGGTGCCATCGTCGGTTGATGCCGCTGGCGTCAACCGATATCTGCTCCGCTCCGGCCACCCGGAGGTCTCCCTCCCTGAACTGCCGCTGATACAGCCGCGCGTAGAGCCCGCCGAGCGCCAGCAGCTCCGCGTGGGTCCCTTCCTCCACGATCCGCCCGCGGTCCATCACCAGGAGCCGGTCGGCACGCTGGACGGTGCTCAGCCGGTGCGCGATGATGAGCGTCGTGCGCCCGATCAGGAGCCGGCCGAGGGCATCCTCGATGAGGCGCTCGCTCTCGGTGTCGAGGTTGCTGGTTGCCTCGTCCAGAATCAGCACCGCGGGATTCTTGAGGATGGCCCGCGCGATGGCCACCCGCTGGCGCTGCCCGCCCGAGAGCTTGACCCCCCGCTCGCCCACCAGCGTCTCGTAACCCTGCGGCAGCCGCTCGATGAACTCGTGCGCGTGGGCGGCCCGCGCCGCCGCCTCGACGTCGGCGTCCGACGCCCCCGGCCTGGCGTACGCGATGTTCTCCCGGATCGAGCCGCTGAAGAGCGCCGGCTCCTGCGGCACCACACCGATGCTGCCTCGCAGGTCGGCCAGGCGCAACGATCTGATGTCCACCCCATCGAGCAGGATGCGCCCGCGATCGGGATCCCAGAAGCGGGGAAGCAGCGAGACGAGTGTGGTCTTTCCCGCGCCCGACGGCCCCACCAGCGCGACGACCTCGCCCGAACTGACGGCGAGGTTGATCCCCTCCAGCGTCGGCGCCAGCGTCGGATCGGGGAGGTAACGGAAATGGACGTCGTCGAACTCGACACGTCCGCGCACCGGCGTGGAAAGCCTGAGCGGCGACGCCGGATCCGCGATGGCGGGCGACATTTCCAGGATCTCGAACACCCGCTCCGCCGCGCCCACCGCCTCCTGATAGGTGCTGAAGGCGGTGGCCAGGGCGCCGATGGAGGCGGCGATGGTGATGGTATATAAGAGGAAGGAGACCAGGGCACCCGGGGTGAGCTCACCGGCCAGCACCAGCAGGCCGCCCTGCCACAGCACGAACACGATGCCCGCGAAGGTGGAGAAGGTGAGCATCCCGAAAAAGACGCCGCGCACCCGGGCCCGCTGGAGCGCGGTTCGCACGCTGGCCGCGATCCGGTCTCCATAGCGGGCCCGCTCCGCCGGCTCCTGCACGAAGCTCTGCACTGTGCGGATCTGCGAGAACGCTTCTTCCGCCACCGCCGTCGCCTCCGCCACCCGGTCCTGCACCCCGGTCGTGATCCGGCGCAGCTTCCGGCCGAAGATGAGGGCGGTGCCCACCACCACGGGCGCCACACCGAGCGCCGTGAGCGTGAGCCGGGGCTGCAGCAGCGTCAGGAGGACCACGCCGCCCACCAGCGCCAGCACCTGCCGGGCGAACTCGGAAACCTGATGGCTCAGCACACTCTGGAGCAGGCCGATGTCCACGGTCAGCCGGCTGGTGAGCTCGCCGGTGCGCCGGTCGGCGAAAAATCCCGGCGGCATCTCGAGGAGCCTGGAGAAGACCTCCCGGCGCAGCCCCGCCACCGCCTGCTCGCCGACCGCGCTGAGCCAGTACGCCTGGCCATAGTTGAGAAACGCCTGGGCGCTGAACAGCACGATGAGACCGAGCGCGATGCGGTCGAGCAGCCGGCGGTCGTGCTGCACGAACGCGGCATCGAGGAGGTACTTGACCACCATCGGAAACGCGAGGCTGAGCGCCGAGGCGGCCAGGAGCGCCAGCGTGGCCAGCACGAGCTGGCCACGATGCGGGCGGACTCGGGGCCAGAGGCGGGTCAAGCGCCCGGGCGCAGGCAGCCGGCGTTTCGGGGGGGTATCAGCCGGCATGGTCCGCTGGTCGGTAGTTCACCACGAAAACACGAAAACACAACACACGAGAGTCAACGGAGGAAGACGCACTCGCATTGCTTCCTCTCGTACTTCCGTGTGCTCCGTGGTTCCGCGGTGACCTCAATGGAGACGCTCGGCGGCCGGAAGGGCGCTGACAGGCTGCCCCGGCCGGTCGAGAATGATGACGTCGCTGGGAGCCGGGCGGTGCCCGAACGGCAGCGCCCGGTCCACCCCCATGGCGACGAACAGGAGGGCCAGATACAACAGCGAGTAGCGATACATCTGCCAGGCCACCGGCGTGATGCTTCGCTCCCGCAGCAGCCGCACGCAGTACCAGAGGAGACGCGCGCCGAGGAGAACGGCGGCGATGCCGTAAAACACACCGAGCGCGCCGAAGAGGGTCGGCATCACGGTGAGCGGGAGCAGGACCAGGGTGTACACGAGCATCTCGTACTTGGTGCGGGCCTCACCCTTCACCACCGGCAGCATCGGCACGCCGGCCCGGGCATAATCCGCCTGCTTGATCAGCGCGAGCGCCCAGAAGTGCGGCGGTGTCCAGTAGAAGATGATGGCGAACAGGTACACCGCCGCCAGGTCCAGCCGGCCGGTCATTGCCGCCCACCCCACCAGCGGCGGGAACGCCCCCGCCGCGCCGCCGATCACGATGTTCTGCGGCGTGCTGCGCTTGAGCCAGCGCGAGTAGATGAAGACGTAGAAGTAGAAGCCCGCCAGCGCCAGCGCGGCGGTGAGCACGTTCGCCACGCGCGCGAGCA